>Ga0209265_1000228_pt1 | contig 14762 bp, 14 predicted proteins | sample GraSoiAngelo_103_FD_185872 | JGI IMG/M metagenome (GOLD analysis project Ga0209265, IMG submission 185872) | Grasslands soil microbial communities from the Angelo Coastal Reserve, California, USA - 14_0903_05_20cm (SPAdes) (version 2) | ecosystem: Environmental > Terrestrial > Soil > Grasslands ...
CGCGATTTTTACATCGTGAACGGAGGCGCTGAGCTCAAGTGGATCATTACAGACCCACCCGGTACCCACGTGATAGCAAGCAACAGCGGCACCATGACCAGACAATAGCGAGGGCTTGCTCAAGTAACCTGCCGAGCCGAACAAGCAGCCATATTTGGCAATCAGCCGTCATGCTTCACCGCATGGCGGCTTTTGTTTCAAATCCGGTTCCCAAAGAGAGCACACTGGCAAATCAACCGCGAATTGCGCGGATAAACCGGATTAGCTATGGAGGCGGCGGGGCTTGCCCTAACCTTGTTCGGGGGGTTGGTTGGGCAGGTGACTATCACTCCTAAGAAAATTGATTTGTGAGTAGAGGGTGTAGCCCTCCTAACAAAAACAGCGGAAGAGCCAAGCCAGAAGAAAATGCTTCACAGTTTCTAAGGAGCGCAGGAAAGCAGGAAAACAATTAACAGAATCTTAATGCGACAAATTGATTTTACTTTGTGCGTTCTCGCTTTCCTTAGGTGCCTCGGTCGGAGCATTGCGATCGTAGGCCACGATTTTGTCCCACTCGTCGGCAGACGAACGCGCGACAAACGCGACCACGGGTTCGGTCTTGCTCATATTGAAGACTTCGTGCGGCACGCCGGGTTTGATGTAAATGAAATCACCGGCTTCGTTTTCAACGACCTGCTTGAGGCCGGCCCCGAATTCGTGGCGCACTTTTCCTTCGATGATGTAAAGGATCACTTCGAAATCGACATGAACATGCGCGTACGCGACGCCACCCGGAGGAATGGTGGCAATATTCGCGGATAGATTCTTCGTGCCAACATTCTTCGCGGACATGCCCTGTTTATAATGAATGCCATTCCAATTCCGTTGGGTGCCACCGCCACGAATGGTCAATATCCCATCGTGATCTTCTACGGCGCCAAGTTCGATGTTGTTGTTGTGGTCGGTCATTTAGTCTTATGAAAGAAGTTATCGAGCGCTCGGTTATAATACATCCATCCCTTGGGCGTGGGATGTTCCCGACGAGCAATCAGGAACGTCGGGTCGGGATCATGGTCTTCAAACTCGACAAGCGGGAAGTGATATCGCCGCGTCAATTCGCGCATTCTATCGTAATACGCTTCGTGAGCTCGTCGTGAAACGCCCGGCGCAATATAAGCATCAATCGGCATACTTAGAATGAGCGGTTGGGCGCGCAATTCGATGAGTGTGCGAAACAACAATTCCAAATCAGTCCACTCGCTCGCAGTCGCGACGCGCGTGCGAAATTTCGCGTCTTTAGCCGGATGAATCGTATCGACTGAGCCGGCCGTCATCGCCTCTCGCCCGTTGCCAGCGCTCCTCTTGTGAAGGTGAACCCTGTGCGAACTTAGCGGTCGCAACCAATCTGGGACCGGTTTGCCTCCGCCTATAATGTAAAAGAGTGCCTCGAAGTGGTCCTGCAAATCGAGTAATACGTTTTGCAGTTTTCCCAACGGCCACATGGTCATCAAAACGACGCGGTCCAACGGACGGCCGGAAGCGAGGCGATTGGCAGCGAGCCGCAGCAGCCCGTCTTTTCCGAGCGTATCTGGAAATTGAAGCATTCGCTTTGCGATCTTAGCCTTCAGGTTCAAATCAAGAGCATTGCCAAAAAGAGTGCCGCTTGCCGCAGGTAACGAGAAGTTTCCAGCGTAAAAGTCGGGCCTGAGGGCAGGCGTTAGAAACGAGCTCGGCGATAGCGAGATAGCAACTTTCCGTCCATGCAACGCAGAGCCGAGCGCGCCCAACTTTTGCAAGACAATCAACGAAGTGGTGCCTGCCTTACCAATGGGACATACCTCAAATCCGGTCGGCTCACGGCGGAAGAAATCGGACGCCCTGTCGGGAATCGGGTCGATTAATTCCGAGCTGCCATAGAGAAGCAAAATATCTGGGGCGCGCGCCGCAGCGCGCTCGAATGCCAGGCCTTGATTCTTGATAAAGAAATCTCTTGGCGCGGTCGAATGAATCGTCCGTTCCTCCAAGTAAACGGCCAGCAGTCTGCCGCCCCAAAGAATCGCAGCCGTTAGCGCGCAGGCGATCAGAGCGCTAGACAGATGCGGCGTGAACGAGGGCGCAGTACCGCGTCTGATCATGAACATTCGGTAATATTGTATTCCATACAGGCTTTTCCAGACTGATTTGGACTGCTGCAAAAGGTCATAGACGAGCACGATCAAAACGTTTCGTTGAAACGAAGACCGATTGACGCGATGAAGGATTGAACGGTTACAAAGTGACATTGTTACAAATGGAGGGGCGTCCTCGTGACTTTTGTAACTCTTTTAACTTCTTAACCTGTCAACCTAAGCTATGAAATCTTTCGAGATCGCTGGATTGCCACCTGACGAAGTGAGCCGATTCGTCGGAGGCGAGCATTCCGGCCCTTTTCGAGTGTTGGGTCCGCACCGGGTTGGAGACGATTTGGAGATTCGCGTCTTTCGTCCCGATGCGCGCAAGATTGAAATCGTGCTGGATCAACATCCGGAAGAGCCGATCGCAGCGCAGAAAATTCAGCAGGACGGTTTCTTTTGCGCGACTATCCGGAACGCAACGCGCGATCTTCCATACCATCTCCGAGTCACCGCCTGGGACGGATCGCATTACCTGATACGCGATCCCTACCAGTACGGGCCGATCATGGGCGAGGTCGATCTGCATCTTTTCGCCGAGGGACAGCATTGGAAGATTTACGATAAGTTCGGCGCACATGTGCGCACCATCGGTGATGCGAGTGGCGTTTATTTCTCGGTATGGGCGCCTAACGCGCAACGCGTCAGCGTGGTTGGCGATTTCAACGGTTGGGATGGCCGGGTCAATCCCATGCGTAAACTCGTCGGAAGCGGTGTGTGGGAATTATTTTTGCCGGGCATCAAACAAGGCGCGCACTACAAGTTCGAGATCCGTACTCAGACCGGCGCACTGCTTCTCAAGAGCGATCCGTTTGCGTTCTTCAATCAGCACGGAAAATCGACCGCATCGCTGGTGTACGATTTGGAACGTTACACCTGGAATGATGGCGCATGGATGGAATCGCGCAGGACGCGCAACTGGCCGAGAAGTCCCATCAGTATTTATGAAGTCCACCTGGGCTCATGGCGGCGCAAAGCTGAGGAAGGAAATCGTCATCTCAGTTATCTCGAGTTCGCAGAAACGTTGCTCCCATATGTGTTGGAGATGGGCTACACGCATATCGAGTTGTTGCCAGTCGCGGAGCATCCCTTCGAAGGTTCCTGGGGATATCAGGTCACAAATTATTATGCGCCCACCAGCCGGTTCGGCGCGCCCGACGAATTTCGCTACTTCATCGACAAATGTCATCAGGCCGGCATCGGCGTGATCATGGATTGGGTGCCTGCGCATTTTCCAAAGGATGCGCACGCCCTGGCTGAATTCGATGGCACGGACCTCTATGAACACATGGATCCGCGCCAGGGTGAACAGCAGGACTGGGGCACGCTCATTTTTAATTTTGGCCGCAATGAAGTGCGGAATTTTCTTATCGGGAATGCGCTTTTCTGGCTCGACAAATATCACATCGACGGGCTGCGCGTGGACGCTGTGGCTTCGATGCTTTACCTCGATTATTCGCGAAAGCCGGGCCAATGGATCCCGAATGTTTACGGCGGCCGCGAGAACCTCGACGCAATCTATTTCCTGAAACGTTTCAACGAAGTCTGCTACGAGCGTTTCCCCGGAATCATGACCATCGCTGAGGAATCGACCGCGTGGCCCGGCGTATCACGCCCGACTTATCTCGGGGGGCTCGGGTTTGGATTCAAATGGAACATGGGCTGGATGCACGATTTCCTGGAATACATGAGCATCGACCCGATTTACCGGCGTTATCACCATGGCAACATCACGTTCTCTCTGCTTTACGCGTTTCAGGAGAATTTCGTTCTGGTGCTCAGCCACGATGAAGTGGTGTACGGCAAGCGCTCGTTGTTAGCCAAGATGCCCGGGGACGAATGGCAGAAGTTCGCGAATCTCCGTATGTTTCTGGCGTGGATGTACGGACATCCCGGCAAGAAGCTGCTTTTCATGGGTGGCGAATTCGGGCAGTCCAACGAATGGAACCACGACACGAGCCTCGACTGGCAACTCGTTAGTCTTCCTCGGCACGACGGTCTTCGCCGGCTGGTACAACATCTGAATTATATTTACAAAAGCGAACCGGCGCTTTGGCAACTCGATGATAGCTACGAAGGATTTGATTGGATCGATCTACACGACGCCGATAACAGCGTCGTGTCGTTCCTGCGAAGATCACACGAGGGCGATACGGTAGCCTTTGTTGTCAACGCAACGCCAGTCGTGCGCTATGATTATCGGTTGGGAGTTCCTGAATCCGGCTTTTATCATGAGCTCATCAACACCGATGCGGAAACATATGGAGGCAGCAACGTAGGAAACTTCGGCGGCGTGCAAACGCAGGATGTTCCATGGATGGGCCGCGAACATTCCATCCTTATTCATTTGCCACCGCTGGCGACCCTGGCATTTAGGCTGGCGAGATAACTTGAATCTCTATTTCGCGGTTGCCGATAGCAAGGGACAATCCGGCGGAACAACCAGCTGAATCGCCTTCGGTACCGCTTCGTACCGGACGCTCGAAAACCGTACCGGCTCGCCATCCAGATTGACGGGAATTGTTTCTTCGGAATGGACTTCCGCCCAGGGGGTTTGCCAATAGGAGATATACTCGCCATCGGGTGAAAGCTGTTGAAGCTCTCGGGCCGCAGTGAGCGCCGCCGTTGCCGGGATATGACGCACGACCAGCACGTCGAGCAAACCGTCATCAATAAGTGCGCGGGGAGCGACTTGAAAACTGCCGCCTGTCTGGCGCCCATTGCCGACGATCGCGACTGGGCCGCCGCCACTGATTTCCCGGCCCGGCAATATGAGCGTTCCGTGATAATGATGAAGGTTCATCGCCAGAATTGTACCCATCACGGTGTAAGCGGCAGGGCCAAGCAGGCGTTTGAGTTCGGGCGAGGTGGTCGCTGTGACTTCCGCGCCAAAACCAGCGCTAGCTACATTCAGGAACCAGTGCTCATTGGCCTTACCGACATCGATCGGTACGGCTTTACCTTGCAGACAGAGCGCCAGCGCGGTTTCCGGGTCACGCGGAATCCCGCATCCGGTGGCAAAGTCATTTGCGGTCCCTAATGGAACTAATCCAAAAACCGGTCGCGCCTTCCTGGGCAAACCCATTAAGCCGTGAACGACTTCGTTCAGTGTACCGTCCCCGCCTGCAGCAATTAGCAAATCCACTTCGCCTGCTTCCGACGCAAACCGTTGCGCGTCGCCCTTTTCCCAAGTCACTCGTACTTCGATGCAATGCCCGACTTCTCGTTGCCCGACGACTGCAATCCGTAGCGCTTCATTGCTGGCTACCTTACCATTGACAATCAAACGAACTCTTCTACTCCTTGGGTTGGCATTCATCGACATCGCGTACTGGAATCGACTCAAACGTATTTATGTCAACGCAAACGCGAAGGAGAGCGTACCGAGTAGGCTGCGTACTTCGGTCCCAAAACTGCTCCGCTTAATTTCGTCTTACGCTAAGATTATGCGATGATGAGGAATCAAATCATGAAAGTCCGCCTGTTGCTCGGTTTACTTCTATCCGGACTGCTTTGCGGTTGCGCTGCTAACACTCCCTATTCGGAGACTGTGGTTGATACCAACAAGCACACTCAACAAAGAGGGCTGCCTGAATCACCGGTGTACGACAGACCAGTGTACACCCCGGGATCAACCGACCAGATCGGACTCGGAAGCCACTAGTAACTCGATGCTACCGAAGGTGTGATCGCTTCGGTGGCTCTACTGTATCTCCGAGCTAAATTCGCCATCGCTCACACGTGTACGAATTTTCATTTTTGGCCGGACTGCTGCGATCGTCCGAACAATTTTTCCGCGTTCGTTCATCGTGATGCTGTATCCGCGGCGCAAGGTCGCGTCCGGACCTAGCACGCGCAGGATTCCTTCGATGCGCGAGAAACGGTGTCTCGCGTTCTCCAACAATCGGGCAGGAGAAGCAACCAGGCGCCGATGCAAGTCCGCGAAACGATTGCGCCGCATCATGAGCTCGCGCCCGGGACTGCGTGCTTGTAACGCCTTCGTGATGTGGGCCAGGTTGCCCTTATAGCTGTCAATCTTGTGCGCGAGGCAACGCTGCAACGTCTCGCGCGTATGATCGAGACGTTGTTGTGCGTCCCGCACTCGGCTTAACAACTGGCGCAAAAGCGCACGCGTGCAACCGTCAAGCCGTCGTTGAAGATCGAAAATATCGGGCACGATCAATTCCGCGGCGGCACTTGGTGTGGGCGCGCGCAAGTCAGCGACGAAATCGCAGATGGTAAAATCGATTTCGTGACCGACTGCAGAGACAACTGGCACTCCGGAGTTGAATATTGCCCGAGCGACAATCTCTTCGTTGAATTCCCATAAGTCTTCGATGCTCCCGCCGCCGCGGGTCACCACGATCAGATCGAGCGGCGCAAACGCCTCAGTAGATTGGCCGAGTTCGCGGATGGCGACAGCGATCTCTTGTGCGGCGCCTGTTCCCTGCACGCGGACCGGGTCGATTAGAATCTCCAACCACGGCGCGCGACGGCGTAGCACGTTCAGCATATCTCGAATAGCTGCTCCGCTTGGCGAGGTGACGATTCCAATTCGGCGCGGAAATTTTGGTAAGGGCCGTTTACGTCCCGGCGCGAACAATCCTTCGGCTTCGAGTTTGCGCTTGAGCGCTTCGAATTTTACCTGAAGCAGACCGACGCCGCGCAGCTGAAGAATCTGAACATTGAGCTGATATTGTCCGCGCGCTTCGAAAACGGTGACTGTGCCATAAACCTGTACCTGGCTTCCATCGACAATCGGCTGTCGCGGCGATGCCATGGTATCGCGCCAAATCACACACGCGATCTGGGCGCGTTGATCTTTCAACGTGAAGTATTGATGACCGCTCGGATGCAGTTTGTAGTTCGAGATTTCGCCCTGCACCCACACAGCACGGAACTTTGTTTCGAGCGTGCTGCGGATTTGTCGTGTCAGTTCGCCGACAGTGAAAACCTTGGATGTTTGGTCGAAGAAGTCAGCGGTCAGTTCCATGTTGCGCGAGAATCTCCCGTCCTAGGGATTTCTAGAGATTCCTCGACTTCGCTCGAAATGACAAGCGGAGCGCGCCGCGGATTTGACGCGTCAGTTCAGCGACGATGAAAACTTTGGCGCCCTGCGGGAAGAGATCCGCCGTGAAAATGCCTTCCAAGCATTCAATTAACCACAGGAGAACACACAGGTTATTGATAAATGTGGAATTCTTCGCGACCTTCGTGCCCTCGTGGTGAATGTTAGAGGGCTCCACTACTAGAAATTCCACACCAGACAACGTCATCCTTGACAGCGTCGCGGATGCCAGGATGCTCGCGAACTTATGAAAATTCGCGTCGTCTTTGGTGCTATCGCTTGTGGACTCGTTCTCGCTCTCGTTGGTTCGGCAAGAGCAGATCAATCGGACGAATCGCATTCTCGGCGAGTGTTCAAGATTGGCGTGCTCGCTACGCTGACTGGATCCGGGTCTAGCCTTGGGATAGACACGGTTGCAGCGCTGCAGATTGCCGAAGAACAGCTCCAAGCAGATGCGAGTAGCCAACACGGTGGATATCGGTTCCATTTTTTTGTTCGCGATACTCAACACGATCCTTCAAAGGCGCTTGAAGCGATCAAGGACCTCGACCGACGCGGCGCACAGATCATTATCGGGCCGCAAACGAGTTCGGAGGTTGCCATGATTAAGCCCTATGCGGACGCGCACAACATCCTCGTCATCAGCCAAGGCAGCACGGCTTCCTCGCTCGCCATTCCCGGAGATAACATCTTTCGCCTTTGTCCAGACGACGTGCTCGAAGCTGAGGCGATTGTCGCATTGATGTTGCACGACGGAATCAGCAATATCGTCCCGCTGTGGCGAAACGACGCGGGCAATAACGGTCTGCACGATTCAGTTAAAGCACAATTCGAAGCGCTTGGTGGCACAGTGGCTTCGGGCTTTCGATACGAAACAACGACGACCGACTTTTCCGCCGCGACCAGCTCGATCGCGTCGCAGATTACAACCCTGGTAGGTGGCGGCACTGACGCATCCACAATTGCGGTTTATCTCGCTGCGTTTGATGAAGTAGTGGACGTGTTTCATGCTGCGCAGCTTGTGGGCGCCCCGCTTTCGACGACGACGTGGTACGGCAGCGACGGCGTTGCGCTTTCTGCGGCGTTAACAGGTGATGCGACTGCTGCGGCTTTTGCGGAAAGCGTAGATTACCCAAATCCAATCTTTGGGCTTCCGGACTCGCTACACAGCGAATGGCAGCCAATCTCGGACGAAATCGAAGCGCGCACAGGAATTAAGCCCGACGCATTTGCGCTATCGACCTACGATGCGCTCTTTGTTATCCAGCGCGCGCTAGAAGATGTGGGCGACCTGAAGGACTTCGCCGCTTTCAAAGCGGCATTCGTAAGCGAGGCGGACGCGTACGTCGGCATAACTGGATCGATGGCGCTCAATTCGGCCGGTGACCGGGCCAATGGTGATTTCGATTTCTGGGCTGTTCGCAATGACACCTGGGTCCGCATTGGGACTTACAGCAACGGCCAGATCACGATCTTCCCTTGATCCAAAAGCGTTAGCACCTCGACTGCACATTTGGGCGGCACTGTTCCAGCCACACACCGGCAACAGCGATGGAAGGGGGCTGAGACACCTCAAAAGCGCGGACTTCGATGTTGCGCTCCGATCCGGCGCTCAAGCACTTTCAATTCACAGAAATAGAGATCGATTTCGAATTTCTCGTGAACTCCAATTCATTTCTGCAGGTCAACCGCGCGGTTAAACCTGCCTTGCAACAGGCGAAGTCGTGGCCGAGCCGCCCGGGTAATTGACTCCGAAAGCTTTCGCGAGTTGAGGTCAATCGCCCCTACCAAATAACTCACTTTGCGCTCCCGCTGGCGGTTTTAAACCAAGCTTGCGATAGGCGTTGTGAGTAGCAACTCGGCCTTGCGGCGTGCGTTTAATGTAACCTTCCATGATGAGATATGGCTCGTTCACTTCTTCGATTGTCCCGGCTTCTTCGCCAATTGCGACTGCCAGCGAGTTCAAACCGACTGGACCACCATTAAATTTGTGAATTAACGTTTCGATGATCCGCTTGTCCCATTGATCGAACCCATCGCGATCGATCTCGAGCATGGTGAGGGCGCGATCGGCCAGCTCTGCGGTGATCTTTCCCTCAGCTTTCACCTGCACATAATCGCGCACCCAGCGCAACAGATTGTTCGCCGTCCGCGGCGTGCCACGTGTGCGCGCAGCGATCTCGGCTGCGCCAGCTGAATCAATTTCGACGCCAAGCAACCGGGCACTACGCGCGATGATTTTCTGCATTTCTTCGGCGTGATAATAATCGAGGCGCGCTGTCATTCCGAAACGCGATCGGAGCGGCGCGCTCACCATTCCGGCGCGCGTAGTAGCACCGATCAGTGTGAACTTCGGCAGATTCAAACGCAGGCTGCGGGCCTGGGGTCCTTGGTCGATGATGATGTCGAGCCGGTAATCTTCCATCGCCGGATAGAGATATTCTTCAATGGTCGGCTGGAGCCTGTGGATTTCGTCAATGAATAGAACGTCGCCCTTTTCGAGGCTCGTTAAAAGACCGGCCAGCTCCCCGGCCTTTTCGATCACAGGACCACTGGTGTTCTTGATATTCACATTCATCGCGTTCGCAATGATGAACGCCAGCGTTGTCTTGCCGAGACCGGACGGGCCGCTTAGCAAAATGTGTTCGAGCACGTCGCCGCGCTTCTTTGCAGCCTCCACCATCAACTCCAGGCGTTCGCGAACCTTTATCTGACCGGTGAACTCGCTGAAGGCCGGTGGCCGCAGCGAAATCTCAAAGGCGGCATCTGGTTCCGGTGGTTTCACGAGTGTCGGAGCCATGTAGTGACGGAGTATTGGAGTGATGGGAGGCGAATCATTTCATTACTCAATCACTCCATTACTCCAAATTTTTCGTTAGCACGAGCTCGGTGCCCCGACGTTTGTGGATGTAATCGACTTCATCAAAAGCATTGCGAATAAGAAATAATCCGAGCCCGCCCGGCTTGATCATGTCGTGAGAGCGTCCTTTCATTTCGTTGGGCAAAAACTGCTCGCCGTAGTCGCGTAACCGCACACGCACGCATTTGGACAACCCTTCCATATGCAATGAGATGAGTTGATCGTCACGTAGACGGTAAGCGTAACGGATAACGTTCGTGCATGCTTCATCTACTCCAAGCACCATTAGCAGGCGTTGTTTTTCGGAGAACGGATAGCCGTTAAGAAATTTCCGCACGCAGTTGCGCATCAACGCCAGGTTGGCTGTGTGGCTGCTAAACTCGACTGTCTGTTTCTTCATTAACCGCTGTGAAATCTGAGCAGATTCCCGGCGTTCATTCAACCCCGAACGCTTTCCCGGCTCTAATGCAACGCACATGGAAGCTATGTCTCTCACGCGAAGGAACATCAGATCCAGTGTTACAGGCGCAACATGAAATCGGGTCGCCGGATGCGCCCGCCGTTCAGCACGTTGTCGAAAACGCGATGGACACTTGCCCAAACCGCTGTTCAATTTTGTCCATGTGGAAATTTCTGGGTGCGCTTTTGCTTTTCGCCACGCCTGCGCTCGCACAGGAAAACGCGACTGCGTACGAGGCGTTGCGCGTAGTCGGTTCTGAATTGGGCCGGGGCGCTCTGAGTCATGTCGTGTCAATTACTGGCGCGAAAGGCGATCCGCAGCCGAGAAAATGGAAAATTATTTTGGAAGATCCCGACGGTGGCGGCGTGCGTGAAGTGCAGGTCGCCGATGGAAAGATTAATTCCGAACACAGGCCCGGCCGATCTGTGGCAGGTTCTACCGAAGGTGCGACGATCGACACCTCACAGTTGAATCTTGATTCCAGCGGCGCCTATGAAGTCGCGCGTCACACGGCGGACCTTTCGCACGCCAATTTTGCAACGGTCGATTATACATTGCGCACAGACGACCGCGGGGAGCCGGTGTGGATCATCACGCTTTTAAATCGATCGTCGCGTCCAGTCGGCACAATTCATATCGGAGCAATGCGCGGCACGGTGAAGCGCACCGAAGGAATGTTTGCCGGCACAACAATGGAAGATGTGGAGAACGATTACGACGCTGATGAGGAACGCGGCCCTTTCAGTGGCGTAAAACGACGTATCAAGGATACTTTTCGCCGGACACAGGAGGAAGCGCGAGATATGTTCGACCGGGTGAAACGCTCATTTTTCGATTTTATTAACCGGGGGTAGTCGCGTTCTAAATACCTTACTATGCAAGTGCATGACGCTCTCGTTCTTGCCGCCTCTCCCCTTGGGCAAGGGGAGAGGATTGAGGTGAGGGGTTTTGAGAGACTTCGAAAATCAATAGGATCAACCCTCACCCTGCCCTCTTCCTTGGGAAGGGAGAGGCGATCTGGCGACGTCGATTTAAAGAAGTGCTTAACGAAGTCCACAAAGTGAATGGCGCATCCAATCAGTGGGCTCCTCTGCCATTTGCGGAGTGGAAAGATACCGCCATCACGCTGCACATGTGGACTCAGATTGTCGGCAAGATTCGACTGACGCTAAGTCCATGGACGAACCACTCCTGGCACGTCACGCTCTACGTCACATCACGCGGCCTAACGACTTCACCGATTCCTCATGGCACATCGACATTCGAAATCCGTTTCGATTTCATCGATCACGAATTGCGCATCCTTAAAAGCGATGGTGCGGTACGAGTGTTCAAACTACGCCCGCAGCCGGTGGCGAAATTTTATCGTGAAGTGATGAATGCGCTAGCCGAGATGAAATTGCCTGTCACCATCAACACCACGCCTAACGAGATTGAGAAGGCAATCTCGTTTGACCAAGATGACGAGCATCGCTCTTATGACCCCGAATATGCGAACCGGTTCTGGCGTGTGCTCGTGCAAAGCGATCGCGTCTTTAAGGAATTTCGATCGCGTTTCTGTGGCAAGTGCAGTCCGGTGCATTTTTTCTGGGGCAGTTTTGATCTGGCGGTGACGCGTTTCTCCGGACGGCCAGCGCCGCCCCATCCTGGAGGAGTCCCGCATTTGCCGGACGAGATCACGCGCGAGGCCTACTCGCAGGAAGTAAGCAGTCTGGGTTTTTGGCCCGGCAACGCCGTCGCGCCGACGCCAGTTTTCTATTCGTATGCCTATCCGGAACCGCCTGGATTCGCAGAAACAAAAGTACAGCCGGAAGCAGCATTGTATCTGCCTAAACTGCGCGAATTCATACTACCGTACGACACGGTGCGCACTGCTGAGAAGCCGGATGACGTCCTTCTCGATTTTGCGCAGAGCGCGTACGACGCCGCGTCGAAACTGGGAAAATGGGACCGTGCTGCGTTGGAGGAGAAGAAGCCAGCCTTGCATTCGGCTCGGCAACATCGGTAATTGGGCGACATGAATCCTGGCTGCGCAGCCGAACAACATGCCTGGCGTGAAGTTAAAGATGGATGGCGCCCCTTGTATGGTGACGTGGATAAAATTGGGGTCGCCGTGGAGTGGCACGATTTTCGTACTGAGCGTTCGTTTGACTGGGGGCGCACTTTCCATCCGAACAGCCTGGAGTTCTGCTTGAACCTCGATGGGCACGGAGCAGTAGGCACTGAACGTCGCGCGCGAAGCGATTATGTTCCTGGCAATTGTGGTTATTATGCGATCGCGGGTCAACCGCTGCCGGCGTCGCGGCGCGCACACGATCATCACCAGTTCGTGACGCTGGAATTTTCTCGGGAACATCTGCAAAAACAATTTGTGCGGAATGAAACCGACCTCGAGCCGCAGATTCGCCGGATTGTGTTCGGAGACAAAAACGAAAACGTAGTCGCACCGGCGCGCCCGATGACCATGCAGCAGCGCAGCGTGGTCGCCAGTTTGGCGGAGCCTCCGGTAGCAAAAGCAGCCCGGATTCTCTGGTACCAAGGCAAGGCCCTGGAACTCATGGCGCATTTTCTTTTCGCGCCAACGAACCCGGAATTTTTCTGTATGCGGCAAAAACGCGTCGCCCGTGAACGCGTCGAGCGCTCGAAAGAGCTGCTCTCCCGCGACCTGGCTAATCCGCCTACACTGGAAATGATAGGGCAGGAAGTGGGCTGCAGTCCGTTCTACTTAAGCAGAATTTTTTCGCGCGAAGTAGGTCTGACTATTCCGCAATATTTGCGCAACTTGCGAATGGAACGCGCGGCTGAATTGTTGCGCACCGGGCGTTATAACGTTACCGAAGCCGCGACAGAAGTTGGTTACTCCAGTCTGAGTCATTTTAGCAAAGCCTTTTGCGAAACGATCGGTTGCTGTCCGGTGCTTTATCCAGCGGCCAGGAATGTCATTCTTGACCGTTAAAAAGTTAAAACGTTGAAAAGTTAAAGCGTGAAGAGTCCAGCGCCGTTTTAACTTCGTAACTTTTTGACCTCTTAACTGTTTTGAAAATCACCCGCGCTCTCATTTCCGTTTCGGACAAAACCGGTATCGCCGCACTTGCGCGCGCGCTAGAAAGCCAGGGCGTGGACATTATCTCTACCGGAGGGACGGCGGACTTGCTGAAGAAGGAGAAAATTCCCGTACGCGAGATCTCGAGCTTCACCGCGTTTCCGGAAGTCCTGGGAGGACGTGTAAAGACTTTGCATCCCCGCGTGCATGGCGGTCTTCTCTACAAACGTGGTAACGAGAAACACGAGGCCGAAGCCCGCGAATGTGGCTTCGAGCCGATCGATCTGGTGGTGGTTAACCTTTATCCATTCGAAGCGACCATTGCCAAACCAGACGTCACCCTCGCCGAAGCGATTGAGAATATCGACATCGGCGGTCCGTCGATGATTCGCAGCGCGGCAAAGAACTATGAATCGGTCACGGTGGTGGTCGATCCGGCAGATTACGACGCGGTGCTCGAAAACATACGGGATAACAACGGGGGAACCACACTTAAACTGCGCGAGCGCCTCGCCATTAAAGCCTTTATCAGGACCGGGGAATATGATCGCGCGATTGGCAATTTCCTAAACAGAGAGCAGACAACGGATGCATCCTTTTCACTTTCGCTTCCGCTGGTCACACGATTGCGTTATGGAGAAAATCCGCATCAAACCGCCGCGCTCTACGGCGATTTCGACAAGCACTTCGAAAAACTCCACGGCAAGGAACTTTCGTTTAACAACATTCTCGACATCAGCGCGGCGACAAATTTGATTGCCGAATTCGAAGAGCCGACCGTCGCAATACTGAAGCATACCAACCCATGTGGTGTGGGCTCGGACGTCGATCTTCCCAAGGCTTGGAATAAGGCGTTTGCCACGGACAAACAGGCGCCCTTTGGCGGAATTATCATATGCAACCGTCCGTTGACCGAAGCGCTGGCGAAAATGATCAGCGAGATCTTCAGTGAGGTGATTATTGCGCCAGATTTTGAGCCTGAAGCGCGCAGCATTTTGCAGAAGAAAAAAAACCTGCGTCTGATTCGGCTGGCGACATCAACAACCAGCGCAAGGCCCGCGGTCGATATTCGTTCCGTCTGCGGCGGCGTGCTGGTCCAGGACGCGGATATTGCAGAGAAAGCTACGCGGAACATCGTCACAAAGAGGCGACCAACCAAGACGGAACTGAAAGGGATGTTG
>Ga0209265_1000235_pt1 | contig 14569 bp, 11 predicted proteins | sample GraSoiAngelo_103_FD_185872 | JGI IMG/M metagenome (GOLD analysis project Ga0209265, IMG submission 185872) | Grasslands soil microbial communities from the Angelo Coastal Reserve, California, USA - 14_0903_05_20cm (SPAdes) (version 2) | ecosystem: Environmental > Terrestrial > Soil > Grasslands ...
GCGTGGAGATTCGGACCACCCAGATACAGTACTAACATGAGGAAACTTATACCAATAACTAACCCAAGAACTATGCGAAAGTGTGAATACATCGAACACCTCCTAAAATAAGTCATATGAGATTCTTTGAACAGGATGATAGATTTTTCTACGAAGGACGTTCTTCATAAAGAATGATCTAGTAATCATCTTTCTCCCAAAGCTATTCATCATAAAAGAACGAGCTAGCAACAGTCTTTCTCCCAAAGCCTTCATTGGCAACAAGCTCGGTTAAGCCACAGAGGAACTATGGTTGCTTCATGCAGCAATGCTTTTCTGACCTATTATAGCTGATCGATAGAGCAAATTCAATGAAGAGATAAGGGTGTAGTGTAATATAAGATGATAAAACACACAATCTTTAGCATCTTGCAGAGTTTATTTTCTTATGACAATTAAGGGAAAGCTTATATATGAAATACGCGAAGTATCGAAACTAGTCGGTATCATATGCAAGGCTTCTCTTTCCTTCACACGAACACATCATCTACAGACCCAAAGCGGAGCTGGTTGGTATTCGTGTGGTGATCACTGAAGAGTCCTATACCAGCGTGGCCAGCTTCCTTGATCGTGATCCATTGCCTGTGTGGAAGCCCAACAATGAGACAGAGTACACGTTTAGCGGGAGACGTGTCAAGCGTGGATTATACCGTGCATCAGGCAAGCGGTACATTAACTCCGATGTGAATGGAAGCTTGAATAGAATCAGGAAAGTAGCACCTAACGCCTTCGGGCCGGAGGGTGTAGAGGATGGTAAGGCGGTGCTTGCACCGATGGCGCGTCCATGCAGTGCGGATAGTCGTTCCCCCGCCAAAACGAGCAAGAGAAATCTCTAGCTCGCGTGAAATCGCTATAAATTGCTAGAGATCGCTATATTTTTTGGAACTATATAGAAGCCCAATGCAACAAGCATCAGCAAACAAGCGGTGGCGTACACACCATCACGCTTGGCGATACTCCAGCTCAATGTGCCCAGCATTGAGCCGAGTGAGCCACCCATCACGAAGAGAAAAATGTGGATACTATTGAGACGGTTCCATGCCCCAGAATGCAGACGATAGATCCTCGTCTCATTGGCTACCAGGCTGCTCTGGACGCCAATGCTCAGCAAGATCGTACCAACAAGCAAGCCAATCAACCATTGGCTAACAAACCACATGAACACAAAGGACAAGAATATCACGACTAATGCAATGCCACTTGCATAACGTGCATCACCATGATCAGTGAACTTGCCCACAAACAGTCCGACGAGTGGACCCACAATGCTAAGCAGACCGAATAGCCCAACGACATCGCTTCCAAAATGATATGGTGAGCTGCTAAGGGAGAAAGAAAGCGTAACCCAGAAGGCGTTAAACGCGCCATAGACGAGAAAGGACAATATACTGACTTCCTGTAAAACTATTTCTGAGCGGAGCAAGCCCCATAATGAACCCAGCAGTTCTAGGTAATGAAGCTCCTTTTTATCGCTGCGGTCAGCCGGTAGCAGCAAACGCAATACCACCGCCAGGATGATCATCACCGTTGTGGCAATCCAGTACATTGTGCGCCAGCCGAAGTGTTTTCCTATAAAGCCACTGAGTATGCCAGCCAGTGGAGCACCGAGAAACAGGCCACACAGGACGGTTCCCACCACGCGTCCACGTTCGCTTGTGGCGGTCAATCGAGCGGCGAATGGAATGATCAATTCGGAAACGATGCCCGTCAGACCGACCATACCACTAGCAATGAGAAGGAGGGGGACCATTGGTGCCGTTGCCATACAGGCAAGAGCCAGCGCCACTGCGCCAAGCATCACAATAATTAAACGACGTTGGTTATACTTTTCTCCTAACGGTACGATCAGGAGCAGGCCAACTGCGTAGCCGAACAGACTCAGAGTGTTCGTCAACCCAATCTCATTGATTGAGACGCCAAAACTCCGTCCCATGTCTGCCAGCAGTGGTTGGGCATATGCCTGGTTGGCCTCCGCTAATCCGCAAGCTATAGTCATAACCCAGATGAGACCCGTGGTAATGGTCGTTGCATGACTTGTTGCACTAGTAGTAGCCTCAGCAGAAGTTGCTACCACAGGTGTGACCTTCTCACTGCTCTTTAAAGTGCTGGTCTCCGCCACATTGGTCTGTACCGGATTTCCTCGTCTCCTCACAATACTACCTCTTGGTAGTTCGCCCAGGGTAGGCGCACAGCAGCAAGATTTGTCTGCAATGCGTTGCTTCTTATACAGTAAACTTTCTCGTTGAAAGTGTTTTTCATTTGTATGAGTTCTTCTCTGTTCTTCCCAAGTTCAGTTAAATTTCTGTAGTCGAGACAACAGGTTGTTATACACATGTCTTTGCGCGTGACATATTGACAACGCAAAAGAGGGATGCAAAGGCGGATTTATGATCAAACCATAATTGCTAAGACTCAAAGATAATTATGGATTATCTTAGTATCAAAGCCATCATTGGCAAGAAATAAACTAACGAGGAAACACTATTTCATTGAGCTACAACGTCCCTCTAGCTTATTATAAGTGGGGGATCAAATAATTTCAATACAGACAGTACATATGAGGTGTAACACAAGATTTTTCCCTTGTAGACGCAAACGCTTCTGAACAGTCAGCTAGGGGTGTTTTCCCATCTCCCGGGGGGCATGTGTGGTGGTGCCGTCTTCCAAAGCAGTGCTATCTCTTCTGGTGTAAGGCCATATGCGCTGTTGATCAGATCGTTAATCGTGTGTTCTAACTCAGCCGTCTCAGTCTTGAGTTTCCGAAAATCAGTAATATGCTTATTATAGCCCGCTCGTAGGCGTTTGGAGGCTGCATTTGTCAGTGACTTTTTAGGATGCCGTTTGCGCACCTCTTTTTCAAACGTTTCGTAATCCAGTTCAAGACCATTCTCTAGCCGCTTTCCTGGCTCGTGTATGTCAAAATCGAGCCATAGCCATTCGAGCAGTGCTTCTGTTGCTTGATGATTGGCAGGTGCCAGCTCAACGAGCCTGGCAACAGCTGGTTCTATCTCAGCTCGTATAGCGTCAGTAGGTGGGGCAATAGGCAAGGACTGCATTAACTCACCAACTGGACTCAGTGTGTCATGCATCATATGTGGCAGGTAACGCCAGTTATGCCACCACATCAGTGGAGAGTTCAAAACGGCAAGCAGATAGCTATCGGCAGGTGCAATGACAAAGACCTTGTTGTTAGAGAAGAGACCCTTGTTATCAAGACAATAAGCTGGATAAGACTGTATCTCTTGATACATGATTTTTGGTTGCTCAAACATAGGCCAGTAATCTACAGCATCTTGCAGCTCATACCATTGGTAAGAGCCTGATTTTCTCCCAGGCCAATTCTCTCCCGTCCAATCTTTTGGTTTAGGTTCGAGCTGTTTACGAAATTGCGAGAGATAATTTTTGATTGCCGGGTAGGAGTCAATATCAATCCCTCTACGAGCAAAAATCATCCAGAGATCGTCCCATTCTGGCAACCAACGCTTAATGTCTTGACCACGCAAGTAAGGTTTGATGATCTCTGCACTGCGTGGGTCCTCGCGGACGAGACGATCTTTGATGCGCGTACTAATCAGGAATGCTTCATTGAACCCAGTTAGCACACCACGGTAGGGCTTTACTCCGACGAACTCTGCGAGAGGGATACCCACACGGCGCATTTTTGCAAGCAGGTCATTAATTGCAGAGTCGTCCAAATGCCAGCGTGCGCTGGTAAAGCGACTATGTGGGATGGTGTGGCTCTGCTCTTGAATATAGCTGTGTAGGCTTTGCTTGTTCTGGACAATGCGGCTCAGTTCTGCACGAGGAAATTCGAGCATCTGTACCTGACGTTCTGGCTGTGTGTCTCCCTCACTTTGTGGTTGTGGTTTATTGAGCACCAGAATGCAGGGAAAGACTTCTGCCTCTGGGAAGATCGGCGCGTGACCAAAGTCTACAATGCGCTCCAATGCGCCTGTTTGAGTGAAAAAGGCGCGCAGTGGTTCACCATAGCCTGAGCGCATCCACTTGTTGGTGACAATGTAGGACATGCGTCCGCCTGCACGTGTCAGGTTCAATCCTTGCTGATAAAAGTACGTGTAGAGGTCAGCAACGCCATCATAGGTCTCTGGGTAGTTTGCCTCGAAGTATGGTTTGAAGCGACCCAGTTCCTCCTGACGTACATAGGGAGGATTACCAATAACCACATCAAAGCCTGCGCCAGCACCCTTATGCTGCCCATAGCGATTGAAGAAGACTTCAGGAAACTCTAGCTCCCAATGGAAGAAATACAGTTTACCGGCAATTTCTTCTACGGTATACGACCAATCCTCGAATTGAGCAGGAGCGGCGAAAGATCGTCCAGTTGCATAATCGCTGAGGGGTTGCCAGAGCTTCTGATCTATAGCGACACCGAAATGTGTAGCGGTGACGAAATTAGCTAGCTTACTGTATTTGCCCGTGAGTTGCCTGCGTAGTTTTTCGTAGATTGTTTCCTGCTCTTTCACATCGGCAATACTTTGGGCGGGATTTACCTCGATCAACCACATCAGATCAACGGCAGTGGTCATCACCTGCCGCAGACTTTCCTCGTTAAAGAGCAAGGGCTGGGTAGCCTCTACACCAGATGTGGAAATCGAGCGAACCTTTCTGCCACTCATTTTCCCTTTGGTCGTATGCGGCTTAAGTTCGGAGAGCCGTGCTCCGAGCAGAGAGTTGCCACAACGCAGGTGGTGGTCTAGAAACGAAAGTGGACGATCTTTGGCTACCGTGGCAAGCCAGAGTGAGAGCTGTGCTAGATCTACCGCCAATGGATTGAGGTCTACACCGTAGATGCAGGATTGTGCCACGCGTCGTCGCCAGAATGCCAGTTCGCTTTCGCCGCTAGTATCGGACTGCTCAAGGTGCTCTACCAGGAAACGCGCGATATAGTCGGTGGCTTCGACGGGGAAGGGTCCGCTACCCATCGCAGGGTCGAGCACTTTGATATTGAGTATGGCCTGAATCTTCTCCTGTTCGCTCTTAGCGCTGGCAATAGCCTGACGCAAGACGGGTCCTACTGTTTCCTCTACCATATACTTCACAATATAATCGGGTGTGTAATAGCTACCGCTAATCTTACGCTCACCCTTTTCATTCTTGAGGTCAATCGTCCACCCAGCATCAGGTACATCCATCTTTTCCAGATGAAATTCCAGCAACCCCTCATAGATGGTGCCCAGGTGACGCTCTGCCAGATCGCGGTAATCGACGAACTGCCCGTCTACACGCGCTAACTTATCAATGGCCTGCTGAAGGTGGAAATCGCTGACGGCATAGCGCTCTAGAAATAGATGGCGCTCTGGATTAAAGAGGCCACCATTAAAGGTCGTCACATTGAGTGTAGGATCGCCTCCATCAATAATGGCAAAAAGCCCCTTGAGGTGTCCCCAGAGCGTTGCGTAGCGCCGCGACAAGGGTATACCAAATGTGAAAAGTCGCTGTACAGTCTTTTTTGTCTGATCCAGACTATAGTACTCGCTATAGCCCGCATTGCCATGGACCGGTAACAGATCACGAGCTTCAACATAGAGAATAAAGAGCAAACGATAGAGCAGAATAAGTGAACTATCGTAGATCTGCTTGAGAGTCTGCTCATCAGGCTTCAGGTTATTAGGCTGATAATCAAGGAAACCCTGTGCTATATGGCGCAACGCATCATAGACCTGAAGTTTGAGCGAATCGCTCACAGCACGTGCATAATCAACGCTTTCCTGTCGTATAGCCTCGATACTCAGATCATCCTCATCGAATGCCTGGCGACGGAAAAATGCATAAAAGTAGAGAAAATTGTGGACATCGCCTTCTTGTAGTAGTGCTGGCAGATCCACCTCATAAAAACGATCCAACTTATGAGCGGTCTCTTTATGGTAGAGTCGCCAGAGCCGTCCATTGGTCAGTATGCCCCAATCCAGGCCGCTATGTTGTATATAAAAGGCAATCTGATAAGATGGGTTTTTATTCGTGAAGGGATCACCGCCCTCACTTTTGAGAGAAATATCCAACTGACGATCCCAGGACTTCGCATCGCCAACAGCAATCGCAGAACCCGTTAAGAGCGCATCATTAAGCTTCTTGCTCTTATTGGCAACGAGGGCCTCTTGATAGCGGTAGAACACGTAGTCTGGTATTTTGCTACCATCGGGAGTTTTCAGCGAGGCCTGTACTTCAAAGGTATGTCCAAGCTGCCGTAGCACTGGTTTGATAAAGTCCTCTTCGGCTTGGGCTTCTTTGGTGCTAGGAGTATAAGCCGCAAAGAGCTGTTGTAGCTCGTGCAGCGTTATGCTGGCTTCAGTCGCTAGCAGCTGCCAATCCGAGCGTTGAGGCAGGATCACATTTAAGTAGTGGTCAGAAAAGAGTTGTTGATTGCTATGTGGCTCAGGCGTGAAATGAAGCTGTTGTACCTGTGGCACCTGTGGCTGCTGATCTTTGTTATTTGTGCGCGAATTGGACTTCATCCTGGCTCCTTGTATGTTGATTTTTGCAGGCCATTATATAGTACATGAGGCTTGCACTTTTGTATAGGTGAGCTATTTGGTCTAGCCAGATGTCTCACTTAATTGACAGCAAGAGCACTCAATGGTATAGTTATGCTAACCTTTAAGGATTAGTATAATTATAATAAGGTTGTTGTGAGTGGAAATCCTCTTTTATGGACGAAAACTGGAGAAGGCTTGTAATAACCAGTCTCTACTACTCAGAAGCTACGGTCCAATGCGTGCGAAATTACTTAGACGCCGACTGGATGAGCTAAGAGCAGCAGAAAATCTAGAAGTAATGCGTTATCTGCCACAAGTAAGATGTCATGAGTTAAAAGGAAATAGAGAAGATACATTAGCAATAGACATAGGTCATCCCTATCGACTGATTTTCGAGCCAGCTAACGACCCAATCCCAAGAAGGGCAGATGGTGGTTTGGATTGGGCTCGCGTAACAGTGATTAGGATTCTTGCAGTGGAGGATTATCATGGCTAGTATCCTGCAAAATGAATATCAACCAGATTTTGTTTCCTCTCCTGGGGAAACCCTGTTAGAAACTTTAGAGACAATTGGCATGTCGCAAGCAGAACTTGCCAAACGTATGGGTCATCCAGTGAAAACAATTCATGAGATTCTCTATAAGAAATCTGCTATCACAGCTGAAATAGCCGTGCAGTTAGAGCAAGTTTTGCATATCCCTGCATCATTCTGGCTGAGGCGAGAACAACAATATCGAGAGTCTCTTGCGAGAAGTGTTGAGATACAACAGTTTGGAAGTTGAGTATAAATAGTATGAAATATAGAATATGGACTTCATATGGGGCACATTGATGATTTTCACATACAGGGATTTCGTGGTTTGCGAGACCTGAAAATAGCAAATCTCGGTCAAATCAACCTCTTTGTAGGAAACAATAATTCTGGCAAAACAAGTGTGTTGGAAGCTGCATCGCTTTTTTGTGATCCTTTTAATTGGCGTAGGTGGTATGACCTTGCAGGACAACGAGAGCTGGTTTCTGGCCAACGCACAACAATTATGGATCGGCTTAGCTGGTTTTTTCCAGCGGGGAGGAATGATACCCAGAATTTGGCATCAGAAAGTCCTAAGATCGAGCTTTCAGCTTCGGGCGATTTTACTACTGAGTATGTTTCTGTTTCTTATGCAAATTTCGCTGAAGTGCATTTGCGCCCTGCAATGCCGGGTGAAGAGCAAGAAGAAGTAGTTGAAGGCATTAGCTTAAAGACTACTGTATATGTAAGGGATTCTCCTTCTAAGAGTAGAATAATATACGAAGATATTGCGCCGTTTTCTCAATGGCGTATACCTGTGCAGTATCCAAGCAGATCACGAATACCAACTCTCCCAGTCCAAATAGTTAGCCTGTTTTCGCATCGCACTGGTGCATTAACATCACAATTATGGAGTGGAGTAGTTGAAGCAGATTTGAAAGAGGAGACCATTAAGCTTTTGCGTTTTTTCGATCCTGCTATTGAAGACGTAGATATTCTTTCTCCATCTGAGCATAGTCAGATCCTTTCGATAAAACACAAGAGATTGGGTCGTGCTCCATTATCTACATTTGGGGATGGACTACGCCGTGTCTTTACACTAGCAACATCTATTCCAAGAGCAAGAAATGGCTTGTTACTCATTGATGAACTGGAGACGGCTATCCATACAAAGGCACTTGAAAAGACTTTCGATTGGCTTGTTGAAGCCTGCGTCAGTAATAATATTCAGCTACTAGCAACAACGCATAGTCTTGAGGCTTTAGATACCATTCTAGATGTGTCTCGTGAAAATGCTGATTTTGTGGTCTACCGTCTCCAACAAGATGAAAAGCAAACAACGGCTAAGAGGTTCGATAAAGAGATGACCTTGAGATTACGTGAAGAGCTGGGAATGGAGATGAGATATTGAGCCGGAAATATTGCCTTTTAGCAACTGAAGGTCCGCATGATCAGGCCGCAATTGCCCGATTGCTTCAGCTATCCGGGTTAAAAAAGTTCAATGGTGTACAGAAGGAATTAGACCTTTTTTGGGAAGGTTTTATTCCCAACTATCCTAAAGGGGGCAATTTGTATACCCGCATGGATATGCCCTCGATTCTTACCTCTCCAACCCACTCGATTGCCATCTATTGCGGCGAGGGCAGCAAGCTCGTTCAAAATTTAATCGCAATAGTAACCAACCACCCACGCTATGCACAGGAGATTCATGCCTTCGGATTGATTGTAGATACTGACAACGAACCACCACAAAAAGTCGCAAAGGAGAAGGCTGAAGGTTTGAGAGGCAGCTTTCCGACACTTTCAGAAATTCCAGGTATGGTTACACCAGGAACACCTCGGACAGGTATTTATGTTCTTCCCGATAACAAGAGGTCAGGTGCACTAGATTCTATTCTGGCCGAATGTGCTTCAGTTGTCTACCCTGATCATAAAAAGGGAGCTACACAATTTATAAATGATTTAGATGGTAAACACACCAAACACCTAAATCTCGCTGCGAAGGATAAGACGGTAGTAGCATGTATTGTTAGTATCCTCAAACCAGGATCAACCAATACTTCTAGTATTGCGAAAGATGATTGGATATGCGGCCAAACAATAGATCACAAGGATGTGGCATCATTTTATCTGTTTCTCAAGGACCTTTTAGAATTGCCCTCTTAAACCATATATTACAGACTGTCTATATCCGTTATTATTGATATAATAACGCAAAAAATTATGCTGGGTAATCCCACCACCCTAGAGTGGCAGGATTACCCTCTCACCGCCTATCGTCTTATTGCGCCTCCTTCGTATCCCCATACACAATTGCACGCTTCACCTGCTCAATCAGATCCGTTACCGGAATACCACGCGGGCACGCATCAGTGCAATTAAAGATGGTGCGGCAACGCCACACACCATCGCGCTTACCCAGAATCGCCAAGCGTTCAGCTGCACCCTGGTCGCGGCTATCGAAGATAAAGCGGTGTGCATTCACAATCGAAGCAGGGCCAACCCAGTCAGTATTACCCCAGATGGATGGACAAGAACCCGTACAGGCACCGCACAGGATACACTTCGTCCCCTCGTCATAGCGTGCACGATCTTCAGCACTCTGCAAACGCTCAGTACCAGGCTCATTATCATATGTGATCAGGTACGGCTTCACTGACTTATATTTCTCAAAGAACTGATCCATATCCACCACCAGATCCTTGATCACCGGATAGCCCAGCATCGGCTCGATCGTCACCGTGTCACCCACATCGCGGATCAGCACCTTGCAAGCCAGACGATTGCGACCATTGATACGCATAGCATCGGAACCGCACACACCATGTGCACAGGAACGGCGATAAGTCAGCGTACCATCCATCGTCCATTTCACGATATTCAACGCGTCGAGTAAGCGATCGATCGGGTCAAGATCGACCTGGAACGTGTCCCAATAAGGCTTACCGTCGCGCTCAGGATTATACCGCTTGATGCGCATCTGTACTTTCATCAGTATTTCCTTCTAGTATTTTCTTTCCTTGGGCTTGAAGATGGGATCATCGATAAGGATCACATCCTTATAATCCAAATGAACGTCGTGCGTTTTCGTCCCCTTATAAGCCAGGGTATGTTTGAGCCAGTTGACATCATCCCGTTTGGGATAATCCAGCCGATAGTGTCCGCCACGGCTCTCCGTACGTGCTAATGCGCCATGAATGGTCGCTTCAGAGCAATCTAGCAGGAAGCCTAATTCAAGCGCTTCAACCAGTTCGGTATTAAAGCGCTTCCCCTTATCTTGTAACTGCACATTTTTGTATGCGTCCTGCAAGCCAGCCAGCGTGTCAAGTGCATGGCGCAGATTCTCATCGCTACGTTCCACAAACACATTATCGTTCATCTCGTTTTGTAGTGTTGAGCGAATGTGCGCCGCTGATACGCTACCGGTTGAGCTATAGAGTCTCGCTACCAATTCGCGCCCAAATGCCTCCGGCTCAGGTGGTAGTGGTGCGAAATTATTCTCGGCGATAAACTGCGCCATATGCTTACCCGCACGGCGACCGAAGACAATCAAGTCCACTAGCGAGTTAGTACCCAGGCGGTTCGCACCGTGTACAGAGACACAGGCTACCTCACCCGCTGCATAGAAGCCAGGTAGCGGGGTCCATTGTGGATCGAGCACCACCCGTCCGTCCACATCAGTAGGGATACCACCCATCGCGTAGTGTGCCGTTGGTTGGATCGGTACAGGCTCAGTAATCGGCTCAACCGCTAGATAGTTGCGTGCAAAATCGGTAATGTCCGGCAACTTTTCGTTAATGACCTTCGCACCCAGGTGACGCAGATCGAGATAGACATAATCCTTGCCATCGACGCCACGACCCTCTTTAATCTCCTGCACAATACAGCGAGAAACGATATCGCGCGGAGCCAGATCTTTCATCGTCGGCATGTAGCGCTCCATAAAGTACTCGCCTTTACCATTGAGTACTTTGCCACCTTCTCCACGTGCCGCCTCACTCAGCAGAACGCCAACCTTATAAATACCAGTGGGATGGAACTGGTACATCTCCATATCCTGCAACGGAACACCCCGCCGATACGAGATCGCCATACCATCACCCATGCAAGCAAAAGCATTGCTCGTCACCCGCCAGGCACGACCATAGCCGCCGGTGGCAAAGAGTACAGCTTTCGCATGAAAGGTATGAATTTCGCCTGTGCGAATTTCCAGTGCTACCACACCGCACACCTGATCATCGTTGACCAGGAGATCTAAGACCAGAAACTCATTGAAGAAGCGTACCTGGTTTTTTATGGCACTTTGATACATCGTCTGTAAAATCATGTGTCCAGTGCGATCAGCTGCATAGCAGGAACGGCGGACGGGTCCTTCACCATAATTGCGCGAATGACCACCAAAACGGCGCTGATCGATGCGTCCATCAGGGGTACGATTGAAAGGGAGGCCACGATGCTCTAATTCATAGACAGCATCGATCGCTTCGCGTGCGAGAATCTCCGCAGCTGGCTGATCGACCAGATAGTCACCGCCCTTAATCGTATCGTACATATGCCACTTCCAGTGGTCCTCTTCCTGGTTCCCCAAAGCTGCCGCAACACCACCTTGCGCCGCACCAGTATGTGAACGCGTTGGGTAAACTTTGGTAAGCACGGCAACGCTAGCATTAGGCAACTGCATCGCAGCCATCAGACCTGCACCACCAGACCCAACAATCACAACATCAAACTTTTGCTTCATAATTTATCCTCAATTCTAGGAGTGAATGCATGCTGGGCCTTGATAGCTCGCAGCAACGGGCTGGAAAGCGATCAGCGTGATCGTGCCCAACATAAAGAAGGCCAGCAAGAGTGTCGCTGTCAGACCCAGTAATATAACTCTCGCCCGTGCTGTACGAGCATAATCATCAATAACCACCCGCAAGCCGTTCATACCATGCGTCAGACCAATAGTCAGTAATAGCCAGTCGAAGAGTCGCCAGAATGGATTCGCGTAGCGTGCAGCGACAAAGGCATACGTCGTGCATGAGACATCATTGGTGACATGCATAATGACTAAATGTATGATGACCAGGAATATGAGCAAAACACCTGATATACGGAAATAGTACCAGGAGAAGGTCTCAAAGCCGCCAGCACCTGAGCGGGAACCACTATACAAGCGTGACAAACCCAACATGTTAACATCTCCTTCTATTGGAAATAGTTTTGTAGCTGTGCAATTCATTGCGCCATACTAGGCAATGAATTGCGCAACTACCGCTTTACATTAAGAATGGCTTGTGGGCTAAAGAACCAGGAGAGGGCCAGTCCTAACTGGGGTTTTAGCACAATGTAGGCAGTAGGAATAAAGGCAATGATGGTGAGCACCAGCACAATAGCGAACATCCTGCCCTGGTAACGTGTACCCTTGTTCCAGAAGTCGATAAGGATGATGCGTACACCGTTGAAGGCGTGAAAGAAGACTGCTCCGACAAGTCCTAGAGATAACAAGCGTACAACAATGTGGTCAAAGAGCACAATGCCATCATTGTACACCTGGGGGCCGAAGCCTAACAGCGAAATATCAACGATATGGATAAACAGGAAGAGAAGAAGACCTAGCCCAGTGATGCGGTGAAGCAACCAGGACCACATACCAGATTGACCTTTGTACATCTTTCCCTCGCTTTTTGGGGCGAGAGATATGAAATTGAGTCGGGGAGGTAGTAGGGGGGTTAGCCTGTGGGAACTCCCATGAAGACATTCACCCTGCTTAATCTCTGTGGCCTCCTGGCTCTTGCTCTCGCCCATTTTGACATCCGCATGGGGGTGCCCTACCCTGGACAGGCAAATAAGCTGATTAGCCCTGTTACAATCTGCTCCAGTCCGAGGACGGAAGACAATACGTTGAACAGTACACGAATCATTCATGCTTGTATTGTCGTTGCGTTGCTCGCCATCCCCATAGTAGAAAGCGATAAGCCTTCCTCATGTGCCAGCAACGCTGCACCCCGGTGTGCGTATCCAAGTTGGTTAGCATTACCTATGTATTATACTGCACTGAGAGAGGGGCGCGCAAACGACGACGAGTCGTTGTTATGCATCTTTTCCTATTTGATACATGTATTTTTGCTCTGTTCTAGAAAGAGGATCAGCCGTCCGTAATAGAGCAGTTAGCAGGACACAAGTTATGGGGAGATTATTTTTGTCATAGCTTTATGTAATGTATTGCATAAAAAACTATTATGCTGAAGCCATAAGATCGGTGCCTTTTTGTGGGCAAGCCGTGCCAGCAAATACCGTAGCTGCGCAATTTATTGTGCTGTGTTGCGAGAGGAGGAATGGTAGCTGTGCAATTTGTTGTGCATGTTTTATTTGTTTCTGTCCCTGGTGCAATAAATTGCGCAGAGAAAGAAAAAAGACATGCAGCCATATTTGCCAAAAAAAGTCTTGACGTACGGTAGAAGTCATGTTATAGTAGTGCCACGCCAAGGTAGCTCAGTCGGTAGAGCACAGCACTGAAAATGCTGGTGTCGCCGGTTCGATTCCGGCCCTTGGCACTTCTCGTTTCTGCAAAAGCACCTCAAACCGCTCGTATGGCTGTTTGAGGTGCTTTTATTTTTGAGTATACACAGGCTACTACAGCAACGACTACAGCAACCGAAAATTCCTCTAAGTTTTGCTTCAAACCACCCCTCAAAATGTGAATCTTGCAGCTCTGATGGTGGAATCTGGATAATTCTGTGGGTTTGTAAGCATTTGGCACAAGACAGCCTGCCAAGCTAGACGAAGCTTTTGCAAGGGTAAAGAAAAACGCAGCTTGTCTCTGCTATTGCTTGTTACGCGACCATCTGAATTATCCAGATTCCACCATCAGAGCTGCAAGATTTACAGCCAGATCCACTATGGCTACGGGGATCTAGGCTCCGACTAATTACAGCTCCAAATAAAAAGGGTGCGGGTTAGGGATCTTCTCAGTATCCTTCCTATTTGGGCCGAAAGGTTTCTATCTGGTACCTTTTTTACTTGGAACTGTACTCAGTAATGATTTGCACTTATCTTTTTATACTATAGATATATAAAAATCCCGCAATACTAGTAAAAAGAGTATCGGGTACATCAAAAGTAACGACATAAATATTAATAACTTTTATAAATAAGGCAAAAATAAAAAGGATACTGTTAATTATAAAAAGAATAATACCTATAAAACCAGTTAATCCAACAATTCCACCATAACAACCTTTAGAATTTTTATAAAAATCGGTATTTGAAGCAAGCATACAAAAACAATATTAAAAATAGCAGAAATATCAGCAACTAAAAAAGCAATAGCCATATATAGCACATTTATTGATATGAGAAAACCAGAGCACAATGTTATCACTCCTATAATTACTAAACCTGCAATCATGCCCCACCTTGATCGCTCCTGCCTTACCATTCTCCTTTCTTCTAAAATACCAGACATCTCTACCGATCCCATTTGAGAAACCACAACATCTTTTGGCCCTTCAGTTTTCTTCGATGCCTGTGCAAAGGC
>Ga0209265_1000237_pt1 | contig 14559 bp, 15 predicted proteins | sample GraSoiAngelo_103_FD_185872 | JGI IMG/M metagenome (GOLD analysis project Ga0209265, IMG submission 185872) | Grasslands soil microbial communities from the Angelo Coastal Reserve, California, USA - 14_0903_05_20cm (SPAdes) (version 2) | ecosystem: Environmental > Terrestrial > Soil > Grasslands ...
GGGGCGCCGGAGAAAGTGACGCTGTGCGAGCCGGCATAGGTGGTGACCGTCCCCCCTTTCGCGTCCTTGGCGGTGATCGTCAGGTTGTCGGCGGCGCCGGCGGTGGGCGTCAGCGAGGTCGCGCCGAGCACGAGGTGGTGGGCCGGACCGACCGTGACGGTCGCCGCTTTGCCCGCGCTGCTCGTGCTCCAAGTGCGCCACTTGGCGGTGACGACGTAGGTGTAGGTGCCGGGTTCGAGCCCGCTGTCGGTGCAGCTGACGACCGACAGGGTGGTTGAGCAGGTTCCAGCCGCTTTTTCCCCGTTGCGACTGACCGTGTAGGTCACGGTGCCCGACCCTGGGGCAGTGACGGCGCCCCAGGTCAGCGCGACGGTGCCCCCGGTCGCTGGCGTGGCGGCGGTGATTGTCGGTTGGGCGATCGTCGATACGACCGCCGGACTGCTGCCGGTACCGGTCGTGGTGAAGTAGGCGATGGCGGTGCCGGCCGCGGCGAGGCTCAGCAGGGCGACCGCGACGATCCCCGCGACGCCGCTCGGCCGTCCCGGAGAAGGCGAGCGGGAACTGAGCCCGCTGGCAGGCGTCCTGGCTCACCGGCAGGTCACGCAGCTGGATCGACGGTGCCGAGACAGCCGCTGCCGGCAGGCTCACCGTGCCGTTCGCCGGCACCTTGATCGGGGCGGCGCTGCTGGCGCTCGAGCCACTCAGCACGAGGTTTTCGGCGCTGCCGCAGCCAGGTGGATCGGCCGTTGCCCTGACCTGCAGGCTGGTGACGAGGATCGGCACCGGGTTTGGGTTGGCGATCGTCAGCGGCAGCGCCTGCGCTGCTGCTCCCGGGTACAGCGCGCCGAGGCCGCCGAGCTGCGGGGTGATCGAGAAGTCCTTTGGTTCCAGCACCTGCCAGCGGAAGCGCGCGGCCTTGCTGTGCTTTCCCCGAGCGCCGGCGCTGCGCACCGAGAAGCTGTGACTGCCGGCCACCAGCTTGTTGAAGCTGAGCGGGGCCTGGCAGGCGCTCCACGGCCGGCTGTCGAGGCGACACTGGAAACGTGGCTTGGCGGCGCGGACGGCGAAGCTGAACTTGGCGTTGGTCGATGTCGCCAGCTTGTCTGGGTGCATGGTGATCTTGGGTTTGGGTAGCGAGGCGGCTCCCTGGCTCCGCTCCGCCTTGGGGGCGGAGCCAGGGGTTGAACCTTGCGGGTGCGGGGTGGCGGCGTAGGCGACGGCGCCGAGGCCGGCGAGGCCGGCGAACACGACCAGCAGACCGCGCGTGGTGCGCATTGTGCGCATTGGCCCGTCGACTCCGCGGGTCTTCTAGCTGTTGGTCAGGTGCAGCGTCAGCGTCGCACCCTGGCAGGCATCTTGGTTGGTGCCCGTTTCGTTCATCGTCAGTGTTCCTGTGGCGGAGACGCTCTGACCATTGCCTGGGTTGATCACCTGGTTCACGGGCACCGCCGCCATCGTGAAGTCAGGGTTGCCGCCGGTGATCGTAGTGCTGCAGGTCGAGTGCGCCCCGTCGACGGAGATGCTCGCAAGCGTCACGGTGCCGACTCGCTGGACGCCCGAGGACGGGTTGTCCACCGTGAACGAGACCGGCGAGGACGAGCCCGGATAGAGGCTGTTTGAGATCGTGGCGTGCAGCGTGACCGACGAGCTCGAGCCAACGGCGGCGGAGCCGGTCCCCGATCCGCTTGACGTGAAGTACGCGAGCGCGACGCCAGCCACCGCGAGAGCGCAGGTGCAGCCGAGTGCAAAAAATGCCCTCTTCTTGGTGATCCAGCGCATATTTCCCCCTAATGATTGATTAGCAATTTGCGGAGCCTTGACTCCGGCAGGGAGAACATCGACGGATGACCTATCGGCCTTAAACTGCAAGGGCAGACAGTTTTTTTTGCTCTTGTTCATTCCGTACAACGAGCATTTAGCCTGCAAGTACTTTTTTTCGTTAGCCCTGGGCCAGCTCGCGCTCGACGATCTCTGCCAGTGCGTCTGCGACCCCGTTGGCTGGAGTGCTGCAGATCTGGGCCGCGCCAGCGGCACCGCGCACGTTTTCCGCCGCCCTCAGAGCGTGCCAGTGAGCCTCATAAGACTCGCCGGCGGTGGCGATGGTGCGGCCGTCGGCGCCGAGCAGGCGCCAGCGCCACTTCCCAACCAGGTCTTCATAGGCGTCGAATTGCGGCATCTCGTCTCTCCTCTGATCGAATGGGAACATATGTTCGCATTCGAATCGGCGGAAAGCCCGGCATCGCGCTTCGATAGCGTGCCGCTTACCCAGCGTCAGTGCCTCGCCCTGAGCAGGAGTCCCCCATGACCTCGTCCACCCAGGACCGGACGCATCCCAATCTGACCCTGGCAGTCCTCGCCCTCGGCGGGATGGCCTACGCCTTGCTCAGCTCGGCCGTGGTGCCGGCGCTGCCGACGATGCAGCACGACCTCGGCACCAGTGAGACCGGAATTACCTGGCTGCTGACCGGTTACCTGCTTGCTGCGTCGGTCGCCACCTCGATCCTCGGACGGCTCGGCGACATGTACGGCAAGGAGCGGCTGCTGCTCTGGACCCTGGTCATCCTCGCCAGCGGCACGCTGCTGGCAGCCGTTTCCAACTCGCTCGCGGTGCTGATCGCGGCGCGCTTCATCCAGGGCGCTGGCGGCGGCATCTTCCCGCTCGCCTACGGCATCGTCCGCGACGAGTTCCCCGCCGAGAAGGTCGCGGGCGGGATCGGCATGCTCTCGGCGATCCTCGGTATCGGCGGCGGCCTCGGCATCGTCCTTTCCGGTGTCATCGTCGAGCACCTCAACTACCACTGGCTCTTCTGGATCCCGCTGGTCGCGGTCGTCTTCGCCGCCGTCGCCACCTGGCGCTTTGTGCCGGAGTCGCCGGTGCGCACGCCGGGCAAGATCAACTGGCTTGCCGCAGGCCTGATGACGGTCGGCCTCTCAGCGGTGCTGCTGGCGATCAGCCAGACGACCACCTGGGGCTGGGTCTCAGGCAAGACGCTCGGCCTTGTCCTCTTCGGAGTGCTGGTGACGGCGGCCTGGATCGCGGTCGAGGTGCGCAGTCGCGAACCGCTGATCGACATGACGATGATGCGGGTGCGCGGCGTCTGGACCACCAACGCCGCCGCCTTCCTGCTCGGCGCCGGCCTCTATGCCTCCTTCATCGTCTTCCCCCAGTTCGCCCAACTGCCGAAGAGCACCGGCTTTGGCTTCGGCGCCTCGGTTGTGGTCTCCGGCCTCTACTTGCTGCCGGCGACGATCGGGATGACGATCCTCGGCCTGCGCGCCGGCCCGATCGCGGCCCGCTTTGGCTCGCGCAACGCGCTGCTGGCGGGGACCGTGTTTGCCACCGCCTCCTTCATCATGCTCGCCATCGCCCACGAGCGTCCCTACGAGCTGCTGATCGCCGCCGCCCTGCTCGGTGTCGGCATCGGCCTCTCCTTCGCTGCCCTCGGCAACCTGATCGTGCAGGCGGTCTCGCCGGAGCAGACCGGTGTCGCCAGTGGCATGAACAACGTGATGCGCACCCTCGGGGGCGCCCTCGGCGGCCAGCTCTCGGCCACCTTTATCGCCGATCACATGGTCAAGGACCTGCCCGCCGTCACCGGCTTCACCGAGACCTTCCTGATGGCAACCGGCTTCCTCCTGCTCTGCTTCGGCGCCGGCCTGCTGGTGCCGCGCACGCTCGGCTCGCCCACGGGTGGCAGCGCCGAGGGCCTGGGCGATGGGGCTGCACCAGAGCCCGCCGGCGCTTAGATCACAACCACTCCCAACCCCAGAGCCTTCCGGTGCGCCTTATGTACTCGGTGGTCATTTAGGCGCACCGGAAGCCGGGTCGTGACCATCTAGGGTTCCGCCGTGCGCCTCCAACGCCTCGCTGCGAGCGTTACCGGGCCTCGCGGTCGCTGGGTTACCGTTGCCGTCTGGCTTGTGCTCGGGATTGCCGGCTTTGTCGGCCGCACGCACATCCATGACGTAACGGCGGCGGGGCAGAGCAGCTACCTGCCGGCGCACGCACAATCGACCCAGGCCGTGGACTTGCTAGGGCGCGACTTCAAGGGCGGCGACGATGTGCCGGTCCTGATCGTCTTCGAGCGTAGCGGCGGGCTTTCCAGCGCCGACCTGAACACGATCGGCAAGCTCGGCAAAGGGCTGGAAGGGCTCGGTCTCTTCGGGACGACGCCGGTCTTCGCGCCTTTCTCCAGGCAGACGAAGCAGCCGCTGGGCGAGCTGACGCGTGTCGCGCGCGGGGTGGGGCCGATCTCGCGCGACGGTGAAGCCGCTCTTGTGACGCTGGCGATCGACAGCGAAGACCGCGGTGCCCTCGTCGACGGCGTCGAGAAGATCCGCGCCTATCTTGCCGCCCACACCCGCCCCGGCCTGCGCTCATATGTGACCGGACCCGCTGGGGTCGCCGCCGACCTCGAGCAGGTCGCCGAAGACGCCGGCAAGACCCTGTTGATCGCGACCCTCGGCCTCGTTTTGCTGCTGCTCTTGCTCGTCTACCGGGCACCGCTGCTGGCGCTGATGCCGCTGCTCGTCGTCGGCACCGCCTACCTAATCGCGATCGGGTTGACTTACCTGCTGATTAAGTCCGGCGCGATCACGGCCAACACCGAGGGAACCTTCCTGCTCCTGGTGCTGATCTTTGGCGCCGGCACCGACTACTCAATGCTTTTGATCCACCGCTATCGCGAGAAGCTTGGCTCCGATGGCGAGCCGCTGGCGGCGCTGCGCGCCGCACTTACCGACAGCGTGCGGCCGATCGCTGCCTCAGCCGCCACGGTGATCGCGGCGATGCTGGTGCTGCTGCTCGCCGAGCTCGAGTCGACCCACTGGCTTGGTCCGGTGCTGGCGATCGGGATCGCGGTGATGCTCTGCGCTGCGCTCACCTTGCTGCCCGCCCTGCTGGCGATCCTCGGGCCGCGCGCCTTCTGGCCGGCGCGGCGTTCAGGCTCCGCTGAGAAGCGTCGCCTCTGGGCGGGCGTCGCCGGCCTGGTCCGCCGCCGGGCACGGACGATCGTCGCCGGCGTCTTTGTCGTCCTCGTTGTCCTTGCCCTCGGCAACCTGATCCACCACGGCACGATCGGCTTCGGCGAAGGCGAAACTCGCTCGAGCGAATCGAGCCGCGGCAACGAAGTCCTCGGCGAACACTTCCCACCAGGCATCAGCTCGCCGCTGACCGCGGTGCTGGGAATTGGCGAAGTCGGCGCGGCGCTGCGAGGGCTCGAGCGGCTCGACTCGGTCCAGCTCGCCGTGCCGGTGCCGCCCTCCTCAGTCTCCGACGTGGCGGCGCTGGCGATTGTGCTGCGCGGCGACCCTTACTCGGGCGAGGCGGCCGGCCTGGTCAAAGATGTGCGCGAGCGGCTGAGCGAGGTCGCGCCGGGCGCCCTCGTCGGCGGCATCCCGGCCGAGAACTACGATGTCGAGCAGACCAACGCTCGCGACACTAGGTTGATCGTGCCGGTGGTACTAGCTGTGGTCGGCCTGATCCTGATCATCGTCCTGCGCGCGCTCGTCGCGCCCGGCTACCTGATCGTCACCGTGGTCGCCTCCTTCGCGGCGACGCTGGGCCTGGTCACCTTCGCCTTCACCCAGATCTTTGGCGCGGCAGGGATCAGCTTCGACCTGGTGCTGCTGGCCTTCATCTTCCTGGTTGCGCTGGGGGTCGATTACAACATCTTCCTGATGACCCGTGCCCGCGAGGAGGCGGTCGCCCACGGCACGCAGGAGGGGATGCTGATCGCGCTCGAGGACACCGGTGCGGTAATCACCGGCGCCGGCCTGATCCTCGCCGGCACCTTCGCCACCCTCACCCTGCTGCCGCTCGAAGAGCTGGTCCAGATCGGTGCCACCGTCGCGATCGGCGTCCTGCTCGACACCCTCGTCGTCCGCTCGCTGCTGATCCCGGCAATCACGTACCTGTGCGAGGAGCGTGCCTGGTGGCCGGGATCGGCGGGACCGGCACCGGGTTCGAGGGGCGCGGAAGTGGGGTAGCCATCCGCAGCGGTCGCAAGCCAGATCAGCTGCGCGACGATCGAGGCGCTCGCCAGCCCGCGGATCATGTCTGTTCTCGACCGCGGCGGGTATTAGGGGGGTCCATGACCAACTCATTGAAGAGCACCCTCGTCCGCAAAGCGGCCAGGACCGGCGCCAAGCACACCGCCCATGGCGCCGCCTCGAAGCTGAAGCGCCAGCCATTGCGGGCCGGAACGCTGCTGCTCATCGGTGGCGTCTGCGGCGCCGCAGCCGGGTGGCTCGCCGCCCGAGGCGCCGCCGCGCCCGCTTCCCCTGCTTGAGTCTCGTGGAGATCCGGTGATCCAGTGGTAAGCGAGTTCCGCTGCGAGGGACACCGGGTCTCCTGCGACCCTAAGGGGAGGCGAGCAGGTGCTGGGTGTCCTCCCTCGGCTGCTCGTGTCGATCAGTACCCGCCCGAGTCGTGAAACGGCTCGGGCGGGAGTCTGACCGCGGGAGGCTCGGTTAACCGGGCATTCCGCTTACTTTGAGGCCTTTGTGTTCACCCCCAAGTTCACCGAAAGCGCTACCGTCGAAGACGATTTTATGTTCAGCGGTTTTGCTGATGACCCAAACTTCGGTTAATGGGCCTTCTTCCACTAAGTGAACGGTTTGCTCGGTAGTGAGGTGGTTTTCACAATCTTTTAGGGTAATTTTCCCAATAATCGGTATTTTATTGCCAATAGCGCATTCTGCGCCCAGTTCAACAACCATGAATGTTTCACCTTCGGTAGGTTCAACTCGAACTATTGCGTCCTTTTCTCCACTGGCTAATTGATGTAAGACGAGTAAACCTTTGGTGGCCCTACTTTCAAGAACGCCTTTTTCGGCACCAGTGTGAGGTTCGCAGGCTGGGGTGACAACGCCATTGAGAAGAACGACACAGCCCGTGAATCTGACTTTGGTGTTGTTGGAGATTTTTCCTTCGCCTTCGAGTTTCGCGTTGCGAAGTTCATAGCCTGTGCATTTTTTTTCAACGCTTATACCGGCGATTTTTGTTAAGAGCCGCTCGTTAGCCTCGACTCCTGTGAGTTGAATCGTAGGCGCTAAGCCTCCTGTTTTAACTTCTACTAATTCGCCTTTCGTATTGACGACGAACCACTTTGCACCTGTTTCAGCATGGGCCTGACTACCGGCGAACAGCGCCGCAAGCAGGACAAGCACGCCGACGCAAGGGGCGGTCACCCTCATCTTGGATCGTTTCATCTGTCTCTCCTCCGCTCGGGGTGTTTAGGGACATTCAGGTCTAAACCTTTCACAGCCTTGGCTGTTTAATCAAGTTTTTCTTAGGACGTTTTCCAAGGCATCGGCCCGGCGAGTTCGGTAGAGATTCAGCATGGGCGAATTTCGCTACGAGGGACACCGGATCTCCTACGACTTCTACGGGGAGGGCGAGCGCGTGCTGGTGCTCGTCCACGGGTTGCTGATGAACCGGCGCATGTTCGAGCGCCTGGCGCCGGAGCTGGCCGCGGCCGGCAACCGGGTGATCTGCGTCGACTTGCTCGGGCACGGGCGCTCGGACCGGCCCGAGGACCTGCGGCTCTACTCGATGCCGCTCTTCGCCCGCCAGGTCGTGGCCCTGCTTGACCACATAGAGATGGCCTCGGCGGCGGTGGGAGGAACCTCGCTCGGCGCCAACGTCGGCCTCGAGCTGGCGGTTGGCTACCCCGAGCGGGCTCGCGCTCTCTTCGTCGAGATGCCGGTGCTCGACAACGCCCTGCCCGCCGTTGCGGGCGCCTTCACCCCGGTACTGCTCGGCCTCCGCTATGGCAAGCCTGCCTTCGAGCTCGTCGCGCGTGCCACCTCGCTGCTGCCGCGCACCAACTTCATGCTCGACATCGGCCTTGACTGGGTGCGCCAGCGCCCGGGGCCCTCCGGCGCGGTGCTTGAGGGCCTCTTGCTGGGGGAGACGGCGCCGCACCGTGAAAAACGAGTCGCCATCGAGCAGCCGACCTTGATCGTCGGCCACCCTCGCGACCCGCTCCATCCCTTCAGCGACGCCGGCATGCTCGCCGAAGAGCTGCCAAATGCTCGCCTGGTCGAGGCCAGCTCGCCGCTCGAGTGGCGGCTCAAGCCCCGGCGCCTCACCGCCGAGCTGTCTGCGTTTCTTGCTGAGCTTCCCGAGCCTTCCGTTACGCCGGTGCCCTAGAGAGACTTCCCGGCGTCTGCGCTTTGGTACGCGCGGGGTGCTAGTATGCCCGCAAAATTCTGGAGCGGTCAGAGTGAGAGAGGGGACCCCGGGAGAGGGACCTCAGGGAGCTTCAAAGGGAGGAGCCCCGACCCATAGCGCACCAGTGCCTTAATCGGTCAAAGGGCCGGCCTTAAAAGCCGGAGATCCGGGTTCGAGCCCCGGCTGGTGCATCGGAACCCAAACGAAACCGGTGACCGGCTATGGCGAACAACCTCTTTGACCAACTAGACGAGATCTCAACTGGCGGCGAGCAGGAGCGTCCCCTCTGGGCGGCGCGAGCCCCTTATCAGCCGCAGGACGACTTCGACCTGATGCTGGTGCCGCGGGTGAAGAGCTGGCAGGAGGACGCCGACGCGGTCGCGGCGCTGGAGCGGATCGAGCGCGAGCCCTGGGTCGAGAGCATCGACCGCGACGGCAGACAGGTACAGGCGCGCCTCGCCCCGGAGTGGATCGAGGCGACCGGCGCTGCCCTCACCTCCGGCGAGGCGCCGTCGCACGCCGACCTCGCCGCCGGTCGCCGCTTCGCGCTCAACTTCTGGGACGCCAACTCGACCAAGGCCCTGCACATTGGCCACCTGCGCAACCTGGCGCTCGGCAATGCGCTCGGCTCGGCGCTGAGCGAGGCCGGTGGCAAGGTCGAGCGCCGCAGCATCATCTGCGACGTCGGCCGCAGCATGGGCGAGGCGATGGCCGGCGTGGTCAAGAGCGGCCGCCACACTCAATCTTCACCAGGCAGCGGCACCAAGAGCGACCACTTCGTCGGTGACTGCTACGCCGAGTACGTCAAGACCGGTCCCTCGCTGACCGGCCGCGACGACAACCCGGCAACCTCGCTCAGCCGCGAGGTCGACGTCCACCACGACAGCGCCGACGAGCTGCTGCAGCGCGTGCTCGACGGCGACCAGGAGGCGATCGAGCTCTGGTCAAAGACGCGCGCCTGGGTGATCTCCGGTCAGCGCAAGACGCTGGCCCGGCTCGGCATCTCCTTCGACCGCGTCTTCTTCGAGTCAGATTTCCTACCCGAGGTCGCCGAACTGTCGAACCTCGGGCTCGAGCACGGGATGCTGCAGCGTCGCCCCGACGGCGCCGTGATCTACCTGACCGACCGCGAGGAGCTGGAGGAAATGCCGCTGCTGCGCGCCGACGGCCTGCCGACCCAGCACATGCGGGCGCTTGCCTACTGGATGGCGGCGCCGGGCCTCGAGGGCACGACCTCGATCCAGGTCTGCGGGCTCGAGTGGGTCGCCCACGTCACCTGTCGGCGCCAGCTGATGGACGAGATGATGGAGAAGGGGGCCGGCGCTGAGATCAACCACCCCGCTCACGACGTCTTCCACGGGATGGTCTCCAAACAGAGTGAGTCGGTCTCCTCGAGCAAGAAGAACGCGCTGTTGATCGACGAGTTGGCCGAGTGGATCGACACGGCGATGGAGCTCGAGGAGGAGCGCGTCGGCGTGCGCCAGCGCCACCCGGCGGCGGAAGCGATCGTGCCCCAGGTGGCTACTTCCTCATGCACGCCAACACCAAACCGCTCGACTTCGAACCGGAGAAGCTGCTGCGCGAGGAGCAGAGCCTTGGCTGGGACCTGGCTCGCGCCCGCGCCCACAACGGCAACGGCTCCGGCGCGATGACGAGCGAGCCAGCCCAGGATCCCGACTACCGCTTCGCCGTCGTGCAGTCGGAGATGTACCGGCGCCACCTGCAGCAGGCGGTCGAGCGGCTCGACGTCAGCCCGCTGGCCAAGTACGTCGCCCACCTCTCGCGCTGGTACGTCGAGGAGGACCGCGAGCCGCATGTGCAGGAGGCGATCCAGGCGGCGCTCGCCCAGGGTGCTCGCGGTCTCGGCTTGGAGGCAGTTCGATGAGGACGCTGCTGGTCGACAACCACGACTCCTACACCTACAACGTCTTCCACCTCTTGGCCGGCGTCTCGGGCGAGGAGCCGATCGTGGTCGACAACGACGCCGTCTCCTGGCGGGCGCTGGAGCGCTGGGACTTCGACGCGATCGTGCTCTCGCCGGGCCCCGGCACGCCGGGCCGTTGGCACGACTTCTGCGTCTGCGACGACATCCTCCGCTTCAGCGAGATCCCGGTGCTGGGCATTTGTCTCGGCCACCAGGGCCTGGGCAAAATGCTCGACGGCGAGGTGCGCAGCGCGCCTGAGGCGATGCACGGGCGCCTCAGCAGGATCTTCCACGAAGGCGACGCCCTCTTCGCCGGCATCCCACAGGGCTTCCCGGTCGTCCGCTACCACTCGCTGGCGATCACCGGCATGGGCCCAGACGGCAACGTCTGCGCCTGGGCTGACGACGGCGTGGTGATGGGGATCGAACACCGCAAGCGGCCGATGTGGGGCGTCCAGTTCCACCCCGAGTCGATCGCCACCGACCACGGCGCCAGGCTGGTCGAGAACTTCTTCGAGCTTGCCCGTGAGCGCAAAGAGACACCGGTGCGGGCGACCAAGCGCCCGGCGGGTGCCCGTCCGCGCAACACTCCCCCAGCGATGAAGGCGAGCACTTCCGAGCAGCGCCTGCTGTTGCGCTCGCTCCCCGGCGAGGCCTCGACTGAGGCGCTCTTCGAACGGCTCTTCGTCGCCGAGGAGCACGCCTTCTGGCTCGACAGCGCCGACGCGCCGACCCGGCTGGCGCAGAGCTCCTACCTCGGCACCAGCGCCGGCCGCGACCGCTGCGTGCTCACCTACGACGTTGAGGAGGGAATCGTGCGGGCTCAGCGCGGCGAGAGCAGCGCGATCGAGCCCGGCTCGATCTTCGACGTGCTCGAGCGCGAGGTCGCCGAGCGGGCGATCGAGCGCCCCGGAGAGGCGGCGCCGAACCTGCTCGGCGGTTTCGTTGGCTACCTCAGCTACGAGCTCAAGGCCGATTGCGGCGCCACCAACGTGCACAGCTCCGACGTCCCAGACGCGGTGATGATGCTGGCCAACCGGGTCGTCGCCGTCGATCACGTCCACCACCGCACCCACGTGCTGGCGGTCTGCGTCGATGAGGAGGTCGAGGAGGCCGGCGCCTGGCTCGACGAGGCCGAGGCGGTTGCCCGCGAGCTGATCGCCGACCCGCCCGCGCCGCCGAGCCCCGCCGACCCGGCCTTCGGCGAGCCCAGCGATACCCACGTCAGCTTCGACTGTGGCCGCGGCCGCAGTCAATACCTCGCCGACATCGATCGCTCGCAGGCCGAAATGGCCGCCGGCGAGTCATACGAGGTCTGCCTCACCGACCAGATCTCGACCACGTCCGAACCCGACCCGTTCGACCTCTACCGCAACCTTCGCCGCAGCAACCCGGCTCCGTTCGCCGCCTTCCTCAAGCTCGGCGAGGTCGCCGTGGTCAGCTCCTCGCCGGAGCGCTTCCTCTCGGTCGACCGCGAGCGCCGGGTCGAGGCCCGCCCAATCAAGGGGACGACCAAACGCTCCCCCGACCCGGCCGAGGACGGGGCGCTGAAAGCCGAGCTGACCAGCGATGAAAAGACCTACGCCGAGCACCTGATGATCGTCGACTTGCTGCGCAACGACCTCGGCATCGTCTGCGAGGTCGGCAGCGTCGCCGTCCCCGAGCTGATGGTGGTCGAGGACTACGCGACCGTGCACCAGCTGATCTCGACGGTCGAGGGCAGGCTGCCGGCCGAGCGCAGCGCCGTCGAATGCGCCCGCGCCTGCTTCCCCGGCGGCTCGATGACCGGCGCGCCGAAGCTGCGCACGATGGAGATCATCGACGACATCGAGGCCGAGGCCCGCGGCGTCTACTCGGGCGCGATCGGCTACTTCGGCCTCGACGGAGTAATGGACCTGAGCATCGTTATCCGCACGATTGTCCTGCGCGAGGGGCGGACGACGATCGGCGCCGGCGGCGCGATCGTGATGCAGTCCGACCCGGTTGACGAGTTCGACGAGATCCTGCTCAAGGCGAGGGCGCCGATGGCGGCTATCGCCCGCACTATCATCGGCAGCGACTCGTCCGACTCCTGGAGCGTCGAGCTCGAGCCGGCGCGGGCACGCGCCGCGGGGGCCGCCTGATGGAGGCCGCGGCCGAACCGAAGTGCCGAGTGCGCGAGGCGACCGAGGCTGACGCGGCGGCGGTCGCGGCGGCGATCGGCGAGCTGCTGGTCGAGCTCAGCGGGGGCGGGCCGCTGGCAAGCGAGCTCGAAGCAGCGACCACTGAATTGGTCAGGGACAGGGGGTTGGGTGCCCTGCTGGTGGCGGAGGCAGGGGGCGAGGACGGCATCGTGGGGGTCCTCGCCGCCAGCTGGCAGCATGCGATCCACGTTCCCGGTCGCTACGGCACGATCCAGGATCTCTGGGTGCACCCCGAGTGGCGCAGTCGCGCGGTCGGCCACGAGCTGGTCGAGGCCTATTGCGAGATCGCTCGCAGGGACGGGGCCAAGCGGATCGAAGTCGGGCTGCCGCATGAGGACTTCAAGCGCATCGAGGCGACCACCGCCTTTTACCTTGCCAACGGCTTCGAGCACCTCGGCCCGCGCATGCGGAGGAAGCTTTGAGCAGCGAGCTTTTGCTGGTCGAGCAGCGGGCGAGCGCCGTGGGCGAGGACGACGGCGCCCACTGGATCCTCGAAGGCGGGCGGATCCTGCCTGGCGTCGACGACAACCGTCGCATGGCGGAGCTGCGCCGCGGCCTGCTGCGCCATGCGGGCGTCCGCGCCGCTGCCGCCGACGCCGACAGCGAAGACGTCGAGCAGACGCTCAGTGTCCTGCACGAGCCCGGCTACCTCGAGGCGCTGGCCGGGGTCTCGGCCGAGCCGGTGGTGATCCCGGAGCTGACCCCACCCGGCCTGCCGCCCGACATCCCGGTCAGCGCGGGCCTGGTCGAGGCGGCCCGCGAGGGCGTGCGCACAGCGATGACTGCGGCCGAGCGCCTCGTCGAAGGCGCCCGCTTCACCTACGCCCTCTGCCGCCCGCCCGGCCACCACGCCGGCCCGGCCTGGTTTGCCGGCTACTGCTACCTCAACACCGCCGCCGCGGCGGTGCAGGTCCTGCGCCACGCCGGCGTCAGCCCAGTCGGCATCCTCGACATCGACTTGCACTACCCCAACGGCACGGCGGCGATCGTGGAAACGATGAGCGACGCCAGGCTGCACTCGCTGCACGCCTCGCCAGTAACCAACGTCGCCGGCGGCACGGTCAAGCCAAGCAGCGCCCGCGAACACGTGGTCGAGTTCGCCGGCAGTCCCGACGCCGAGACCTATCTCAGCGCGGTCGCCGCCTCGCTCGAGCAGTTGGGGACGAGCTCCGCCGCCCTCGTCGTCTCGCTCGGTTACGACATCGTTGCCGGCGACCCGCACGGCTCCTGGGAGTTCGAGCCGGCGATCTTCACCGAGATCGGCCAGCTGCTTGCCGCCTGCGGCAAGCCCGTCTGCGTGATCCAGGAGGGCGGCTACGCCCTCGACTCACTGGCCGCGTGCAGCGAGGCATTCGCCGCCGGCCTGCTCGGCAGCGCTCCAGCGGCTTCCGGTGCGCCTTTTGCGCCCTCTGAGTACATAAGGCGCACCGGAACGGAGAAGGCATGAGCGATAACGGGCTGACCGGGTTTCGCCAGCGGCTCGACCCGATCGACGAGGAGATCGCGCGGCTGCTTGGCGAGCGCTTTCAGATCTGTCGCGAAGTCGCCACCTACAAGAGCGAGCACGGGATCCCGATGATGCAGCCCGAGCGGGTCGCCGAGGTGCGCGCCCGCTACCTCGCCCGCGGCGCTGCCGTCAATCTGCCCGATGACTTCACCGCGGCGCTCTTTGAGCTGCTGATCGGCGCTACCTGCAAGCTCGAGGACGAGCTGATGGAGGGAGCGGCCGCCAGCGAGGGGCAGGAGCGATGAGCGCCGCGCTGCCGCCCGGGCCCTCGCTGTCCGCTGAGGAGCAAGCGGTGCGCTGGTCGAGCGAGCCTTTGCCCTTCCTCGAGGAGTGCCGGGAGCGCTACGGCGACACCTTCACCCTGCGCCTGCGTCACCTCGGCACTTGGGTCCTGCTCGCTGATCCCGAGGACGTCAAACGCGTCTTCTCGATCGACACGAACGAGCTTGGCGTCGGCGTGCCGAACTTGGCGCTGCGCCCAGTCCTCGGCGCCCACTCGGTGATGCTTAGCGAGGAGCCCGAGCACATGGCCCGCCGCAAGCTGATGCTGCCGCGCTTCCACGGCGAGCGGATGCGCGAGGACGCCGAGATGATGACCGAGCTGGCGCGGCGCGAAGTGCGGGCCTGGCCGGTCGGCGAGCCGTTCGCGCTCTGGCCGCGGATGCAGGACATCACCCTCGACGTGGTGATGCGGGCGGTCTTCGGTCCCGACTCCGAACACCCGCGCCTGCAGCCGCTGCGCGAGCGCCTGCGCGGGCTCACGACCTGG
>Ga0209265_1000240_pt1 | contig 14515 bp, 8 predicted proteins | sample GraSoiAngelo_103_FD_185872 | JGI IMG/M metagenome (GOLD analysis project Ga0209265, IMG submission 185872) | Grasslands soil microbial communities from the Angelo Coastal Reserve, California, USA - 14_0903_05_20cm (SPAdes) (version 2) | ecosystem: Environmental > Terrestrial > Soil > Grasslands ...
CAACACGTTGAGGCGCGTCGCTGCCGCGGCGATTAGCCTTCCATGCCAAATGCGTTCCACTTTCGCGCAGTGGCTCATCTGCGCTTGCGCCTGATTCGTTCCTCCGAGATGATGCAAGTGCATGTCTTCAACGCTGGAGCGAACCGAGTCGAATGTAATCACGCCGCGCTCCACTTTCATTCTGCGGTTCATCAGCACGATCGCGCTTTGGACAATCGCTCTGCTGATCATGTTCTCGGGATACGAGATCCTGTTTTGGGTGCTGATCAGCCTGTTCGGATTGATCGGGCTATTGGAATTCTACCTAATGCTCGATCACAAAGGCCTGCCCAATTTCAAGTTCACGGGAATGATTTGCGGCGCCGTTCTGCTCGCCGGGAGTTTCTATTATTTTTCCAAGATCGGACCGGCGCATTCCTATGACTTCGAAGTCGCCGTCCTGCTTTTTTTTCTGCTGACCGTGTTCGGACGGCAGATGTTTGCTCGGCTTCGCCATGATGAGCCGTTGCAAACCATGGCGTACACGTTATTCGGCCTGCTTTATGTACTTTGGCTTTTTAATTTCATCACCAAGATTGTCTATCTAACGCCACGTTCGAGCACAGGCCAATTGACCGGGCAATTTTATGTTCTGTTTCTGATCGCAGTGACAAAATTTGCCGACATGGGTGCGTACCTAACCGGCAGCGTCGTTGGACGGCACCTGATGGTCCCTCATATTAGCGGCAAGAAAACGTGGGAAGGTTTTTTCGGCGCGATTGTTTTTGCGCTGCTATGCAGTCTGGGATTGTTCAAACTGATGCCGGGACATTTATCGGCGCTGAACTGGACGCACACGACAATTCTCGGAGTACTTCTTGGCCTCGGAGCAGTGCTCGGCGATTTAGCTGAATCAATCATCAAGCGCAGCACAGATGTAAAGGACTCTGGGAACCTCTTGCCAGGAATCGGTGGTGCGCTGGACCTCCTCGATAGTCTGCTATTTACCGCGCCGCTTTTGTTCTTCTATCTGCGCCTGGTGATTCGAGTGCCGTAACCACGAATGCACACGAATGGACACGAATAATGAGAAGCTACTGTCCAGAGACGAAGTGTTTCAGGTTGTTGGCTGCGCAATCGAGGTTCTGAACACCCTCGGGAACGGAATAGTTGAGAAGCCATACGAAAATGCGTTGGTCGTTGAGTTTTCGCCTGCGGAAAATTCCTTTTTGGCAGCAGCCTGCGTTCGATGTTCTCTACAAGGGCGAGAAAGTTGGCCTCTTTATCCCGGATCTCATCGCTCTCGATTCTATTGTTGTGGACACAAAGGTGATTGATCGGATTACTGATCACGAGCGTGGATTGATGTTGAATTATCTGCGAATCACGAGCCTGCGTGTTGGAGTGATTCTCAATTTCAAACACCGCAAGTTGGAATGGGAACGAATTGTCTTATGAATTCGTGTCTATTCGTGTCGATTCGTGGTTAAAAAATGACAACAGAAACTTCGGGAGAGCGCAAGCGTGTTGTCATTCTCGGCGCGACAGGATCGATCGGCGAGAGTGCACTAAACGTAGCACGCGATATTCCGGAGCGGATGGAAGTTGTCGGCCTGGCTGCCAACAGTAATGCCGAAAAACTCGCGGCGGCTGCGAATGCAACGCGTGCGCAATCTGTTTGTCTCGTCGATGAAACGAAGATCGATGCACTTCAGCGCGCACTTGCGTATAAGCCGCGAATTTTTGCGGGACAGAAAGGACTACGTGAGATCGCCTGCCTGACGAATGCGGAGATGGTGCTGGTCGCAATCGTAGGTACCGGTGGGTTGCGTCCGGCGCTGGCGGCGATTGAGGCTGGCAAAGACCTCGCCGTGGCGAGCAAGGAAATTCTGGTAATGGCAGGCGAGATTGTAATGCACGAGGCCCGCGATAATGACGTGCGGGTGTTGCCTGTGGACAGCGAGCACAATGCGATTTTTCAGTGTTTGGAAGGCAAAAAGTCTTCGGACATTCGCCGCATCATCCTGACTGCATCAGGTGGACCATTTCGCGAAACGCCGCGAAAAGATTTTGACTCGATCACACCCGAGCAGGCGCTAAAGCATCCGACGTGGAATATGGGACCAAAAATTACGATCGATTCAGCGACCTTGTTCAATAAGGGACTGGAGATGATCGAAGCACATTGGCTTTTTGGCGTCGAGATGAAGCGCGTCGAAGTGGTGATACACCCTCAGAGCATTGTTCACTCGATGGTCGAGTTCGCAGACGGGTCCACTCTCGCGCAACTGAGTTATTCCAACATGTGTTTTCCCATTCAATATGCCGTGACCTGGCCGGATCGGGTCCCGAATAGTTTGCCACCACTCGATTTCTCGAAATTGTCCAGATTGGAATTTTTCACGCCGCGCTACGATTTTTTTCCCGCGCTGAACCTGGCGCGCCAGGCCGGCGAGACCGGGGGCACGTTGCCTGCCGTCATGAACGCCGCAAACGAAGTGGCAGTCGCTGGTTTTTTGAACCGGCAAGTTCGTTTTCCGGATATCTGGCAGATTGTTGAAGAAGTCATGAACCGCCATACATCCGTTGCGCACCCCGATCTGGATGCCATATTGCAGGCCGATCAGTGGGCGCGAGCCGAGGCAACGAGATGCGTTGAAACGTTGAAACGTTGAAGCGCAGCCGCTTGCGCACGGCTCACTTCTCACTAATCACTTCTCACAATGCTTCTTCATATCGCCCGGGCAATTTTCATCCTCCTGGAAGTCCTCATCCTGTTCAATCTGCTGATCGTAGTCCATGAACTGGGGCACTTTCTGGCGGCGCGCTGGCGAGGACTTTACATCGAAAGATTCGGTGTTTGGTTCGGCAAACCGATCTGGAAGAAGACAATCAACGGTGTCCAATACTCGCTCGGCTCGCTGCCGTTCGGGGGCTTCGTTGCGCTGCCGCAACTTGCACCAATGGACATCATCGAGGGAAAAGCGGATGTAGACCGCGCAAGGTTGCCGAAAATTTCCGCGCTCGACAAAATCATCGTAGCAATTGCCGGGCCGCTGTTCAGTTTGCTGCTGGCGCTTTTCTTTGCGGCCATCGTTTGGGCTGTCGGCCATCCGGTGAGCGAAGCGGATTCGACTACGGTGATCGGTTATGTCTTGCCCGATTCACCGGCCCAAAAGGCAGGCTTGAAACCCGGCGACAAAATCCTCTCGGTTGATGGTAAATCGGTCAGGCGTTTTATGGGGATGAGTGACAGCGTGAGCTGGGATGTGGTGCGAAGCGAAGGCGACAAGATCGCGGTAAAATTCGAGCGAGATGGAAAGGTGCAGACCGTTTGGGTGGAACCTTACAAGGCGGAGACCCGTGGATGGCGCAGAAAAAGCGTGCGCCAGTTGCTTATTTACCCGGCAGAGACCGCGATCATTGACAAAGTAGAGCCGAATACGCCTGCTGCGGCGGCGGGGCTGCGCTCAGGAGACATCATCCGCGGGTTCAATAAGACGCCGATCTATAATCCCATCGCACTGCTGGAATACATCAGCAAACATCCAAGCGACGAGCTTGTTCTTCATGTCGAGCGCGGTGGCGAAAGGTTTGAAGTTCCGGTAAAACCAACGCTTCTGCCTACGAATGGCGAAAAGAAACCACGAATCGGAATTCAATGGGACACGACTGGAATCGTGTCGATCCAGCATCCCAATCCGATCGAACAGGTTTACAACAGCGTAGCCAGCACGTTAAAGACAATTGGCGCAGTTGCCTCGCCCAAGTCGGACGTAAAATTGCAGCATTTGAGCGGTCCCGTCGGGATCGGTCGCATTTACTATCTCCTTTTCCAAAGCGAACGCGGCTGGCAGCTGGCGCTGTGGTTTAGCGTGATTTTGAATGTGAACCTGGCGATCTTGAACATGTTGCCGATTCCAGTTCTCGATGGTGGCCACATTGTATTGGCGATCATCGAATCGATCCGCCGCAGGCCAGTGAACATGCGTGTGCTGGAGGTCGTACAGACAAGCTGCGCCGTAGTTATCATCGGTTACATGCTCTATATCACGTTCTTCGACGTGCAGGATTTGCCGTTTGTCCGCAAGAAGCTTGACCAGTTCGAAGCGCACTCGGGCGCGAAAGATACGCAAACGCCGTAACCGACTTGCGTTGCGCGGTACCGCGCAAAGCCGTAAAATCTTATCGTGACGACAAAGCCGGGGTCATCGACCTGGCGCTCGTCGTTTTATTGAATGACGTTGGGTCCTACAATGCGTGAGCTGTCATACTCCGAAAATCCATACGCTTATCGCCGCCGAAAAACGCGTCAGGTGAAGGTCGGCAACATCGGCGTCGGCGGTGATAATCCAATTCGCGTCCAATCGATGATCACCTGCGATACGATGGATACGGACGCGTCGATTCAACAGACAATCGAGCTGGCAAACGTAGGCTGTGAAATTGTCCGTATCACTGCGCCCACGGTAAAGGACGCGCGCAATCTTGAGCAAATCGTGAAGGGTTTGCGGGAACGTGGCTGCAACGTGCCGACTGTTGCAGATATCCATTTCAAGCCAGAGGCGGCCATGGAAGCTGCGAAATGGGTGGACAAAGTGCGAATTAATCCGGGCAATTACGCAGATTCCAAGAAATTCGTCATTCGCGAATACACCGACGAGCAGTATGCCGGAGAATTGAATCGGATTCGCGAGCGGTTTTCACCTCTGGTCGATCTGTGCAAGAAGCGCAGCATCGCCATGCGCATCGGCACAAATCACGGCTCGCTTTCCGACCGCATCCTGAATCGGTACGGGGACACGCCGCTTGGAATGGTGGAAAGCGCGCTCGAGTTCGCAAGGATCGCACGCGACATGGACTATCACGATTTCATTTTCTCAATGAAAGCGAGCAATCCGAAGATCATGATCGCGGCGTATCGGTTGCTCGTCGCGCGATTGAATGAGCTTGGACCGGACTGGAATTATCCACTGCACCTCGGCGTAACTGAGGCCGGCGAAGGCGAAGACGCGCGGATCAAAAGCGCGATCGGGATCGGCTCGCTTCTGGCTGATGGAATCGGGGACACCATTCGCGTGTCACTTACCGAGGACAGCCCTCATGAGATTCCGGTGGCACGAGCCTTGATCGAGAACATCGAGAGAACGTCCGGCTCTCAACTATCAACTCTCAACCCTCAACTCTCCTTCGATCCGTATTCGTACCAGCGTCGCGCGAGCGACACGCTGGCTATCGCAGGAATCGGTAATTCCGGCCAACGAATTAAACTCGGTGGCGCAGAATTGATTCGAGTGGTCGTCAAAAAGGCAAACTTCGACAAGATCGCCCATAAGATCGAGAAGCTGGGCGATTATAAACCGGAGATTATCTATGAGAACGCCGGCATTGTGGAAATCGATCCGCGTGATGAGACCGCAATTGCCAAATTGAATGCGGAACGCAGCCCGCGGTTTGTCACCGTGAGCGATGATGTCGATCTTGCAGTGATTCCCGCCTTTCGATTGCTGGCAGGCAAATTGCATTCGCGGCATCCGATTTTGTTGAAGGACGTTCTTTCCCGTGGCGAAGAGATGCTCGATACTGGATACTCGATGCTCGATAAAGAGATCCAGCATCCAGTATCTAGCATCCAGCATCAGCCTGATTTCCTCACAAGGCTCTTAAGTGCCTCCACAAACATTGGCTCCCTGTTATGTGACGGAATCGGTGACGCAATTTTGGCGCAGGGCGAGGAGGCGCCGGGCCAGGCTTTGCGCCTGAGTTACAACATTCTTCAGGCAGCCGGATCACGGATTTTCAAAACCGACTACGTCGCCTGCCCTTCATGCGGACGCACCTTATTCAATTTGCAAACAACCACGGCCAAAATTAAAGAGGCAACGTTGCATCTCAAAGGGGTAAAGATCGCGATCATGGGCTGCATCGTGAACGGGCCCGGCGAAATGGCCGACGCCGATTTTGGTTACGTTGGCGGCGCGCCGGGCAAGGTGAATCTTTATGTCGGCAAAACGGCAGTGAAATTCAATATTCCCGAAGTGGAAGCAGTGGACCGGTTGAAAGATTTGATTCGCGAGCATGGCAAGTGGGTCCAGCCAGCACACGAGGGAGCAGCGCTCGAACCTGCTTCATAGCGCCGCATAGATCATCAATCCCGACGGCGTTTCGAGTCGATTCCTCGTACCGCAAGCACGGCGGTTTTCCGGATGGCTTACTCCCGTGTGAGTAATGACGTCCGTATTACAAAAAAGTAAGGCTAAAAGGCTTGACCTATTTTTCGTGACGGTAGCAAACTCGTTCCTCGGGGAAACGTGTAAGAAACAAAAACTCCAACTTCAGGTAAAAAAATATGAAAACTCTCCGTCGAATCAGCAAAAATCGCGCGTTTACACATGCACGCATCTTAGCCGCGGTTTTCCTTGTCGTCGCAGCGGCAGCATTAATATTCATGTCGGTATCGCCGCCCGCTGCTGCTCAATCCACTCCGCGCACCCAAAGTCTAACACCAACATTCTCCAAAGCCGTGGCTTTTGATGTGTCGCCCGCGCTACGCACTTTGCCGCTGGCGAAAAAGTTCGTCGCTGACCCATCCAAATTGCTAGAAATCCGACCGGAACGCGGACCAAGGGCCCGCTCCAGAGGCTATAAAAGCGGCGATGCAGCACTCCAGGCGTTGACTGCCGCCGTTGCCATTCCGAGTCCATTGGCAAACTTTGAAGGATTATCCAATCAGGATAATTTAAACATCTTCGGTTTCCGGGTGAACCCGCCCGACCCCAATGGAGAAATCGGCCCGAACAATTACGTCGAGATGATCAATCTGGTTTTTGCCGTTTATGACAGGGCCGGCAACCTGGAAGCGGGCCCGATCGATACCGGTTCCCTCTGGGCGGACTTCGCCATCCCGGATTGCACGGATCCGTCAGGCGATCCAGTCGTGCTGTACGACCAACTCGAAGATCGCTGGCTGCTTTCGCAGTTCACGACCAGCGGCCTTAACGATCCGACCAAGCCTTTCTGGAACTGTGTCGCGGTTTCTACGAGCGGTGATCCGGCTGGCACATACTACCGCTACGCGTTCGAGACCACGTCGGATGGAATCTTCTACTTTCCAGATTATCCCAAGTACGGGCTCTGGAGAAATTCCTACATTCTGACCACGCGCGAATTCGGACCAACTGTCGAGTACGGCATTGGCGTTTACGCGCTCGAGCGAGACAAAATGCTCGAAGGAGATCCAAACGCCCGCGCTGTTAAGTTCTTTCTGGATGGGAACGCCCCTGGTATGCTGCCCTTGGTCGGCGATGGCCTGCTTCCGCCGGACATCGACGGCAGGACAAAGCCAGCAAATGATTCTCCCGCGCCGATCATCGGTACGCAGGACGATGATGCCGATTACGGCGCAACGTTCGATGCTCTCAATATCTGGGAACTCAGCGTGAAGTGGAAGTCCAATCCCACAGCATCAATCAATCTCAAAACACAACTGCCTGTCGCGCCTTTCGACTCGATCTTCCCTTGCGCGCCGACTTCCCGCGACTGCCTGCCACAACCGGGCATCACGGATCCGACCCAGTACCTCGACATTCTTTCGTACCGCCAGCGGCCGACCTTCCGCCTCGCCTACCGCAACTTTCGTACATACGAATCGCTGGTGACGAACCAGTCTGTAGAGGCACGGCCTGGCGTCGCCGGCGCGCGCTGGTACGAGATCCGGCGGTCCGGCGGTAGCTACTCTGTTTACCAACAAGGAACGTACGCTCCCAATGATGGCGTCCATCGCTGGATGGGTAGTATCGCCCAGGACAAGAACGGGAATATGGCTCTCGGCTATAGCGTGGTCAATGGAGTCGACGTCTATCCGGGCATTCGGTACACGGGGCGACTCGCTGGCGACCCGCTTGGCCAGATGACTCTCGGCGAGGGCGTGATCATCAATGGCTCAGGCGTGCAGACAAATACGAACTCCCGCTGGGGTGACTACACGGATATGACGGTCGATCCCACCGACGACTGCACCTTCTGGTATGTCAACGAGTACTACCAGACTACCCAACCACCACCAGACCGAAATTGGCAGACGCGTATTGCCAGTTTCAAATTGCCCGGCTGTCACTAAGACGATAAGCTGGGACTATTCGAGGTGAGTTAGGGCCCGGATGTAGCGAGTAAGGTGGAGGCCTGCGATCCTGGAGTTTACTCTACAGTGATCGTTTCTTCAGCAGTTCCGACGCGACTCACCGCGCGCACGTTCCATTCGCCGGGCGCTAGCTGCCAAAAAAATCTGCTATCATGCTGAGGTAGAATTCGCTCGTTGTTAACAAACCATTCGACATCGCGGGCCGCCGCAGCAGTGAGTTCGACCATCTGTTGTGACGGCGGCAGGACAGGATCGATCTCGTAATGCGCGTTCGGTGGCGGACTGGTGATGCGAAAATCCGATCGGACGTGCGCGCCGACCTGCGCTCATCAGCGCCGCCCGTCTGGACTGTAAGATCATTGATAATCGGTTTTATTCTCGGGCTGCGTCGCCAGGACGCAGCGAAAGCCGTAAATGACGTCACGATCATTGCGGTCGATAACGTTCCGATATGAGGATTGCATCTCGAGCCGGTTGCTCGTTGCCCAGGAACCGCCGCGCAGCACGCCCCAATCACGACTGCTTCCGTTCGTGCCGCCTTTGTACGTATCAAGGCACCATTCCCAAACGTTCCCGCCGAGGTCGTACAACCCTAACGAGTTCGGCTTGAAACTTCCGACTGGCATCGTCGCGCCGCGGCGCCGGCCAGTTGCTGCGGAATAATTTGCTGTACCGTTGGGCGGCGGCCATTGTTTCCCCCAAGGGAATTCGTTCTTAATCTTGCCGTCGCGTATCTCAGGCGTCGCACCGCTTTCATTAACAAGACCCACCGCCGTGCTCCACTCAAGATCGGTCGGCAGCCGGTACGCTTGCCGCTCTTCAATCAGGTTTTCGTCGTGTTCCTTTTCCGTTAGCCATTTGCAAAACGCCATCGCGTCGAACCAGCTTACTTTTACCGCCGGATCGGTTGCTGTTTGATGGAAATCCGCCGGCTCATAATGGCGCCCGGTCGCGCGACAAAACGCTTCGTAATCTTGCACCCGCGTTTCCCACACTGAAATTTGAATGTCCCCGAGTGGAACGAACTTCATCCCTAATGAATTTGTGAATGGCTGCCCCGGCGCGGGACCGACGCTCTTTTCCAGACGCATCGCCAGAAACGTTTGCTGTTGCGGCTTAACGCTACCACTGACCGAAGCCGGCTTGTAACCTGCCAGCTGTAGCTCGTAGGTCACATCACCAGGTTTTACTCCCTCGATCCCGAGGGGCGTTTGACCCAGCGTGCGTCCATCCGCGAGCACTGTTGCGCCACCGGGCGCACTCGTAATTTTCACGCTGCCGTTCGCAAAAACAAAATGCGTGGAATTCTCGTGCTGGCCTTCGACGGCAAGGGCCTGCCGTTCCGCAGGCCAACCGTCAAGTTGCGCAATCAATTCATGCGGGTGAGCCGGAAGGTCGATTCGCAACGGCGTCCGTCCACGCGGTATTCCATCGATAAAAATTTGCGCACCGGGCGGCTCACTACTGATACTCACCGGGCCATTAACGAATGCGAATGATTTTCGCGCGGTCTCGCCACGCTGAATCTCAACACCGTCGCGCATTTCCCAATCCCCGCGCTTTGCAATAAGCCCATACTTTCCGGTTGGAAGGTCGGCAATTTTTTGCGGCGCAACTCCGGCCCGCGAAATCCGGCCGTCCTCGCTGCGCAAAGTAAACTGCGCGCCGGGCGGATCGGATTCAACATCCAACGCGCCTTTGCTCCGTGCCAAATGAAAAACGGGTGGCTCAACTGATTTCCCGCTGCCAAGATCGACACTCGTCTCGATCGGATCGTAGCCTGGATTCATCGCGCGCAATTTGTACTTGCGTGGCTCCAGCTCGTTAAATGTCGCCGGGCTTTTCTTGGCATGATCATCGAGCAAAACCAAAGCGCCCGGCGGGTCCGTGCGAATTATTGTTTGCAAATTGAGATCGGTGGTCGCTGGGGCGGGCAAACGGGATCGGATGGAGAAGACGATCGCCGCGATCAACAAAATGGAAAAGGCGGCCACGGCGAATTTTACGCGCGATTTCTCTCGCGGCGGGCGTTCGCCTCGTGTCAGGGCTGCGAGGTCATCGCGCATCTGTGCGGCTGACGCGTAACGCTTGCGCGGATCGTTCGCGCATGCTTTCAGCAGCACGTCGTTCAACCGGAGCAGCGCTTCCCGATCCGGACGCGCGCTTAGCCGTGAATCGATCTCTGGAAAATCAAGCCGATCTTTTCCCGTGCTGATTTCATAAATTACTTTGCCGAGACTGAAGATGTCGGCCTGCGGTGTGCCGGGCCCTTCCGGCGGAACATAACCTTCCGTGCCAACGAACGAGCGTTGCCCGGTCGCCGCCACCAATCCGATGTCGGCCAACTTCGGCTTGCCATCGATGAAAATAATATTCGACGGTTTGATGTCTCGATGGATAAGTTCATGCTCGTGCAGCGCCTGAAGCGCTTCAGTTAACGACACCCCGAGTCGAATCGATTCGGATGCCGAAAGATGTTTCTGCCGTTCCAGTTCGCTTTTTAGCGTGCGCGGTTCGTAATGGACGATGTCGATGTTGCGGCCAGCCAGATGATCATCGGCCAGTTCCATGATGTAATAGAGGTAGTCGCTCGTGCGACCGACATGCAGAATGTCGATGAAGCCTGCATGTGCACGCGAGATCGGTTCGAAGCTGGACATGCCTTCGAATTCACGTCGAAAGGCGCGCTCGCTTTCGAACGTGCTGCGGTAAACAATTTTGACTGCCCGTAATGCACCGGTGAGAGTGCGCGCCAGCCAAATTTCTCCGTAAGCGCCGCGACCGATCACACGCAGCACTTCGTGGTCAGGAATAACAGGAACCTTGGCCGAAACTTGGTTGGGAATGAGCGCGATTTTACACAAACGCCGTGTGCGAAGCAATTCCGGGGAAGCGCGCGAGGATAGCGGCTTTAGGTCGCAGCGTATCGTTCAAGGGTTTTTACTTCCTTTTTGATCAACGCCGAGATGCGGTGCCGCGCGAGATAAACCTGCCCCACGCTCACTCGCAATTGTGCAGCCACTTTTTGCGCTGACCATTCTTTGCGCACGTAACAATCGAATATCTGAAACTGTTTCGGATCGACTTTCTTCTTCACCCGGGCGATCGCAGCGTCGAACAAGTTTTCCTGCCATTCCCGTTCCCAGAGCACGTCAAGATCTACAATGTTTAAGTCAGGCAGCCGCTCGATGGTGGCCGTCTTGCGATCATCATCCGAATGTTCGCGCTGAGTTTGCAGACTGTCGCGCTTTCGAAATTGATCCGCGATACGCCAGCGTGTGATTTGCAATAGCCAGCCTTTGAAGGAGCCGAGCGCTGGATCATAGCGCAACTTGTCGATCTTCTTTGCCACGGTAATGACGGTTTCCTGCACGACTTCCTGCGCCTCGGAATCGGTCAGACCGGATTTTTGTGCCGCCGAGTAGATCAGTTTCCAATAAGTATCGAAAAAGTCCTGCCAGCGCCGTTGATCGTCCCAGTTCGCAAGTCGATCCACCAGGCTGCGACGAGTGGCTAGTAATCCGGCAGTCTTCATGTGGATTAGATTGTAGCTGAGGGCATTGACCCCGGCCAAGTCCGTAACCACGGTCAACGGCCGTGGTTATCTAACCGTTTGTCCCAGGCACAATTATTATCGATTTCCTGAAAGATTTGCGCTGAACTCACGTATTCCCCCTATGAATACAAGCGCGTTAGTCACCCGATTACTTCACCTGGCTGCGCGGCCGTTTGTGCTGCTCCTGGGATTTCTGAAGAAGGTCGCTCTCGCGCTGTTCGGTCGAGTGCAATGGAGTCCGCCGCGCTGGCTTTCACAAAGCCGTTCCGCCTTCTCCCGTTTCAATCGGGCCCATCCCCTGGTCACAGCCTCCGGAATCATCGTCATCCTTTTGCTCTTCTGCGGGGGTGCCTGGACGTGGCACTGGTATCAACATCGGCCGAAGCCGCGCTATGTCAGTGTTAAGATCGAGCCGGTTCCTGTAACGAAACTTGAGAAAGACTTAACGTTTCCCACCCTTGACCTCCGATTCAGCGAGTCGGCGGCGCGCTTGGAAGATCTGAAAAAAACGTCGGTACCGGGCGTCCGGCTCGATCCTCCGTTGTCCGGCAAATGGATGTGGGCCAACGATCAACATCTGTTTTTCAAACCAGCCGAGGACTGGCCGGCCGACCAAAAATTCAAAATCATCTTCGACAAGAAATTTTTCCCTCCGCACGTTTTAGTGGAGCGCCGCGTTTACGAGTTCACGACGCCGCCGTTTGAGATCGCCATCAAAGATCTTCAACTTTATCAAGACCCGGCTAATCCAACGCAACGTCAGATCACGGCGACGCTGGAACTGACACACGCTATCGAGCCTGGTGAATTAGATCGACATCTCCAACTCTTGATGATCGGCGGATCGACAATTTTTCCGCCTAACGATCCGGCGCCGCATTTTGCACTCACCTACGGATTGCATAAGCGCATCGCCTATTTGCGCAGCTCGAATGTGACTTTGCCGGAGAAGGAAAATTTCCTCAAACTTGAGCTGAGCAAAGGTGTCCGGACCGCGCAAGGCGGAGCGAAAACTAGTCAGGCAACGGAGGACAAGCTGCGCATTCCCTCGAATGGCACCGCCTTTCAGATCGAGTCTATCGCGGGGACCATCGCGCGGAACAAGAACGGCGAACCGGAACAGATTGTGATTTTAAACACGACTGCCGATATCAGCAGTAGCGAGCTGGCGAAAGCTATTCAGATCCGGCTTCTGCCGAAACGCGAAGCCGAAACGACCGAAGAAACCGACTCACAAAGTTCCGATTCGGAAACGGCTGACCAAAGTAATACGAGCGACGAAAACGCACAGAGCGCCGAATCCGAGGAGGACGAATCAAGTGAGACGACAGAATCAGATCAAGCCACAAAATGGCAAAGTCCGACTGATGTGCCGGACGATGTCCTCGAGCAAGCCAAGCGAATCGAATTCACGGTTGTGCCCTCGGAAAAGGCACAAGATCGGCAACACGCTTTTAAAATACGGGTGGAATCGGAGGGTGAGCTTTATGTGCGGGTCGCAAAAGGAGTGCGCGCCTCCGGTGATTATCCTCTGGCGGAGGACTACAACGCGATCGTTGCGGTGCCACAACTTCCGCGCGAAGTGCAGATCGAAGGTCAAGGCGGTTTGCTGGCGCTGAACGGCGACCGGAAATTGTCGATCCGGTCACGCGCTCTGGCAGGGATCGAATTCGAGGTTGCGCGTGTTGCTACGACTCAAATCAACCACCTCGTTAGTCAGACCCAGGGTAGATTCGAAGACCCAGAATTTCGCGATTCCCATCTATTCAATCAGGAAAATATCTCGCGGATCGCTATCGAGCAGCAGCCGATTGCACTCGAAAACAAATGGAAATCGAATTATTCGGCCTTCGATTTTTCCGAGCATCTTCGCAAACCGGCAGACGGGGGGAGCGAGCGCGGTCTTTTCTTTCTCACTGCCCGCGGTTGGGATCCGGCGAAAAAGAAACCGATAACGTCGGTTAACGACAGCCGGTTTCTTCTCGTCACGGACATCGGAGTTTTAACGAAGAAAAATACCGATGGCAGCAGCGACGTCTTCTTGATGTCGATCAAGAACGGCCAGCCGATTAACGGCGCCACTGTTGACATTCTGGGCAAGAACGGCGTGCCGATCCAGACGGCCAAAACAGCGGCGGATGGTCATTGTGCTTTTCCATCGGTTGAAAAATCGGAGCGCGAAAAAACCCCTGTAGCGTACGTCGCGCGCAACGGCGAAGACATCGCTTTCATGCCTTTTGGGCGCGAAGACCGCATCTTGAATTTCTCGCGGTTTGAGATTGAAGGCGCGGAGAACATCGCGCCGGAAGGTCTCGACGCGTTCGTTTTTACCGAACGGGGCATTTACCGGCCGGGAGACGAAATTCACATCGGGCTGGTAGTGAAACAGCGCAACTGGGGCGGCAATCTCAAGGGTTTGCCGATTGAAACCGAAGTGGTCGATGCGCGCGATCTGCGGGTCCAAACTAAGAAACTCACTTTGCCGGAAACGGGATTCACGGAATTGAGCTACCAAACGGCCAATGAATCACCAACCGGCCTTTACACGATCAACATTTACCTGATCAAAAATAACAAGCGCTCGAGTTTGCTGGGTTCCACCACTACGCAAGTGAAAGAGTTCCTGCCCGACCGCATGAAAATCGAGACGCGGCTTTCCAAAGGCGCACCACACGGTTGGATTCACCCGAGGGAAATGCAGGCGTTCGTTACCCTAGCCAATCTTTATGGCACACCTGCAACCGATCGGCGCGTGACCGGCAAGGTTGAGTTCACGCCTGCGGCATTTTCATTTCCAGAATTTCGCGACTTCACGTTTTTCGATCCGCTCTTTGACGAAA
>Ga0209265_1000244_pt1 | contig 14326 bp, 12 predicted proteins | sample GraSoiAngelo_103_FD_185872 | JGI IMG/M metagenome (GOLD analysis project Ga0209265, IMG submission 185872) | Grasslands soil microbial communities from the Angelo Coastal Reserve, California, USA - 14_0903_05_20cm (SPAdes) (version 2) | ecosystem: Environmental > Terrestrial > Soil > Grasslands ...
CTCTTGAACACCTGCGCACCATGGGCCTCACTGTCATTGTTTCCGATGGCGATCCAGTCTTTCAGTCAGAGAAAACTATCAAGAGTCATCTTGCCCGGGTCGTTGAGGGGCGAGTCTTGCTCTTCGCGCATAAGCAGGAGCACTGGGGTGAGATTGTGCGGGCCTATAGAGCCTCTCACTATGTGATGATCGATGATCATCCACAAATCCTGTACGAGAGCAAGCAGATCATGGGTGATCGGCTCACCACCGTTTTTGTCAAACAAGGCCACTATGCGACCGATGAGCTGCCGCCAGGCTTCGCGCCTGATCTCAGCGTACTGCACATTGCAGACCTGAGCCACTTCCACAAGCAAGATTTGCTTGGCGCATGAGTCACAGAGGCTGCTCGCAGCGCCATTTGCTCTCCTCATTCACATCGGCAGCATCGGCCATCAGAGCGCGACTGCCAATGTGAACACAAGTGGTCTCATTGTGCACCACGCTACGGTCTGTGCATCATCAATGGCTGCTCATTCTCCTCCATCATGTTGCATCAATCACCAGTAGTCGTCACGGATTCCACTGTAGAGACCGTAATGGACGCCAGATGACAGCAGCTTCGTTGTCCTGCCATTGGTAGCCCTGATCTCCGCTGGCTCGCACATTGCAGACCAACGCCATCCATCGCGCCTCTCGACGCACCACAGCGATACGCCACACCCATCATCGACGCGACGCAGAGCCAGCCATGCGAACGCTCGCCCTGCGTTACACGTTGGGTCATCGCCGTGTGCAGGCGCTCGTGCTCGTTGCGCACTGCCACAGCCCGATCACAAGTGTTCTCATTGCACACAACGCTTCTATATATAATACTATGATTTTGCTCGTAGTTCGTTAGTGCCGTTGGGCATCGATGGTCTGTACAGGGCCATAACGATCCGCCACGCTCCTCATCGACTCACAACGGACCTGCCACGCCAACCGCTCGGTCATCGTTGGTTGTTCTGCGTCATGCGTTGGCGTCGTCGCTGTGTGCAGGCGCTCGTGCTCGTTTGTTGACTGCTACGGCGTTGGTCATGATTCGGGCATCAGCGAACACAAGTGTTCTGTTTGCATACAACGCTTCTCAATGCAAAACCATTGTTTAGCATTGCAGATCGCCCAATGCCATTGATTATCAATGATCGGTACACGTCTGCCCACGAACTTCAACGATACACCACGTGCATCATCGATTCACGATGGACCTGCAATGCTCATCGCCCGGCTAGCATTGTCGTTTCGGCGTCACCCGTTGTTCTCTTCGCTGTGAGCAGGCGCTCGTGCTCGTCCTGGCATTTGCCGCTCTGGTTTCTCGTTGAGAGCATCTTCCATCTCTACGAACAGCCAATGCAAGCGCTTGTGTTCGCATCTTACACAACGATGCTCAACGCTCTCCGGTGGCCTGGTACTGATCAGCCGTGTCATCCCAGGACAGACCAGCTATACCATTGCCAAGCCTCCGACACCACAGCAATACGCCACGCCCTTCATCGACTCACGATGAGCGAACCACGAGAACTGCTCGGCTTGCGTTGTTGGCACGGCATCGTGCATTGGTTTCTTCGCCGTGTGCCGCTGAGGATGCTCGTTGCGCCGTTTACCAACCCCCGGTTCACATCGAGAGCATCAGCCTTCTCCATAATCTGTCAACGCGAACACAAGCGCTCTCATGGCATCATCAATGGTCACTCATTCTTCGCCATTGTGGCACATCGGGGGCTATGGTTGCCTTTGTCTTGCGTCAGATGTCTGTAGTAATAGTCATAATTATGCCACACCCATTATATCTATTATATCTAATGATCAATTATAACTCTCATTTGCATAACAACACAACTCAATATATCAATAATAGCCTCCTATTGCACATTATCACACTACATCGCTTTCTGTGCTAATCGCCCGTAAGTCATCGCACATGCGTTGGCATTCGCTCTACACCATGGCTCCACCACGAGGCTACACGAATCAGCAGTGCTCCTCTCATTAGAGGTCGTTAGAGGGCAAAGAGGGCCTGTGAGTGTGTGATACCAACTTGCGCTCCGACGTACAACGTTCTCGTTGGCTGAAGCGACCATAAAAGCCAAAGGTCAATTGTACGTTGGAGCGCAGATTGGTATGAGTGCCTTTGCCTACACCCGATCTCCCTCAACGTCCGTTGAATGACGAACTGCTCCACTGGGTAGCGAGGCTCCCGCCTCCCAATCACGACTCACCGTTGCACCATGCGAGAGCCAAGACTGATCAACGATGGGCTTGCGGCAGAACAAACTCCCTCTCTCTTCTCTCTGTTAGCTGGCAATATTCCTTTTTTCCTCCTTTTATCCCATACTTCTTGAAGAAGTAGCATAGACGGTGCTTCCACGAAAAAGTGCGAGGAGCATCATTCTCTACTCATCCATTAGAGTCATGAACGAGGAGCATCAGCATGAACACTCTCGACTATTTGCGCGCTGAGCGACGGCGATTACATGAGGCACTCCGTTTCACGGTCTCGGACCTGACCACAGAGGAGTGGCACTTTACGATCCCAAGCATGGGCAACCATATTGCCTTCCTCATGTGGCATCTTGTACGGACAGAGGACAATGTTCTCAACCCTGTTCTGCAAGGTCAACGACCTGTTTGGAAGCAAGAGAACTGGCACGAGCGGCTCGCTCTGCCACCACGTCTACAAGGCACTGGCATGTCCACGGAGGAAGCGATTGCCTTGCATATCAACGACCCTGCTCTCTTTATGGAATACACCGAACACGTCTGGCAGGCGTCTGAGCACTATCTGTCTTCCATTTCCGACGGTGGTGCCCTTCTTTCCCAGCGTATGATCACACTTGAGCCATTGGGTGAGAGGAGTGCTCTGGAACTCATTGGTCACACCTGTCTCTTGCACCCCTTTCTTCACCTTGGCGAAATCACCCTGCTTCGTGGTGCATTGGGCAAACAGGGCTTTCCTATCTGAATCCGTCATTACGCCATAGAGCGTGCATGAAAGCCAAAATAAGGCCAGGCATCCGTTGCACCACTTCGCGTCCTCTTTGTGTCAAAGTCGAAGGCGGCGCACGTTATCCGAGGCAGCTCAAAGGATCAACGATAATTGCTGCTCATTGCAGGACGACGGACACGCACTGGTGGGCTGTGCCAAGTCGCCCATCCGCACTTCGTTGCCAGTGTGTCCATCGGATGAGAGCAAAGGAACTACGTGCTCCCACTGGTGGCCCTGATCCACGGCGATTTGCACATTGCCCACCAATGCTAGCCGTTCTCCTCCCCACGAACCACAGCGAGCCGCCACGCTTCTCATCGACGGCACCTTGAGAGAGCCACGCCAACCACTCGGCCTGCGTTGGTTGTTCTGCGTCATGCGTTGGCGTCATCGCCGTGTGCCGTCGAGGACACTCGTTGCCCAGGAGACGATCCGGTTCACGTCGGCAACCTCTGCCAGTTCAATGAACTGCCAATGCGAACACAAGCGATCGCATTGCACACAACGATGCTCAACGCGCTCCGGTGGCCTGACGCTGATCAGCCATGTCATCCGTATTCAACCAAGCACGCCACCGCTGACCTCCGTCGCTCGTTCTTGCGGGCTCTCCATTACTTGCGTTTGCTTTTGGAAGGTTCTCCTCGTACCACGATCCCTGCTAGCCTGAGTCGTTTGCGCAGATCCCCAAAAGATGCGCCTTGTGAAATAACGAGAAAGATGCCAGGGGCAACATGGCGCAGATCAACGGCAAGATTGCCGAGCACTCGACGCAGGTTCTCTTCGGTCTCTGCTTCCGGCGTTTCAATCATGATTACTTCCGAGAGTTGAAATTCACGATACGCTTTCGCCCAGTCCTTGATGGTATAAACCACATTTTGGGGCAGTTCCTTTGGAGCTGAGTGCTCCTCCAAGAAGAAGAGCAGGTCAGCCAGCTTGACACCAGAAGCGAGACCTGTAAAAAGAGTCGCCTCGGTCAGACGAAAGGTACTCACCACCCCCATGCGTAGCACCTGTGCCACTGGCAGAAGCCTGTAGACGAGCTGAGGACAGAACTCCATGAGCAGGACTTCGTAATTGGGTTGCACAATGAGTTGCGGAGCCTGGGTCTCACTTTGTGCATCAGCCTCTGCCAACACGGCAGCTCCAAATGCCGTCACGCAAAAGAGATCATAGCTCTCTGCCGTCTCCTTCGTTGATCCAAGCGAGACGATGCCAAGCTCGCTGAGTGTGCCTGTGAGATGACCCACAGAGGTCATCGCTTCTCTCTGTACCCACTCCTCACGCTTGGTGCGCAATGGTATTGGTTTGATGAGTGCATGCTGGGAATAATCATAAAGACCAAGTGGGACCTGCCGCCAGATCGCGTAGAGCAGAGCGTCTAGATGATACCATTGACCAGGCACACACCGCTTGAGCTGTCCTGTGATCTGCTGATGCGTGATCGAGGAGGATGAAAGCACGCGACCGTTGGGACGCACATCCATCCAAGAGGTGCCTGTCTCTTTCCACCAGTGCAGAAACTGTTGTGCTTGTCCGACCAAGGTGAGCTCCGACCACTCAGGAAGCTTTGCTCCAGGCTGATAGCGCCGTTTTTCTTCGTCTGCGGGTTGCACACAGCAGAGTAACCCCAACGCTTTCGCCGTCTGAAAGACTTGATCCACATACACATCCTCGCCTGCCTCATCAGTACGGGTACGTCCATGCAGAAGCGGACGTATCTTCACGCGCAATCGCTTGGGCAGCCTATTCTCCTTCGTCGGCTCGATCACCATCTGGTAGCTCATGCCAACAACAGTCGCTAGGTCATAGAGCACAATGGGGTGCTGGCTCGCATGCTCCGCCGCTGCATTTTCCCCAAGAGGACGTAAGGCATACCGTTGGTCATCTTCAGCCCACAGCTCTGCTTCGTGTGAAACCTGGGTCAGCAAATCGGATGGTATGAAGAGCCAACGTGTCCCATCGCTCGTGAGCGTGTCAAAGGCAAGCGCATGTGCCTCTAATGTTGAGATTACTGCATTAAAGTCTCCTGGTCCAAGGTGGACACGTACTTCAGATGCCTTTACTTTTCCGCGTTGGCAGCACAGCCAGAGGAAGATTTCCTGTGCTGATGGTGAGAGCATATGCAAGAGTTCAAAAGCCATCAGCGGATGGCACAGTGCTTGAGCAACGCGCTGTTGAAGCTCCCTCGCAGAGAGAACAGGAACAGCATAAAAGCCATAAGAAGAATGTGCTCCGACATGACACTTGCTGGCAAGCTGGCTGAGTTGTTGGGTTGGCATCGTGGAAAGCAGGTCGAGAAGCTCAAAGTTGCTTCTGTCGGCCTCTGGTCTAAAGATCTCCAGACCCGTACGCCAGAGTTGCTCCAAACACTCTCTGAAAGGAAAGATCACTGGCTCCGATGGAGACCCGGCGCTTCTGCGTCCTTTTTTTGAAGGGGGCGAAAGTGTCCCTACATCAACCAGATACCATCGAGCACGCAGGCTTTCAGCAACTTCTTCCACACAAGCCGTGGGCAATTCTGTGGATTGGCATAAGCTCGAAAGCGTGAGACCTTGAGGCTCGACGGGGTTGCCACTCCCAACGAGGTGGAAGAGACAGAGCCTCTCCGGCGCGGACAGCACCTCCCAAACCGAACGGGCCGCATGTGCATTTTGCATCTGCTGCATAATCAGTGCAATGGTTGAAGCATCATTTTGTCCCGGTGAGACTCCCCAGACTTGAGCCACCAATGGCACCAGGGCACGCTCTTGCTCTAACTTCCTTTTCAATGACATCATTGAGACATCTCTCATCGCACGCAACCACTCCTGAGAAAATAAGGGTATCTTACAGGCACTAGCATAACAAAGATCACGGCCCCTGGCTAGTCCCTGCGACCATCTGACCATCTTGCCTGATTGCTCGTTGCAGGTCGAAGACACTCGACAACTCTCAGGTCTTCATTTACGGCTTGCTCATCTCGCCACCACTCTTTACCATCCTCTCCACACTCGACCAAGAGACCTTCACACGGCTCAGTTCCCGCTCTGTGGCTCTGGCTCAAGCTGGACTCTGCGGATCGCGTGGGATGGTGCTCGTCTGAATACGCTCAGTCCCGATGACGACAAGATCCGCTCAAAGAGTTGGCTGATTCTCTTTCACAACTGCTATACTACAAGGGGTAAGGACGAGAAAGATCCATCGCTCTTTGACTCAGACTGGTTCTTTCTCCACAACAGGAGTATTGGAGAGGAATGACTGATGTTAAAAGACACACTTTCTGGTTTAGACCGTGAACAACTGCAATTCCTTTTGCTGAAACTGGCTGAGCAAGAGCCGACCCTCACTCAGGTGATTGAAGAGTTGGTGAGGGCATCCAGACCTCTTTCACCTGAGACAGAGACCACTGCATCACGAGGGCGTGCCCATGGAGATACCAAGGCCGTGCGCCGCGAGGTCCGATCTCTCTTACAGAGTTTGGACCAGATGCGTTCCTCCCGATCCTACTGGTCTGTAGGTGAAGTCATCGATGGGCTGAGCCAGATACTTGAGCAGGGTTGGACATTCATCGAAGATGATGATGGGGTCAATGCACTCTCCCTGCTTGATGCGATCACCAATGCGTATGTCTCTGAGTGGATGGACTTAGATGACTCCAGCGGCGAGGCCAGTGACTTCTTTGCAGACTTGGGGCAAGCTTGGACCGAAGCTTTGCTCAGTTTAGACCTTTCATCTCAGCAGCGAGAGATTTGGGCAAGCAAGTTGGAGGCTTGGCAACACGAACTCGACGATTATGGAATCGACGAAGTCTTTGACGCTGCATACGAAGCTGCCCTGCATGGCTGGGATGATCCTCAACTGCAAGATCTTTTGAAGGGAACTTCCACCAACGATGACGCTTGGGATGCAGAAGTGCCAGCATTGACAGTCGCCCGACTCCATATATTAGAGCGGTGCGGACGCTTGCAAGAGTATTTGCGTCTTGCTAGAGTGCAAAGTCAGAAGGAAGCCTATGTTACTATGCTTGTGCGTCTAGATCGCACACAAGAGGCAGATGAGTATGGGCAGGACCATCTCTCGACTGCGCAGGAGACGTTTACACTAGCCAAGGCTTTGTATGACCACGGTGAACACGAGCTCGGCTTGCAAGCGGCTGAGAGGGGTCTTCGGCTCCAAGGCTCAAAAGCTCCTCTTGCTAAGTGGTTACGAGACCAAGCGGTGATCATGGGCAAGACAGCTCAAGCCCTTGGAGCTGCCGAGGTAGCCTTTCACGAAGAGATAAGCTTAGTCAACTATTTACGTATGGCAGAGATCGCAGGAGAACAGTGGTCAGAGCAGCGAACGAGGCTCCTAGAGGATGCACGCCACACCACATCGTACTTCCCAGAAGGCCAAGTAGATGTGTTTCTCCATGAGGGACTCATTGACGATGCCATAGCGGCGGTAGAAACTGGCGCAACCCATACCTTGGTGGAGCGGGTTGTGGACGCTGCCCTCCCATCACATCCCGAATGGGTGATCAAAACCTCCCGACGGCAAGCCGAGCCATTCATGAACGACGGCAAAGCGCAGTACTATCGTGTCGCGGCAAGCTGGCTGGCTCTGGCACGTACGGCCTATCGAAATATGGGTCGTGAAGAGGAATGGCAGGCGTATCTGTCTGAGTTACTGGGTCGTCATCGGCGCAAGTACAAGCTCGTGCCGATGCTAGAAGCACTGCGCTGAATGTGGCCGCTTGCTACCCTTTGAGCAGCAGAAGGGATCGCCTCATCTTGCTCTCCTGAAATGGCTCTTGTATCTTGATCTTTTCGGGAGGGCCTATGAGTCGGCACTCAGGCAGCGCCGTCAAATGTTCTTGTGCAAGAGTATACTCTGGATCAATGACGAGTGCCCGTTTCAATGCAGCTTCGGCCTGATCATAGCGTTCCTGCATGAGAAAGCAGAGACCCAAATTCCCCCACGGCTGCGGGAGACAGTCTCCTAATGCGATGGATGCCTGAAAAGACTGCCCTGCTTCATCCCACTTACTTACTCTCATCAGTTTCAGGCCACGCTGGAAGAGATCCTCCTGTTCGATTAGTTGATCGAGGGTAAAGCCGGGACCGCGTAGCTGGAGGGACTGTTCAACCATTTCACGGCTGAACTTCAATGCCTTCTCCAAGTTCTCCGCTAGGTCTGCTCTCTTATTCAGCTCTGATGCTCGTGTAAAATCTTTGAACGCTTGACCGATACGTATGATGTAAAGGCTTGACATTCCCCGGTTGAACCACAACTCGGCGTTCTTGGAGTCGAGAGAAAGGGCCTCGGTGAGGATATTAAAGCTCTGGTGATAGTGCTGGAGCAGGCCGTGTGCCGTTCCCAGTTTGGCTAGGACATCAGCGCGTTGGACTGCCTGCTGTGGAAGAAAGTTCAAGAGGCGTTCGCAGTTAGCAACTGCTTCAGCATAGTCTCCCTGAATGAGCTGGTTTTCAATGATTTTAGAATATTTGTCGATAGAAGATGAATGGGGAGCAATGCTCTTTTTCTGTTTCGATGGTCTTGATTTTTTCGACATGGTTCTCTTCACTTCCTGCTGGCTAATGATACAGGTACCATCGTTGTTCTGTTAGACAACATATCCTACAATCCTGCCTTTGTTAGTTCTTCTTTCAGTGCACGCAGATTTCGGTGCTGTTCACGTAGCGTGGTCACATAGTTCATCCACACCTCATTCTCCCCATGCTTCTCATACAATAAACGCATCTTGGTTAGATAGAGACAAGCCTCTTGATAGTTCTTGCGCTCTCGTTGCGCAATCAACCTTTCCACACGTTGTTGGTACAGTTCTATGGCCTCATGGGGTCGTGTTTCTTCCGCAGCCTTTGCCACCTTGAGGTCGATATCGAAGCCAGAAGAAGGATAGCCTGTCGTGTAGGTGTAGCCGTAGCGGTCCCTTTTTGCCATGCTCCTCAACAGGGACAACGCTTTGTCGATCTCCCCTTCGTCCACAGCTATCTGAACCAAGAGCAAGATTTTCCCTTCCTGTTCTAGATACGCGAGTAACGCTACTTGCATCGTCTCCCAGCGACCCAGTTGCAGTGCCAGACTGCGTAACTGCTGATAGTGATCGAGCCAAGGCTGCGTAGAGAAGATCTTTTCCGTGATCTCTAATTCCCCAGTCAGATGGTCTGTAGTCCGGTAGTACTTTTGAAGCCATTGTAGCACACTGATGGATGGCTTCTCCAAGAGACGCGCTCGAACCAAGCGCTCGGCCACCACAGACTGTTGGTGGGAGATGAACACGTCGGCCAGTTGCAGCAGTCTCGACTCATCGACCGAGTGGGCTTCTCTCTCTGCCTCCTCGACACGTCCAAGCGTCAAGAGACGATCAATGAGGGGTATCATGAGTCCAGCTTCACGGCAGATTTGCAAGTATTCTTCAGAGCTGAGCGTCTCTTTTTGCAAGTCCAACAAGAACTGGCCATATGCCGAACGCTCCGAACCTGCGACCTTTGTCAGCCTTGGACGAATCTTCTCCGCGAGCACATTTCGTTCCAGCGGCGTTGTGTGTCCAATGAGTTGTTCTGACGCATCCTCCGCAAAACCTGGACGCTCATAGCTCTCCAGGTCTCGCTGGTAGACCTCAAAAAGCACAGCAATAATCTTCTCCCGTGCAACCCTGTCCGTCTGCGCATTGGCCAAACAGGTCCCTAATGCTGCAATGCAGGCTCGGACAAACGCTTCTAATCCCTCTTCCTCTGGATAGTACGGTTCTTCTTCATACTCTTCCTCCTCTTCTTCCTCCTCTTCATAATACAGATGAGAATGTTCAACTATCTCGTTGATCAGGGTTTCGTAGATGGTTACAGCCCCAAGGAGGTCTTTTTGCTGAGCCAGGCCATCAGCCGTTTCTTTGACTTGAGCGAGTGTCTCTGCAATGTTGGCCGTCTTGCCCCTGAATGCATCAGCGATCTGAGGAGCAAAGAGAGCCGTCTTGACAGGCACCATGTGTTGCGCGGGGCGCATGAGGTAGCCGTCGGGATGACGGACCCAAAACTGTCGCATATGCCAGGGGGAATCCGCGAGCTCACGCACGATGTCTGCCTGGGCTTCTCTGGCCTGTTGGTAGACAGCATCAACATCTTCGACGAGCAAAACAATTTCCACCCCACTGCCGCGCTGTCCTGGCGCTAGAAGGTGCAGGCCGACATCAGCCCAGTACGCGCTCGTGTCTGCTGCAAGTTGCACAAAAGTCTCCCCATGAGCCACCTCAGCATACTCATTGGCTTCACGTGCGATGACACGAAAGCCTAGAACCTTTTCAAACCAGAGAATGGATTGCTCAAAATCGCTCACACACATCTCAACCCAGCTTGTTTTCGTCATGACTTAACCACCTTTCAAGCCTCTCCACTGCTTGCGCATTCTTGCAAGTGCCTTGCATGATGAAGAATGAGTCAATCATATCATAGAAGTTACCGCTTGACGAGAGCAGCTTCAAAGCAGAGCCACATCTCCTTTTGCTCACCTTTTACACACGCAACGAGCAATGAGGATTTTTCATTGAAAGACAAAGCCTCGGCACACGCTGGTCATGCAAGGCTTGTCGAGGACCTTCTCCTGCGGATACAATAGGCATATGGAAGCAAGAATCAGTCTTATCACATTAGGTGTTCAAGATCTTGACACCTCTATCACCTTTTATCGAGACGGGTTAGGGTTGCCACTGCGTGAAGGCACTGACGGCATCGCCTTCTTTGAACTCAAGGGCACATGGCTCGCTCTCTTTCCTCTACAAGCCTTGGCTGCCGATGCGGGTGTCTCCTCACAAAGAGGTGCTTTTGCAGGTTTTACCCTTGCTCATAACGTGCGCTCAAAACAAGGGGTCGATCAGGTTTTACAGCAAGCTCAAGACGCTGGTGCAGTGCTCATCAAACCTGCGGCTTCGACTGACTGGGGTGGCTACTCTGGCTATTTCCAAGATCCCGATGGGTATCTGTGGGAAGTTGCTTGGAATCCGCACTTCTGGATCGAGTAGCCAAGCTGTGATGCACACGTTGTGCGGCAAAGCTGAAGGGAAGTCGATGACGTATCCTCTCAACGTTTCGGGGAAAGCTCAACTTATGACAGGGTTCTGCATGCTCTTTCGACAGGGATGGGTCTCTATTGGGAAGAAAAGGTGGGGAAACCGCAACACCATGTTTGAGACGGTTCAATCTCAGAACATTCGCATGAATCGTATTAAAAGGAAACAGCTTCAATTTCTTCATGCCCAGGAGGTAGCCAACTGGGCATCTTGAGAGCGTTCCAGAATGAGATGAGCTAAACTGGGCAAGGTGTTCGCTTGAGCAATTCGATCATAGAAATACTGATACATATTGACTCCGAGCTTGCTTGCAGTGGCAACAATCGTCTGAAACGTATCCCAAGCCCTAACTCCTTCTCTGGTACATGCCTGTAGACTCACATCGCGCTTGCGTACTCGCTGTCTGGCACCTAGTTCGGCAGGATTGTTGTGTAAGGGGATTTCAGGATGGGAAAGCACCATGAGTAATGCTTCCTTCTTAGCCAAGGTAAGGGCTTTACGCTTATCCAACTGTTCGTAGCCAGTGGTCTGCTCGAAGAGATGCTCAAATTCCTGTTGCAAGCAGTGCGCCTCTTCCTGATTGGGATTTTGTCGATAAGCCAAGAGCTTGCGGTACAACTTCCAGAAATCCTCTTTGAAAGTGTCCAATGTTTGGCAATGGTAAGGGATGTGTGGAGTCAACTTCTTGTCATGGCGAAACTCATGAATCCAACAGAGCGCTAACTCAACCGTCAACCAGTTGAACTGTGGGGCATCGTCACAGACCAGGAGTTCTCCTATCGGCCAAATCGTTTGGGTTCGGTAGGCGGCTATCGCCAGGCCATCCTTGATCAGTTTCCGTTGTTTCTTCCCCAGTTTGGGCAGATGCTCATCGAGCAATCTGTCCAGTTCGTCTTCCTTCCAATCTTGCTCGTGGGGGAGGAGTTCAATGAGCTTCTCGCACCAGATCTTCGCTACCCCCAACTCCTTCAAAAGGGGAAAAGCCAGTTCATTCAAGCGGAATGCTGGATCAGTTCCACTCTGGAGGACTCGAAGAAGACTGAGGCGATCTTTCGATGGTGAGGTGTAATAGGCTGTAGAGAACGGATTGCACAGCACATGGCACTGCTCGTTCTTGCCATCTACTCTGGTTGCCGTGCTGTCTAGATGTTGCCACGGGCTACTTGCTAGTCCGGCCTGTACTACTGCTGCACTCTCGGCGTGGAACTGCTCCTGGTCTTTTATCAGGAAATGGGAGAGTTGTCCTGCGCTGATAGACATTCCAACTGTCTGTAAAAGTTCGAGGATTTTCGGCTCACTCATGCCACCGGAATAGTAGAGTGCCAACACCCAGGCTCTCACTCCTGGCCCAAACTGCCCTTTCTAACCAGGGGGCATTTCTGCGAGGTACGTTTGTTTTTGGCTTGGAGAGTAATACTTCTCTTTGCGGAACCTGATATTCTCGGTACGAAACTCAATGTCCTGCACAATCACCTCTTCATATCCCTTAAACTTTGCATCTTGAGGGAGTTGTTTGTGATCAACCTTCAACACCTCGATCCGGTCTATCCTTATCCCAGCTTTCTTAGCTTTCTTGTCATGAGGTTTGGACTCGCGGCGCTCTTTTTCTGAAGATTGATCACGAGCTGGCTTGTTCGCGTTGATCTTTGGCTTGCCTTGTTCACCCTTGAGTCGATTGTTCTCATCGCGCAGTTGTTGGATCTCTTCGGCTTGCTCTTGAATGGTGGCATGCTGCTTTTCCACCAAGTTCATCAGGTACAAGACCACCTTGCGCACTGTTTCATCTTCTCTTGTCTTGGGATCGAAGTTTTCTAGCATACCTCCAGTATACTGGAGCCGCCAATTTTAGCCTGAGGCTATGCTGCCCCTGAATGTTGAGAGGATACCGAGAATCGCCGTCCATTCCGCTCGGACCATCGTGAGACGAGACCAGGCACCACGCTTGTGCCCAGATACGCGAGATGAACCTGCACGACGGGTTCTCCTTTGCCGAGGAAGTTGGCCTGAGCCCCAATACCCATGCGGCGCGTGCCGCTGAAGACGATTGGCTTCCCCGAACGCTCTGCGGCCAGAGAACGCAGCCCGCCGAGGCCCGCAAGACGACGACCGGCGCACGTTGCCCGCTTTTTCCGCAACCATTTGCGCTCTTTGGTTCAATGTCATAGGATGTCAATGCAAACAGGACCACCAAATCATACACATTGCATCATTCACAGAATTGCGATAAGATAGAGACATGCCTTTGGAGGCTTTTTCCTTGTGCTTTGACACAAAACGCGGGCGTTCGGACAACAGAGAGGAAAAAAGATGGTATGGCAATGGTATGGTAAAAGATGGCAATTTGGGTTTATCGAGTAATGAGGCGCACTTGTGCGGCTGGGCGAAAGAGGAAAGATGAACAGAACTATGGGGAGTTCAGACCACATGCCCTCTCGCTCGTCGGCGTCTTGTCGGACCCCCTTTTTCCCTGAATGGGTCCGCTTTGCCCCCTCTGCGATGCCATCCACCCAACATCGGAAGGCTTCTTTGTCCAGACAGGGCGTCTCGTCTGCCGTGTTGCTATGCATCAGGCGCTTTCTGGTTCCTCAACTGGACCCGCGTATGCAGATATGCCTCAAAACACGAGATGCCATTCGAGAGCCTGCTTGCTCTCAAACAAGCAGAGAAGCCAAGAGTTTTCCAGGTTCTCCGTCAGGCACGATCAGACAAGAATTGAGAGAAATTACACGACTTCATGGATAAAGAATACTATACACCGAAAGAAGTACGCGCATTACTTGGTATGACGTACAGCGGATTACAGAATCAGATCAATACCGGAAATCTCCATCCCGTTATCCCCCCAGGACGCAAACAGAAACTCTACCTCAAGCAGGAGGTCGATACACTCAAGGCACAACGAGAAGCGTGGGAACGCAGCCACCACGTGGCACAGGCGGCTGTGCCTCCCACGTTCGGGCAAGCCAGCATAGCTGATCTGCGAGAAGCGGCAGAACTGGCTGATGCCGTCTTCGGCACAGGCCATCCTCTTTCTCTTCACACACGTCTGGCATGCCTGCAAAAAAACCCCGCTCTTGACTACGTGCTCAAACAGGGAGACCAGATTGTAGGCTTCTTTTCTCTGCTTCCCTTACCATCTCAAACCATTCTTGACCTCTTGCAGGGACGCCGCACCGTCTCTGACCTGTCTGCCAGAGACATCTTACCTTCTGTCCCTGGGCAAACCGTAGACCTCTTTGGTCTGGCTCTTGGGGTGCGTCCAGGTGCCAGCCTCA
>Ga0209265_1000246_pt1 | contig 14308 bp, 7 predicted proteins | sample GraSoiAngelo_103_FD_185872 | JGI IMG/M metagenome (GOLD analysis project Ga0209265, IMG submission 185872) | Grasslands soil microbial communities from the Angelo Coastal Reserve, California, USA - 14_0903_05_20cm (SPAdes) (version 2) | ecosystem: Environmental > Terrestrial > Soil > Grasslands ...
CACAAACCGATCATATTTAGTATTCAGAGCGCTGGTCCAGATAAGAAGCAACAGGCAAAGATCAAGCAGCAGGGTGGTGCTATGCTGCTGGCTGATACGCTACAGGATAAGCTGTCGGTGAGTTTCCTAAAGATTGGCATAAAGGATTGGGTGCCTGGCGACCTCGAACAACTCCCCGCTTTTAATCTAGGGGGAACACTACAACGAGAGTATCTGAAAAAGTCCGCTGCTTACTATCAGGTACTTAGCAATCGTAGCTATGCATATCTCGTTGAGAACGGCTTCCGTCCAGAACAGATTATCCGCATCCCTAATGGTATTGACATAGCACGATTTCGTCCAGCCGCACATAGACCGCTGGCGTCGTGTCCAGAACGAGATATTCTCTGTGTTGCCCGTCTGGAATACGCCAAGGGCGTTGACGTTTTGCTCCACGCCTGGGGACGAATGATGAAAGAACCTGCGGCATGGCGCTCAGAGCTAAAACCCAGGTTGCTACTGGTTGGTGAAGGGCTTGGCATTCAAGACAGCGTGGAATTTCTAGGATTACGGCGCGATGTTATTGATCTTTTACAACGCTCCTGGGGCTTCGTGCTTCCCTCTCGCTGGGAAGGTATGCCCAATGCCCTCTTAGAGGCAATGGCTTGTGGGCTTCCCTGCGTTGCTACACGTGTTAGCGGTAGCGAAGACGTTATCACTGATGGCATAAACGGGTTGCTGGTAGAGCCAGAGGAACCCATTGCGATGGCGAAGGCATTGCAATGTATGATCAGCGATCACGACCTTGCTGAACGCTTGGGCAAGAAGGCACGCGCTACCATTGAACACGACTATCAGCTAAAAGCAATCACCGAACGTAGTCTGCATCTCTATTATCAGTTGTCTCCACACAGGAAACAGGGTTCGCCATTAACTCTAGAAGAGGGGAAGAGCTGTGACCAGAACTCATAATCCACGTATCTATATCGTTATTGGTACCTTCCATCCCCTGATTGGTGGAGCAGAAACTCAAGCACTTGCCCAGAGTAAAGTGCTCCGCGAAAAAGGCTATGAAACGACGATTATTACCTTTCGCCATAAGAAACAGTGGCCTATATATGATGAAATAGATGGTATACCTATAATTCGTGTAGCTGGCTCAGTACTTGATGAACGAGAAAAATATGCGAAAGTTGTACGTCAATTACTATACATGCTAGCCCTGCTCATACTAGGCTGGTCTCTGTGGCGGCTACGTCACAAATATGACATCTTACAGGTCTACCAATTGAGCGCTTTAACTCTGCCAGCAGCGCTCGCCTGCCGTTTCGCAAAAAAGCCAATACTCATCTCTGTGCACAGTACTGGCATGGGGAAAGCCAAAGAGCCACGCATGAGGGCATCCCTGCCAGCGGGACCGCTTGATCCATCTTTACCATGTCTACAGGTCTCTGACCTGGATTGGGTCAATGGCGATTTAGATGGCTTAGTGCGTCTAGGCCAACCTGCCGTTCGTTTCACCTATCGGCTCTTACACTCAATTCATGCCAGGATTATAATCTTGAGTTCTCGCATGAAAGATTACCTCGCGGAGAACGATTTCATCCTTCCCAACATGCAGCTCATTCCCAACGGAGTAGACATCACACGCTACTCTCCTCAAGAAGAGAGTACAAATACAGCCCAAAAAGCGCACACGGTCGTTTGCGTCTCGCGCATGCACTATGTGAAAGGCATCGATATCCTGCTCCAAGCATGGTACCTCGTACAACAGGAATTGCCCCAGGCTCGCTTGATCCTGGTTGGTGGAGGACCTATGTATGCGCAATTTGTGGAGTTGGCAAAAGCATTAGGGATTGAGGAGAGTGTAGAGTTTACAGGACTACAGCACGATATTCCGGCCTACTTACATCGGGCTGCACTTTCCGTACTCCCTTCACGTTTCGAGGGAATGCCTAATGCAGTGCTGGAAGCCATGGCTTGCGGCTTACCATGCGTTGCTACACGCGTGAGTGGCAGTGAAGATATCATTCAACATGCAGTAAATGGGTTATTGACAGAGGTAGAAGACTACCATGGCATAGCTCAGGCTCTGCTGATCTTGTTACGCAACCCAGCAATGACGAGAGCTTATGGTAAGGCAGCGCGTCTCACTATTGAACAGCACTACTCATTTGAACACATCACGAATGCCTATCTAGCTCTCTACCGCGAGCTGCTAGCCCACCAGCAACAAGAAACGGCAGCATCTTCTATAAAAGAAGAAATGTATAGATTACCTTTATAATGACTTATAGTAAAACATATAATCACATCCGCTAGGATGGAAAGGCAAAAGTTGCATGTGTGGCATCTGTGGCATTTATAACGCTGAGACCGGTTCACCGGTCTCTCCACAATTGATAGAACAGATGACAAGTCTGATTGCTCATCGTGGACCAGATGATAAGGGATCATATATTGAAGGATCATTAGGATTAGGCTTTGCCCGCCTCTCTATTATCGACCTGGGCGGTGGCCATCAACCTATGTGTAATGAAACAGGCGACGTGTGGATTGTTTTCAATGGGGAAATTTGGAACTATAAACAGCTACGGCAAGAGCTTATCGCCAGAGGCCATCAGTTCCGTACAAATTGCGATACAGAAACGATCATCCATGCCTATGAAGAGTATGGCACAGATTGTGTGGCGCGCTTACACGGTATGTTTGGTTTTGCCATCTGGGATAGTCCCCGCCAACGTCTCCTGCTAGCGCGTGACCGTGCTGGAAAGAAACCACTCTACTATACCCAGGTAGGAAGAGATCTGCTCTTCGCCTCGGAAATCAAAGCGTTGTTAAGCCATCCTGGCGTGAAACGTGCGGTAGACCTACAGGCGATGGCGGATTTCCTTAGCATCCGTTACGTGCCTGCCCCGGCAACGCTCTTCGCCAACATTTGTAAAGTCCTGCCTGGACACTGGCTCCTCTATGAAAAAGGCACGACCCGCGAAGAATGCTACTGGGACTATACCTTCGCACCAATTGAACAGCGTTCAGAAGCAGAGTATACGCAAGGGATTCGCCAGCATATCGAGCGCGCGGTAGAGGAACGTATGATGGCTGACGTGCCCGTAGGGGCCATGCTCAGTGGCGGTGTTGACTCTAGCATTATCTCTGGTATCATGAGCAAGTTAACCAGCCACAAGGTGAAGACTTTCTGCGTAGGTTTCGACCACCCCGCTTATAGTGAGTTACCCTATGCCCGGCTAGTCGCACAACACTTTGGCACGGACCACTATGAGATAGTTGTGCGCTCGGCAGACCTGGCAAATTACTGGCCATTGTTGACCTGGCATCGTGACGAACCTGTGAGTGAGCCATCCGATCTAGGGGTGTATCTCGTTTCACAGCTAGCACGGCAACATGTAAAAGTAGTGCTTTCCGGCGAAGGCGGCGATGAACTGTTCGCAGGTTATCCTAAGTATGTCGTTGATTGGCTGGCCCGCTACTACCATATCCTACCCTCTGCCGTACGAGAACGCCTACTCATACCACTACTCGATGGCTTACCATACAGCATGCGCAAACTGAAGAATACTGCCCGTACGCTCTCACAGCCAGCTCCTCTGCGCTGGATGAGCTGGTTTGGCATCTTCAATAGTCAGCTAAAAGAACAATTACTCTCGGCAGAGGTGAAAGCTAGGATTGACCTCGATGCCAGTCGAGCATTCCGGCGCTGGTTGGCCAATAATCCGCAAAGGGACGACCTCTCGGCGATGCTCTATCTGGACACGAAAATCTGGCTACCAGACAATTTGTTGATGAAGGGCGATAAGATGACGATGGCAGCTTCACTAGAGTCGCGCATCCCCCTACTCGATGCTCGTCTCATCGAGTACGCTGCCAGTATCCCATCGCATAATAAAATCAAGTTCTTCAAAGCCAAGTACCTGCTCAAACGTGCCTTTGCAGACTTCCTACCTGAACCCATTCTGACACGCAAGAAGATGGGCTTCAATGTGCCGACCGGCATCTGGTTCCGCGAGGGCCAGCGTGACCTGATGACGCGTCTCCTGCTCTCGGAACGCTTGAGCAGCCGTGGCTACTTCCAGCACGAGTTCATTGCTCGCATGCTACGAGATCATCTAGAAGGCAGAACAAACTATCAAGCCCAACTCTTCACACTAGCTAGCCTGGAACTCTGGTTCCGCGTTTTTATTGATGATCATACGCTAAAGCTTCCACAAGAATCTGTAGAAGATCTCCTTATTAGGGAAAAGTCTACTATCCTGAGCATATAAGAGGGAGGATGATTGATTGAAACCAGAACATGAAAAGAAATATCGCATATTGATGGTGACAGGTATCTATCCCACGGAAGCCAGACCGCACTCAGGGACCTTCGTCAAAGCGCTGGTTGACTCGTTGGTAGCAGCCGGACACCAAGTAGAGATAGTCCATCCTAAGCCAGGACCAGCGCCGCTGCGCTACCTCTCCGCTACGCTGCAAGTCTTTTGGAAAACGCTGACGGGCCGCTTCGATATCGTTAATGGCCATTATGGCCTCTGGTGTCTTGTTGCACGTATGCAGTGGACAACTCCGGTTGTCGCGGCCTATCTTGGCGATGACTTGCTGGGGACAGTAAGGCAGGACGGCAGCTACAGCCAGAAGAGTTTGTTTGTGGCACGGGTGAGTCGCTGGCTCTGTCATCACGTAGAAGCAGTGACAGTGAAATCTGAACAGATGAAAAAAGCCTCACGCTATGAGAAAAGCGTTGTTATCCCCGATGGCATTAATTTTGACCTGTTTGAGCCAGTACCACGAGCACAAGCAAGAAAAGAGCTAGGTTGGGATCAAGAGCGTTATTATGTAGTTTTTGCCAATAATCCTGCAATTCCTGTTAAGAACTTTTCACTAGCACAGGCTGCTATCGCTCGCCTACAGCAGAGAGGCATCAGCGCAGAACTGGTAGTAGCAAATGGCCTGCCCCAGAGAAAGGTTATGCAATACATCAATGCCAGCAATGTACTCATTCTGCCCTCTATTGCAGAAGGCTCCCCCAACGTCGTCAAGGAAGCAATGGCTTGCAACGTGCCCGTCGTTGCCACCAATGTAGGAGATGTGGCGGAAGTACTGGCTCGCACCGCAGGTTGCAGTGTCTGCCCACATGATGCGGATGCGCTCGCTAGAGGTCTGGAGAAAGCTCTCCTGCACACAGAGCGTACGACTGGCCGGGCAGATATTCGTCATCTGGACAGCCAAGTGATTGTCGAGCAAGTGTTGGAGCTGTATGAGCAGGCGATGACAAGAACGAGGAAAATAGGCAAGCAGTCGTTACGGCAGAGCACGCTCACCCAACCAGTAAAGAGAGGGATGACCTATGACAAAACCTCGTAAAGTACTGATGATCGTAGAAAATTTGTCAGTGCCAGCAGACCCTCGTGTCTGGCACGAAGCAAGAGCCTTGAGTCAACGTGGCTTGCAGGTTGTTATCATTTGTCCCAAAGGAAAGCAGGCACACGATCATGCAGCATATGACTTTAGAGAAGGTATTCACATCTACCGCTACACCTCCTATACTCAAGCAAGCGGCGTGCTAGGTTATATACAAGAATATACTATAGCCCTCATTATGACCTTCTGGCTTAGCCTTAAAATCTGGTTGAAACACGGTTTTGATATTATTCATGTTGCCAATCCCCCAGATATCTTCTTCCTCATCGGTTTATTCTACCGCTGCTATGGCAAAAAATTCGTCTTTGATCAGCACGACTTGGCCTCCGAAATGTTCCGCGTCCGTTTTAAGGGTCGCCTCAAACTGCTCTACAAGCTATCGCTTTTCATGGAAAGGTGTTCCTATCGCACAGCACATCTGATTATCACCACCAACGAGTCACAAAAGCAAAATGCCCTGAAGCTTGGCCATAGTACAGCAGGAAAGGTCTTTGTCGTACGCAACGGACCGGACCTGGCCCGTTTCGCGCAAACAAAAGCAGAGCAGCAGTTGAAGCGAGGCAAACGTCACATGCTAGTATATGTGGGTGTTATGGGTCCCCAGGATGGCGTAGAGTATGCATTATATGCACTACATGCGCTTGTTTATAAGTATAGTCGTCATGACATATTGTTGACCTTAGTTGGAGATGGAGATCAGGTGCCACAGCTTAAGGAGAGGGTACAGCACTTACAATTAGATGAATATGTTCACTTTACAGGTTGGGTATCTGTACCAGAAATGTTACGTTATATTGCTACAGCAGATATAGGTATCTCGCCAGATCCCAGTAACGACCTTAACGACCGCAGTACGATGCTCAAGACGATGGAATATATGGCAATGGGTAAACCAACCGTTGCCTTTGACTTGCCAGAAACTCGCTACTCCGCTCAGGATAGCGCGCTCTACGCGACCCCCAACAGGGTTGACGATTTTGCCGAGCAGCTCATAACCTTGCTTGACAATGAAAAGTTACGCAGCGAAATGGGAGCCAGGGCCAGAAAGCGCGTCGAAGAGGTGCTCTGTTGGGAGCGCTGTAAAGAACAGCTCTGGCAGGCTTATGAGCACCTCTTAGATTGTGTCTATAGTCATTTATGGCCATAGCCTTCCTCGATGCTTTGCGTATCAGAAAAATGCACGTTATGATTGAAACGTAGCTCAAGAATGAATTTTAGCATGAATGATGACGAAAAGCAGCATTGGCTTTGCCAGAGACTGTTTAGTAGCAGAGAGTTCTTTACAGTGAAAATAGGACACTAAAGAACTCCTGCGTAATGAACATTAACATCGTGCAACAACGACGGAAGCTTCTCTCATAAGAGCATTAGTAGATAGCTGTCGAGATGGCCATTGCACAACTGCAAGTACTAAGGCCACTTTTTTGAAGACAGACAGTTTAGATCGGTCGTATAGGACTCTTGAATTCTTGCAGCCTACCATGATTTGTAGGCTACAGCGTGCTCTTAATCAAAGACAAGTTCCCGCGCTCCTCTAGCAGGACGCACACAAGCGTGGAGTTCCGCCCCAGGATAGTCCTCTGTTTATGGACAAAAGTCCCGAGGACTTATAGGCAGGTCTGTGAGGTTTGCAGTGAGAGTGAGACCCACGTCTGAGTGAGCTTGTGATGCTTGATGAGATCTTCCCGCCGTCGCAGATTGCTTAGCCGTATCATTAACGTTTCTTCTTTCTAGGAACGCAGCCATCGATTTTTGAAGCGATATTTGTGCTTTCATGCATGTGCACGTGTGGACTCCTGCACATTGCGGGCTGTGGAATTGGCTGATGACTTTTGTTCTTAATCAGCCTTATCTGGTACGTAAGCTTAGACAATCGCTGCACCAACTATTGGCGAGCGCGCAAGCCGTCCCGTGATGCCACAACGGGTCTGTCGTGTGATGCCTGCGACTTTGTCGTAGGTTACTATACCCACACGCCCACAACAACCATACAGACCCCTCACGCGGATGCGCCAATGATCAGCCTCCACCCGTAGCGGGCCTCCCTATGGTGTGCATAACACCCAGAGCGCCTCTCAAGGTGAGTGGATGAGCACGATGCTTCCTACAGTTTCATAGTCTCTTGCTCCACTGAACTTGCTTCGACGTGTTCAGGTAGCCCCTTTTTGTCTAAATTTCAGGCAAGTACACGTACAACACATACAAAGTTTGTATGTCCAGATAGAGCATTGCTTGCAGAGGTCTGCAATCACTTGCTAAGAAGGAGAATAGGTTGAAAATACATCATTATATTAAAACGTCTTGGCATCAGTATGGCCATAATAACTTTGTAAGGTTCGGTATTGTGGGTATGCTTACTTTATTGTTCGTGGGGGGTGCTCTCTATAATGCACAGCTCCACACTCATGCTGCTGGCAATTGTGGAGCAGAGGAACAAAGTTATACAGTTCAGCGTGGAGATACCTTGGGGAAAATTGCTGCCCGTAATGGACTATCCTTTACAGACCTCGCTACACGTAACCATATTACCAATGTCAACATTGTCTATCCCGGTCATGCGTTGTGCCTGCCGGGCAATAGTACAACAAACAATTTTGCCTTCCAGAACAATGCCAGCGTTGTACACATAATTTATCAGGTCTTCGGAGCGTACGGATCTGCGGCTGTCCGTGTAGCAAACTGTGAGTCAAGTTTAAATCCAAATGCCTATAACAGCATATCCATTGGTAACAGTCACGCTGCCGGTCTCTTCCAAGTACTCTATCCCAGTACCTGGTATACGACTTCGCAATCTGCAAGATCACCTTATAATGCGTATACGAACGCTGTAGCAGCACATGACATTTTTGTCAGAGATGGCTACAGTTGGCGCGAATGGGTCTGTCAACCTTGGTGAGTCTCGATTTTCTGGGCGGTTAGTTGCCAGATGTTGCCCAGCTAACGGATGACATCCTATTGACCTTTCTTACCAACTTGCGTTCAAATAGATGAGAGTTACATAGACGTGCAAGGAAGTACCCTATGAGAACGCAGGTTGGTATTAAACAGCATGAAAACGCATGAGTTGTGTGATGAATTGACGAACTGAATATTTTGGTGATATAACCTTAATCAACTGTAACCGGATAGGAGCATATTTATGCAGTCTTTGTAGTACTTGAGTGTATTTACCAGTGATACATGAGCGTCAGTGCGGCTAGCCCATCCTGATATTTTTTATTTTAAATGTCTTTTTTTTATATAATAGGAGTAGCACAATGGATGATACCATTAAATGGGGAATTCTTGGGACTGGAACCATTGCGAGGATCTTCGCTAAAGGACTGGCGGAATCTCAAACAGGAACACTTATGGCGATCGGTAGCCGCACCCAGGAAGCCGCTGACACTTTTGGTGAGTCCTGGATAGTGCCACGATGTTATGGCAGCTATGAAGCGTTGCTTACTGACGGAGATGTACAGGCTATCTATATTGCCACTCCTCATCCACTCCATGCGGAATGGGCGATTAAGGCTGCTGAGGCAAAAAAACATATATTATGCGAAAAACCCATTGCACTCAACCATGCAGAGGCGATGGCGATCGTTGAAGCTGCCTACCGTAATGATGTCTTCCTGATGGAAGCATTCATGTACCGTTGTCATCCGCAGACAACAAAACTCGTTGAGCTGATCCGCTCAGGTGCTATTGGACAGGTTCGTCTGATCCAAGCTACGTTCAGCTTCCATGCAGCTTCTGACCTTGAAAGTCGGCTACTGAACAATAAGCTTGGGGGTGGTGGTATTCTGGATGTCGGCTGTTATTGTACATCTATGGCGCGTCTCATTGCTGGCGCTGCGATGGGACAACCATTTGCCGAACCGATACGGGTGACAGGTGCGGCGCATATTGGCGTTCGTTCGCAGGTTGATGAATACGCTGTTGCTACACTTACTTTTCCTGGAAACATCTTAGCGCAGCTTGTTAGCGCCGTGCAGTTGAAGGGCGAAAACACAGTACGTGTCTTTGGTCGTGAAGGCTCAATACTTGTCCCCACACCCTGGCTTCCCCCGGCTGGGCAGAGCACGAGTGTCTTCATATATAAGCACGGTGAAGCGCAACCGAAAGAAGTTGTTGTTGCCAGCAGCACCAGCTTATACACAAGCGAAGCCGACACGGTTGCTGCTTTTCTTTCCGAGCGACAATCTCCTACTATGAACTGGAATGATACACTTGGCAATATGCACGTTCTCGATCAATGGCGGCAGGCTGTTAAGGTCGTCTACGCAGCTGAGGAACCAGCGGGCAAGTTATTGACGATTGCTAACCGACCTCTGGCTGTACATCCCGATAGCATCATGAAATATGGCCGCATAGCAGGTGTTGATAAACCCGTCTCACGTCTGGTGATGGGTGTTGATAACCAAGTAACGTGGCCACATACGGCGGTCATGCTCGATGACTTCTTTGAGCGTGGTGGGAACTGTTTTGACACGGCTTTCATTTATGGCGATGGTCAGTGTGAGAAGATGCTGGGTCAGTGGGTGAAGAATCGCGGACTTCGCGAGCAGGTGGTTATTCTCGACAAAGGTGCTCATACGCCACGCTGTACGCCGGAATGGTTGAGTAAGCAGCTGATGACCAGTCTTGAAAGGCTACAAACGGATTATGTAGATATCTATATGCTACACCATGATAATACAGAGGTACCGGTTGGCGAGTTTATCGATGTACTCAATGAGCATAAACAGGCGGGTCGTATTCGCGCCTTTGGCGGCTCAAACTGGTCGCTTGAGCGTGTTCAGGAGGCGAATCAGTGGGCGAAGGAGCATGAACTCACTGGTTTTGCTGCGATAAGCAATCACTTCAGTCTGGCTCGTATGGTAGATCCGCTGTGGGCTGGTAGTATTTCTACCTCTGATGAGAAAGCACGAGCTTGGCTTACGGAAACGGGTATGGCTTTAATGCCCTGGTCAAGTCAAGCGCGAGGCTTCTTCGCTGGTCGGGCGGAGTCAGGCGACTACTCTGATGAAGAGCTGGTCCGTTGCTGGTACAGCCACGACAATTTTCAGCGTCTTAAGCGTGTCAATACAATGGCAAAGACGCGAGGAGTATTGCCGATTAACATAGCTCTGGCCTATGTGCTCTGCCAACCTTTTCCTACGTTCCCGCTGATCGGGCCACGCCAGATCTCCGAAACACGTAGCTCGTTTCCTGCATTAACCATCGAGTTGACGACAGAAGATTTGCGCTGGCTCAATCTGGATGACTAAAGGGCGGGCAATGCCTTGTACCAGTTAAATAAGTTAACTGGTACAAGGCATTGCCCCAGACGCTATCCCTCTGCTTTCTTGTGCGTGGCAATTAGCTCCTGTTGGATATTCGCTGGCACTTCCTCGTATTGCGCAAAATCCATACTGAAGGAACCACGGCCTTGGGTGATGGAACGCAGGTCGGTTGCGTAGTGTAGCATTTCAACCAGTGGCACAGAGGCGGTAATGCGTTGCAGGCCATTACCAAGCGATTCCATACCCATAACACGACCACGTTTGGTATTGATGTCGCTCATGACATCGCCCATGTTGCCTTCTGGGACAGTGATAGTAACGTTCATTATTGGTTCCAGAATCACTGGATTAGCCTTCGGCACAACCTCCTGCATGCCCAGTGAAGCAGCGATTTCAAAGGATTGCGCCGAGGAGTCTACCGGGTGGTATTTCCCGTCATACAATGCAACCTTGACGTAGAGCATGGGATTGCCTGAGATAAAGCCACGCTTGAGCGACTCACGCACACCCTTCTCGACACCTGGGATGAACTGTCCTGGAACTACACCCCCTACGATACGATCCTCAAAGACGAATGTTTGCTCACTATCGCGCGGGAGCGGCTCGATCTCCAGCCAGACATCGCCGAACTGCCCATGCCCACCACTTTGCCGCTTGTGACGACCGTTGGCCTGAGCCTTCTTGCGGATCGTCTCGCGGTAAGAGATACGCTGATCGCGCATCTCTAGATCTACAGCATATTTGCGTTTGATGCCTTCAACGACAATCTGTAAATGGGCTTCACCAATGCCTGATAAGAGTGTCTCGGCAGTTTCTGGATCACGTGACACCCGTATTGTACGGTCTTCTTCGGTAATACGGGCTAACGCATTACTCATCTTATCCAGGTCGGCCTGGCTCTTGGGTAGGACGGCCAGTGTGAAACAGGGTTGAGGGAAATTAATCGGTGCGAGTGTTGCTGTTATGTCTTTGCTGTTAGTGAGCGTATCTCCGGTATGAGTATTGGAGAGCTTGGCCACTGCGCCAAAATCGCCTGCGGGAATCTCGCTCGCAGTTTCCTGCATTTTGCCGCGCGGTGTAATGAGCTGGCCCATGCGCTCATCGGTCTTTGTCTGTACATTATAGACGTGGCTATCGGGTTTGATGGTTCCTGTATAGACACGAAACGTCGAGATAGTACCGACCTGCGCTGCGGCGGTCTTGAAGACGAGAGCCGATAGATGGTCCCCAAAGGCTCTGGCATCGTCAGGAACGGCATCGGCTGCGCTGGGGAGATAATCGACGATGGCATCAAGCAGTGTTTGCACGCCCACATTTTTGCTAGCTGAGCCACACAGGACAGGAATTAATTGGCCACTACCGGTCCCCTTCTTAATAATTGTAAGAATTTCAGCATCGCTCAGCTCTTCACCTTCCAGAAACTTCTCCATTAAATCGTCGTCGCTCTCGACTGCCGCTTCGATTAATTGTTCGCGATAGCTACTGACTTTGTCCTTGAGATCAGCAGGGATGGTGATTTCCTGTACTTTATTGCCACCCTCGAAAGTATAGCCCTTCTGAGAAGCGAGATCGATGACGCCTCTAAAATTCGCCTGTTCTCCGATTGGAATTTGCAAAGGAACGACTTTCAGGCCAAACTGCTTGCGTAGGGATTCGAGTGCTTGCTCGAAAGAGGTATTTTCGCGATCAAGTTTGTTAACCAGAACTATGCGTGGTAGCATGCGTTCATCAGCATACTGCCAGGTAAGTTCAGTGCCCACCTCTACACCTTTTTCAGCGGTCACGACCACGAGTGCGGCGTCAGCCACACGTAGGCCAGCCTTGACTTCACCAACAAAGTCGGCGTAACCGGGGGTATCAATAAAATTGATCTTGTGGTTTTTCCACTCAACTGGTAGGACTTTGGCATTAAGCGACATACGACGCTTCAATTCATCGGGATCGTAGTCAGAAATTGAAGTACCTTCGTCTACTCTACCCTGGCGGGTAACGGCACCACTGTTATAGAGTGCTGCATCGATAAGAGAGGTTTTGCCTGCTCCAACATGAGAGATCAGCGCCAGATTGCGAATCTGTTCCGCCCTATAAACCTTCATAAGACCCATTCCCTCCTGAGTTTCTATGCAAAAGATGGTCTACCCAGACTGTACGGAGGTCTGATGTAGACCGCCACCTGCTTTGCGACCGCACGAATGGTTGCTGGTTAGGTACAGAGAAAAACTGTGCAATATACTCTTCCAGTTTAGTAGGAGTAGTATAACAGGATTAAAGGTTTTGAGCAACAGGAGACGGCTCCTAAAACAGGGCTTGTGCGTTTACCCGTTTTGTCTGTTTTGCCGCCGAAGGCGGCAGAGGAAAAAAGAGGTTGCGGGGACACCCCGCACCCCGTCAGGAGGGCTAGCCGCCCTCCTGCACCACCTGCTTTTCCGTCATTTCGGGTAAACGCACAAGCCTTGGCCCAATATTTGGCTCTCTATACCACCGATCCCAGTTCTGTTATACTAGCTATACCACATAGAATATTTACCGTTTATTGTCAACTATAATAGGAGATTCATGCATGACAGTAGATATCAGCGATATTGAGCAGATCCTGGCACAAGAAGAAACGTGGCGTCAGACTCAGTGTATTAATCTGATTGGGAGTGAGAATACACCTAGTCCGGCTGTACGTCGTGTACAGCTCTCCGACTTTATGGGCCGTTACGCTGAGGGCCATCCTAATAAGCCTGGTCAAGTCAATCGCTACTACCAGGGCACGCAGTATATCGACCAGATCGAGAGCATGGCGCAGGATGAAATACTGGCATTGTTCCGTGCAAAGCAAGTCGATGTACGTCCTATCAGTGGCAATGCCGCTAATACAGCGCTAGCACTTGGCTATCTGCGCGGTGGGGATACTGTTATCGCCAACTCGACGGATGCGGGTGGACATATCAGCCATGGTTCCGTTGGTGTGTTTGGCCGCCGGATTCAGAACCGAGGCCAGGTGCTTAAACTGGGTAGTCCAAAATCAATTAACCTGCATCACTTGCCATTGACTGAAGATCATTATCATGTTGATGCGCAAAAAACCATTGCCTTAATCGATCAGGTAGCGCCGCAACTTGTGATCATGGGTAAGAGCCTCTTCCTCTTCCCTGAGCCAGTGAAGGAAGTTGCTGCTGTCTGTAAAGCCAAGAATATTCCTTTGCTGTACGATGGTGCTCATGTCCTGGGACTGATTGCTGGCGGACAGTTCCAAGATCCATTACATGAAGGTGCCACGTGGTTGACGGGCAGCACGCACAAGACCTTTCCAGGCCCGCAGCGTGGTGTGATCCTGGGCAACCTTGATGCTGAAGATGAGAAGAAATACTGGCCTGCGGCTGATCGTGGTGTCTTTCCCGGTTCATCCAGTAATCATCATCTCTATTCGCTCCCTGCTCTCCTTGTTGCTACACGAGAGATGAAAGAGTACGGACGTGCTTACACTGCTCAAACTGTGCGCAATGCTCAGGCACTTGGCCAGCATCTTGACGAATTGGGTACGCCAGTTGAAGCTCGTGCCTTCGGCTATACGCAGAGCCATATCATTGCTGTCAATGTTGCGCAATGGGGCGGTGGCGTTGAGGTTGCTAAACGTT
>Ga0209265_1000249_pt1 | contig 14234 bp, 11 predicted proteins | sample GraSoiAngelo_103_FD_185872 | JGI IMG/M metagenome (GOLD analysis project Ga0209265, IMG submission 185872) | Grasslands soil microbial communities from the Angelo Coastal Reserve, California, USA - 14_0903_05_20cm (SPAdes) (version 2) | ecosystem: Environmental > Terrestrial > Soil > Grasslands ...
GCTGGTACCGGCAGTGGCGTACTCGCTGCGGTACGGCCATTGCGGGCGGGAAGTGTGGCCGGGGGACCTGCTGGCTTTTCCTCAGTGGTTGCAGATGCAAGAGTAGACACAAGATCTAGTGCTTCTTCCGTCTTGCCAAAGACCTGAGACAATTTACGACGAAAGTACGGATTGGGTTTCGTAATGCCCCGTTCCCAGCGGCTGATATTTACGTGTGTTGTGCCGATCATATCGGCGACCTGTTGCTGGGATAGATCGCGCTCATTGCGCGCCTCTGTTAGTCGTAGCCTGGGGCGCGGCTGAACTTGCTCGATATCTGAAGTGGATTCCATGTTGTGCCGTCTCTCCCTATGGTATGAATGAATTGTGCCAACAAATCCAGGGTTGGTCGATTGACCTTATGGGATGTACTGATGCGTACAACGGCGTTGTTGTGTCATCGAGCCACTACTACTCAAATGAACGAGTGGCGCAATACAATCCTCATGCCACAAGTCCCCGAATCAGCTTACGAGATACAATACACAGCCTTCAATTTTAACTACGCTAAAAGGATAGGTGTACTACCTTCGACAAGAAAAATGATAAATGTGTTTAGAAAAATGATAACATATGACCTTATCTTTGTACATGTTTATGGGTGATAATTTGTATAGGAACATCTCCTAAGTGAGGGACGTGAGTATCGCTCTCATGAGAAGTCTTCTGACAATTGTACTTTGAGCAAGCTAGTGAAACGGGATGGTGGTGGGCTGGGCGACCACAGGGGTCGCTCAGGCAATTGGTCCGTGTCTGGCCCACGCGCAACCATTGCCAGGGCGAACCTGTGGTGACCCAGCTCACTCTTGCCCAACACAAAAATGGACTTCGTGATATGCACTATGTCTTCGCGTAGGAGCTACAGGATTGGCAACGAGCGGAGATTGATTACATCGGCGGTGAGCGAACGAATGGACCCTTGCACGGAGGAAAACAATGCGGATACAGCGAGCGAGCACACATAATAATAATCATCATCAGACAGGCTACTTTGACACCATGATAGTAGATGAGCACGAATTGAGGGAACAGCTTGGCAATGGTACGGTGTACTGGTCAAGCGAACAGGCAAGTCAGCAGAGGGAACAGCTTCGCCCATACCCGCTGGTGTCATCGGTGTGTCCACTAAGAGGACCGTTGCAAGGCGTCGGGCATATGCTTGATAACGAGACACATTTTCCGGCATTTACACATACTATTCCATTACCAGAGAGCAAGCCGGTCGGTACAAATTCCGACAGAAGGGGTGCGCAGCAAGAGTCTGCACAAGCAAAAAGAGGAAAGCCATCACAGCGAAGTCGGCGCATCGGCAATCCAATTCTTCTTGTACTACTCATTTCATTAGCTGTAGGTGTCCTGGGGATTGTGGGATGTAGTTATGGATTGTCTGCGTACCATGTCTATCTTACATCATCATTCAATATTCTTTATCTCTCCGCGTAGCAACAACCAGGAGGGTTGTCCACAGAGTTGCGGAGGCGACTTATTGATAAGCCATGCTGGCAATAGCCAGGTTATCGTTACGCGGGGAACCGTGTCTAAGTGGTCCCCAAGAAAAGGAAGGTACATCATGCAAAAAGTTTATGTACGAAAAGGGAAGACAGCTACTGCCGATCTGAAAAAAGATGTTGAGATCCTGCACTTTTCTCTACAAGACGCTCTACCGCCAGGCCATATTCTGGCGCTAAATACGAAATTTGGCACGCTCTCTTACCTATCCTATGATGGGGATCGCTTACTAATGATGGTACAAGAGCAGTTCACAAGTACGGAAATGAGTGTTTTGCTGCCGTTGCTTGAAATGTTTCCCTATTATTGCCCTTATGAAGTGCTCTACGCTAGTTTCTATAATGGTCGCGTCACCGATGAGGCTGTTACACGTAGTCGTCACCACCTCGATCAAGCGATCGAGGATGGTCTGTGGGATCAGGAGATGCGTCCCATTCGCGATGCCCTTTCTCGCACACGACTCAAGTTGCGCCACTTCGGGATCGATATCTCTTCGATCCTGGCAACTGGCTACATTCTGATGATTGCTTCAACACCCATGCCTATTATGCGGCTGTAAATTGAGTCAGTTAAGAGAGGAGAAAAGACCAATGTCGCCACGCCGCTCTGGCATGGCGACATTGGTCTTTTCTCCCCTCTCCATACTCAAACCGCGAGCTTTGCGCTATAGTATTATGTAGCTATGTTCTCACTCAAAATAAGGAGAAGATCATTTGTAGGCGCGCAATTCATTGCGCATGTTTCATGCAATTCTGCTCCCTGTGCAATGAATTGCGCACCTACAAATGATCTTCTCCTTATACTAAAAGATATTGTGCCTTGACATCTATTTTCTATAGCACAGCGAAAGGTAGTAACGAGTATGCCAGTCGAATGGGAAAACGTATGTGATTACACTGACATTATTTTTGAAAAAGCCTGCGGCATGGGCAAGATCACTATCAACCGACCAGAGGTTCGTAATGCGTTCCGACCAGAAACGCTGAATGAGCTTATGGATGCCTTCAATCGCTGCCGCGAAGATCAGGAGATCGGCGTGGTGATCCTGACCGGGCAGGGCGATCAGGCATTCTGCTCCGGTGGTGATCAGCGTGTGCGTGGTGAAGGTGGTTATGTTGGTGGAGATGGTGTACCTCGCCTGAATGCACTCGACTTGCAAAAGGTCATCAAATACCTCCCTAAACCGGTCATTGCGATGGTCGCAGGATACGCTATCGGCGGCGGTCATGTGCTGCACCTGCTCTGCGATCTTACTATTGCGGCTGATAACGCACGTTTTGGTCAGACCGGCCCCAAGGTGGGCAGCTTCGATGCTGGCTGGGGCGCTACATATATGGCACGAGTCGTTGGACACAAAAAAGCGCGCGAAATCTGGTATCTATGCCGCCAGTACACCGCTCAGGAAGCCTTAGACATGGGTCTAGTCAATACTGTCGTACCCTTGGAGCATTTAGAGGAAGAAACTATCCAGTGGGCACAGGAGATTCTGGAAAAAAGTCCTATTGCCCTACGTTTCCTGAAATCGGCCTTTAATGCCGATACGGACGGCCTGGCAGGTATCCAGGAATTAGCGGGCAACGCTACTATGCTGTTCTACATGACCGAAGAGGGTAAGGAAGGCAAAAATGCCTTCTTGGAGAAGCGCAAGCCGGAGTTCTCAAAATTCCCTCGTCTTCCTTAAAGGTGGACTGCTGATGAGTATTGTTGACGTACAATGGCACCCCTATCGTATACCATTAAGAACCACCTTCAATACAGCCCATGGCGCTCTCACGATCCGTGAGGGCGCTATCGTTGAAATTATGACTAGCGAAGGCATCAATGGCGTCGGGGAGATTGCTCCGCTGCCGATCTTTAGCGGCGATACTTTGCACGACGCGCTGGTGGTACTGCCATCGCTTGTGGCACATATGCGTGGCCAATCTCTGTCCGCAGCGTTGGCGTGGCTCTATAAGCAGCAGGAACAGGTTTCGTTATCCAGTGCGGCTGTCTGTGGCTTAGAATGTGCCCTACTCGATGCACAGAGCAAGCTGCAAGGCTGTTCTATGAGCACGTTGCTCGCTACAGAGCATGTGTGTCCGCGTGAGAGTGTACAGGTCAATGCCGTCATTGGTACTTCCACTATTGCTACTGCCGTGGATTATGCACGAGAAGCGCTTGAGCGAGGCTTTACTTGTATCAAACTCAAAATGGGAACAGGCTTGCATGAGGAGATTGAGCGCGTCGCGGCACTGCGGGAAGCCATCGGACCGCATATTCGCTTGCGGCTGGATGCCAATGAGAGCTGGAGCTTCGAGCAGGCTGTTACTATTCTCAACGCTTGTGCCCCCTTTGCCATTGAGTACGTTGAGCAACCATTGCGTGCATACGATCTGATAGGTATGTACCAGTTGCGTCAGGTCGTTCCCGTGCCTATTGCAGCCGATGAAGCACTTTACAATCTGGCGAGTGCACGGCGCATTCTCACTTGGGAGGCCGCTGACGTGCTGATCATCAAACCGCAACTGACGGGTGGACTGCGTGCAGCACGCCAGATCATACAAGAGGCTACTACCCGTGCAGTACAATGTGTTATTACTAGCGTGCTCGAAACCGGCATTGGCCTGGCAGCTACTCTGCATCTTGCAGCAGCAACGCACGATATAACGCTCGCCTGTGGGTTGGCCACACTTCCTTTGCTCGCCAATGACTTATTACTTGATGACATAGTCATGCAGCAGGGAAGTCTCACTGTTCCTACTGGTCCAGGACTGGGCATACAGTTAGACAGAGATGCACATCATTTTTGTGTGGGCGAGAAGAAACCGTAGCTGCGCAATTCATTGCGCTTGGGAACGGCACCCAGCGCAATGAATTGCGCAGCTACGGTTTCTTCTCCTCTCATCTGTATACTAAGAGGTGGAACATAACGTGAATAGCGAACCCAGTACTACACTACTACCCAACTGGCTCGGTCGCTGTGCCGAGAACTATCCACAGCGGTTAGCGCTGCAATGCGGCGCAACCGCATGGAGTTTTCAAGAGCTTGATCGGCAGGTCACTTTGCTTGCCTGTCAGCTAGCGACCATCGGTGTACAAGAAAAATGTCGTGTTGCCCTTCTGGCAGCGAGCGGACCCGCCTATGTCGTTTGTGTTCATGCCCTTACGCGTCTTGGAGCTATGCTGGTTCCGCTCAATACGCGTTTAACGCAGGATGAATTGCGCTGGCAGCTTTGTGATGTGCAAGCTAGCGTCTTGCTGAGCGATACACGCTATAGTGAGATCGCTACAGCGCTGGGAAAAGGCATACCCGCCCTCGTGCGGGCAACTATTACCATGGTTCCTGCGACACAAGAGAGTAGTCATCAATCTGCTGATACTATCCTGCTTATCGAGGCAGACAATGATCACGATAAGGGCAAAGGTCAAGAAGCCATAACACGCCCTCAGAGAGTGATCCCTGCAACCAATATTTCTTTGCGTACATTAATCGACTTGCATGCCACACAGGTTATCATGTACACCTCCGGCACAACGGGCCAACCGAAGGGCGTCATCATCACCTACGGCATGCAATGGTGGAGCGCCATCGGTTCGGCGCTCAATCTCGGTCATAGTCCTGATGATTGTTGGCTGGCTTGCCTGCCCCTTTTCCATATCGGTGGACTCTCAATGCTCATGAAGAGCGTCATCTACGGCATCGGCATCATCGTACAGGAAAAATTTGAACCTGAGCAAGTCAATAAAGCTATCAATGAATATGGTGTCACCATTATTTCTGTCGTGGCCGTGATGCTACAACGTATGCTCGCAGCACTCGATAGGGAGACCAATAGCAAAGCGTATCCCGCTACATTGCGCTGTATCCTGCTTGGCGGAGGTCCTGTCCCTTATCCGCTCTTAGAGGAATGTGCTCGCCGGAGCATACCAGTAGTCCAGACCTACGGTCTGACAGAATCCTGCTCCCAGGCGGTAACGCTTGCGCCAGCTGATGCGTTACGCAAATTAGGCTCAGTGGGACGACCATTACTGCCGGTGCAGTTGCGTATTATGCGTGACGATCAACCTGTGCAGCCTGGTGAAGCTGGCATCATCTACCTCAAAGGGCCAACGATCACACCCGGTTACGCTGATCGACTGGAGGAGACGGAGCGTACTATGCGAGATGGATGGCTCTCAACGGGCGACATGGGCTATCTCGATGAGGAGGGCTATCTCTACATACTCGACCGGCGCACAGACTTAATTATCTCTGGTGGTGAGAATATCTATCCTGCCGAGATCGAAGCTGTTCTGCTCGCGCATCCTGATGTCGAGGAGGCTGGTGTGTGCGGGCAAAGTGATCCACAATGGGGACAAGTGCCGCTCGCTTTTGTGCGCATACACTCTGGAAGCAAGATACAACCAACAACACTGCTAGCATATGCCAGAGAGCGCCTGGCTCATTACAAACTGCCCAAAGCCATCCATATAGTAGAACAACTACCGCGCAATGCTGCTGGCAAGCTTATGCGGCGCGAGCTATTACGTCTGCTACCACATGCGGATTAAAAAACACCAAATACCATGCCATTTTTGTTCGTAGTTGCGCAATTTATTGCGCCAGAGCTATGAGTGAAGAAAACAGGCATAATAAATTGCACAACGACGATCTTTACACGCACGGCTTGCCTGCAAAAAATTGACGTGTGTCCCATTTGGCAAAAAAAAAGTATTGACAGACGGGTTACGGTGCGTTATACTTGTCCTTGCTGAAGCAGTTACCATTATGGTAGCGCATAAGTTGCGGGATGTGCTATAGTATATAGCAGTAACGCGTGTCGTACGGAGAGGTCGCATAGTGGCCTAGTGCAGGTGTTTGCTAAACACCCAGGGTGTAACAACCCTCGAGAGTTCGAATCTCTCCCTCTCCGCTTGTTCTACATCTTATGTAGAGCTTAATACTTTTAAGTAGCCAAAGGGGCATAGCTCAATTGGTAGAGCACCCGTCTCCAAAATGGGTTGTTGCGGGTTCAAGTCCTGCTGCCCCTGCCTTGGGGACTCCTGAAATATTAGGTATTCAGGAGTCTCTTTTTTGTTTTAATCAGACTCTTCTTCGGCCTTATAGATTTTATTCGCTAATCACTTTACATCTAGCATTATCAAAAGCCTGAATAACTGCCGCATGACGAACCAGATCTAGCTCAATAGTTATCCCCTGCTCGTCAATAGTCACTTCGATAGTTCCTGCACATTGAGGGTTGGCTTGAAAAACATCAGCAGTTTTAACCTGCCAACTATCCCCTGCGGGCAAATTATATAAAAGTAATGATAACCGCGCTATTTCGCAAGCATAACTATCCTGATCTATCCCCCATATATGGTTCAGTAGATAGGTATGTCTGAGCACAGACGACCAATTGGAGGGCAGCAGATCAGCAAGACGATTATAGCCAGCGAGCAGTAAATTTCCCGACCCGCATGTTCCATCGAGTATAGTACGATCTTCGGGCGGGAAATCCTCTATTGGCAAGTGAGAGAAGATACGCTGTGCTAGAGAGCGAGGAGTATAATAAATGCCAAACTCTTTTCGTATATCCCCATCGACTAAAGTGTTTTCATAGAAATAGGCCAGCATATCATTGGTAAGACTGCGGAAAGTAAAATCTCCACTCAGCCCGTCGTATAACTGATAAGCAACCTCTTCCCCTGTTACACTCAGGTCCTGTGACAACGTCGTAAAATAATTTGGAAAACGCTGTTGTACAGCTCTTAGCAGAGCTAAAGCATCGTTCGTCCTCAGATCAGCATAATCATGTAACTTATCTTGCAGTATACGAGCTGCTAAGACCCAAATGGCTAAACGATGTAATTGTTTGGAATACTTTTTTCTTATGTCTACCGAGGTGGCTTGGATGGCTACTTCAAACTGGCGTACAAGTATCTCCTGTGTTGCATCACGTGCGAACTCTATAAGCGAGGGATCTAGATCAAATAATGAGAGCTGCCTTGCCCCTTTTTTGGCACTTAACAATGAGCGTGGTGCTAATTCGCGTCCACGCGTATGAAGATACTCTGGTAAGTCTTCGTAAGATAATTTCTTTTGCTGTTGAAGCGCATTGCTAAAATTCGTGCTGACAGGCCAAATTTCTACATGCTCAGGTAAGACGAAGAGAGCAATGGGAGCACCTACAAAAGTATTGTTTTTAAGAGCTGAAAATTGGTCATCATTATTGTTCAATGCGTTAACAGCAATGCAAGACGTGCTGATATCGCATAGTTGTGTATCCCCAAACGCCAATAGATCAGCATGCCCTAACTGTTTTTCGCTCGTGATAAACCGATAGTCCTGAATAGTTGCTCCATGTGGTTCGTGATAACCCAAGTCGTATAAACCTTGCTTAACAAGGGCCAGTTGTTGAGATAAGCCTGCCTGACTCAATTTTCACACCCATGATGCCTTTTTCGCAAGTATATTACTCTACGAATCCTGCTGTCAATAGAGACGAGGTAATAAATTGAGTGAGCGCCAGCCAAGAGTCGCCCTCCCCCGAAATGACACCCCCTGACCGACGCTCCAAGTAAACGAAGAGGATAGCAGGCGTGACTGAAGATAATAGCAAATCAACTAGTTGTCACATAATAACTTCATCCAGTGAGGTAAAGATGAGATCATTTATCCAACAACTATATATCCGCTATACTGGTTCCTAACGCTCTCTCCAACAAAAATCATATCTGCTGAACATACATTTGAGAAGTGAAACTTGATGGTACCTACATGGTGTCTTTAACCTTGACTTGCTGTTTTTGAGCTTGTACTATAATTTAGACAAGGGTATAGCAGGTAGTATTTGCATTGTTCTCGTATCACCCTTTGGCATAGTTATCCAACGAAAAGCTCCTGTATTATTAGTTTAGATGAACAGAGTAGAGAATAGGAGTAGAAAGATACATCGTGAACAAACGCCCACACGCGAAGGAGACTCTTCTAGCTCGTGCACGTAAAAAAAGAGGGTGGACTCAGGCATATGTAGCACAGGAGGTTGCAGTAAGCATAGATGCCGTACGCCAATGGGAACGTGGCCGACATCTCCCCTATCAGGCCACCATCCACAAGCTGTGCGGGCTTTTTCAGATGACCCCTGAAGAACTGGGGCTACTTAAAGAGCCAGACTCTACACCCTCCAGGCAGTCCGCTGAAAAGCCCCACGATACCGCATGCCCTCCACTACAGAGTACACAAGTCATCTGGACACCCAATGAAGCGGAGAAGAAGGCCGCCTGGGAAATCTATGTTGAGCTGGTGACACGCATCCCAATTGCACCTCTCGTGGACGACGAGGGCATACTGCGCGAAGCCTTATCCTCTATGTATTCTCTGTTTCATACCGCAAGAGCCATCCTGCGCAGTTACGGTCCTACCATAGCACAATCTCGACCAGGCAGTAGCCAGTCGCTGAGCTATTTGGTAGTGCGCATGTTAAACACTATATTGCGCCCGCTGCTGGCGAAGTGGCACCCTTTGCTGAAGGCTTATGAGGAGACACGACCAGCTTCAGTAGGCATTACGCAGTACGAACAACAATGGGAGAGATATGCAGAACTGCGTCAGCAGATTACTATGGTACGTAATGGTCTGACCGGCTATGCCAATGTCTTTGCTCAAATAGCGGGAGTCTCTTCACTGATCCCTGACATACCAGAGCTGAGACCATGCGAGGAAGCTGTTCTTCAAAGGAGCTAAAGGCTAAGAGATACTGCGATCGTTCCTCGTCAGGAATGTAGTTTTTTTGCGTTACAGCATCATACCTCAGAAGATATATTATGGAGTGAACAGATGTTAAGCAATCCTCAAAGTACTTCTTCACGTCGATTGCGTGTCTTTCTTTGTCATACTTCTGAAGATAAACCTATTATACGAGATATTTATCAAAGATTAAAAGCATATAACGTGGATCTCTGGTTCGATGAGGAAAACCTATTACCTGGTGAAAGATGGGAACAAATCATTCCTGACGTTATACATAAGTGTGATATCGTACTTATCTGTCTATCACGTGCATTTCTTATCAAAGAAGGTTATGGCCATTACGAAATTCATGTGGTTTTGGAGGCGGCAAAGAAAAAACCCGTAAACACGATCTTCCACATCCCGTTCAGATTAGACGATTGTGAAGTGCCAACTCACTTATCAGGTTGGCACTATGTCTCTAACTTTATCCCAGGTGACTTTGCTAAGCTCATTGCCGCATTTGCAAAAAAACGTGAATGGCTCAATACCCATCATAGGGCCAATATAGAGCCGCTCCATTCCATGCTCTAATATTTCTATGAAGCTCTTCCAAGGTGTGCACAAGCGTGACATCTGGTCTGGCTAATGCTGTTTGTATCTTGATATCCTGTATTCTTTGATAATGCGGATGAACTCCCAGAAACATCTTTTTATTGGTCATTGACCACATACCAAGTTCATAGAGGGCAATTGGACACAGTGTTTCTTCAGGAAACCAGAAAGAAATGGCGGTTGCTTTGCGCAGATAGCTATATTCCCACTCAATTTGTTCTCGCGCCGCATCCTTATGTTGAGGAAAATGTGAGCGACGGGGGTTAAAAATGACAAGGGGCAAATCTTGCAGCTTTGCTACCATTTCTTGCTGCCAATCTGGACAGGCTGTAATGCCGCCCGCCAGGAAGAGGCTTGCTTCGTTGCCATCGTATACGTGCGGAGCTTCTATATAGTGCATGTTTTATACCCTCCGAACAGATCGTCAAAACCTCCACTTGCGCATACCCCTATGCTTGAGATAGAGGAGGAAGCAGGAGTGCCTGACTATAATTACCCACTTCTACTATCTATTGTACTCGCAATGGCAAGAAGCTAAATGGTGTCTCATATTTAGCGCACGAGTACATATTGCTGTCCACCAACATGCCGCGTGATACCCTTTAGCTCCATCATCATTAATGTTGAACCTACAACAGATGCGTGTAATGCGGAAGAGCGAATTAGGTCATCGATATGGCATGGTTCACGGCTTAGCAAGGCAAGCAGAACGCGTTCTTCCTCGTTCTCTGGAAGAAGTTCCTGAGCCTCGACTTGCTGAGGCAACATAAAGAGGTTCAGGTTCTCTAGAATATCATTGACGCTCATAACCAGATGCGCGCCATCTTGTATCAATTTATTGACGCCACAGCCACCAGGCGAAAAGATGCCGTTGGGCACCGCAAAGACCTCACGCCCCTGATTAAGCGCTGAGCTGGCGGTGATAAGTGCTCCACTGCGCTCTGGTGCTTCTGTCACTAAAACACCGAGGGAGAGGCCAGAAATGAGGTGGTTGCGCGCCGGGAAATTCCCACTTTCAGGCTTGACACCAAGTGGAAAAGCTGTGATTAACGCTCCATGGCCTGACTCGACGATGCGCCTGGCAAGTTGGTAATTCTCGCGGGGATAGATGGTATCCAGGCCACAGGCCAGTACGGCGATGGTTCGGCCTCCGTTATCGAGTGCAGTCGTGTGTGCTACTGTATCAACGCCGTGAGCCAGTCCGCTCACAACCGTCACCTTTCCACGGGCTAAGTCAGCAGCGAAGCGCTCTGTCACCTGACGACCGTAGGTACTGATTTTGCGCGTCCCCACGATACCTAACGCGTAACGACGATCATCCTCTGTCAATGTACCACAGGTATAGAGAACCGCCGGGGCATGTTCTATCTTCCTAAGCAAGGGCGGGTATGTGGCATCCTTCCAGGTAATTACCTTGATACGTAAGGGAGCGAGCCGCTCTAATTCTTGTTGAGGATTGATATGTGTACGCTGTGCGAGAAACTTTTCCGCCACTTTGGTGTCAAGGCCCGCCGCAATCAGTCCTTTCAGGTCTGCACGCCATGCTGCCGCAACATCCTCAGCAAAAAAGGTGAGCAGTTGTTTAAAGCGTACCGGTCCAATGCCTTGCACACGGCTGAATGCAATCCAGTGTTGCAACTCGTCTAACGTAAGTGCATCGGATGGATAGTAGGAAGCTAAACCTTCATCTACTACTTTGCCCCTCTTTTTTTTACCCATGTAAGATTACTCCTGTGGTGCTTGCTGTTGTGGACGCTGCGGTAGGTATTCCTGCATTGATCTGGATAATTGTTGTGTTCCATCGCGTAGCCACATGCCATTCTGATAAGGTGGAGGATGGGAGTTGCCTAATGGCGGAGGCGGCGGTGACGATACCGGATAGATCATTCCGTTATGGACTGGACGAGGCGTCTGTGGTAACGCGCTAGCTAGTACCCTTCGCTTACGCTGCCCCACAAAGACGACAGCCAGCCCCACAATGGGCAGCACAACCATCAGCAGACCGAGCAAAAAGATGAAAGGCAGCGTATTATCAGTTGGCATATCCACCTGAAGAGGTTGTGACTGTGTTGAGCCCAGTTTCGTTTGATTGGGGTCCGCTATGGGCGACTGGTTTAAGTGCATACGCCATTGATTCTCCAGGTGTATCTGATCCATGCCAATTGTTTGATCTAAATCGCTATTGAAATCAACCTTCGGGTTATTCATGTTTTTAATGAGCATGAACATCTTCGCAGTACCAAAGGTACTGTACATATAATCGATGAGATTCCAACTTTCGGTATATGCAAGATATGCTTGATCTGCATCCGCAGGAAAGTTTAAAGCAATTTCGTTGAAGCGTAACAGGGTATGCGCCTGCAAGGCTTTTTTAAGGCGTAGGGCCATGCCTGGCTCGTGGTAGAGCTGATTATAGACAGCCAGACCTTCATCGAACCAGACAGGAGCATAGATACCATTAGAGATGAGCTGGTGGAAGACGATATGCGTAAGCTCGTGTGGCATATCACGCACTAATGTATCACTTGCCACGTCTTCGGCAACAATGGAGGCCGTATTCAGATCTGGAAAGGCAATACCACCCACCCACTCATAGGTATCAGGTGGTAATGAGCCATGAAAATCACCGATGCTTTGATACACCCAGAGCGTTGCAGGATGAGTAAGCCCTGCACCTAATTTTGCCTTAATACGGCTCATACTCGTACTGACTTGTTCAAGCATGGCCTGCCCAAAGGCGGGAGGACGTTTATACCAGTTGATTTGCAACAATCCTTCATTGAGATGCTGCCACGAGAAACGATTATCTATCACCATAAAGCTGCGCTGTGTATCTACATAGCTATTGCCAACAGTATCTTGTAGCTTCCATGTATAGTAGATATTGGTCCCAGTTGGTGTGAAAGAAGTATTTTTTGTGGTATCTTCTTGCCAATGCAGAGTGACATCCTGAGAGGGGGTAGGCACTGGCACAGAGCGCTGTTGCAGTAGGCCATTCTCACCAAACTTTAATGAGAGTGTTGCATTGATAATGTTGCTACTACTATCGGTGGCGCTAATCTGAAAACTAATGCTGTTTGGAAAGGCGATTGCATGGTTCTGAGAGGTGACAGTAATAGCATCGCTATAGGCAGATGCACGTATAGCGAATATATGTAGCAAAAGCATACAGCATAAAAAGCAGAATACAGTATAGTGCAAAAGGTGGTTAAGCCACCTAGGCATAGTAAAGAGGCTCCTCTCAACCAATATATACCATTTCAACTTTTATTGTACCCGATTTTTGGATATTTGTGTGCCTGTTTAGTACCTCATCGTCACTTTCCCTTCCTGCAAGATGGCCCAAATAGGGGATTGCGTTAACGTGTTTCATTTCATCCGTTTGGTACCTATGAACTCAAAAATCCAGCAAAGAGCAGAAAATAGAAGATTCATCAGTGAAGAATGTGGCAGGTGAGCGGCAATAGACGTTCCAACATTCAGAGAAAGCTGGGTGCAGATGCGTTTTTCTCTACAAGCACAGGGAGCATGGTGGATTTGCAGCACGTAGAGAATGGCTGTGCACTATGTGTGGCCAGGGATCAGGGAAAAAGGAGTGAATTGACTAAATTGTGAAACAATGCAAAGCAGTCCACTGCATTAATTATTGAGGATGTACGTTATGAGTAATAACTGGAATCAACCACCAACTGGTAATCAACCTGCTGGTGGGCGAGAGCTACTCTCAGGGAATCACTTACCCGAATATCAACCGCAAGCACCGCAAAATCAACAACAAAATCAACAGATGAATCCAGCGGCTCCTTATGGGCCTGCCATGCCAAATCCCTATTCGCCCATGCCTCCGGCTCCTCCAGCGCAGGTGCCACAGCATCCGCTGCCACAACAGATGAATGGTGGCGGCTTACTCAGGCCACAAGGTTGGGTCACTAACACTGTTGATGTAATGCGCCGTCTGTCTGGTAAAGTAGCCGCCGTGGCTCGACCGCCATATCAACCACCACCATATCAGCAGTACCCGCAACAGCCGCCAGCTCCACAGATGGAGCCGCAGTACGGGCCACAGATGACCACTGAAGCAGAGACGGCACAGCCTAAAACGAAGCCGTGGAAACGTTCGTTAATAACAAAGATCACGCGCCAGCGCCGCGACCGAGGCGATCGTAAGGGTTCTAAATGGGGCCGTATAGCGCTAGGTGTGGTGCTCTGCTTTCTGACGTTGCTTATTGTCTTGCTTTCGTCAGGTGGTGTCTACGCCTACAGCTATTATCAGAAGCAGCTACCACATCTGCACGATCTGGCCAATCTGCAAATTTCGCAGACCTCTCGTATCTATGATCGCAATCTCGTCCCTCTTTACGATGTCTATAACCAGGACAAC
>Ga0209265_1000251_pt1 | contig 14112 bp, 14 predicted proteins | sample GraSoiAngelo_103_FD_185872 | JGI IMG/M metagenome (GOLD analysis project Ga0209265, IMG submission 185872) | Grasslands soil microbial communities from the Angelo Coastal Reserve, California, USA - 14_0903_05_20cm (SPAdes) (version 2) | ecosystem: Environmental > Terrestrial > Soil > Grasslands ...
AAGGCGCTTACCCTCAAAGGCGCCCAGATGGGTTTGGGTGTTACCGACGTCGACCGCGAGCAGCACGGCGCGATTATCGCCGACGCCATAGGATCGGCGCCGTGGAGGCGCGTCTTTACACGATTCCGGGCTCGCATCCAGGGATGGCGGTGCGGGCAATGCTTGAGTACAAGGGCATCGCCTACAAACGCACCGACCTCTTCCCCGTGATCTCGAAGGGGATCCTGCGCGTCCTTGGCTTTCCTGGCAAAACGGTGCCGGCGCTGAAGATCGATGGGCGCAAGGTGCAGGGCTCGCGCCCGATCGCCCGCGATCTGGAGCGAGTGCAGCCCCAGCCCGCCCTCTTTCCCGAGGATCCCGAGCAGCGCGCCGCCGTCGAGGAGGCGGAGCGCTTCGGCGACGAGGAGCTACAGCACCCGATCCGCCAGATCTCCTGGTGGTCGATCAAGAAGGACAGCTCCTCGCTGCGCAGCTACTCCGAGGGCGCCAAACTTGGCATCCCGCTTGGCCTTGCGGTGAAGACGGCGGCCCCGATCGTCGCCCTCTCGGCCCGCTTCAACGAGGCGACCGATGAGAACGTGCGGCGCGACCTCGCCGCCCTGCCGGGTTTTCTCGACAAGATCGACACCTGGATCGAGGCCGGGGTCCTGAACGGCGAGCAACTCAACGCCGCCGACTTCCAGATCGCCCCCAGCATCGCCCTGGCGATGACCCTCGATGACCTGCGTCCCGCGATCGAGCACCGGCCCGCCAGCGCCCTGGCCAAGCGGGTCATCCCCCATTACCCAGGCAAGGCCCCGCCGATCCTGCCGCCGGCCTGGCTGCAGCAGCTGCGCGACGATACCGCCGCCGCTAGCTGAGCGGGCCCGCCTGCTCGGCTCGCTGTCCCGGGCCCAGGGCTATCAGCGCCTCGGCGAGGCGGGTCCCGTCCGGGAGCGCCAGCTCGGGATCGAGCTCCAGCAGGGGGGCGAGAACGAAGCGGCGGCTGCTGACCTCGGGGTGAGGCAGCGTCAGGCGCTGGCTGGAAAGCTCGAGGTCGCCAAGCAGGAGCAGGTCGACGTCGAGCGGGCGGGGGCTGTGGCGAGGGGCATCGAGGGCCCGGCCGCGAGCCACCTCGATCTCCTTGCAGAGGTCGAGCAAGGCTTCGGGCTCAAGCGCGGTGCGGACGCGGATCGCGGCGTTGAGGAAGTCGGCCTGGTCCAGCACCTCGCCGACCGGTTCGGTCTCGTAGGTCGAGGAGACCGCCTCGACCTCGATCCCGCGCTCGCGCAGCAGCTCGACCGCCGCCCGCAGGTGCGACCCACGGTCGCCGACGTTGGAACCGAGCCCGAGGTAACCGGTCCTCACCGGAGCGCCGTTCAAGTTGCTTCGGCGTCGTCCTCGTCGGCTTCTTCGCCGCGCTCATGGACGACCTCGACGGCGACCTCCTGGATCGCCAACGGCAGCGGCGGCTCCGGCTTGGCGGCGCGGACCCGCACCGACTCGCAGCCGTAGCGCTCCATCAGCCGCTCACCGACGACCTGGGAGAGGCGCTCGAGCGTGCGGTAGCTGCGCTCGGTGGCGGCGAGGGCGACGATGTCGCAGACCTCGGCGTAGTCGACCGTGTCCTCGATCCGATCGGTCAGCACCGCGTCGCAGTCGGGCACGTCGAAAGAGATGTCGAACTCGAGCCGCTGGCCGACCTCCTGCTCGGAGTCGCTGACGCCGTGGTGGGTATAGATCGAGAGCCCGCGCAGCTCCACCTCAACGCGCGAATCGAAGCCGTTGCCGTGTGCCTCCATAGGGGGAACCTACCCAAGGACCGCGTTGGTGACGGTGAGCGCCTGCGCCATCTCAGCGACGTCATGTACCCGCAAGACGTCCGCCCCCTCGGCCGCCGCAAGCACCGATGTGGCAATCGACCCACCAATCCGATCCTCCACATCTGACCCGTCGACCTTGCCGATGAAGCTCTTGCGCGAGGTCCCGACGACCAACGGCCGCCCCAGCTCCCGTAGCTCCCCAAGACGCCGCAGCAGCTCGAGGTTGTGCTCGAGTGTCTTGCCGAATCCGATCCCTGGATCGACCCAGATCCGCCCCTCGGCGATCCCCGCCTCGACGGCGAACTCCACCCGCTCGGCCAAAAAGGCCTTGACGTCATCGACCACATCGTCATACCGCGGATCGTCCTGCATCGTCCGGGGGTTGCCCGGCATGTGCATCAGCACCACCTCCACCCCGCGCTCCGCACACAGCCCCGCCAGGGCGGGCTCGTGCCTGAAGGCCGTCACATCGTTGACGATCGAGGCCCCCGCGTCGAGCGTCGCCTCGGCGACCGCGAGCTTTGAGGTGTCGATCGAGACGGCGGCATGCCCAGCCAGCGCTTGAACAACAGGCTCGACCCTGCTCAGCTCCTCCGCCTCGTCCACTTCTTCAGCTCCCGGCCGCGTCGATTCCCCGCCGATATCGAGAATCACCGCTCCGTCCCTAACAAGCTCCTCGCCGTGCCGAACAGCCGCAGCAGGATCCAGGTACTGCCCCCCATCCGAGAACGAGTCCGGAGTGACGTTGATGACGCCCATCAGCTTCGGGTTCATCGGCGAAGTATCCCCAGCTATCGAGAAGGGTGCGGGGCAACGCCCGAACTGGCGGATACTCAAAATGGCGCGCTAATTAGCGCGCCATTTGTCAGGGCGGGCGTTGCCCCGCACCCTCCCGACCTGGAGATCTTCGTCCCTAATCCGAGCTAACTGGCGTCGCCACCGGCATACCCAGGACGCGGCCGCGTAATCGGTCGTGCCCCTTCCCGCTGCGCCTTTTCAGGCTCCGGCTCTTCATCGTCGACGAAGACCTCGTCTTCGGACTTGCCGTCGAGCAGGGCGACGAACTGCTCGGCATCGATCGTCTCCCGCTTGAGCAGGATTTTCGAGATCGTGTCGAGGTTGTCACGGTTCTCGGTGAGCAAGTCCTTGGCCGTCTGGTGGGCGCTCTCGACGATGCGGCGGATCTCGTCGTCGATCTCGCGGGCGATCTCGTCCGAGTAATCGGGCTCGGAGGAGAACTCGCGGCCGAGGAAGGGCTGGCCACGATCGTGGCCGAAGACGCGGGGCCCGAGGCGCTCGGACATGCCGAAGCGCATCACCATCTGCTTCGCCGTCTCGGTCACCTTTTCGAGGTCGTTGGAGGCGCCGGTGGTGATCTCGCCGAAGACGATCTCCTCGGCGGCGCGACCGCCGAGGGTCATCGCCATCGTGTCGGTCAGCTCGGCGCGCGAGGTGAGGAACTTGTCTTCGCCGGGCAGGCTGATCGTGTAGCCCAGTGCCTGACCGCGACTGATGATCGAAATCTTGTGGACCGGGTCGGTGTTCTCCAGCAGGTGGCCGACGATCGCGTGGCCCATCTCGTGGAAGGCAGTGATCAGGCGCTCCTTCTCGCTCATCACCCGGGTCTTCTTCTCCGGGCCGGCGATCACCCGCATGATCCCCTCCTCGAGCTCCTGCATGGTGATTTCGCGCTTGCCCGTGCGGGCGGTGAGCAGGGCCGCCTCGTTGATCAGGTTGGCGAGGTCGGCGCCGGTGAAGCCGGGTGTCTGGCCGGCCAGCGCGTCGAGGTCGATCACCTTGGCCAGTGGCTTGCCGCGCGTGTGCACCTCGAGGATGTGCTTGCGGCCCTTGCGGTCGGGACGATCGACGACGACCTGGCGGTCGAAGCGGCCGGGCCGCAGCAGCGCCGGGTCAAGGATGTCGGGGCGGTTGGTCGCCGCGATCAAGATGATGTTGTCCTTCATCTCGAAGCCGTCCATCTCGACCAGCAACTGGTTGAGGGTCTGCTCGCGCTCGTCGTGACCACCGCCCATGCCGGCGCCGCGGTGGCGGCCGACAGCGTCGATCTCGTCCATGAAGATGATGCAGGGCGAGTTCTGCTTGGCCTGCTCAAAGAGGTCGCGGACGCGGCTGGCGCCGACGCCGACGAACATCTCGACGAAGTCCGAGCCGGAGATCGAGAAGAAGGGGACACCCGCCTCGCCAGCGACGGCGCGAGCGAGCAGCGTCTTGCCGGTGCCGGGGGGGCCGTATAGCAGCACGCCCTTCGGGATGCGCGCGCCGAGGGCCTGGAACTTCTTCGGGTTCTCGAGGAATTCCTTGATCTCCTGCAGCTCCTGCACAGCCTCGTCGACCCCGGCGACGTCGCGGAAGGTGATCTTGGGCGCGTCGACCGACATCCGCTTCGCCTTCGATTTGCCGAAGTTCATCACGCGGCTTCCACCGCCCTGCATCTGGTTCATCAGGAAGATCCAGAAGCCGAAGAAGAGGACGAAGGGAAGGATGTAGGTGAGCAGCGAGAGCAGGCTCGAGCCGCCGGTCCCGTGCACTGTGGTCGGGACTTTGTTTTCGTCGATCAGGTTGAGCAGCGACTGCTCGGTGTTAGGCGGGTAGCCGGTCGAGAAGCTTTCGCCGCTTTCGCCGTTGGGGCCCTTCCTGGTGACATCAAGGGAGTTGTCCTTGGTGTTGATCGTGATCTTTTCGATCTTGCCGGTGGCGATTAGGCCATCGTTCGCCTTCGAGGCGACAAGTTCGTTGTAGGTCGGGGCCTTGCTGGTGTCGGGGCTGCTGATCACCTTCTGGGCAACGAAGGCAAGGATCACCACCAGCAGGATCGGGAAAGCCGCGCTCTTGAAAAAACGCCTCACAGGGAAAAATCAGCGTACCAGGGCGAAATCGCCTAGCCACCCCGGACGCGGGGAGCGCAGGCACGAGGTCACCGGGTGCGATTAGCGTGCCTACGCGGGAGCAGAGGAGGTGGCGCCCGGCTCGTCCAATGCCGCCACGTAGGAGAGGTTGCGGTAGCGCTGCGCGTGGTCGAGGCCGTAGCCGATCGCGAAGCGGTTGGGAATCTCGAAGCCGATGTAACGGGGCGAGAGGTCGACGCGCAGGCGCTCGGGCTTGGTCAGTAGGGCACAGACCTCGAGCGAGGCGGGGTTTCGCGCCTTCAGGTTACGCATCAGGTACTGCAGGGTGAGTCCGGAGTCGATGATGTCCTCGACGATCAGCACGTCGCGGCCTTCGATCGGCGCGTCGAGGTCCTTGAGGATGCGCACCACGCCCGAGGAATCGGTCTGCGAGCCGTAGCTGGAGACAGCCATGAAGTCGATCTCACAGGGCAGGTCGATGTGGCGCATCAGGTCAGCAAGAAAGAGGACCGCGCCCTTAAGCACGCCGACCATGAAGAGATCGCGCCCGGCGTACTCCTCTGTGATCTGGCGACCGAGCTCGGCCACACGCTTCTGCAGCTCCTCGCTGGAGACGAGGGTCTCGCCGATCGAGGGCTCGGTCACGCCGCGCAGTCTAGATAGAGCGGCGCTGCGGAGGTCAGCGCTCGGCGCGCAGCACGCCGCGCTCGACCACGGCACGCACGCCGCCGCCAAGATCAAGCATCGCGGTGCCGGTGCGGCGCAGGCCCGCGACCTGGTTAGCGTGGTTAGCGGCGCCTGGCACGGGCCGGCCGGCGGCCCGATCGGCGAGCCGCTGGACGACGAGACGGCGCAAGGCCGGTGGGAGCTCCGCCAGGCGGCTCAGCTCGATTGTGCCGCGCTCCGAACCGTTTGCACCGAGCTCGGCGTCGACGAGCGAGTCGAGCACCTCGGCCTCGTCGCGCAGCAGCTCGGCCGTGCGCAGGACGTTGCGCGCGGCGGCCGGGTGGATCTCGGCAAGCGCCGCGGCAAGGCCATGGCGAACGCGATTGCGGGCGTAGCCGCCCTCCGCGTTGGTTGGATCGTCCCGCCAGGCGAGCCCGCGCTCTTCGCAGTAGGAGGTCGTCTGCGCACGGGTGAATCCCATTAGCGGGCGCACAAGGCTGCCGTCGCGCTGGCGCATTCCCAGTAGAGCGCGCCGACTGGGAGAGGAGGCGAGTCGGTAGAGAATCGTCTCGACTTGGTCGTCGGCGGTATGGCCGGTAGCGATCAGCGCTCCCTGGCCAAGTGCCAGCTGCGCCGCTGCCGCGTAACGGGTATCGCGCGCCCAGGACTGCAGGTTGCCCGGCCCCTCGGGGCGGCGCGGCCGCTCCAGCTCGAGCCCCACTCCGAGCTGAGAGCAGAGCGCCGCGCAGTGCTCCTCGTCCGCGTCGGAGTCGTCCCGCAGTCCGTAGTTGACATGGACCGCGGTGACCGCCGCGGGACCGAGCAGGCGCACCGCCAAGTCGAGCAGGCAGACCGAATCTCGTCCACCGGAGAGCATCGCCACCACTGGCATGCCCGGCGGCAGCAGGCCAGCCCCGTCAACCACATCGAGCATCCGCTCACCTTCCATGTTCTAAGTGTCGCGCGCCCGAAGGCATCGGTACGCCTTTTGCACGTCCAGGGTGCAAAAGGCGCACCGGAACTCAGTCGGCGGCGCGGACCACGAAGAGCGGGGTCGGGCTCGGGAAGCCTCGGAGGGTGACCTCGCCGATCGGGTCGCAGCTGAGGCCACGACCCCGCAGCGCTTCGCTGACACGGTCGGTCACCAGCACCTCGCCGGCCTGGGCGCGGTTGACGACCCGGTGAGCGAGGTTGACGTGCGTGCCGAAGTAATCGCCGTCCCGGTAGACCGCCTGTGCGTAGTGAATCCCGACCCGGGGCTGGGGTCGCAGGGAGAAACGATCCATCAGGTCGACCGCCCACTCGGTCAGCGAGGCCGGCTCGGGCGAGACAACCATCACCTCGTCGCCGATCGTCTTGACGATCGTCGCCTCCGAGGGAAGCGTCGCCTCGACCGTTTCGACGAAGTTCTCGACCACGTCGAGCGCCTCCAGGTCACCCTCCTCCTCGGTGTAGCGGGTGAATCCGGTGAGGTCGATGAAGCAGAGGGTGACCGGGACGTGGTGCACCTGCGACTCAGCCATTCCGAGATCGCTCTCCATGTGACCGACGACGTCCTGCTCGAGAAAGAACCGCAGGTAACGGGTGTGCAGGTAATCGGTGAGCGGCGCGGCCAAGGGGAGGATGTCCCCGGCCAGCTCGCCCATCTCGCCGGCCATCTCCAGCTCCGGCACACCGTCGCGAATCAGCGGTTCGTGCACGTAGAGGTGAAAGAGCCGAACCTCGGCGTCGGCGATCCGCCGCAGCGACTGGACGTAGACGCGCACCAGCTGGAGGAAGGCGACGAGCGGGAAACCCGCGGCCAGGACCCGAGCGCAGTGGCGCAGTGCCTGCACGTCCTCGGGGCTGAGTAGGCGCTCCTGTCCCAGCGGGGTGCCGAGGATGACGAGGATGCGCTCGGCCAGCTCCGGCTCGAGCCCGGTCTCGCGGGCGGCCTCCTCGAGCGCCGTCTGCTCCTCCTCTTTGGGGAAAAGGTCCTCGGTAAAGCCGAAGGCGAGGCGGCCCTCGCGCCCGGCGCGCTTGAGGTCCTCAAGCGAGTGACCGCGCTCGCGCATTCGCGCGACGACGCGGGCCTGGGCCGCCGCCGCTGCGGTCCAGCGACCGCGGCGCACCGGCAGCACTTTCTCCTCGGCCCAGCGTTTCAGCGTGCTGGCCGAGACTCCGGAGCGACGCGATGCCTCGCTGAGGGATATCCGTTCGTTGGCGGCCATCGACCGCGAGGCTACGCGCTACGCCGAGATTTCTGACTCCTCGTGCGCCTGCAGCACGGGCTCCCCGTCCTCGCCGGTGCGAATGCGGATTGCCTCCTCAACCGGGAGCACGAAGATCTTGCCGTCGCCGACCTCGCCGGTGCGGGCGTGCCTGAGAATCGCCTCGATGACCAAGTCCCTGTCCTTGTCCTCCACCACCACCTCCAGCTTCAGCTTCGGCCGCACGCTGATCATCAGGGCCGAGCCCCGGTAGTGCTCCACCTCGCCACGCTGCCGGCCGGACCCCTTGACCTCGAGGATCGAGAGCGAGGGCAGGCCCTTGTCGAGCAGCTCGGCCCGAATCGGGTCGAATGCCTCGTGGCGGATGAAGGCCTCGATCTTCTTCATCGGCTCAATCCTCACCGAGGGCCGCAATCACCGCACTAGACAGATGGCGAAGATCTGCGCCCGGCCACTCTCGCAAGTGTCATACCGGGCGCCGCCTCCTCTGCTTTCGCATGGACGCCTCGTCATACCCGGCGATCACGCGCCCATGCTCACGCGTCCGGGGGCGGCTAGGGTCGCCTGGTGCCTTTGCGACTCCGCCCGACCGCCCCGATTGCCGCAGATGCGGTGCTCGTAGGCGACCCGGGTCGAGCGTTGCTGCTTGCCCAGGAGCTACTCGAGGAACCGAAGATGAGCAACCATGCCCGCGGACTCTGGGCCTACTTCGGCGCCACCGCGGCCGGTGGCGAGCTGACGATCCAAGCCACCGGCATGGGCGGGCCGAGCGCGGCGCTCGTGCTGGGCGACCTGGTCGAGCTCGGGGTGAAGCGAGCGGTGCGCATCGGTACATGCGTGGGGGCCAACGCAAACGGGTCCCTGGGCGATCTGCTGATCGTGCGCGAAGCGATCGCGCAGGGCGGCAGCGCCGCCGCGCTTGGAGTCGAGCCGGGGACTGCAGTGACACCCGATCCGGAGCTGACCGGTCGACTTCAGTCCGAGCTCGACGAGGGGAAGCTTGTGACGACCACGAGCGTCGACGCTCACCCCGGGGAGCACGCAGCCGTCCCCGGCATCGCCGCGTTCGACATGCAGACGGCGCCGCTGATCGCACGCGCCACCTCATTGCAGATCGAGCTCGCCGCGCTACTGATCGTCAGCGAAGCGAAGGACAGCGTCATCAGCGATGCGGGAGGCGGCACCGCGAGCTTGGCAAAGGACGAGCTGGAGGAGCTGGAGCGGCGGGCGGGGCGGGCTGCTTCCGCCGTACTCTCAGGCTGAAGTCGAGGGTTAGTCTTCGGTCTCAGCGCGCTCGCGGGAGACCAGACGGCGGCGAATGTCGCCGAGATCGCGCGAGACACGATCGATTTGATCCTCGACCTCTTCAAGGCGCTGCGAAAGCGAGCGAACCCGGCGCTCCAGGCGTTCCAGATCGCCAGCCGAAGGCAAGTTGAGCGCGCTCATCGCCGCGTGCTGGGCGTCAAGGGCCTTCTCGCGGGCGCCAAAAGCGGCGGCAACGGCGTTCTCCAGCACCTGGCTGTCGAGCAGGGCTTGGGCGAACTCGCCGATCGCCTGCTCGCTGCGTGCGCGCAGGCCCTCTTGATCGTCGTAATCCGCGTTCATGGTCAATTCCTCCGCCTCATTGACAGCAGCTTAACCGGCGCATCCGGCTCGGCTGAAATCCTCCTGCGTTGCGGGCATGAGAGAGACGTTGATTAAGGGCTTGTTGGGGGCAGCAATCGCCCGTTGCGCACCCCTGTTGGAGCCAGTAGCTTGGGCGGGCCTGTTGCGCAGGGAGAGGGCCGACATGGGCTGCATGTGCTGTGTCAGCGGGTATGGGTGCGCCGTCATATGAGAAACAAGCTTGCACTGATCATCGCTCTGGCCAGCTTTGGCGTCATTACGGCGCTTGGAGTCGGCTTCGCCGGCGCGGACGAACTCTCGACCCCGTCGGGCGAAACGACGACGCCGGCGGTTCCGGCAGCCCCGGCCACGACGGCGCCGGCTTGTTCCAACGAAGTCGACGATGACGGCGATGGCCTCATCGACATGGAAGACCCCAACTGCGAATCGCCGGAAGACAACAGCGAGGAACCCGCATCTCCGGCCAGCCCAACCAGCAACAGCAGCGTCGAAGCACCGCCCACCGCGGCACCGTCGCCGACCGAAGCTCCGAAGCGCGGCGGCGGCTTCAAGGCCGGCGCAACGATCGGCTCCGGTGATGCTAAGGCGCACCTCAACGAAACTCTCGGAGATGCCAGCGGCGGCGGCAAAAACTCCGGCGCTGGAGCAACCGCCCCCAGCGCCACCGCAGGAGTGCAGCAGACGGACACGAGCAGTGGCGGCTCTCAGTACTCGAGCGGCGGCGCGCCGACGGAAGCCAACCCGACGACGACGATCGCGCCTTTCGGGCCGGCGCCAATCGGGGTCCCCAACTTCGTCATCGATTCCTTTGAGATCCCGCCCTTCCTGCTGCCGATCTATCAGGCTTGCGGGACCGAGTACGGGATCCCTTGGGAGGTACTGGCTTCGATCAACAAGATCGAGACCAACTTCGGCACGAACATGGGCCCCTCCAGTGCCGGGGCTGAGGGTTGGATGCAGTTCCTCCCCTCCAGCTGGGAAGCGTTCGGCCTCGACGCCAACGGCGACGGCAAGAAGGACCCTTACAACCCCGTCGACGCGATTTGCGCCGCCGCGCACTACCTGAAGCTCAGTGGCGGCTCCAAGGACCTTTACAAAGCGATCTTCTCGTACAACCATGCCGACTGGTACGTACAGGAGGTACTCGGCTATGCCCGCGCCTACGGCAAGCTGCCGCCCGACCTCGTCGGTTCGCTGACCGGCCTGACCGAGGGAGCCCACTTCCCGGTTGCCTCCGACGCTACCTACGCCGATGACCTCGCCGCCCGCGAAGCGCTGAACCGCTCGGCTCCGGGTACGAACAACGCTTATGGTGAAGCGGCGGAAGTGATCTCCTCCTCGCCGACCCGCCGCGGCATCAACATCTTCGCCGAACAGGGAGCACCGGTGGTCGCGGTCAACGACGGCGTGATCAAGGCACTCGGCAAATCGCCGGCACTCGGCAAGTACATCGTCCTCGAAGACGCCTACGGCAACCGCTACACGTATGCCGAGCTGGGCGAGATAGTCCACATGGGCGGCGGCATCCTCGCCGCCAACGGCTCCCGTCAGCCGCTGGTCAACAGCCAGAATCTCCGGCCTCGTCTCTACGCGCTGCCAAGCCGGCACGAGCAGGGGAAGGCACAGGACGGAGGCACCAAAGAGACCCTCAAGGTGGGATCGAGGGTCGTGGGCGGCGCCATCATTGCCCGCATCGGCGCGAGCGAAGGCGGGGTCGATCCTCACCTCAACTTCTCGATCCGCCCCGCCGGTGCCGGCGCAAGCGCGATCGATCCGAAGCCGATCCTCGACGGCTGGAAGCTGCTCGAAGCGACGGCGATCTACAGAGCCGACGGCAGGAGTCCATTCGCCAACGACCTCAGCGTCAGTGGGGTACTGCTGCTGCCGAAGGACGCCCTCGAGCAGCGAGTCCTGCACGACAAGAACCTCTCGATCTACGAATGTGGCCGCGAAGACATCGCCAGCGGCAAGATCGACCGGCGCGTGCTGGCCGTGCTCGAGTATCTGGTCTCGAAGGGCTTCCAGATGAAGATCACCGCCCTTGAGTGCGGCCACAGCACTTACACCACCTCGGGCAACGTTTCTGAGCACAGCACCGGAGACGCGGTCGACATTGCCGAAATCGACGGGGTGCCAGTTACCGGCCATCAGGGGGCCGGCACGCTCACCGATGCTCTGATCAAAACCGTGCTTCAGCTTCAGGGCACGATGCACCCCCACCAGGTCATCTCGCTCGAGGACCTGCCTGGAGAAACCAGCTTCGCACTCCCCGACCACTACGACCACGTACACATTGGCTACAGCCCCAGCTTCGAAATCGAATACGTCAACCCATTCCTCTCCGCCACCACCGGCCGCATCGACCAAGGCGTCGACTTCACCGGGATCGGCCCGATCGTGGCGGTCGGCGATGCCGAAATCCTCAGCACCGGAGCTCCGGGCTGGCCCGAAGGTGGCGGCGTGCTCTACAAGCTGCTGAGCGGACAGCGTGCCGGGCAGATCATCTTTGTCTACGAGGGGATCGAGGCCAGCGTCCAGGCCGGTCAGCACGTCTCCGCGGGCGATCAGATCGGCACGTTCAAGCCCGGCGGCTCGATCGAGATGGGCTTTGCCGATGCCGCCGGCGTGCCGCTCAGCCACGGTGAATATCAGGAGGGCGACGAAACGCAGTGGGGCAAGGAGATGGCGTCCTTCCTCGAAAGCCTAGGTGGCGCCAGCGGCCTTTCGCCAAGCCTCGGACAGCTTTCTCCCGAAAAGTGGGATCGGCTGGTCAAACGGCTTGGCGAAATCGACAACCCGCGGGTCTCGGCCACCCCCTCGCCATACGCGCTGCCCGACAGCCAGGGCGAGGGCAAGACCGGCGGCAGCGGCAACCAGGGCGCCGGCGACTGAGACTCCCGGCGGAATTGGGTCTTTGACCCGCCTTTTCGGATTCATCCAGTTCGATTTCGCCGGGGCGCTGGCGATCGCCGACGGTCGCTATCTGGTCCGTGACGGCGGGCGCGAGCAGGTGCTGGTGATCGAGACCCTCGGCGCCCCGCCGCCGGCTCGCCGACGTCGCAAACGACCCAGGGGCGCCGAGATCGGCGAGCCGCCGCCAGAGCTGCCGGTGGCACGGGTGACGGTGGTGCTGGCCTTCAATCAGCTCGAGGACGAGAGGGAAGCCGCCACTTGGCTGCAGGGGACCAGCAACGACGAGGGCGCCGTCGACCAGCTGATCGAGCGGGGCATAGACGAGCTCAACCGGGCCCTGCACGCCCACGCGGTGGCCAGCGGCGATCCCTATCCACAAACCGTGACTCCAGCCAGAGCGGTGGTGATTCGCGTCGGCTACGGCGGCGGCGAGGCCCTGGCAGACGGCGCCTTCACCTCAGCGAACCGAGTCGACCCGGGCCTCGGCTCAATCTCCCGCCGTCGCCAGCGCGACGAAGAACTGCGCCCGCAGCAGCGACTTGCCGCCGTCCTGGGCGGCCGTGAGCAACTAGACGCCTGTGAAACCCTGCTCCTCCGCGCCCGCGCCGACCTCGACGCCGGCCGCAACCGCGAGGCCGCGCTACAGCTCCGCGTTGGCCTCGAGGCGCTCCTGATCGAGCTCAAAGGCGCCTTTAGCGACCCCGACCACGATGAGGACATGGCCATCCTCGAGAGCAGCCGCAACAAAGTTGGCGAGCTCGCCAACACGGCGCTCCAAGGAAACCTCAACGCAACGCAGCTCAAAGCGATCCGAGACACCCAGGCTGTATGCGAGCGCGTTCTCCGCCGCCGCCGTGTCCTGGGGAGCTGAGTCGGGGCACTCTCGAACGGGCGGATACTCAAAATGCCGGGCTAATTAGCCCGGCATTTGTCCGAGCGAGGGTGCCCCGACTCAGCCCGGCCCAAGGGCAAGGTGATGCGACACGACCTCGTCGAGCAACGACTCGGCAATGGTGTGCGCTTCCCACAGCTCAATACCCTCCAGGGAGGGAACCCCGATCACGGTGAGGCCGGCCGCGCGGGCGGCGGCAACGCCGGTGGGCGAGTCCTCGAGGGCGATAACGTCGGGGCCGGGCTCGACACCAAGGCGGCGGCAGGCCTCCAAGTAGGGATCGGGCGCCGGCTTCGGCGCTGCCACTTCGTGGGCGCTGAGCACGACGTCGAAGTGATCGACGAAGCCGACTATCTCCAATGAGCGCTGAACGAAGGGCAACGGTGAGTTGGAGACGAGCCCGATCGGCGTGCCGCGCCGCTTCAGGCGGGTCAACAGATCCGCCGCCCCTAGCATCGCCTCGACCCCGTGCTCGAGCTCAGCGACAACCAACTCGTTCAGCTCCTCGATCAGCGCGGCGGCGCGGCCGGGTTCACCGAGACGGCGCTCGAGGATGCCGCCGGCGATCTCAGCCGAGGTCCCGACCAGCTCGCGCTTGTGCTGGGGAGTGAACTCGAGGTCGCGGCGCTCGAAGAGATCCTGCTCGGCACGGGTCCAAACCGACTCTGTGTCGAGCAGGAGGCCGTCGTTGTCGAAGATGACGGCGGCGGGCAGGGGCGTCTCCATCGCGGTGAGCATATGGTTGTCGCGTGGCCTTCCACGTTGAGCTCAGCAGCGGTATCAAGCACGCCCGCTCCTTCAACCTCAGCCGCGAGCAGCTGATGGCCGGCGTGATCGCACCGTGGCTCGAGGACCTGCCGGTCGAGCTCGGCGAACAGGAGTGGCAGCCGGCCGAAAGCAAGCTGAAGATCCTCGAGGGACCGCATCTGGACGGGCCCGACCTCGCCTTCGGCCAGGGCTGGTCCAACGCGGAGCGGGCGAGCGAGGAGGTAACCGAGCGCGAGCTGGCCGCCGCGCCGCCCCCCGACCTGCCCGACGCCTTTGTGATCGGGGCTGGGCAGACCGACGCCGCACTCGGCACCCTGCTCGAGAGTCAGACGGCCCAGCCGATCGCCTGGACCGAGGCCCGGGACCGG
>Ga0209265_1000254_pt1 | contig 14047 bp, 9 predicted proteins | sample GraSoiAngelo_103_FD_185872 | JGI IMG/M metagenome (GOLD analysis project Ga0209265, IMG submission 185872) | Grasslands soil microbial communities from the Angelo Coastal Reserve, California, USA - 14_0903_05_20cm (SPAdes) (version 2) | ecosystem: Environmental > Terrestrial > Soil > Grasslands ...
GTGTCACTTCTAAGCAGTAGTCATTGCGCTTTCCTCCCAAAAATCCACTGACAAGCCCACCGACAAATCCAAAGATTACCCCACTAATGAGTTGAGAGGAGAGCAGGCTCTTGAGCACCGATTGGAACTCCTTCAGCGCAGATGGGGAAGATGGGGCTGGAATCGCTGTCGTACAGGAACCTGGCGGACAGATGGCCACCACAGCGACACTTTGTGTACTCACTTCCCTGGTAATCAATACGCCGACGGGATTGCCGACCAATCCTGTGAGGAACCCACATCCGATAAGAAATATGCAAAGGCATCCAATGAGCAAAGACACCACCACATCTCGCGACAGAGTTTCCCACGACCAGATTATCACCCCTAGAGGTTTGATTTTTGTCTCTCTTATGTTGAGTAGCCCAACAAGCAATCCACCTGCTAACCCGACGAGCAGCCCACCCACTAATCCAACGAGCAACCCACCTATGGCAGTGCTCAACACAGAATAGAGGTTTGGGAGTACCCGACTGAATAACCAATGGCCCCATATGTACATGAGATCTGAGGAATGCCACTTCTGGGGAGAATATTCACTGAGTACCCATCTTAGAAGATACGAGGTCCAAGTACTCAGGATGCCACTCACAATGCCTGCAATGAGTGCAGCGAAGAGAGCACCGAGAAAACCAGTAATCAGAGTGAAATACAGCCGACGCACCCCACTTTTTTCCAGCCAACTCGGTTGTATCCCCTCGATATAAAACTCAGTTTGATTCTCTTGCTTCATTTGTCGTGCCAGGTAAGCCAGCCAGTGCATGGTCTGCTGCGATGTGTAGTTGTCTTGAGTGCCTTGACGATGGAGCATGCGTTGCACATACGTTGCAAAAACCTGTTGCTGTTTGGCTAGTAGCGTGCCCAATGGAGCAATTTCCTGGCGCGACATTCCCTGGTACGCCAACAGCAGGAGATTGAGCATCAGGGGAGTAGTCGCCAACTCTTGCAAATCTGAGTCTTGACGCAATGCCATCAGCAGCGCCTCCACCTGTGGACCTGCGCTGCGCAAATAGTTCTCGATCTGTTGACCAGAAAGCGGTTGTACTACCACAGCGCTACGCAAGAGCACCCGCGTCGTCTGTGCTAAGTAGTCCGCACTTCGACTACAGACTGCTAGCGGCAGTAACCCATGCTCCTGCCGATAAGCATTGATCGCTTCAATACATGCCCCTCGATCCTTCGTAGCCACCTCATCAAGCCCATCAAGCAGAGGAAGGATCTGATCTGTAGTTACCAGTGCTTGCCCAAGCTTGCGTGGCACCTGATATTTCGTGCTGAGTTCCTCGATAAGCCAGTCCACTAGAGACTGCGGCTTCATCGCCCACGACGAAAGATTAAACAACACTGGCATCGGATGCTGCTCATCCTGCTCAGCCCGCTCAAGCAAATCACGAGCTAACTCCAACAAAAGTGTCGTTTTGCCAGCGCCAGGAGCGCCCAGGATGAGCAATTCCCCATCAGCATCATCATAAACCTGAGTAATACGTGTCCCCTCTGGTAGTGAGCATGGAGCTGTATCGGGTTGTTGTACAACCAAGTGCCAGGGATTAGCAACGGCATCTGGTTGCTTCTCTAGTCCCAGCGCCATTAGAGCTGCTCCATGCAGTGATTGTTCTAGCACACCAGTAATCCAGAATGAGCGCACACGTCGTAGCAAGCGTTGGCGGTTCGTTTGCGCCAGAGAGGACCTGACTGTCTTCGAGGTGGTCTGGCCGGGCATTGGAAGTTGAGACGAAGTGCTCAGTATCTGCTCCGGCTTCTCTTCAGCAGATTTCACTACCTTGAGACGAGGTTGGCTGACACCATCAGTACTGTCTTGTTCGCTCGGCTCCGAGGTGGATACAAAGTGAGTGACCTCATCCCGTATTCTGTGTTCAAAGGACCCATTTAATGCGAGCGACTGTGTTGCAAAGAATGTTTCCGAGAGAACCGTTGCGAAGTCCTGCACAGTTGGAAATCGGTGTTGCGGGTCCTTTGCCAGTGCGCCCAGCACTGCATCTTCAGCAGCTTGTGGAAGTTGTGGCAGGCGCTCACATAAACCGGGAGGTGGAGCATTGAGATGTTGATCGAGCACTTCGTAGAGGGTGCCACGAAATGGGACTTCACCACAGAGCCATTCATAGACTATCACACCCAATGCATATTGATCAGATGCGGCACAGGGCTTGCCTCGAATCTGTTCAGGAGCCATGTAGAGTGGCGTCCCCGCTAAATTTTGCGTCGAAAGGGAGTTAAGTAAGGGCTGTGCCACCGCAAGGCCAAAGTCACTGAGTACCAGCTCGTGCTTAGCATTCAGTAAGATATTTTCCGGTTTGACATCGCGATGGATGACATACTGTGTGTGTGCATAATCTAAAGCGGATGCAATCTGTTTGACATAGCCGATGATCTGCTCGAAGGAGAGACGTGAACCACTAGGATGTCGAGCGCGCAATGTGCCATTAGGAGTGTATTCCATTGCCAGATAGGGAGTCTGATCCTCGATACCAAAATCGTGCACGCCTATGATATGGGGATGGGAGAGTTGCGCAATCGTGCGGGCCTCACGACGAAAAGCTTCCTGCTTGCCGGGTTCCATGCGCACATGCAGTACTTTGATGGCTGCTGGCCGCTCCAAGTACTGATGTTCGCCCAGGTACACCGCCGCGAACGATCCCTGCCCCAGCACACGCAACAGGCGGTAATGGCCCAGTTGTTGCCCTACACGGTCAACCATATACGATCTACTCTCCAGGAAAAAAAGAAATAGAGACGATAAAAAAATGTCTCGTGCATATTATTGCTGTGTTTATAGCCATGAGCCGATACATCTCATCATACTAAATAGACGTTGCTGACACACTTTTTTGTGAAGCAATGCCAAAATATAAGGTACAATCTATGGAGTTGATAGCAAAGTGCTACTACAACGAATAGATTTGCCATGCTACACTAGTCTCAAAGAAAGCCATATTTAACTAACACGAGGAGAAAGAGCATGGCAACAGAGACTACGCCTCAACAGAAAAGTCGCTGGGCATCAGGGGTAATCCCCTATGCACAAATGGGCTATTGGAAGCCTGATTACGAACCAAAAGACACAGATATCCTGTGTGCATTCCGTATTGTCCCTCAAGAAGGTGTAGATCCTATAGAAGCCGCGGCAGCCGTCGCTGGCGAGTCTTCTACAGCCACCTGGACAGTCGTCTGGACCGATCGTCTGACCTCATTCGAGAACTATCAGGCAAAAGCCTATCGTGTGGTGCCAGTCCCCGGCAGCGATCAGTACATTGCATATATCGCCTATGATCTGGACCTGTTCGAGGAGGGGTCTATTGCAAACCTGACATCCAGTATCATTGGCAATGTCTTCGGCTTCAAGGCACTTAAAAGCTTACGCCTGGAGGATATGCGCATCCCACCACACTACGTCAAGACCTTTCAAGGCCCGCCTCACGGGATCGTCATGGAGCGCGAGTACCTGGATAAGTATGGCCGTCCCCTGCTTGGAGCCACCACCAAGCCGAAACTTGGCCTATCGGCGCGCAACTATGGACGCGTAGTCTACGAGGCACTATGCGGGGGCCTGGACTTTGTGAAGGATGACGAAAATATTAACTCGCAGCCATTTATGCGCTGGCGCGATCGCTTCCTCTACTGTATGGAGGCCGTCAACAAGGCCAGTGCTGAGACCGGCGAGGTGAAGGGTCATTACATGAATGTCACCGCTGCTACTATGGAGGATATGTACGAGCGTGCAGAATTCGCCAAAGAGCTGGGTAGCATCATTATCATGATTGACCTGACCATTGGCTATACTGCTATCCAATCCATGTCTAAATGGGCGCGCAAGAACGGACTCATCTTACACCTGCACCGAGCCGGACATGGCACATATACACGCCAAAAGACACACGGCGTCTCGTTCCGTGTCATTGCCAAGTGGATGCGTCTGGCTGGCGTCGATCATATTCACGCAGGCACCGTCGTTGGCAAACTGGAAGGCGATCCCATGACGGTGAGAGGCTACTATAAGACGCTACGTGGTCTGAAATATGACGCAGACCCCTCTCAGGGACTATTCTTTGAACAAGACTGGGCATCACTGCCCGCCGTCATGCCTGTTGCATCGGGCGGTATTCACGCTGGGCAAATGCACCAACTGCTGTACTACCTGGGTGAGGATGTCGTGCTGCAATTTGGTGGAGGCACAATTGGCCATCCACAGGGCATCTCCGCTGGCGCTACGGCAAACCGCGTTGCAGTAGAAGCCATGATCCAGGCGCGCAACGAGGGACGCGACTACATCAATGAAGGACCAGAGATCTTGGAGAGAGCCGCCAAGTGGTGTGGTCCATTGCGTGCAGCACTTGAACTATGGAAAGATATTTCCTTTAATTACGCATCGACCGATACACCCGATGCCATTCCAACGCCAAGTTATTAAGCGAGCAAGGAGGAGATACAACATGGCATTCCATCTAACTCAGGGAACATTTTCCTTCCTGCCACCATTGACCGACGACGAGATTTATAAGCAGGTACAATACTGTCTCGACCACGATTGGCCGATCAATGTCGAGTTCACCGATGATCCCCATCCGCGCAATAGCTATTGGGAGATGTGGGGGCTACCAATGTTTGACGTGAAGGACGCGGCAGCCGTACTCTATGAGATCAACGAGTGCCGCAAGGCATACCCACACCACTACATTCGCGTAGGGGCTTATGACCGCAGCAAAGGTCGCCAAACCATTGCTATTTCATTTATTGTGAATCGTCCTACCAATGATCCTGGTTTTGCTTTGGGCCGTCAGGAGGCACACGACCGTGTTATGCGCTACTCGCTACACAGCTATGCCACTGACAAGCCCAAGGGAGAGCGGTTCACCGACTGACTCAGGAAAGGATAGCTATGATTGGACCAACGCAAGCCGGAGAACTCGGCAGCATGACAAATTCAGTATCAGAGATAGCCGATGACAGCGTTGTCAACGTCTCGGATACCCTGAAGGAGTCACAGGTTATGGAGGTGTTGCACCAACTTGACCAGGAACTTGTGGGACTCAAGTCAGTCAAGACGCGCATTCTAGAAATCGCCGCTCTGCTGCTGGTTGACCGGATGCGTCGGGGCCTGGGGTTAACATCTCGACCACCAGCTTTGCATATGTCCTTCACAGGTCAACCAGGAACAGGCAAGACAACTGTTGCCTTGCGCATGGCGGCGATCCTCCATCGGCTCCAATACGTGCGCAAAGGCCACCTAGTGGCAGTGACACGCGATGACCTCGTTGGACAGTACATCGGCCATACCGCACCCAAAACTAAAGAGGTGCTCAAGCGGGCAATGGGCGGAGTACTCTTCATCGATGAGGCATATTACCTCTACCGTCAGGAAAACGAACGCGACTACGGACAGGAGGCCATCGAAATCCTGCTGCAAGTGATGGAGAACCAGCGCGACGACCTCGTGGTCATTCTCGCGGGCTACAAGGATCGTATGGATACCTTCTTCCAGTCCAATCCTGGTATCAGCTCACGCATTGCGCATCACCTCGATTTTCCCGACTATACGCTTGAGGAACTGCTGGCCATCGCGCAACTCATGCTCGCGGAGCAAATGTATCGTTTCAGCCCGGAGGCCCTTCAAGCATTTGAAGCCTATCTCAAGAGACGGATGCTCATGCCACGCTTCTCCAATGCTCGCAGCGTACGCAACGCCCTCGATCGGGCACGCTTGCGTCATGCCAATCGTCTCCTGGCCAAGGGAGGCAACGTCTCGAAGATCGATCTGATGACCATTGAAGCAGAAGATATCCTGGCTAGCCGCATATTTCACGATGAAATACCAGATAGCGAGCAACAAGCTGCTATAAAATAGGTGTAACGCAAAAAGTGGATTAGTCAGCATTACTGATTAATCCACTTTTTTTTGCATTACACCTATTTTATAGCAGCTTGTTGCAAAAGTCTGCTGAGGATAGTCTCAAGATTTACTCAAGAAAACCCATGAAACACTAAATATTCACTCAACAAACCTCTACAAAAGGTCAGAAGACGCTCATGATTTCTCGCAAAAAGTTTTACTCATAAGATCCCGCTGTGCTACACTGTGTATCAGATCCATCGTACTACATAAGATACTATGGCGGAGTCTCTCATAAACGCATTGAGAGCTTGTTCTCTAAAGGATAACATAAGCTTATGGCACAGGAATCTGTAGCGCAGATAAGGTCAGGCGATCTGCATGGGGATAAAGCGGCCCATGGCAAACACCTGCTTGGTCCTCTGCTCTGTTGGGCAGTCGTATTTGCAGATATTGGCACGTCAATTTACTATGTGCCCGGCATTCTTTACCAAACAGTCCAATCGCTTGCAGGCTTCTTTGTCTCACTCACCCTGCTGGTCTTTATTTTACTTACTTTGAAATACACCGAGGTGACACACCGCTTTCCACAAGGCGGTGGCGTTGTCACCGTAGCTGCTCAAGCGATCAATCCCTGGTTTGGCGCGCTAGGTGGCATGTTCATTCTAGTAGACTATTTTTTGACAGCCGCCATCAGTTCCTTATCGGGAATGCAATACTTGAGCGTGGTGATTCTCCCTTTGGGCGCAATGGTTGCCCTGCCAGGCTTAGGACAGATCCAACTGCTCATCCTGGCGATAACGATTGGCGTGCTGGTTCTTTTAGGCATCTTGAACTGGATCGGTATCAGTGAAAGTGCCAAAGTGAGCTTGGTGGGAGCGCTCATCGCCTTTTTCAGCGATATTGCAATACTGTTCACTATTTTCACGCATATTTCATTGGCAGACTTCTTAGCCCTGATGCCCAAGATGTTTGCCAGCCACGCGCTTACACCATTCTCTTTCCTGGCTGGTTTTGCAGGCTCATTCCTGGCATTTTCAGGTCTGGAGAGTATCTCGCAGCTCTCTCCCGTCATGAAGCAACCTCATAAGAAGGTTGCGGGCATCGCTATGCTACTGGTGGTCATCACCATTGGCGTGACAAGTCCTCTGCTCACCATGCTCTCAACGCTCCTACTGCCGGATGCCGCCAAAGATTCTGTGCTCTCCGGGCAGATCATTTCTCTCATTGCAGGCAAATATGGTGGTATCCTCTTACAAACCGAGGTAGCAATCAGCGCAAGCGCTCTGCTCATTTTTGCCAGTAACACGGCCATTATCGGAGCCTACCACGTATTTATGGCCCTCTCGCGTATGGGTTTCCTTCCAGGCTCCGTCCTGAAACGTAACAAACTGCGCGGCTCACCTCATTACTCTGGCAACAGGTATCCCTATCCTCGTACTCGTTGCAGTTGCAGGCAATATCAATATTCTTGGCGATATGTATGCCTTCGGTCTGTTAGGAGCATTCACCCTCACCTGCTTAGGTCTGGATATCGTGCGTTACCGCGATTGGAAAAAAGCTCGCGAGGCCAGAACTAATGGCACTCTACAGACCAACGGTGCAAACAATCATGCATATCTGGGCAATGGCCAACAGAAGGATTTAGATGCTTTAACCGTTTTTCAAGCTACAGATACGGATAGTGTGCAATCAGTATCTATGCATGGCACGAGCATGGAAAACACGCTTGCGGGTCAGGAAGCGAAGGGACTCTGGTTCAAGATCGATTTCTTCCTGGGCGTGCTCACCACGGCTTTAGTCGCAGTTGCTTGGTCTACCAATCTCGTTAGCAAGCCACTGGCAACCGCCTTTGGCGGTGGTGTAGCGGTGGTAGGCATGGTCATCGCGTATAGAAACTACACCAGAGCGGAGACAGAGAGCTACGTGCCTGTACCAGTTGTCGTGACGCGCATCGAGGGGCGCAAGCCAGATTCCGTGCTTGCAGTGCTCATGCCCGACAATCCACATAACAGTGCCGTCATCCGTGCCGCTGTACAGACCTCAGAGGCAACCAAGCCGGTGATCTTCCTGTACCTACGCAAGCACACACGGCGTCCTGAAGTGCCACGCCTCATGGAGATCGTTGACCCCTATCTGGAAGATCAGGAGGCCAAACAGACATTTGGACGGGCAGAAAGTATGGCTTTGCATGCAAAAGTTCCTGAGCGCAAATATGTCTACATCCAGGATGGTCCTGATATAGTTACGCATGTCTGGCAAGTGTTGCACCCGCGCGATACTGTCGTTGCAGCGGAAGAAAACGAGCAGTTCAAAGATATCAACCCGGATCGCATTCGCTACGAGCTGACTCCCGATGGCAAAGTGGCCCATCTGTTGAAACGCTGGTGAGACGAAAATGAGGTGTCAGCCTGCAAGGCCCCATAAAGGATGTCGCGATATCCTTTATGGGGCCTTGCAGGCTGACACCTCACGTTCTAATCATCGCCGTTAAAACGATAGCCAACGCCAGAAACGGTAAGAATAAAGCGGGGATGAGCTGGATCAGGTTCAATTTTGCGCCGTAACTGACCAATATAGACATGTAAGTAATGCGCTTCAGAACCATAACCAGTGCCCCATACCTGCGAGAGCAACATCTGACGCGTCATGATTTTGCCGCTATTGCTAATCAATGCCTTCAATAAATCATACTCAGTGGGCGTTAACTTCACCTCACGTCCCGCAACCTGGACCAAGCGTTGTGCAAAATCGACTCTGAGCAAGCCCGCCGTAAAAACAGGCTCTGTCCCAGCCTGTATCTGTGCTGTATGGCGCAATGCTACTCGTACACGCGCTAACACTTCATTCATGCCAAAGGGCTTAGAGACATAATCATCAGCGCCCAGGTCAAGAGCCAGCACTTTATCCCGCTCAGTATCTTTCACAGAGAGCACAATGATGGGCAGATTCGATTGCTCTCTTACCCGCTTGCATACCTCCAGGCCACTCATACCGGGCAAGCCAAGATCTAGCAAGATCAGGTCAGGACGATAATGAGCAATCGCCTCCAGCGCATCCTCTCCACTGGATGCGGAAAAGACCTCATAACCATGAGCAACCAGGCTACGCTGTAGTGCCCTCATAATTTCAATCTCGTCATCGACTACAAGAATACGAGCACCGCTTTTAGCCATACAGCTGTTCCTCCATCTGTCTTAACGGTAATGTAAAACGAAAAATCGCGCCACCTTCCTTACGACTTTCTGCACGACTTTCTGCACAACTTTCTGCCCAGACACGCCCTCCATGCGCCTCAATAATGCCTCGGCATACCGCCAGGCCCAATCCTGAACCAGGCAACTTCAACCCCTCGCGCGCTGTCCCTGAAACACGATAGAACTTATCAAAAATACGTTCCAGATCATCTTCGGGAATACCTGGACCGCAATCGGCAATGCTTACCAGCATATTATCATCCGCAACCTCTACAGCTATCTCTATCGGCGAGGTAGCCGGGGTATAACATGCCGCATTTTCTAGCAGATTGGTTAACACCTGATCGATCTGCAAGTAATCTAACTCTACCGGTGGTAGATCATCAGGCAGCACTGTCACAATCTCTCTTCCCTGCAACAAAAACTGCATATGCCCCAGCACATCATGCACTAACTCATCTAACGGATACCACTCCTTTTCAGGCTTGAGTGCTCCACCTTCAATACGCGACATATCCAGCAGATTACTTACCAGCCGGTTCAGACGATCGGCCTCATTCTCAATAGCCAGCACAAAACTATGCTTCGTCTCCTCATCCCAATGCACATCATCCTGCAACAAACTACTCGCCGCAGCCTTAATAGAAGCCAAGGGCGTACGTAGATCATGCGAAACCGAGGAAAGTAAAGCCGAACGTAACGCATCGGTGCGTTGCAACAGTTCCATCTGCATACTTTCACGGCGCAAACGCGCATGTTCTATCACAGAGGTGGCCTGATCCAAAAATGTCCAGAAAAACGCCGTTTCCGTATGGGGGTCTTCATGGCCCGCTCTCCCCCTGCGCTCAATGCTCAACGGCCACGCATGACCCTCCATTAACAAGCGCACGACACCGACGCTACGTTGACCCGATTGTAATGGAACGATACGAACGTAGCGTCGGCTCGCTTGCGTGGCTGCTATGACTCTTCTGAACCAGAAAGGTCGATGTATGTCGTGGGCTGCCGCTTCATCATATACATCGAAAATTTGTCTCTGTGACATAGCCGAAGCCGCAATCACCTCTTCATCAGGCGAGAGGCCCACCTGTGCTACCGGCAGGCACGCATTCGCCATTAATAGCAACTTCCCATTCGCATCGGCTAACAGAATAGCGCAATCTCGCACACCCACCGCAGCAAAAACCTGCACAATAGAACGTACAATAATAGCCAGCTGCTTGCTCAAGTCCTCCTCATTCGTTGTTGCATTGACCAGCTCATATAAGACGCGTGTCTCGTTTTCCCGTTCCGTAGCCTGTTGAGCATGTTGGCCCAATGCCGACGCAAGTTGGCCAGTGATCATCGCCGTCACCAGGAAGATAAACAATGCAAGCCATTCCTCTAGCGCAGCAATTGAGAAGGTGTATCGTGGTGATACTAACAAATAATCGAAAGATAAAAAAGCTACGATAGATGTAATGATTGCAGAATAGAGACCTCGTGTACTAGCAAGAGCCAATACAAGTAAAAGATAGAGAATCGAAATATTTGGTATTTTCGGGTAAAGCTGCCCATAGTAGATGCAGAAGGTTCCCAGTAATGCCCCTGTCGCGCCCAATACCGTATCTACCATAATACGTACCGAACGCCGCTCTTTGCTAACCCCTAATAGAAAAATGTGCTCAATCGACTTCATATTTTTTCGCACACAGGTACTTGACCTGACACGACCTCTCACATTATACTCGGCATCATGAAACAATTACGTGTACTTCTACTTCTGCAACTCTTAGTGCTGGGAATAGTGTCATGCAGTCCAGGACATCTCGGCAGTAATCTGATTGCATTTGTACGCGATGGACAACTCTGGACGATTGACCCCAACGGTGCCAATGCATTTGCTATTGTCAACGAGTCAACGCCAGTTATCAGTTACAGCTGGTCCCCAACACATCAGCTACTCTCTTTTCGCACATTAGATGCAGAGTTTGCTCAGACATCTGAAGCAAAACATCTTCCTATCAATAGTATTACGGGCATACCTTCAGATATCCCCAGCACGCTCAATACGCTTGGCGTGGATGGAGGCACCCCCATCTCCATCGTATTCTCAGACCCGACAATACGCTCCAGTCACCCTATCTGGAACGCCAGCGGCACACGCTTAATGTACCGCCAGACAGGACAAATGCCTCCTGCAAGGCTCGACGGAGCACTCTGGTGGGTAGCACAGAATGACCAACCAGCAGGGATAGCAGCCAAAGCGCTACCAGGGAGTTATACAATCCCCTCTCTGTCATACGATAACAATAATCCTATGGCTATAGGAAACGCTAATAAAGGGCTATTCACCACCACCCTGGCGGGCACAAACCTGCGCTATCTCTCACACGAGCCGCTGGCAGGACATCCCTTGCCAGCCTCCCTCGAACGCGTACTGTGGCAACCTGCTCATCAGAATCCCACGCTCTTATATGCTATCACCACTACGCAACAGGCCAGCAATACAGCTCCCTTCACGGTACAACTGATGCAGCGAAGTATGGAGAATGAGCAAGCTATTCCACTGACGAGTTGCGCTTGCACCCAATTCGCCTGGTCCCCGGACGGCAATCACATTATTTATAGTACAGGCACAACTTATACTATACTCTCTCTCAAGGATAATATGTCATTTAAGATAGAAGGGGAAGAAAATAGCGTTCCTTACTGGTCGCCTGACAGTCAATTCCTTTTACTCGATGGTCTTCACCAACTGATCCTGGTGAAAAATCAGCAACAGCAGCAGAGCACGCTATTAAACGATACCAGTAGCGCACAAGCGCCGTTGGGCAGCACTGCACCCACATTGCCACTCACCAATGCCCTACTGCAACCGGCCCCTAATAATATCTGGTCTGCCGATAGCCGCCATTTCCTGTTTCTCACGCGCAATCGTCTGCTCTGGCAAGGAAAACAGCTCAATAAGGGTCTCTACACGATCAGCATTGATGCTAGCGGTCAGCCACAAAGCTCGCCTGTACTGGTTGATGGGGGCAATGATACGCAGGCGGGCTGGACGTATCAGGATGCGAATACGTCATTTCTGTTTTAGCGAGATATAGCGTTGAGTTTAGTGGCTTGTCTAAAGAGAGAAAAATGCTAAAGTATCGGCTCTTTGTCTGAGTCGATGCTTTATACCAATCTGCGTTCTGATGTAGCATCTTGTTGTTGGCTGAAGCGGCTATAAAAGGCGAAGATCAGTTGTACGTCGGAGCGCGGATTGGTATTAGCATTTTCTAGCTATTCTGATGATGGCTTGAGAAAATACGAGAGACATCCTTGCTCACAGGAGCAACTTTCCCCTCGCGTTTGCAACATCTGCCATCCTATTGATCTGTCATAACCTCTGTCTCATTCTGCGTATCCCAGGTCAGTAGATAATCCAGTGCTTCCTCCTGAGTGCGCGCCAACGCTATCATCAGGATGAGGTCATCCAGTATCTGAGGCTGCTCCATGAGCAAGGCCTGTTTCCTCGCCAGCGTCTTCAGTTTTGGGAAACGTTGCACAACCAGCTTCAAGAGCGTCTCGCGTGACTTCTGCACTATCTCTTGTCGTTCTGCTTGCCGTCCCTTCTCAAGGCCCTGCTGAAGACCTTCCTCGCGGCCCTTCTCAAGACCTATCTCAAGGCCCTTCTCCTCCCCAAGTGCGAAAATTTGCTGAAAGGCCGGAGTATCTTGAAGAATGTCTTGTAACACGGCAAACCTCCTCATAAGCCATTCTTGGTTTGTCTGATCTTCTTTGCCAAAGGCCAATGATGCAAACAAACGTGTCAGAACTAATAACTGTTTGTTGATTGTATCATGCGCAGGCAATAAACGCGCAATGATCTGTTCTACCACTTCTCTTCTTGCACCCTCCGCTGCAAACGGAATGAGCGGCAAGATCCCCCTCAGTTCTGTGGCAAATAAGGCTTCGGGGGCATAATCTGGCAACTCGATATCTTCATAATAGAAACGAAGTATTTCCCTTCCATCAGGTGAGTGCCACTGTAAGGGCGAAGGTGGGCGTTCTCCCCCCTTTTTGAGATAGACAACATATGACATGACTGGACATTTATAGCGACGATGCGCAAGAACGTTATATTCCAACAAACGTTGTGCCATAGCGGTATCTGGAGTACTCTGAGCCTCGATATGGACCAAGACTCTCTGATCCTCATAGATCCCTTCAAGCATCAGGTCGGCATGCATTTTTTCCGTCTGAAATTCTTCCGATCTCCTTCCCGCAAAAACGACTTTTCGGGCTATCCAGTCCAGTAGATCCTGAGCACAAATATCCAAGAGACGCTTCCACCCTGTGTCATAAGGCTTGTCAGGCATGTCAGATTTGTTAGGCTTGTTCACAGATGCGCTTTCCTTTACCAATTGGTATATACCATTGTATAACACAATAGAAATGGAAATGCATCTCTCCAATGAGATGAGGGGGGAGGTTTTCCTCGGCCTCTATGGCCTTGCTTGGCGGGTAAGATACGTCACCAAACGTCGCCCATTTGGTGACAGTTGTAGAATGATTAACCTCTCACAAAATGTTGGAGTTACTGCCTCTCTGCCAACCTTCCAAGCCATTTTGACTTCGCTTTTACAGCACTATACGTCAGCAGTAGTGACAGCTTTCAAGCTCCAACGAGCCTCCCTAGCCATTTAGACCATGAGAGCGGGAAGGACACTTCCAAAATGCTCGACTTTCGTGAAGTAGGAGACCGGACCCTGAAGATTCAAGATCTCGGCCCCCCCATCCCGAACCGTACGGGCAGCTTGTCACTGCATACGGCTCTCAGGGAACCTCTACGACGATGGTTGGGATATGGATTGTATGCCAGATCAGAGAGGCGGAGGTGATCATATTCTCCTCGATGGATTCTCTGGTGGCATGGTGCACAGACAGGAAGTGGTTTCCGGTTGAGTTGACGAAGGAGCGCATTGATACCGGTCGGCTCCTT
>Ga0209265_1000255_pt1 | contig 14042 bp, 10 predicted proteins | sample GraSoiAngelo_103_FD_185872 | JGI IMG/M metagenome (GOLD analysis project Ga0209265, IMG submission 185872) | Grasslands soil microbial communities from the Angelo Coastal Reserve, California, USA - 14_0903_05_20cm (SPAdes) (version 2) | ecosystem: Environmental > Terrestrial > Soil > Grasslands ...
GAGATGTGCAGTTCCAGGGCGGCCGCGAGTACGCCATGCGCATCTGGCTCGAACCCGACAAGGTTGCGGCGAACAATCTCAACGGCAGTGAGGTGCTCGTGGCACTGCGCGCCCAGAACCTGCAGGTCTCGGCTGGGATTCTGAATCAGCCGCCCGCCCCGGCGCACGAGGCTTATCAGATCAACGTGGAGGCACTCGGCAGGCTTTCCACACCCGAGCAATTCGGTGACATCGTCGTCAAATCGGATAAACAAGGAAGGGTGACCCGGGTGCGCGACATCGGCCGCGTCGAGGTGGGTGCCGCTGATTATGGATCAACTGCATACATGGATCGCAGCGACGCGACGGCGCTCCTGATTTACGCCCAGCCGGGTGCAAACTCGCTCGCGGTTGAACATGAAGTCTTGTCGGCGATGAAAGACCTAAAAAGGGAATTCCCCCAAGGCGTCGATTACAAAATCATCTACGATCCGACGACCTTCATCGCCAAATCGGTCCGCGAGGTGGTCCTCACAATCTTCATCGCAATCCTTCTCGTGCTCGGCGTCGTGTTCCTGTTTCTCCAAAATTGGAGAGCCTCGATCATCCCGGTGATCGCAATTCCGGTCTCTCTCGTCGGGACGTTTGCGGTTCTCTATCCGCTCGGGATATCACTGAACAATCTTTCGCTATTTGGCTTGGTTCTCGCGGTCGGCATCGTCGTCGACGACGCGATCGTTGTTGTCGAAAACGTCGAGCGCAATATGCGCTCCGGCATGTCGGCGTCGGATGCCGCTCACAAGACGATGGACGAAGTCGGTGGAGCACTGATTTCGATCGCGCTCACGTTGTGCGCCGTTTTCGTTCCGTCTGCTTTCCTCTCGGGAATCTCCGGACTGTTCTTTCGCCAGTTTGCCGTGACGATCGCAGCGTCGACAGTCATATCGTGCTTCGTCTCGCTGACGTTGAGCCCGGCTCTGTGCGCGGTGCTCTTCAAAGACCACGATCCACAAGGTGCTTCGTCGCACGGCCTGGTGGGTCGTTTTCTCCATTCGGGGTTTGGCTGGTTTAATCGCGGCTTCGAGAATTTGTCGAACGGATATGGAAATCTGACACGCCGTCTGGTGGCAGGAGTGGCTATTGTTCTCGTGATCTACGTCGCGCTGATCGGCCTTGCCGGGCTGGAGTTCTCACGAGCGCAAACGGGTTTCATTCCGGAGCAGGATCAGGGATACCTGATCACCATCGTTCAGCTTCCTCCCGGAGCGACGCTCGCACGGACAGAGGAGGTGGTGAAGCAGGCGACCGATATCATCCTCACTACGCGCGGCGTTGAACACGTTGCGCCTTTCGCGGGCCTCGATGCGACGACATCGACGGTAGCGTCGAATTCCGCGACGATTTTTTCCAGCCTGCCCTCGCTCTACAACCATGAAATTCCCGGCGTAAACGCGAACACAGTATTGGCCGACCTGCGTGAGCGTCTTTCCGTGATCAAGGATGCGCGTGTGCTGACCATTCCGCCTCCTCCGGTACAGGGCCTCGGCAGTGCCGGTGGTTTCAAGATGATGCTGGAGGACCGTGCCGGGCTTGGTTCGGACGCCGTTGTGCGGGCGGCGAATGATCTCGTCGCTGCCGCGAACAAGGATCCACATTTCGCCGGGGCGTTCACGTTGTTTAACACAGGATCACCCTCCGTCTATGCGGACATCGATCGCGTGAAGGCGGAGAAGGTTGGGGTCACCCCGACCGACGTGTTTTCGACGCTGCAAGTCTATCTGGGCTCTCAATACGTGAACGACTTCAACTTACTGGGCAGGACGTACGAAGTGGTCGTGCAAGCCGACGGCCAATATAGACGCAACCAGCCGGACATCACGCGACTGAAAGTTCGCAATACGTCCGGTGAAATGGTGCCGATTGGGACGGTGGCACAATTGAAGGACAACACGATCCCGTACCGTGTGCCGCGCTACGATCTTTTTCCGGCCGCCGAGGTCCAAGGCGTCGCTGCTCCGGGTGTCGCCTCTGGTACCGCGCTGCTCCGCATGGAGGAGCTTGCCCACCACGTTCTTCCGCAAGGTATCGGGTTCGAATGGACGGATCTCTCCTTCCAGGAGCAGCAGCATGGAACTCCCACGCTGGCTGTTTTCGGCGCAGCGGCCCTCTTCGTGTTCCTCGTGCTCGTGGCTCAATACGAGAGCTGGAAGTTGCCGATGGCGATCGTTCTGATTGTGCCGATGTGTCTCCTCGCCTCGGTAAGCGGCCTGCGGGCACGCGGCTTGCCGATCGACATCCTGGCACAAATCGGTTTCGTCGTACTTGTCGGCCTGGCCGCCAAAAACGCGATCCTGATTGTTGAATTCGCGCGGCAGAAAGAAGAAGAGGGCGCGGCCGCCGGTGAAGCCGCCGTGCACGCCGCACGTACGCGCCTCCGGCCGATCTTGATGACGTCCTTTGCGTTCATCCTGGGGGTTGCCCCGCTGGCAGTCGCAACGGGAGCAGCTGCCGAAATGCGGCGGTCACTGGGCACGGCGGTACTGTTCGGGATGTTGGGCGTGACCTGCTTTGGTCTTCTTTTCACACCCGCCTTTTACACTTTCATCCGCAATTTCGGCCGTGACCGTAAGGAACGCGAATTGAGTCAAGCCGCGCTCAAAGCGACGGCGATCGTTCTTGCCTTCAGCCTATTTGCAGGTGGTTGTGCCGTGGGTCCACGCTATGTGAAGCCCACCACCAATCTTGCTCCATTTCACAATCTCGTCGGGGCCAGTGCGGCGAAGCCGGAATTTCCGGCACCGCCTCTCGACAGTTGGTGGACAGGCTTCAACGATCCGATGCTCGTGACTGTCGTGCAGCGCGCCCTGGACCAAAATCTGGATCTTGCCGCTGCCTTTGCGCGTGTCCGCCAGGCGCGAGCGGCAGCAGCAGCGGCGGGCGCGCAACTTCTGCCGACGGCTGATTTGGAGGCGACGGGCACGGCTCTGCACCAGAGCGTCGTGAGTCCACTAGGTTCTGTAGCGAATAGTTTTCCCGGGTACAGCCGCGATCAACGTGAGTACACAGTTGGAGCTGCGGCGAGTTGGGAAATCGATCTTTCCGGGGGGCTGCGCCGCGGCAAAGCTGCGGCTGCTGACGAACTCCAGGCTGCGCAGGCCGACCAAGTCGGAACTCGAATCACCGTCGCCGCCGAGGCGGCGGACGCCTACCTTCAGGTGAGGGAGTATCAGGCGAGGCTTGCGGTTGCGCAGCAACTCATAGATACCGATACACATCTTCTGGAGTTAGTCGAAGTGCGTCGACGGGTGGGAGTGGCGGACGATCGGGAAGTTGCCCAGGCGGAAGCACTTCTCAAGCAAGCCAAGTCGACGGTGCCCTCCTTGCGTGTGGCCCTTGAAGCCCAGCTGAACCGTCTCGACGTCCTCATGGGCGCTCAGCCGGGAACGTACGCCGAAGAGCTTTCCAAGTCAGGCGCAATTCCCGGAATCCCCGCAATCACCGGTGCCGACCAGCCTCTGGATGTCCTGCGCCGCCGACCCGACATCATCGCGGCCGAGCGCCGGCTTGCCGCGTCGAACGAACGAATCGGTGTTGCGATTTCGGACTACTACCCGAAGGTTTCGCTTTCCGGCGCGCTTGGTTTCGACAGCACCAGCGGAGGCACTCTTTTCAACGGGAAAGCGTTCCAGCCCATCGGGACGGGAGCGCTGCGATGGCGGCTTTTCGATTTTGGAAAGGTCGCAGCCGAAGTCGCGCAATCGCGCGGCGCGTATGCCGAAGCGCTTGCCGGGTATCGGCAAGCCGCCTTGAGAGCCGCGGAAGATGTCGAGAATGCGTTGATGGAGCTTGCGCAGACGCAGGTCCGCCTAGAGGAGTTGCAAGGTGAAGTTACCTCGCTTACGCGGGCTCGCGATCTTTCAGAGCGGGCCTACAAGGCCGGCGCAATTCCGCTGACCGACGTTCTGAACGCGGATAGTCAACTTCTTGTTGCACGAAATGACGTGGAGAGCACCCGAGCGGATGCGGCCCGCGCTGCCGTGCGTACCTTCCGCGCACTTGGCGGCGGGTGGGACGTACGCAGCAACCCGTCCATCGCTGCGGTGAAATGAGGGAGCTGGAAGGGCAGAAACAAAAACCAACTATGGACAGGGCAATGACCAGGGAACATAGCTTCGTCGCCGGCGATTATTCTGATCGCGATCTATACGCAAGTTCTCGGACTCGAGAACGCGCCCTAAACTCGGCGATCGTCCGGGCTGAGATCAGCGAAAGCTTCGAAGAGTATCTTGAGATCTTCGAGGCCTTTTACGCCGACGATATCGAGGTAAGCAGCGAAACCGCGGAAGAACCGATTCGTGGAAAGGACAGAGTGCGCTCACTCTTGGCCACCTTCCTGGTTCCGCTTCACGTGATGGCCGAAGTCGGTGGTTTATCGATATCCATTCGACAGACCGCCATTCCTGGAGATGTTGCAGGCGAGACGCATTCCGCGTGGACGCTCGACTTGGTCGGCGTGTCCGGCAGAACGTGCACGGTGACTTGGCGGGCCCTCCGGAAATGGAACGGTTCGCGGGTAGTGTACGAGCATCACTATGACGAGCAGCAGAGCGGGGGCCCCCTAACTTCCGATGACTTGAGTTTCGACGCGGTGAACCTGCCGTAGTGTTGAGGAAATGAAGCTATGACAAACGAAGGCTCTTATGTGGCTCTCGGGCTGAAGGTATGGAAGGCACAACTCGACCGGGCGGACAAGCTTTTTGGAGGACTCTCGTCCGAGGTGGTCCTGCGGGAAATAGCGCCGGGTCGAAACAGGCTGCTTTACTTGTGGGGACATCTCACGGCGATGCATGACGCGATGCTGCCGCTGTTGGGGCTCGGAGATCGGTTTCATCCCGAGTTCGATGTCGCCTTCGTCTCTAATCCCGACAAGTCCCAAGCCGCCATTCCGTCGCACGAACAGGTTCGCCAGGTATGGAAAACCGTAAACGGTGAATTGTGGAAGGGGTTTGAGAAAATGTCGTGGTCCGACTGGCTCCAGCGGCACACGGCCGTATCAGAAGAAGATTTCGCGAAAGATGCTTCGCGCCATCGCTTCGTGTGGCTGGCGAATTGTTGTTTTGCCCATATTTCCTTGGGATTTCCCTTCCTGCTACGATTCTGCGATGAGCAATCTGGTCATTCTGTTTATCCATTTCATTGCTACCCTGGCCCGCTTGCTCGGTCCTGGCGGTGTCCGTTCCATAGTTGCCGAGTTCCTTATCCTCAAGCACCAACTCTTGATCGTGAATCGATCCCGGCAACGATCGCCGAATTTGTGCACCTCGGACCGCATCCTCGCCGGCTTGATGGCGCTCTTGGTGCGTCCCACTCGCCTGCTCCGTGCCGCAATCGTTCTGAAGCCTTCGACACTGCTAGCCCTTCATAAAGCCTTGAGCAAAGGAAAGTACCGGATGCTGTTCTCCCCGAATCGCCGTCGGAAGCCCGGCCCGAAAGGGCCGAGTGCGGAGCTCATCCGGGCGGTAGTCGAAAGGAAACAACGGAATCCCAACTGGGGCTGTCCGCGAATCGCTCAACCGATCGCCTTGGCGTTTCAGATCCAAATCGACAAAGACGTGGTTCGCAGGATTCTCGCGCAGCGCTACCGGCCGGGGCAGGACTCCGGTGGTCCTTCCTGGCTGACTTTCCTTGGGCATATGAAAGACAGCCTCTGGAGTATCGATCTATTCAGGTGCGAGTCCGCCACCTTGCGGTCCCACTGGGTCCTGGTGGTCATGGATCAGTTCACGCGCCGGATCATTGGATTCGGCGTGCATGCGGGAACGGTCGATGGTGCCGCACTCTGTCGGATGTTCAACCGCGCCATTCGTGGGCAATGCTGGATGCCGAAGTACCTCAGCTCTGACAATGATCCGCTCTATCGGTTCCACCAATGGCAAGCCAATCTGCGGATACTGAAGACGGTAGAAATCAAGACCATCCCCTACGTCCCCCTGTCCCATCCATTCGTAGAAAGGCTGATCGGCTCCCTGCGGCGGGAATACTTGGATCACATGTTGTTCTGGACGACGGCAGACCTCGAAGACAAGCTGCTCGATTTCAGGACCTACTTCAACAACCATCGCACCCATAACTCGCTGGAAGGGCAAACGCCGGATACGCCCACGTCACGGCCACCAGCCAATCTCCACTCGTTTCGCTGGCAACCACACTGTCGAGCCCTCTATCAGACCCCGGTGGCTGCCTGATTTGTCAAAGACTCGCGCTCGCTGCGGTATCCGGTCAACGTCGGCACAAGCTCCCAACGAAATCATTCGGTATTTGAGTTCTGAAGCGTAGCGCGTTTCGCGGATCCGATCGTTTCACTGCCACCGTATCAATTCGCCAGAGACAGGTTCTGGCTATGCTCGGGGAGACTCGAGGTGGTGGTCCTGTTTGGGATGTTGAGTCTGGTGGCACAGTTTGTGTACTGGTCGCGGATTGTCAGCGGCCTCAATCAAGAGCACGCCTGAAACCTTGACGGTGACCTTTGAGGGGTTCAGCCCTACGCACGACTTTTTTGACTATACGGGCAAACGAAGTGCACTTCCGCAACCGCCGCACGATTGCTGATGTGGCCGTTCTCTATCCTCAGCGCACGGTAGCATTCTACTCGCGGCCAGAGTCAAAGCGGCCACGTTATCGCTGTGGTCCCATCGATTATTTGCAAGGACTTTACTACGCGCTGCTCGAAGGCCGTTTCTTCTTCGATTTGGTACACGAAGGAAACCTCGACGCGGCGAATCTTAAAAAATATCGCGTCTTACTTTTGCCCTTTTGCCTAACGCTGCGTATCTGAGCGAAGCTCAGCGTGAAGCCATCCGGCAGTATGTGAAGGATGGCGGTTCGCTTCTCGCCACTTTTGAAAGTTCACGCTATTCGGAGTGGGGAGAACCGCGAAATGATTTCCAACTGGCTGATCTCTTTGACGCGCATGTGACGGGCGACGTCATCGGTCCACATGGGAACAGTTACGCACGCATAGAGGCTCGGCATCCGGTCCTCGAAGGCTTCAATGATACTGCTCTGCTTCCCGGAGCCGAGAATCGCGTACCGATCAGTACGGCGGTTCCGCTAACGTTGAGCGTGGTTCCCGCGTACCCGGCCTTCCCGCCAGAAATGGTTTATCCCCGGACCCCACGGACGACCGAGCCGGCCGCAGTTTTCCATGAGAAAGGAAAATCACGCATCGTCTATTTCGCCGGAGACATTGACCGTACTTGTTGGCGGTCCGGAAACAGCGACATCAGTCAGCTTTTACAGAACGCGATCAGGTGGGTGCGCGGGCCAGCGCCCCGTGTTTCGATCACTGGCGAGGGGCTTATTGAGGCATTTGCGTGGGAGACTGAACCCGGATACGCGCTGCATCTGCTGAACTACGCGAATCCCAATATGACGCATGGAGCCATCCGTCATACCTATACACTCGGAGCGCAGCACGTGCGTTTTCGGGTCGGCAGCGATCGGGTAGTCAGGAATGTTCGCGCCCTGCGTTCGGCAGCCACACTAAAGTTTCAGCAACAAGCCGAGACCGTTAGCTTCGATCTTCCAAACCTTGCCGATTACGAGGTCGTCGCGCTCTTCTTGACATCCTCCCCTCCCTGAAGGGTCCCTGAAGGGAGCGCCCCTGGTGTAATTCCTCGGGCGGCTGAGAACTTCCGACCTCTGCGTAACTGCCAAACCCTCAGCGCGCATGCAGCAAGAAGGATGGAAGTTACTCCATCCAAGACTAGCGATTGTGCTGGTGTCTGTGTTTGCTTCGGCCGTGAATCGACGATGGCCAAAAGTGGCAAAGCGGAGCGCCCTGCAGCCGATACGATTGGATTGGGAAGAGTTGGCGATTGTGATGGCGCCTGGAATTTGGCTTGCTCACCGAGCGCTGGAAGTGTCCCCGTCCCAGAGACTTCAAAGCTTGGCCCTTCCCCTGCGCTTAATTGGTAGGCAGTCTGGACTTGATAGCCGGCGTTACCGGTTGACAGCAATTGGAAGGTCGGCTGGCGAGAAGAGAATTTCATGGTCAGTGGAATCATGATCGCCAATTGCCGCAGCGGATACGCATGTCTTGTTTGAAAGGCAGCGTGGCCATCGTAGGGTACATCGTAGTTGAAGGCAAACTTTGTAGCTCCCGGACGCAATGGGAAATTCAGATTCAGAGTATAGTGCCCAGGCTCACCGCGCACAGGAGCCGCAGAGATCACAAGGCCGGTCTCCCCCGGACCCGCCGCCAGAACAGAATCAAGCCTGCCATTTGCCGGCAGGAACACTTCAAACGTGCGCGCACCGGCCTTCGTCCGGGGCGGGGTGGATTCGTTCTTGACTTCGACGAGGTCAGAGACATGAAGCAGGCTTCCGTTGGTAACAAAACGGAGGATTTCGATGCTGCCGCTAACACCACGCACTCGCCGAGCTGCGTCAAACACCTCGATGGAGAGGGCCTGACCCATGGAAGCCTGCTGATCGTAACTGACTCCTTGGTGAATGACACGCACCAGATACGGTTTGTCAGGGTATCGCACACGGAGTGCAAACGTTCCTTGTGCGTCGGTCTTCGCGCGTGCTTCCGCCTCTATTGCTCGATCCAACCGAATGAGGATCACTTCATCAGCGGCAGCGGGCTCGCCGCGGCTCTGATTGCGGACCGAGCCGGTGACGCGTCCCGCCGGGAGTGCTCCCTCTGAAAAACATGCAAGCAGGATCAAGCTGGTGAACAGCTTTCGCGCGAATCTCTTTCCGAATGTACGAAGCTTCATCATTCGGTTGCCGCATTCTTGGCTGTGGATGTCATCGGACGAGGCGCATGTCCAAACATGATGCCGGTTTCCACTTCCAGCGGCTTTCCGTCGCGCAGGTACCTCCGGAACCGCCACTGGGACAGCGCATCCGTAATGGCTTTTGCTTGATCGGGAAATGCGCTGAGAAAATGAATGTGCTTCACCTTGCCTTCTTTATCGATAATGATGCGGACTGGAACCGGGTTGAATCTCCGTTCAGCGAACAGCGGATCAACTCTTTCTGTAACATTTTCACCGTTTGCGTAGTCCTTTATGCAAACCGGAACATCACCGCCGCCCCTCCCCGAAACGGGGCCGGCCTCCTCCGGCAAGCTCATCTTGTTCATTTCCTCGATGAGATCCTCGGTCAGTTTTATATCCCGACCAATAAACACAAACTGGACCACGTGACAGCGGATTTGCGTCGCCAATACGCGCCAATGCAGCTCGGCGACGGGCGAACCGTAGTCAAAGCGGACGAAGGAGTGATTGGCGATCCTGACAAGCGTCGGTGGTTGTTCCACCCTATAGTCCGCGCTCAAACCTTTGTTGTGGAGATAGATCAGGTCCAGCGTGTTCCCAGCCGGGGCAAGCGTGAAAAACAGATCTTGAGCAACAATCAAGATACTGCCCTTGCTTTTCCCCTTGAATTTGTCCGCGGGCCGGATTTGCGCGAGAACGTAGTAGCCGGTGTCCGACGGCGGTGGACCGGTGTATTTTTCCGTCCAATCCGTGGGTAGTGCGTACGTGAGACCAAAATATTGATTCTTGTAAACGCCGTCGGCGAGTCTCCCGCCTTCTGGGAGGGGAGTTGCAAAATCGCTGGAACTTGGCCACGCACCTTTGACAAGGATGACGTCCGTGGGCAGCTTTTTCGTTGGGGAATTGTCAGAAAAATCGCCCCCGTTCTGAGGGGCGCCTTGCGCACCGGCAAGCAGCGGTGCAGATAGACCAAACAGTAGCAGGGAACGCACGCATTTGATGTGCATATTTAGAGCGCCCTTGTTTAAGAACAGAAACGAAGCGGGCGAGGCAGTTCGTGTCTCGCCCCGATGAATCGTAGCCAAGAATTACAGCGAGCGCAGGAAGTTCAGAATGTCCTGCTGCTGGCTGGGGGTCAGCTGTTGGTCGAAGATTGCCTCCACGGTGGTGGCTTCCCCACCGTTGCTCTCATGCGCCTCGATAGCACAGAGCAGGTCGCTGCAACGACCGTCGTGGAGGAAGAAGATGCGCTGGCCCAGGCCCCACAAGGGGGCTGTGCGGAACTGGTCGCCGCCGGCGCCGCCCTGGGAGACGTTGTCTGCCAATACCGTACCCATGTGGTGGATCTCGATGTCCGAGAACAAGCTGGCAGTAGCGTTGCCCAACCCTGGCGTTAAATTAGAGGGCTGGGTGGCGAGCGACGGCGTATGGCAGGTGGCGCAGCCGATTGCGCTAAAGAGCCTGCGGCCGTTAGCGATCGAGGTCGCTCCTCCCGGAGAAGTAGTGGAGGGTGTGGGCTGGTCGAGGAACTGCATGAACGCAACGAACAGCCCAACGTCACTGGTCACTGTGGAAGCGCTGGTACCACCCGAGTGGGTAATGTCCTCCGGGTAGCCGATCCCCGCCAGGTTCAGGCAATTGGCGGGAAGCCCGCTTCCCAATTGGTCCTCACCCGGCAGCGGCCGGTCTTGCGGAAACAGTTCGTTGGAGATGCCCATCTCCACGTTGTAGGCCTCACCGGCGAAGATCATCAGCGACTTGTTCTGCGCCTTCCAGCCAAAACGGCTGATGGTGCCATCGTTTCCGTTGTGGTTGAAGGTGCCGCTAATCCCCAAATTATTGCCTGCCTGTGCCGCGTGGTTGGCAAGCAAAGTTGAGTCGTCAATGTTTGCCATGAGCCCCGTGCCAAACGTCGGTGTGGGAATGCGAAAGATGATGTTGTTTGCTGCGCGGGCAGCGTTAAAGCTAGGCTGCGGCAGGCTGCAGCTTCCGGCATCGGATCTGCCTGAGACGGTGAACAGATCTTCTACTCCACCGTTCGGCGCGTTCGGATTGGCATTCCCGAATTGGTCAAAGAAGAACGGGAAGCGCGCCTCGCGCACCGGGCCGTTGACTAGGACAAAGAAGGGAATGGCATTCGTGCTGCCATTCACGATGCCGTTCGCGATCACCTGACTTTGGGGGTTCGGCCCGACATTAGGAAAAATACCGGACGACGGACTCGTTCCGCCCGAGGCGGGTTGCGAGTGACACGCCCCGCACGAATCCAAGTTGAACCGCGGTCCCAGACCTGGGTTGTCTCCGGTGACAGTTTGGTGCTCATTGAACTGCGCGAGTCCAGTTTGAAAAAAAGCCAGGTCGTTTGGATTGGCGCTGACCGAAGCGAGCGGCTGGCCCGCGTTTATGCCTGTGTTGCTGCGTACTCCTGGATCGGTCTGGGCAAGCGCGATTCCGGGAAATCGCAGCGCCGTTAGAAATGCCAGAACCAGAGCGAGCTTTGTTGTTTTCATTGCTGACCTCCTTGGCCTCGGAGGTGCACCCCATCCCCTCCTGGTTGACACACTTCCACACAGCAGTCGTATTAGGGATTGCGGAATCCCGTGCCGGATGTAAGCAACCTGAGATGCTGTTTGTGCTCCGGCTTACATTTCTCTTACAACGTGCCGCGAAGAAACCGCAAGAAAAAAAAGTTAGCTTAACTGGTCTTTCGTTAGCATTTTGCGTCGTCACTCTGTTTTCGGTATCGCGCCGGAGCCTGTGTGAAGCGCCGTTCAAATGCCCGGATGAAGCTGGAAGCATGCCCATAGCCAATGCTGTAGGCAACCTCTTTCACACTCATATGGCTGCTCGAGAGGAGGCTCGCTGCTCTCTGAAGCTTTTGTTCGTTTAACCACTCGCCCATGGAAACACCGGTCTGGTGCTTGAACAGTCGCTGGAGGTACGAGGGGCTCAGGTGGAATTCGAGGGCCAGATCGCGGATCGCGAACGTTGTACCGGACTCGACCATTCGCACGATCCTTTTTACGCGCTCATCCAGAATCGCGGGCCTCAATGGGAAAGCCAGGGTGTCTGCCCCACTTCCTCTTTCCAAGGTGGTATGAGAATTACGAGTACGAGATGTCAGTGTGCGCACACGGCCTCCTCTGGGGAATCTCTGGTACGCTGCACGCGCTTGGACGGCTTTGAGGTCTATGAGGAAGAGCTTCTTGCAAAGAGCTGCAGCGTTGGACGCTTGGGTTCGATTGCTTCTTTCGACCACCTCCACAGTCCCTAAGTCGAGAAATGGATCGGAAATTGCGCCTGGGCACCGGGAGGAATTCAGGGGCGGGACCTACTTCCGGAGTGAATAGGGAGGAAATCTACGGGAAGGCAGAATGCATGTCAATAGTACCTTGGGCGATTGCGGCACCAAGCCGCTGTTCTCGAGGGTTTTCTTTTTTTTTGGCATGTACAAGTAACCGCAGGGCAGGTAGTTTGCGTTTCAAGAAGCCGAGGGGCTATTCGTCATGGTCGGCAACGAGAACAGGGTGGGAGAACTCCGCGCGCTGATTGCCGTGCCGGAGTGGATCGAACACGCTCCCCGCGCGTTTGCTCGGAGCCGTTGCGCGGTCGTATGCGTGGCGGCGCTTGTTGTCTTGTGGAGAACTGGACCGGACACCGTATCACGTTCGGTGAGAGGCATCACTGGTGTATCGAGACCCCGCAATTGTCTGAACTGGTCATTTTTGGGAGTCAAGGTCATGTATATATTGGTCCCGCGCCTCCCACACCAATCCGGCCAATCCGGCAAGACGACCAGGCGGTTTGGCGTGAATTGCTCAATCCGTCGCAAGAAACATCCGATGAGATTAACTACGAGGTGGGATCTCGTCGATCGATATTACGGGAAAAGTCTACAAATCCCCAAGGTTGTTGGTCTTCGGTAATTGGCGCGAGGATTCTCAAAAGAAAAATTTGATGCCCATTTGCATGATCCCTGCCGGCATGGCACTCACAATTCTGCCGAATTGCGGGCTGCCGAAGGTCCCGTTCACCGATGTCGCACCAAAAAACTGGGCTTGATTGAAAACGTCGAAAGCCTCGGCCCGGACTTGCAGGGATTTGCGTTCATTCAGGGGGATGACCTTCAGAACGGCCACATCGAAGTTAATGAAACCTGGCCCGTACAAAAATCGTCGCGGCGAATCGCCGAGCGTGCCCAAGATCTCTTGGCTAAACAGTGAGGTGTTGAAGGCCGGTCCCTTTGCCGGGTCGTAATTTAGGTTCAGTGGACCCGGCGCGACGTTCGGCCGATCCAGATAGTTATTGTTTACGCCGTTCGGGTTAGTGCCCAAAAGAGAGTCGTCGCTATTGTCATAGATGGTGACCGGCAGACCGGTGCTCAGGCGTGTCGTGCCAGAGACACTCCATCCATCGGTGAGCCGGTCATGCCTGCTGAAAAGTTCACCGACAGGCAGATCGAATTGGTAGGTGACCACGAAGTTGTGCCGCAGATCGTACGAGCAAAGCGCCCTGGTGTAGCTCAGATTCGTAGCCATGACCTCTTCTCCCAGAGAGGACGAATTATCAATGCACTTGCTATACGTGTAGTTGGCAAGGAATTGCAGCTGCTTGCCCGTGCAGTGGCGGTGGCTTCCAACGCGTTGTAATTGGCGTTACCAATCGTTTTTTGCAGGCTGTCACCCCGTGTGGTCAAAAATCTCAAACGTATTGAAAAGGCTTGGTTTCCGGTCTCGTAATTTTTTCGCACAGCTGCTTTCTGAAACCTCAAGAGCATGTACAATCTGGGTTCGACAATCAAGTCTAGGGAGGCTCTGGAATGATTTGGGCTCGCATGCTTGCTTACATCACCGGAACCGTAGACCAGGAACTACTACTCAGGAACGAATATCTGGCCGCAGAGAACCGCATCCTGAGAGCCCAAATCAAAGGCAGGTTGTTGTTATCCGATGCCGAAAAAGCTACGTTGGCTGAGATCGCCCACCGGCTCAAACGGAAGGTCTTGGAAGAATTGGCGGCTGTCGCGAAACCGGATACGCTGCTGGCCTGGTACCGAAAGCTCATCGCCAACAAGTTCGACGGATCGAAGTTTCGCAAATCCTCGGGTCGTCCCCGAGTTGACGAGGAAACCGAGCGGTTGGTGGTGCAGATGGCGAAGGAAAATCCCGGGTGGGGCTATGACCGGATCGTGGGCGCCATGGCCAACCTAGGTCACCGGCTCTCGGATCAGACCGTGGGCAATATTCTCCGCCGCCATGATATTCCACCGGCTCC
>Ga0209265_1000256_pt1 | contig 14035 bp, 12 predicted proteins | sample GraSoiAngelo_103_FD_185872 | JGI IMG/M metagenome (GOLD analysis project Ga0209265, IMG submission 185872) | Grasslands soil microbial communities from the Angelo Coastal Reserve, California, USA - 14_0903_05_20cm (SPAdes) (version 2) | ecosystem: Environmental > Terrestrial > Soil > Grasslands ...
CATCGATCACCGCGTGCGTGAGCACGTCGGCGTCAGAGTGGCCGGCCAGCCCACGCGAGTGGTCGACCTCGACCCCGCCGAGGACGAGGCGCCGTCCCTCGGCGAAGCGATGGCTGTCGAAGCCGATTCCGACGCTCATCGATTAATCCTCGCGCACCGCGCTGGGCAGTGGCTCAAGTCGGCGCTTTCGATTTTCGAAAACGCAGATCTCCCCCACCCCAAGCTCGCCGAGGAAATCGAGCGCCTGGTCGTAGCCAGAGCCGACCTGCTCGGGCAGGTGAGCATCGGAGGAGAGAGCGAAGGAGGCGCCGGCCTCGACGCACATCTCGGCAAAGCCAGCCGCCGGGTAGATCTCACCGACCGGCTTGCGCAGGCCGGCCGTGGAAACCTCGACCGCGATCCCGCTCTCGGCGATCGCCTCGACCGCGGGCTCGTAGAAGAAGCGGGGGTCGCGCTCGGGCAGGGGCCTGGCGCCGCCCCAGACCTTGACCAGGTCGGGGTGGGCGAGGATGTCGAAGAGGCCCGAGCGGGCGCACTCGGCCACGGCAGCGAAGTAACGGCGCCAGACCTCGTCCGGGTCGCCCTTGCTCTCCCAGACGTCCCAGCCGGGATGATCGACCGCGGCGTCGCCGATGAAGTGGACCGAGCCGACGACGTAGTCGAAGTCGCGCGCCTCCAGCAACGCCGCCGTACGGTCCTCGGCGGCGGGGATGTAGTCGCACTCGACCCCAAGACGCAGCGGTGTCGTGCGCACGAACTCGCAGTAGGAATCCAGGTCGTCGCGCGCCTCCTGCTCCCAAAGGGGATGGCGCCAAAGGTCGAGTGCCTGGGTGAAGCGATAGACGTGCTCGGAGACGCCCAGCTCGGCGATCCCGGCGGCCTCGGCCGCTGCGAGGTAGCGGTCGACGTTCTCGCTGGTGAAGAAGCGCTCGCCGGGAGTATCGGGCTCGTCGGGGCGGAGGTGGAGGTGGTAGTCGGTGAGCACTCAGGTGTTCCTTTGCCTTGCTATTCGGGACGGGCACAGCGCGGGCTGTGAGACTAGGCGACCCGGGCCGCGGATACGCTGAGACCATGGTCCACCTGCGGATCGTCGTCCCGGCAGAGCGCTGCGGCAAGGTCCTCGACCTGCTCGAAACGGCGCCCTCGACGACCAACCTGGTCTTCCTCGCCGGCGCCGCGCGCCAGCCGAAGGGGGACGTCGTCCTCTGCGACATCGCCCGCGAGGACGCCAGCGTGCTGATCGACGACCTCAAGGAGATGGGCGTGGCCCGCGACGGCTCGATTTCACTCGAGCAGATCGACTCGCAGCTCTCCGACGCGGCCGACCGGGCCGAGCGCGCCGCCTACGGCAAGCCCTCCAATGCGGTCGTCTGGGAGGAGGTCGAGGCGCGCACGTCCGAGAACACCGAGCTGGGCGGCAACTTCCTCATCTTCATGGTCCTGGCCTGCCTGATCGCCTCGGTCGGCATCTTCCTCGGCTCGCCGATCCTGATCGTCGGGGCGATGGTCGTCGGGCCCGAGTTCGGGCCGCTGGCCGGCTTCTGCGTGGCGATGGTCGAGCGGCGGCGCGATGTCGCCCGGCGCTCGCTGGCGGCGCTCGCGATTGGCTTCCCGGTCGGGATCACCGCCGCCTTCCTCTTCACCCTGATCTCGAAGTGGACCGGGATGCTGGCCTCCGATTTCAGCGGCTCGATGCACCCGCTGACCCAGTTCATCTCCAAGCCCGATGACTTCTCCTTCATCGTCGCCTGCTTCGCCGGCGCCGCCGGCATGCTCTCGCTGACCTCGGCCAAGTCGGGGGCGTTGATCGGTGTGCTGATCTCGGTGACGACGATTCCCGCCGCGGCCAACATCGGCGTCGCCTTCGCCCTCGCCGACTGGTCGGAATGGCGCGGGGCAATGGCCCAGCTGGCCGTCAACCTGGTCGCGATCGTAATGGCCGGCGTCGTCACCCTCTCTATTCAGCGCCGGCTCTTCGAGCGGCGGCGCCGTCGTCACATGGACGACGACAGCCGCGCCATCGCCGGCCTGCCGAGCAAGCCCGCGGGGAGCGCCCTGCGCCGGTGATCCGCCAGCTGGCGATCATGCTCGCGGCCTTCGTCCTCGGCACGGCAGTCGCCGCGGCGCTCGGCGCGGTCAGCTTCGGCGTCGCTCTGGCCGTCGGTCAAGTCTGCTTCGCCGCAACCCTGGCCTGGGTCCTGCTGCACTGATTTGACGCCCAACCGCGGCGCAAAGGCTCCTATACGCCCGCGGAGCGCTCGTTCAGCAGCAACTCGGCGAGCTTCAGGTCAAGCGGGGTCGTCACCTTGAGGTTCTCGGCAGGCGACGGATGGATTAGCACCCTGCCCCCCACCGCCTCGACCATCATCGCCTCGTCCGTCGCCTCGCTCAATTGCTCCGGATCGACCTCCAAGGCCGAGCGCAGCGCCTCGATCCGAAAGACTTGCGGCGTCTGCGCCGCCCAGAGCGAACCGCGATCGACGGTCGCTTCGATCACGCGCCCTCCATTTGCCACCTCAGAGGTAGTCAAGGGGGGGCGCGCGGCTCGCTTGATCGTGTCGGTGACCGGGGCGGCGGCAATCGCACCGGAGAGGTCGGGGTCGGCGGCCAGGGTCGCAATCACCGCCTCGATCAGCTCGGGGGTGACAAGTGGCCGCGCCGCATCGTGAATCGCGACCAGCTCGGTGTTGACGGCTGCCAAGGCATTCGACACAGACTCAGTTCGGGTGGCGCCGCCGTCGGCGATGCCGACGTCACTGCCGACGAGATCGTGCGCATATCCGGGTGGACAAGCGACAACAATCGAACGCACCGAGGGCGCGGCGCGGCAAGCCGCGATCGACCACTCGACCATTGCCCTGCCGACCAGTGGAACGAAGGCCTTCGGGCCGCCGGCTCCGAGCCTTTGCCCGGAGCCGGCGGCCGCGATCACGGCCGTGACAGGCGCTGCGGAGCTACGCCGTGGCGGCGAAGCGCTCCTCCAGCAGTCCGTCGAGGTATTCCTCCGCGCCCTCCTCGTCTTTGTCGAGCGCGTACATGAACTCCGAGGCGAGGATCTTCTTCGCCCGCGTGTACATCTGCTTCTCACCGGTTGAGAGGCCCTTTTCCATCTCGCGGATGGCAAGGTTGCGCACGACCTCGGCCAGCTCGAACACGTCCCCGGTCTTGATCTTCTCGCGGTTGTACTTGAAGCGCCGGTTCCAGTTTTTTGGCATATCCGAGACGTCGTCGGTGAGCACGTCGGTGACCTTCTTGATTTCTTCCTCGTCGATCACGCGGCGCAGCCCAGCGACGCCGGCGTTTTCGCAGGGGACCATCACCGTGAGTTCGTTGTGGAGGATCTTGATCGTGAGGTAGTCACGCTCCTCCCCCATCAGCTCCCGGGACTCCTTCTTCAACACGAGACCAGCACCGTGGTGCGGGTAGACGACCTTGTCACCCTCTTCGAAATCGCAGACGTAAGGGATCTCAACGTCCGCTTCGAAGCCCGCCTCCATGGCCTCCTCTGCTAGCTCAGAAATCGGGTGCTCCTTTCCTTTGTCGATGGCAACTGTCGCCATCTAGCTCTGTAGGTACCGATCGACCATGTCGACCTCCTGAAGCCTGCGCAGGCCCTCGCGGATGTCCTTGGCTCGTGTAGAGCCGACACCATCGACGGCCTCCAGGTCGGCGTCAGAGGCAGCGAGTACCTCCTCCAGCCCACCCAGCTCCTGGATGATCTTCTGGACGACAAGCTTGGGGATGCGCGGCACGCGGCCGAGCACGCGGTAGCCGCGCGGGGCCACCGGGAAGTCGAGGGTGTTGAGCTTGCGGTCGTAGCCGAGCAGCTCACCCAGGCGGCCGAAGTCGAGCACGTCCTCGTGCGGCAGGCGGGCCAGCGACTGCAGAACCGTGGCCAGATTCTGCTCGGAGTCCTCGACCGAGTAGTCGCGGACGAGCGCTGTCTTGTCGGCGGCGACGCCGACCATCGTCTCCTCCAGCTGCATCTCAATCAGGCGGCCCTCGGTGCCGAGCTCGACGATGTAGCGCTCGACCTCCACTGCCATGCGGGTGACCAACTCGGCCCGCTGCAGGACGGCAAGGGCGTCGTAGAGCACGCCGCCGCCCTCGAACTCGAGCACGGTGAGGCGGTTGGAAACCTGGTCGAGGCGAGCGCGGTACTTGTCGAGCGTCGCCAGTCCCTGGTTGGCCTTGGCCAACACGGCGGGAATGTCTTGGAGGATGTACTTCGTGCCCTCGATGTAGAGGGAAACGACGTCGCGGCGCTGGGAGATCGCGACTACCAGCGCCTCGGTCTGCTTTGAAACGCGCTCGGCGGTGCGGTGGCGGGTGCCGGTCTCGGCCGAGAGGATCGTCGGGTCGGGCATCAGCTGTACGTTGGCCCAGGCGATCTTGGTCGCCTCGGAGTTGAGCACGATCGCGCCGTCCATCTTTGCCACCTGGTAGAGCATCGCCGGCGTGTAGTCGATGTCGAGCTTGATTCCGCCGGAGAGCAAGTGCGAGATGTCGCCGGCGTCGCCGACGACGATCAGCCCACCCGTGCGCGAGTGGACTATGTTGTCGAGGCCCTCGCGCAGGGCCCCGCCCGGCGCGACAACGTCAAGGGCCCTCAGTAGACGGGGATCCTGGCGTTCAGACAACTCGTGAAGCTCATCCCCAGGCAGCGCTGACATCGCTTCTTAGGATGGCAAAAACCGCTTTGTAATGCGGTGTGACTAATCTCTAGTGGACAGGTCGGGATAGTCATTGTCAAGGAAACCGGTCACCTAACTGAGACAAAGGCCGGATTTGACGCTCAAAGATGGAAGCGGCGGTGGTGAAAGTGATGTCGCAGGGCGTTCGGATGGGGCTTGCCAGCCACCGACGGGTCGGGGCCGGGCTGCTCTGGATCACATACGAAGGCCCAAGTGAGCGCCGTGCCGAGGGCGCAGAGCGCGACCAGAACCCAGGTCGAGCCGGCGATTCCGGCCGTAAATGAGCTGCCACCATCCTGGAGGGCGTGAAAGACGGCGCCGCTGGCAGCCAGCGCGATGGTCCCCGCCATCACCCGATCCATCGCCAGGACACCGGAGGCGATGCCCACCTTCTCGGCCGGCATCGCCGCCATCGCTGCGGTCGACATCGGCGCGTAGACCAGACCAAGGGCGATGCCGAAAAGCAGGTAGCCAACGAGCAAGAGGCCGTAGCCGCTGCCCGCCTCCAGCTGAGTCAGGACAAGCAGGCCTGCGGTGCCGCAGGCCATCCCGGCGGTCATCAGGTGTCGCGCCCCGAAGCGACCGATCAGACGGGCGGAGAGCGGTGAGATCACGACCATCGGCGCCGTGATCGGCAGGATCATCAGTCCACTGAGCACGGCCGAGTGGCCGGCCACGTCCTGCAGGTATTGCGGCTGGAAGAACATCACCGCCCAGTAGGCGCCAACCAGGGCGAAGGCGGCGGCGCTGGCGCCAAAGTAGGGCCGGTTGTGGAAGAGCTCGAAATCGACGATCGGCTCGCTGGTGCGGTGCTCCTGCCGCCAGAACGCGTAGAGCGCGACGAGACCGACGACCGCCACCGCGGCAGTGGTCGCGCCGTTCCAGGTCCTGCTCTGCACCAGCGCTAGGACGACCGCTGCCAGCCCGACGCCGAGCGCCAGCAGCCCAGTGAAGTCCACCCGTCGACCAGCACCCGGATCGGTGGACTCGGGGGCCGCCACCGCCGTGATCCGGATCCCAACCAGTGCCACCGGCAGGTTGATCCAGAAGATCACCCGCCAATCGATTTCCACCAACAGCCCGCCTGCCAACGGCCCGATCGCCAGGGCCAGCGCCGAAACCCCGGCCCAGACCCCAAGCGCCCGTGCCTGTTCGGAGGCCGGAAAGGCATTGCAGACGATCGCCAGCGACAGCGGCAACATTGGCGCCGCGCCGATCCCCTGCAGGATGCGACCGGCAATCAGCGCCTCCTGACTCCCGGCCGCACCCGACACCACCGAGCCCAGTGCAAAGACCACCATGCCGGTGAGGAAGAGCCGCTTGCGTCCGAGCATGTCACCCAACCGCCCAGCGGTGACGACGAAGACCGTAATCGCCAGCAGATAGGCGTTCATTACCCACTGCAGACCAGCGGCAGTTGCATCGACGTCATGGCGAATGCTGGGCAGCGCCAAAGCCACCACCGTGGAGTCAAGCATCAAGAGAAACAGCCCCGCGGCCAGGGTCCACCAGGGTCGATTGTTCTCGTCAATCCCCAACACGCGAGGCAGACTACGAAGCAGCTAGGACCGATGGGGAGTCGGAGCCCTCCGCTCTGAGGTACTAGTGAGTCGCGACTAGATCGCGACTAGGGTCGATGCCCCAGCGGCTGCCAACCTCGATGAGATCGCTGGTGAGATGCCAACGATCCGGCCGCTCTTCCCCTTCATGCTGGGGATTGGCCCCCTTGAGCGCCATGCAGCCAGTGTTGTCGCCGATCGCGCGGATCGCGGCAATGTCCTCGGCGCTGAGGCGCTGATCGGCCGGCAGCGCCGCCAGCTCGGTCCGCTGCTGCTCGATCGTGCGCGCCTCGGGACCCGTCTCCTGGATCAGGGTCGGCACCACGCACTCGACCGCGGGGTGGGCGAGGTTCCACTGGCAGGCGAGCTGGATCGGGGTCAAGCCGGCGCGCTCGGCGTAGGGCAGCACCTGCGCCAGCTTCTCGAGGCCGGTCTCGATCCAGCCTTCGGGACGAAACGCCCGGTGATCGCCGCGGGCGAGCTCCATGCCGGGGCGCAGGTCGCCCCAGAAGAGGCCGCCGTAATCGACGACGCGGGTGATCACCTTGACGTCCTGACGCTCGGCTGCCTCGAGGCAGAGCTCGCCGGGCCAGGGCTCAAAGGGGTTGAGGATGATCATCGCCCAGTCGATCCGCTCGCCGAAGCGCTCCAGGCAGGAGATCAAGTCGAGGGTGAAGCCGTTGGCGGGGCCGGGGGCGACGCCGATCCTCGCCGCCAGGCCGGCTTCTCGCAGCGCCGCCATGGCGTCCCAGACCGCCTCGCTCGAGTAGCCGATCCGGTCGGGGTTGTGCAGCAGCAACAAGTCAAAGGCGTCAACGCCAAGCCGCTCGAGGCTGCGCTCGCTTGCCATCCGCAGGTAGTCCGCGTACTCGGCCTCGCCGCGCAAGCGCGGATCGGTGAAGCGGGGAAAACCGCGCGGGCCGTCTCGCTCGCCCTCGTAGAAGTCGTGCCCAACCGCGCCGACGAGGCAGTACTCCTCGCGGGGTGCTCCGGTCAGCGCCCGCCCGAGCAGCGAGTCGGCCTCGCCCTGGCCGTAGGTGTCGGCACTGAGCACGGTGTCGATTCCGTTCCCCGGGCGCAGCGCCGCCCCCAGCCGCTCCTCGTCCACGGCTTCACCGAAATGGAGGAAGCGGCCACCGCTCCAGGTACCGATCGCGCTGCGGCCAGGCTGGCGCACGGCTACGCCGAGGTCAGGAAGCGTCGCCCTCGGGGGCCGGCTGCTCGCCGCCCGCCTCGGGCTCGCCCTCGCCGCCGGTCTCGCCGCCGTCTTTCTTGGCGCCGACGCCGACCTTCTCGGGCTCGGGCTTGGACTTCTTCGGCCGCACCTGCTTCTTCGGTTTGACGATCGTCAGGCTGAGCGGGCGGTCCTCCTCGTCACCGGAGGGATCGCGCTTGACCATCACGGTCGAGCCGGGGGTCATCTGCCCCTGGCGCAGCACTTCGTCGGCGAGCGGATCCTCGATGTAGCGCTGGATCGCGCGGCGCAGCGGCCGGGCGCCCATCGAGGGATCCCAGCCTTTGTCGACCAGCAGGTCCTTGGCCTCGTCGGTCAGATCCAGCTGCAGTTCATGTTCGGCAACCTGGACGCGGACCCGGTTGATCATCAGGTCGATGATCTCCTTGACCTCTTCCTTGGCCAGCTTATGGAAGACGATCACCTCGTCGATCCGGTTGAGGAACTCGGGCCGGAAGACCTTCTTCAGGTCGCTCATGATCCGGCCCTTCATCGCGTCGTAGGACATGCCGGTCTCGTCGTCGACGGTGAAGCCGATCGAGGTGTTCTTGGCGATCTCCGAGGCGCCGATGTTCGAGGTCATGATCACGATCGCATTGCGGAAGTCGACCGTGCGCCCCTGGGCGTCGGTGAGGCGGCCGTCCTCGAGGATTTGCAGCAGGATGTTGAAGACGTCTGGGTGGGCCTTCTCGATCTCATCGAGAAGCAGCACCGAGTACGGCTTGCGCCGCACGGCCTCGGTCAGCTGACCGCCCTCGTCGTAGCCGATGTACCCCGGAGGCGAGCCGACCAAGCGGCTGACCGCGTGCTTCTCCATGTACTCGGACATGTCGATGCGGATCATCGACTCCTCGTCGCCGAAGAGGAATTCGGCCAGGGTGCGGGCGAGCTCGGTCTTGCCGACCCCCGAGGGACCGAGGAAGATGAACGAGCCGGCCGGGCGCTTGGGGTCCTTGATCCCGGCGCGCGAACGGCGGATCGCCTTGGAGACGGCGGTGATCGCTACCTCCTGGCCGATCACCCGCTTGTGCAGCTCCTCCTCCATGCGGATCAGCTTCTGGGTCTCGGCCTCGGTCAGTTTGAAGACGGGGATACCGGTCCACATCGAGACGATGTCGGCAATCTCCTCTTCGCCCACGTCGGGACGATCGCCGTTCTCCCCCTCGGCCCACTCGTCCTCGAGTTGGCGCTTGCGGGTGGTCAGCTGGCGCTCGGTGTCGCGCAGGTTCGCCGCTTTCTCGAACTCCTGCGCTTCGATCGCGGCCTCCTTCTCGCGCCGCGTCGTCTCGATTTCCTCCTCGAGGTCGCGGTAGACCGGCGGTGCGCTCATCGACTTGATCCGCATCCGCGAGGCCGCCTCGTCGATCAGGTCGATCGCCTTGTCGGGCAGGAAGCGGTCGGAGATGTAGCGGTCGGCGAGCTCGGCAGCCGCTTCCAGTGCGTCGTCGGTGATGTTGACCCGGTGGTGTTGTTCGTAGCGCTCGCGCAGTCCTTCGAGAATCTTGACCGTGTCCTCGACCGAGGGCTGGTCGACCTTGATCTGGGCGAAGCGGCGCTCCAGCGCCGAGTCGCGCTCGAGGTACTTGCGGTACTCGTCGAGCGTGGTGGCGCCAATCGTCTGCAGCTCGCCGCGGGCGAGCGCCGGCTTGAGGATCGAGGCGGCGTCGATCGCGCCCTCGGCGGCGCCAGCGCCAACGAGGTTGTGGAGCTCGTCGATGAAGAGAATGATGTCGCCACGCTGGGTGATCTCTTTCATCACCTTCTTGAGGCGCTCCTCGAACTCGCCGCGGTACTTCGAGCCGGCCACCAGGGCGGCCAGATCGAGCGTGTAGATCTGCTTGTTCTTGAGCAGCTCGGGGACTTCGCCCTTATTGATGCGAGCAGCCAGGCCCTCGACCACGGCGGTCTTACCGACGCCCGGCTCGCCCAGCAGCACCGGGTTGTTCTTGGTGCGGCGGGAGAGGATCTGCATGATCCGCTCGATCTCGGTCTCGCGACCAATCACCGGGTCGAGCTTGCCCTCCTCGGCGAGCTTGGTCAGGTTGCGACCAAACTGATCGAGCAGCTTGGAAGACTTTTTGCCCTCGCCGGAACCACCGGCACCGGCTCCGGCGCCCTGGCGACGTCCGCCGGGGCCGGACAGCATGCGGATCACCTCGTTGCGGATCTTGTCGGAGTCGGCGTCGAAGTCGAGCAGGATGCGGGCGGCGACGCCCTCGTTCTCACGCACCAGGCCGAGCAGGATGTGCTCGGTGCCGATGTAGTTGTGGCCGAGCGAGAGTGCCTCGCGCAGCGCCAGCTCGAGCACCTTCTTGGCCCGCGGCGTGAAAGGAATCTGGCCCGAAGTGACCTCCTCGCCAGAGCCGACGATGCGCACGACCTGCGAACGAACCCGCTCGGTGGTGATGTCGAGGGACTCGAGGACGCGGGCAGCAAGCCCCTCCTCCTCGCGCAGCAGTCCCAGCAGGATGTGCTCGGTGCCGATGTAGTTGTGCTTGAGCGTGCGCGCCTCTTCCTGGGCCAGGACGACTACTTGACGGGCTCGCTCTGTAAATCGCTCGAACAAAAAGCCTCTCTATCTACTCAACGCGGCGGGGCTGAGTAAGTCTCGGTGGACGCCCTTCGGTTATCGGTAAGCGCCTATGTACTCATTAGAGGATACCGAGCCGGTCGACCCGGCCCCGCGACGTAAAAAACCGCTCAGAGCGAGCTTTCAGGCAGCTCTGGCGGCCCCTACAAGCGCATCGCAGGAAAGAGCACGACCTCACGCACGCTCTTCGCCCCCGTGAGTAGCATCACCAGGCGGTCGATGCCGATGCCGACGCCGCCGGTTGGCGGCATTCCCTGTTCGAGCGCAACGACGAAATCCTCGTCGTAGGGCTGCGCCTCCTCGTCGCCGCGGGCCAGCTCCTCGGCCTGCTGCTCGAAGCGGCGGCGCTGCTCGTCCGGATCGTTGAGCTCGGTGAAGCCGTTGGCGATCTCCATCCCGCCGGCGAACGCCTCGAAGCGCTCAACCAGGCCGTCCTCGGAGCGATGTGACTTGGCGAAGGGCGAGAGCTCGACCGGGTAATCGAGGACGAAGGTCGGCTGGATCAATTGCGGCTCGACGTGCTTTGAGAGCAGGCCGTCAACCAGCTTGCCCCAGCCCTCATCGGGGTCCGGCTCGGTCCCGATCGCCGCCGCCAGCGCCTCGCGAGTCGGATGTTCGGCGATGTCGATTCCGCTGTGCTCGCGGATTGCCTTGCGGAAGCTGACCCGGTTCCAGGGCGGGGCGAAGTCGAGCGAGACGCCGTCGCGCGCGACCACGGTGGTGCCGAGCACCCGCTCCGCAACCTCGGCAACCATTGTCTCGACCCGGCCGGCAGTCGACTCGTAGTCGGCGCAGGCCTCATACCACTCGAGCATCGTGAACTCGGGGTTGTGCTTGTGCGAGATCCCCTCGTTACGGAAATCCTTGCCGAGCTCATAGACCTTGTCGATGCCGCCGACGACCAGCCGCTTGAGGTAGAGCTCGGTGGCAATGCGAAGGTAGAGGTCGCGGCCGAGTGCGTTGTGGTGAGTGGTGAAAGGACGCGCCAGGGCGCCGCCGTAGAGCGGCTGCAGGACCGGCGTCTCGACCTCGATGAAGCCGCGATCGTCGAGCCAGCGGCGCACCTCCCTGACAGTGCGGGCGCGCTTGGTGAAGAGATCGCGGCTCTCTTCGTTGGCGATCAGGTCGAGCTCACGCTGGCGATAGCGCGTCTCGACGTCCTCGAGGCCGTGGAACTTGTCGGGCGGCGGCCGCAGACTCTTGGCGAGCAGGCGCCAGTGGTCGATCGCCAGCGAGAGCTCGCCGCCGCGCCTTGTCGCCAGGGCCGTCCCCTCGACCCCGATGATGTCGCCGAGGTCGAGCTCGACTAGGACTTTGTAAGGCTCCTCGCCGAGCAGGTCCTCGCGCGCGTGCAACTGGATCTGGCCAGTGGCGTCTCGAAGGTCGAGAAAGCAGGCCTTGCCGTGCCCACGGCGGCCGACCAGCCGCCCGGCCACCCGGTGACGCGACTCAGTCTCGATCCCCGGCGCCAGCCCCTCATGCGCCGCCCGAACCTCCCCGATCTCCTCACGATCGGCGAACTCGGGCGGAAACGGATCAATCCCCGCCTCTCTCAGCCGCTCCAGCTTCTCCCGTCGGTCACGAAGAACGTCAGAAAGCTTCGGCGACTCGGTCATCTGCGCGCGACCCTACAGCGCGGCTGAGAACCAATCCCGGCAGGGGTGAAGCGTCTTGCACTTTTTCGGCGATTCCTTGAGGCGCCAGCAGAGGCGGTTCCACCGAAAAAGTTAAGCGAAACCCCTGCCGGGATTGGTTCTGTGCTGCCTATAGCGGTCTACGCCGTCTCGATCTTGGTGATCTTCAATTTCTTCTTGGGACCACGAGGAACCTCGACGGTAACGACGTCGTTCCTCTTGTGGCCAAGCAGCGCTTTGCCGATCGGCGACTCGTTGGAGAGCTTGTGCTCGAGCGGGTCGGCCTCGGTTGAGCCAACGATCTGGAACTTCTGCGAGACGTCGGTCTTCTGGTCCTTGACGTGGACGACCGAGCCGAACCGCACCTCGTCGGTGCCGATGTCCTTCTCGTCGATCACGGTGGCACGGCGTAGCCGCTCTTCGAGCTGGGCGATTCGTTGCTCGAGCAGGGCTTGCTCGTTCTTGGCGTCGTCGTACTCGGCGTTCTCGGAGATGTCGCCGAACTCACGCGCCTCCTTGATCCGCTCGGCGACCTCGCGTCGCTTCGTGGTCGTGAGGTGATCGATCTCCTCTTTGAGTTTCTCGAGACCCTCGGGGGTGATGACGGACTGGCGACTCACTTTGGTCCAACCTCGCTTTAGTGGATTGAGAACTGCCGCAAACGGCTCCTAGACCCAAAAACGCCCAAGTGCGGCGGCATCTGCCTCACCACACCAGGGCCGGAAGTCGCGGGATTATAGCTAGAGGCTTCTTGCGCCTAAAGTCGCTCAGGCCTGAGCCGGCGCGGCGGCGGCTAGATCGGCGATCAAGCGGCGCGCTTGCGGCAGGTCGGCGTGGCGCTGAAGCTCGTCGGCAAGCTCAGCTGGGGCGCCAAGTGACTCCATGTACCAGGGGTAGAACTTGCGCAGGTAGCGACCGGCCCGCTCGCTGCCGAGATGTTCCTCGGCACGATCGATCACCCAGAGCAGCTCCGCGGCGACCTCATCGCGGCCGGGTGGCGCGGAGCGGCGGCCGGTGAGCTCTTCGAATACCCAGGGATTGCCCAGCGACCCGCGGGCAATCATCACCGCCGCGGCACCCGACTCCTCGTAAGCCAGGCGCGCGGCCTCGGCGCTTTTGAGGCCGCCCGAGACGATGACCGGAACCTCGATCCGCTCGGCCAGCTCGCGGGTGAGCCCGTAATCGGGGCTGCCCTTATGACCGACTGTGGCGGCCCGCGGGTGGAAGCCGATCGCGGCGATGCCGGCATCCTCGGCAAGGCGAAGTGCTAGATCGAACCCGGAACGGTCGCCGACTTCGATTCCCGAGCGCAGCTTCACCGTCACCGGCAGGCCGCCACCGCCCTCGACCGCCCCCCGGGCCAAAGCCAGCGCCAGCTCGGGCTCACGCAGCAGCTCCGCCCCGGCGCCGGTCTTGCGCACCTTGCGCACCGGGCAGCCCATGTTGATGTCGATCAGATCAGCGCCTGCCTCGGCCGCCACCGCCGCGGCTGAGCGCATCACCTCGGCGTCGTGACCGAAGAGCTGCACCGAGACCGGGTGCTCGTCTGGGTGGATCCGCATCAGCTCGCGCAGGGTGCGCTCGTTGCGATGGTGCAGCCCGAAGCTGGAGACCATCTCCGAGACCGCCAGACCTGCCCCGTGCCGCTTCGCCTGCAGGCGCACGAACCAGTTGCCGATCCCCGCCAGAGGAGCAAGCAGGACGCGGTTGGAGATCTCGACGTCGCCGATCCGCAGGGGATCAGTCAGAGCGGGCTGTTCGGGTGTTGCGTTCATGGATCAGGCGCAGCCCCTTCAGGGTAAGCATGTCGTCGACCTCGTCGATCGTCTCTGTGAAAGGGACGACGATGGAGGCATAGCCACCGGTTGCGAGCACATGCGGGTTCGGCAGCTCCTCTTCGATCCGTCCGACGATGCCGTCGATCAGTCCTGCGAAGCCAAAGATGAATCCGGAGTGGATCGCCGCCCGGGTCGAGCGGCCGATCGCTTCCTGCGGCTCTTCAAGGTCGATCCTGGTGATCCGGGCAGCCCGTTCGATCAAAGCGCTGAGCGAAGGTGCGAGGCCAGGTCCGATCGCGCCGCCGAGGTACTCGCCATCGGCGGAGACAGCATCGATGTTGATGCCGGTCCCGAAATCGACGGAGACGCAGGCCTCGCCGAATCGCTCGTAGGCGGCGATCGCGTTGACCAGGCGGTCGGCCCCGACCTCGAGCGGGTTCTCGATCCGGATCGGCATGCCAGTCTTTAGCCCGGGCCCGATCGTCAGGCACTCGGCCTCGAGGTAGCGCTCGGTCAGCTGCTCAAACTGGGCACCCAGCGGCGGCA
>Ga0209265_1000259_pt1 | contig 13993 bp, 16 predicted proteins | sample GraSoiAngelo_103_FD_185872 | JGI IMG/M metagenome (GOLD analysis project Ga0209265, IMG submission 185872) | Grasslands soil microbial communities from the Angelo Coastal Reserve, California, USA - 14_0903_05_20cm (SPAdes) (version 2) | ecosystem: Environmental > Terrestrial > Soil > Grasslands ...
AACAAGGCCCGGCGACGATCGTCCACGGCGATTACCGACTCGACAACATGATCCTCACGCCCAAGGGCGAGGTGGCGGCCGTTGTCGACTGGGAGCTCTGCACCCTCGGCGACCCGCTCGCCGACGTCGGCCTGCTGATGGTCTACTGGCCCGAGGCAGGCGAGGACGACATCTCACTGGGCCAGCCGGCGACGATGGCCCCCGGCTTCCCCAAGCGCGAGGAGCTCAAGGCCCGCTACGCCGAGCGCTCCGGCCGCAACCTCTCCCAACTCGACTTCTTCGTCGCCCTCGGCTACTGGAAGCTGGCGATCATCCTCGAGGGCGTCTACGCCCGCTACGCCGCCGGCCAGTACGGCAAGGTCGATCCAGGCATAGAAGCGTTTGCGCGCTTGGTCGAGCGGTTGGCCGATGCCGCCGAGCAGGCCGAGCGGAGTTAGCGTCGAAGAGGGTCCAGCCGGCTTGACACGTGTCCGTTAGACCTGAAAGGGTCGGCTTTGCAGCAGAAAACTGAGCAGGCACCAAGCCTCTCGTTCCCTCAATTCCCAAGGAGAGTATTTGTGAAGCAGATTCGCAAGCGAATCACGTACGCAAACGTGATGTCCTCGATCGCCGTCTTCCTAGTTCTCGGCGGAGCCAGCGCATACGCCGCCAAGAAGATCGGCTCGAACGAAATCAAGGGCAACTCGATCACGACCGGCAAGCTGAAGAAGAACGCCGTGACCGCGTCGAAGATCAAGAAGAACTCGATCACAACGGCCAAGCTTCGGAACGGCGCCGTCAATGGCGCAAAGATTGCGGCTGGCAGCGTTGGTGTCGCGCAGCTCGCCAATGGAAGTGTGAATTCGGAAAAGATCGCACCCAACGCTGTCGGTAATTCTCAGACTCAGTTCGTCAAGGTTTTCAAGGCGGGAGCCGTTCCGGCCATAGGAGACGAAGGCAGCAGTCCCCGAATTGAGCTTGGTTCGGTTGGGCCATTCCACTTCTATGGAAAGTGCTTTACGGCCAGCGGGAATGTCGAATCGAAGACATATGTAGAGCTCACTAGCGGGGTGGCGACACTGGGTTCTGAGGACGCCGCAGATTTCGAGGAAAACAGTGACGGCTATTTGACGCCTTCGACACCCGAGGTCAAACGGGCGCTTGAGGAAGATGCGTCAGCGGGTCCGGACGAATTCAGCGCGACCTCCGACGACGAGGAGTTCCAGGCCTCAGCCTCGAACGGCACAGAGATTACGGGGCTCGCAGCCGGTACCGGCGCCAAGCAGGGAAATCCTCCCGTTGGAAACGGTCCGTTCCTGGCAGGAGATTCCTGCATCATCGGCACGATCGCTATTTTCGGTAGCTAACCCCTACCGATTAGCAGTCTTCCGAGTGAAGGCGGGCGGTGCGGCCCGCCTTCACTCTTCCCAATCTCAGCATCATGGACTTGTAGTCGCTTTCGGCGTCCATACCGCTTGACATCCTTCCGACGGACCTGAAAAGGTGAGCTTTCCAGCGAAAGAAAACTGAGCAGGCACGAGCCTCCCTCAAAATCTCAAGGAGAGTATTTGTGAATCAAATTCGCAAGCGAATCACGTACGCAAACGTGATGTCGAGCATCGCCGTCTTCCTCGTCCTCGGCGGCGGAGCCGCCTACGCTGCCAAGAAGATTGGTAGTAACGAAATCAAGGGCAACTCGATCACCACCGGCAAGATCAAGAAGGAAGCGGTCAGCACTTCCAAGCTGAAGAAGAGCTCGGTCACTACAGCGAAGATCGCCAACGGAGCGGTTACCGGCGCAAAGCTCAACCTCGGTTCGGTAGGCACGGTTCCGAATGCCACTCATGCAGGAACCGCTGACACTGCCGCCAACGCGAATGCAGTTAACGGTCAGACCGCGAACAAGATCTTCAAGCTCCTGACCCCGGGGCAGAACAACGTCGAGGTTGCGACAGTTGCCGGGTTTAGGCTCGCGGCGAGTTGTGCGTCAGGGGATGCAGACTTGACGATCACTCCGCCTCTGGGTCCCGGCAGTGTCCTAAATGCTGGTGGTACGTCCAGTACGAAAAACGAGACGACGTTCGATTATCAAGGCAATGAACCTGGCGAAGCAGACGGTATCCGCGTAGATGAACTAAGCGAAGGCGAAGAAAAAGATGCTTCATACGGCGTCGCCTCCGTCGTAGCGGCAACATCTACGGGAACCACGATCAGCGGTGACCTTGGGTATGACTACGATACCTTTGGCGGCACGAGCCCCGAACGGTGCATCATTTACGGGCATCTGATCGCTGGCTGATTCAAGTCTTGGTTTTGGGAGAAGGGCCGGGCTCGCCCGGCCCTTCTTTGTTGCATAGATCTCATGCACTTGGGGGCTCGCTGTTGACCGCCAAGACGTTTCCACCACGCTGTATCTCTTGGGTCTCCCACATAGTCAGCGGGCGGACAGAAGGAACAGGGCTCCTTCACGTCGCTTGGGTGTGTCATCCAGAGTTTCTTGACATGCCCGTTGACCCTTGTAATTCTCGCCGGGTATGAAGCAGATTCGCGAGCGCCTCACCTACGCCAATGTGATGTCCTCGATTGCGGTCTTCTTCGTGCTTGGCGGAGGAGCCGCTTACGCCGCCAAGAAGATCAGTAGCCACGACCTTCGGGGTGGCTCGGTGACGACGGCGAAGATCAAGCGGAACGCGGTGACGCGGTCGAAGATCAAGGCCAAGGCGATCTCGACCGCCAAGATCGCAGATGACGCGGTGACCAACGCCAGGTTGGCCGATGGCTCCGTCAGCCTCGAAAAGCTCGCCGCGGGTTTCATTGCGCCGGCGGCCGAAAAACTCTCGCACGCAGCTAACGTCTCGGCTACCGGAGCCGTGCTGCCCGGCAGCCTTGGCATCACCCAGGCCAACCTCATCCCCCTTCGGAAGGCTCGGAAGGCTCCTACTGCTTCTCTGGCCTCAGCCCGGCTCCGGTCGGGGGGGTAGCAACCGTCGACTACTCCGAATCAGGAGAAACCGTCTTGGCCCAGTTCGACATCGGCCCTGGCCCCGGCAAAATCTGCCCTGCCGGCACGCAGGCTTTCGTCAATACACGGTTGGCCGGGATCAAAACCAACAGACTCGAAGCCCCGGCTACCGACGCCGGCTTCCTCATCATCCTTTACTAGTCGACGCTAGATGGCCCGCCGGGCGTGCTTCGGGTCCAGCTCGCCCGCGGCCTCGGCCTCAGCGCGTTTGGACCAGCGGTTTAGCTCGCGGCGGGCGAGGACCATCTTGTGGACCTCGTCGGGGCCGTCTGCCAGGCGCAGCATGCGGCTGAAGCGCCAGAGGGCGGCGAGAGGGGTGTCGTCGGTCATGCCGAGGGAGCCGTGGATCTGGATCGCGCGGTCGAGGACGTCCATGACGATGTTGGCGGCGACGATCTTGATCGCCGAGATTGATTGGCGGGCGGCGCGCTTACCCTCGGTGTCCATCTTCCAGGCGGCGTAGAGGGTGAGCAGGCGGGCCTGGTCGATCTCCATCCGCGAGGCCGCAATCGCCTCCTGGACGAACTGCTTCTCGCCCAGCGGGCCGCCGAAGGCTTCGCGCTCGTTGGCGCGGTGGCACATCATCTCCAGCGCCCGCTCGGCGGTGCCGATCGCGCGCATGCAGTGGTGGATGCGGCCGGGACCGAGGCGGTCCTGGGCGACGACGAAGCCGCCGCCCTGGCTGCCGAGCAGGTTGCTCGCCGGGACGCGACAGTCTTCGTAGCGGATCTCGCAGTGGCCGGGGCCCTTGTCGTGCCCCATCACTGGGATCGGGCGGACCAGGTTGAAGCCCGGGTTGTCGGTCGGCACGCAGATCATCGAGGCGCGCGCGTAGGGGTTGGCCTCGGGATCGGTGACAACCATCGCGATCGCCAGCTCGGCGCCGACGGCGCCCGAGGTGAACCACTTGTGGCCGTTGATCACCCACTCGTCGCCGTCGCGCTCGGCGCGCGCCTGCAGCAGGGTCGGGTCCGAGCCCGACACCTCTGGCTCGGTCATCGAGAAGCAGGAACGGATCCGACCCTCGAGCAGCGGCTCGAGCCAGCGTTCGCGCTGCTCGTCTGAGCCATGCTCGGCGAGGATCTCCATGTTGCCGGTGTCCGGCGCCGAGCAGTTGAAGGCCATCGGCGCCGCCGCAGGGCTCCGCCCCATCTCCTCGCAGAGCAGCCCGTACTCCCAGTTGCTCAGGCCGGGCCCGTAGCGCTCGTCCGGCATGAAGAGGTTCCACAGGCCCTCGGACTTCGCCTTCTCGCGGATCTCGATCAGGATCTTCGGGTAGGGCACGCCCGGGCCGACCTCGGCGTCGAGGCCCTCCATGATCTCGCGCTCCTGCGGGTAGATCTCCGCGTCCATGAAGTCAAGGATGCGCTCCCGCAGGGTCTCGACTTGGGGGCTGGGCGTGAAGTCCATCGGTGCGTCCTCTCCTCGGGGCTGGGCCAGCCGAACGCTAGCGGGCGGTGGCTAGCGGCGCCGGTAGCGGGCAAAGAGCTCGCCGTCTTGCTCGAGCAGCCAGGCGAGCTCGAGCTCGGCGACGGTGGGCAGCGCTTCGCCCTCGAGCATGCGCGGGGCCTCGGCGCCGGTCAGGCGTGGCGCCGTGGTGAGGAAGAGCTCGTCGACGAGGCCCTCGGCCCAGAGTTGGCTGTGAATGTGCGGACCGCCCTCGCAGAGCAGGGCGCGGATGCCATGCTCTGCGCGCAGCTGCCGTAGCGCCGCGGGGAGGTCGACCACCTCTTCGTGACGGACCACGATGAGGTCCGTCGCCGTCTCGGGCGGCTCCGCCTCCGAGTTGGTGAAGACGAGCACGCGGCCACCGCCGGCGGTGAAGAGCGGCGCGTCCCAGGGCAGGTCGAGCCGCCCGCTGACGAGCACCATCAATGGCTCAGGCGAAAGCCCGATCCGCTCCCGCCGCTCCCGCGTCTCCTGCTTGGAGGCGAGGCGGCCGTATTGCTCGACTCGCATCGTCCCCGCACCGATCATCACCGCGTCGAAGCGGGTGCGAAGTCGGGACAGCATCTCGGTGTCTGCGTCCGAACCGATCGGTCCAGAGGCACCGTTGATCGTCGCCCGACCGTCGACTGTGACCGCGAAGTTCGTCGCCACGAAGGGGCGCTCTCCGACCGGCTGCTCCCACGGCCGGTAGCCGTCGAGCTGCTGCTCGACCGTGGTCTCGCCAGGGTCTGGGGTCAGGCGCCTCATCGACTGAACTTATTGAGAACGCACATACCCGTGCTTGGCGAATCGAATGCGTTCAGGAGTAGTCGTGCCAGCCGGCAAACTCGCGGCCGGCGAACTTCTGCAGCTCGGCGACGTCGGCGCTGAAGCGGGCGCGGACGATCTCGAAGAGGTCGTCGGGCAGCTTCGGCTTTGGCGCCGGTGGCTTCTCGGGATCGTGGACGAGCTTCTCGACTCGCCAGCGCAGCGGCTCGGGCAGGCGGTCGAAGTTGCGGTCGAAGGAGCGGAAGCCGGGCAGCTTGATCAGCTTCTCCATCAGCTGGTATTTGTCGCCCTCCTTGGCCCCGGACTTCTCCCACTCGCGGTCGAACTGCTCCGAAGTGAAGGTCTCATCAACGCCGGCGAAGGCGAAGGCCTTGCGCATCGTCTCTTCGCGTTCTGACTGCAGCTCCTCCTGGGTGATGATCTCGATCTGCTCGCGGTCGAAGTACTCCAGGTAAGGCTGCAGCTGCATCCAATACTTGGAGCGGTTCATGTAGGAGGTCTGGGGGTTGGAGAGGACCTCGACCAAGTCACCGGTCTCATAGCCGGCGCCGGTGGCGTGGACCCAGTGGGAGAGGATGCGCTTGATCGGGTCGCGCACCATGTAGAGCAGGCGGGCGTCGGGGCAGTGCTCGCGGATGCGCGCCGGGACGCCGGTGAAGCGCGGCAGGTTCGTGTAGTGCGGGGAGGACTCGCCGCGCACCTTGAAGCGGCTGTCGAAGCGGCTCGCGTACCAGTCGAGGCCGAGGTCCCAGTTGAGCTCCTCGCAGAAGAAGTTGAGCTCCTTCGGCTTCGACATCTGGATCTCCGGATGCAGGCCGAGGTAATGGTGGATGCTCGTCGTGCCGCACTTCAGCCCTCCGATGATGATCAGGCTCGGCATCGCCGCGTGGCGCTTACGGCGGCGGCGGAAGCGGCTTTTGCGATCGGCGGCGTAGCGCTCACGCGCGCGCGCACACATCGCCTCGTCGGCAGGGTCGCGGGGGGCCTTCGCAGTGGCGATCTGGGTCTCGGCCTCTGACACGAGCGGGCTAGTGTAACTGCGATGCCCGCTGCCGATCTTGCATCCAGCCTCAACTCGTTCTTCCACGCGTCGAGCTCGTTCTTCGCGCATCTCTCCGACATTCGCTGGACGCCGTTCATGATCGCCCTCGGCTTCCTGCTGGCAATGCAGCTCTGCCGCGCCTGGGCCTGGCGCAACGTTCTGCGCGCCGCCTATCCAGACAAGCCGATCTCCTTTCTGCAGCTCGGTGCTGCTTATTTGGCGGGGGCGGGGATCAACGCGATCCTTCCGGCGCGAGCCGGCGACGTGACCAAGGTCTTCCTGGTCAAGCGCCAGATCCCCGACTCCTCCTATCCGGCCGTCACTTCGTCTTTTCTCGTCCAGTCGGTCTTCGACACCACCGTCGGCATCCTCGTCTTCCTTTACGCGATCACCCAGGGCCTGCTGCCGGAACCGCCTGAACTGCCGGACTCGCGCGCCTTCGAGATCTCCTTCTGGGTCAACCATCCGAAAACGCTGCTGATCGTGATCGGCGTCTTGCTAGTCGTGGGTGCGATCGGCATCTACTACCTCGCCCACCACGTGCGGCGCTTCTGGGCGCGCGTGCGCCAGGGCGTCGTGATTCTCGGCCAGCCGCGCCGCTACCTGCGCCAGGTCGCTGCTTGGCAGGGGGTGGGGTGGATCTGCCGCTTCCTCGCCTTCTGGTTTTTTCTCGAGGCCTTCGGCATCGGCGGCTCGGTCGGCAACGTGCTGTTGGTGATGAGCGTGCAGGCGATCGCCACGATCGTCCCCTTCACACCCGGCGGTGCCGGAGCACAGCAGGCGCTGCTGGTGGCGACCCTGAAAGGTCCCTCGCGCACCGCAGTGCTCTCCTTCTCGGTCGGCACCCAAATCGCGATGGCGGCTTGGTCGGTCGTGCTCGGCTTCACCGCGATCCTGCTCGTCTTCAGGACGACGGATTGGAAAGGACTGATCCGCCAAGCTCAAGACGACGCCGAGCGGGAGGAAGCGGCGCCTTCGGCCGCGCGGCCTTAGACGGTGGCGAGCGGGTCGCGGCCATCCCAGCTGCCCGCCGAGGCGTAGGGGCGGAAGCGAATGAAGGCGGATTCGTGATGGAAGGGTTGTTCGCGATCGGCTTTGACGGCGGCCATGTGGGTGCCGTCCTTGCGGTAGGAGTACTCGCGCATCGCCGCCGCGCTGTCCCAGAGCGAGAAGGTGGAGACGAGGCGGGGTGGGCGGGCGAGGCCGATCGAGGCCAGCAGACCGGGTGCCTCGATGACCTCCGCTTCGGCTGGGCCGGCGCTGCGCAGGAATGGACGCAGCCGGGTCAGCCGCGGCCGGCCGAGGGTCAGCACCGCCACCGGCTCCTCGTCGGCGACCGCCAGCTGACGCTCGGGCAGGCCGGGGATCGCCGGCCAAGCGCCGGAGACGCGCAGCGGCTCAAGCCGAGCGTGCCAACCGGCGACGAGCCGACTTGCGAGGGGGTGGTCGCTGCGGAGGAAGTCGTCGAGTGCGTTGTCGTCTTCCCAGGCCGCGACGAGGCCGAAGCGGCCCAGGAAGAGCGGCAGTCGGCCCTCGCCATCCTGTCGGGCGGTGACGGTCGTCTCGGCGTAGAGGAGTCCCGGGACGGTCGCCGAGCGCGGCTTGCGCCGCAGCGCGGTGGGCATCTGCGACAGGCCGACATCGACGATGTGCACGGAGACGAACATGTTGCGCTCCTTCCGCGGCGGGGATTAACCTAGTAGACACTAATAAGTGTCGGAAACCGTACTTAGGGTCCACTAGGTTGTCAAGCGCAAAGAGCCAGACCCCGCGGAAGCGCCTCAGCGCCGCCCGGCGGCGCGAGACGATCGAAGACGCGGCCACCGCTCTCTTTGCCGAGCGCGGGTACCAGGGCGCCTCGATCGACGAGATCGCCCGGCGCTCGGGGGTTACCCCGCCGGTCCTCTATGACCACTTCGCTTCCAAGGACGATCTCTACCGCCGTCTTCTCGAGCGCCATTTCGCCGAGCTGCGGGGGGTCTGGCGCGAGAACTTCGTCGGCGAGGATCCACCTGCCCAGCGCGTCGCTCGCTCCTTCGACGCCTGGTTCGCCTACATCGAGAGCCACCCGTTCGCCGGCAAGATGCTCTTCCGCGACACCACCGGCGATCCCAAGATCGAAGCGATGCACCAAGAGGTGGCGGCGAGCAGCCGCGCCGCGATCATGGGCCTCTTCGCCGACCAGCCCGAGGTCGAGAAGTTGATCGGCCCGGAGGCCGAGGAGGGTTTGGAAATGGCCTGGATAGTGATGCGCGGTGTGCTCCAGGGCCTGGCGATGTGGTGGTACGAGCACCCGCAGGTCCCCCGCGAGCGGGTCATCGCCACGGCGATGAACGCGCTCTGGGTCGGCTGGGAGCGAACTCAGGCGGGCGAGGGTTGGGCTTAGCCGCTCAAGGAGTAAGCGGATTGCTCCACCGCACGCCCTCAAAGCGAGAGAAGTCGTTGTCGCTGGAACAGAGCTCGGCACCGTGTTCGATCGCCAAGGCGGCGAGGTGGGCGTCGGTGGTCAGGTTGCCGGCTGTGCTAAGCGGCTGCAGCAGTTGCCGCAAGGTTGCCGCATGCGTGCTGGCGGGTTCGACGATTGTGGCGACCGGCTGCGCGAGCCATTCCTCGATGTGCTCGAGGGCGTCCTCGGGCTGGAGCGGTTGTTCGATCGCGGCCGGCTTAGTAGAGATGCGCAGAAAGCCGAGCAGGACGACCCAGGCAAACGCGACCGCCTCCGTGCCTGAGAGAACCGCCTCCAACCATTCGCGCGCCGGACCGTGGGACGGCGATTCCTCGTCAATGGCATAGAGAAGCAGGTTGACGTCGGGCAGCTTCACTTGCGCAGGGCCATCTTTCGCAGGATCTCTTCGTCTTCGAGTTCACCGGCCAGCTGCAGGGCCTTGTCGAGATTCACACCAGGCCGTGCGCCCATCTTGGCCGTGCGCACTTTGAAGGGCTTGGCGCGCGTTTCCTTGCCAGTGTCCAGCCCCCTGCGAATGCTCGAGTTGAGCGCCTCCTTGAAGGAGATGTCCTTCCTGCGCATCTCCTCTTTCAGCTTGGCGGCTACGTCGGGATCCAGGGTGACGGTCGTTCGCATAAGAAACATCATTGCATCACACTCCTTGCTGTCATGATGCTCTAGCTCGACCAGCCCGGATAGCGACCCGCGATGTTCCACTGCCAGGGCGGTCGTTCGGAGGCGGGGAAGTCGTAGTGATTGCGGCCGGGGAGGGTCTCGAGCGGGACCAGGGCCGGGTCGTCTTGGAGCAGCACCGGGACGTTCCTGGCCGCTTCGACGTCGGCCTCGGTGGCACGGCGCGACTTCTGTTCCCAACCGAGTCCCGGACGGTAAAGCCAATAGGTCAACTCGACCCAGCCGCGCGAGCGCCGCTGGTCGTCGATCTCGGTGAAGGTGGTGGTGCGCCGACGCGAGGCGGTCAGGTGCGGACCGGCGGCTACCGCGCAGCTTTCGCGGCGGCAGTAGCGGAAGTCGACCGGGACCAGGGGCAGCCCGCTGGGCCCCGGCTTCGCCAAAGGCGACGGCGCGAGGGCGCGGGCAAGGCGAGCGAGTGGCCAGCCGTAAGCCGGCACGAGTGGATGGTGGTGGCAGGCATCGGGAAGGCGCGGCGCGCAGGCGATGCGTTTGGAGATCGCGCCAGCGAGGCTGCGGCCGGCATCGATTTTGCCGCCGGCGGCGACGGCCGCGATCGCGGCGAGCAGCAGCAGGGCAACGAGGGCGACCAGACCGGCCTGCTCGACGCTCGCCGATCCACGCTCGGAAGCTCGCTCGTTATGCATGGCGGCGACGCTAAGCGGGACGGACGCGCGGGTGGCGCGCAGGGTGTCACGACTTTGCCCCGCAACGCCCTTCTGCTATTCATGTGCGAGATGGAGGGCAGCCCCTTCAACCTTTTCGGTGACGCCGATGAGTTCCGCGCCCGCATGGAGGAGCTCTCGGAGCAGATGCAGTCCTCCCAGCGCGTCGCCTGGGCCGACAACGCGATCAAGCTCGCGGTTGAGATGACCGTCGCCTCAATCGGCCAGCTCGACCTGACCGGCGATCCCGATCAGCAGGCGATGCAGGTGCGAGACGCGATCCGCGTTCTCTTCCCCGAGGCGGTCACGCTCGTCCGCGAGGCCCGCGAAGGCCTCTCCTGAGGTTGTCGGGCCGGCGCATTTCGGCGTCCTCGGTCGCTTGCGTGCAGAGCACGCGCCGCTCCCTGCGTCCTTGAACTGCTCGCCCCGACGACCTCAGAGAAGTTTGAAGCGCAGCTTGATTACGGCGCCGCGGCGGAAGATGGCGGCGATCAGCTCCAGCGGTACGGCGACCAGGATGGCGGGGATCGCCGCGAGGAGGCTGATCAGCAGGTCGAGGCGGCGCTGCCAGGGCTGGCGGGCCGGTACAGCGGCGGCGCGCCTGAAGGCCCCTAGCGCGACGTTGCGGCCGAAGGTGAGTCCGTTGAGCAGGGTCTGCCACATCGAGGCGACGCCGGCGCCAGGCATCCAGCGGGCGCTGGCGACGACCTGATCGCGGTTGGCGACGAGCCGCCGCACCGCCTCCGGCGTGAACAGGTAGTGGCTTTCCGGCTCGAGGCCGGCCCAGCCGGCGCTGCCGAGCCAGGCGGCGAAGCTCGCCCGATTGACAATCCGGACCGCCGCGTCGCGATCGAGCCGATTGAGGGCGGCGAGCGCGTCGGCGCTCCCGTCCGTGTCCCCGATCACGCCCAGGCCGCAGCTCTCGCAGCGCTTCACCGGGCCGTGCAGGCCAGGCCTGGCGTCGAGCCAGCCGAAGAGCGGCTCACCACAGGCCGGGCAGGGGGGGTTATCCGGCCCCGCTCCTGCCTCGAGCGGAACGACAGGTGTGCGCTCGCCGGCTCGTGTCGACCTCATCGCAGGTAGCGTACGCGCCGTGCAGCCGATCGAGCTTGACGACGCCGTCCGCATCGCGTGAGCCAGCGTCAGCAGGCCCTGGCCTGGGAGCGGCGTTGGGCCACGCCGGTGGCGATCGCCGCCCTGCTTGCCGTGGTCGGTTTCGTCGTATCGGGCGCGCTCAGCAGCGACATCAACGGGGAAGGTCAGGCGGCCCTGCTGCGCTCGGCGCACGAACACAGCTCGAGCGTGTCGCTCTCCGGGGCCGTCGATGCGCTCGCCTTCATCCTGCTCGCCCTGCCGCTGGGCTACCTCTTCCGAGTGGTGGAGGCGCGCGGCGAGGGCATGCGCAGCGGGATGATCGCGCTCGTCGTGGCGGCCCCCCTGTTCCTGGCCGTCTCGACCGGCGTCGGCGTCGTCGCCAAGCACGAAGCCGCCAACGCGTTCACTGCCGGTGAAGCCAAATCGACACTCTCGAGCAGGGAAGCGAGCAAGGAATGCGCCGCCACCCTGAAGGACAAGGGCGCCAAGTCCTTCGCCGGCGAATATCCGCCGCAGGGAAATGAGACGGCGCGTGCCGTCTGTGAACGGCGCGAAATCGAAGACGACGAAGCCTCCAACGCCGTCTCCGAAGCCGCGCCCGCCGGGCTCGCCACCTTCTTCGGCATAGCCGGTGGCCTCAGCCTGATCGCCGGCCTCTTCTACACCTCGCTGTGGGCGATGCGGACGGGCGTGCTCAGTCGCTTCTGGGCGGCGCTGGGGATGGCGCTCGGCGTAACCGTCCTGCTTGGCGTGGTCCTCTTCCTGTTGTTCTGGCTGATCTACGTCGGTCTTCTGATCGGCGGCTGGGTGCCCGGCGGCCGCCCCCCGGCCTGGGCCGCCGGCGAAGCGATCCCTTGGCCATCGCCAGGCCAAAAAGCCGCCGAGAGCCTCGAGCCCGAAGAGGAACCCGAAGACCCTCCTCAGCTAGAGGATCCCGAGGAAGCTGCCGGCGAGGAGCAGTCTCGGTAGGGGTGGAGCGTCTTGCACTTTTTCGGCGCCAACCTTGCGGCGCCAGCAGTGTCCCCTACATCGAAAAAGTTAAGCGGAACCCCTACCGAGACTGCTCGGCACCAGCCCGCTTCCGATGGGTCCGAATCTCGCTCATGATGCGCTCCAGGCGGGGCTCTCGGGAGGTGTCGACGAAGTTCATCGTGGCGGCGACGCCCGGGTGGATTGTCGCAATGCGCTCGTGCATGGCCTGGGCAACGGCGCGGTAGGTGGGATGGCCCTCACGGCCTGAGCGCAGCTCGATCAGGTGCATCGCCTCGCGGGCGTTGAGGTCAAGGGTGTAGCGGATCCGGTAGGCGAGGCTGAGGGCATAGGAGGCCTGCTCACGGAGGCCGGCCTCGACCAGGCGCTCGTACTCTGCGCGGGAGATCTCGAGGGCGCGCTCGAACTCCTCGCCGGCGCCGGCTTCGCGGACCTCCTCGGGAATTCCGGCGCCTAGGTCCGGCCCGAGGCGCTGCCACTGGACGGTCAGCATGCGGTGGCGCTGCAGGTCGCGGAAGGCGCCGTAATCGGAGACAATCTCAAAGCGGTAGCGCAGCGCCTCGAAGCCACGGCCCGGGCGATGACGCCGGTTGGCCCGCTCGCCGACCATCGCCGCGAGCAGCTCGGCCCGCTCGTCGCGGTCGAGCACGTCGAGGCGGGCAAGCACGTCAGTCTCGGGCACCGAGGCAGACTCGAGCAGGCAGGCGGCGAGCAGGCTCTCTTCGCTGCCGTCGACGTGGACCAGCTCGACCGAGGGGCTCGCCCCTCCGTCCCCGCGCCGGCCGAGGCCGAGGCGTGAGACCCACTGCTCGGTCTGCTCGCGGCGCTGCTGCAGGTAGGCGACCCACTCGCCGCCGCGATCGGGTCGCTCGACCCGCGAGACGAAGCTCGGCATCATCTGCTTCAGCTCGGCCAGGATCATGCCGCCGTACTCGCGCGCCTCCGGCAGTGGCGAGGCCATCAGCCGCAGCAGCATCTGCTCGTAGGCCTGGCCGGAGGCGTAGATGCCGACATGGCTCAGGGTCGCCGCTGGCAGCAGCCCGCGCAGCAGGTCAAGCGCCTTGGCCCGAATCGAGCGCTGCCACGGTCCCTCCGGTTCGCCCTCGCCGCGTGGCCAGCGCTCCGCCGCCCAGCGCTCGACCTGCCGCAGCGAGCGCGAGTAGATCGAGAAGATCTCGTCCATCGCGGTGCCGAACTCAGGGCCGAGGTCCTCGCCGCGGTAGTAGCGGTAGCCGCCGCCGTCGGACATCGGCTTGTCATAGGGGATGTAGCGGGTCGACTGCTCCAGGTAAGCGGCGAGCCGGCCCCGTTGGAGCACCTTAGTGAGCACGTTGGAGACCCACTCGCAGGCGACGTGGGCGCCACCGACCTGGGCGATCGAGTCATCGCCGTAGCCGAGGAAGACGCGTTCGTAGAGGCCGGCCGCGCGCTCGCCCTCGGCGCCGTCGAAGGGCCGCTCGCCGGCCGCGGCGTCGACGGCGAACTCCTCGAGGTAGAGCCTGCGCACAGTCCCGGAATAACGTGAATAGCGGGCAAAAAGCGCCCCCTTGACCGTCTCCGGCAGGTTGACGAGGGCGAAGACGGGCCGGTCGAGGTTGGTGAAATGAGGGGCGAGCAGGGCTCGCTCCTCAGCGCTGAATTGCTCGACTGGGTAACGCACCGGGGCATCGTAGCCGCGGCCTCGGCGGGCATGGTCAGACCGGCGAAACCGTCCTCAGCCGCGCTATTTGCCGGTCCGAGACGGTTTCGCGTTCGCGGGTAGCCGCTCTATGCCTTGGGAGGCGGGTGGGCCATCAGCTCGACCCGGTGTCCGTCGGGGGTGAAGGTGAGGGCCCGCGTGGCGCCCC
>Ga0209265_1000263_pt1 | contig 13847 bp, 10 predicted proteins | sample GraSoiAngelo_103_FD_185872 | JGI IMG/M metagenome (GOLD analysis project Ga0209265, IMG submission 185872) | Grasslands soil microbial communities from the Angelo Coastal Reserve, California, USA - 14_0903_05_20cm (SPAdes) (version 2) | ecosystem: Environmental > Terrestrial > Soil > Grasslands ...
CTTCGCCTTGGGCAAAGGCCTGGTTGAAGGTCTGCGCCGCTCCGGCCGAGAGCGGCAGTGAGGTCCCCGAAACCGAGCTCGTTCGCCACCTAGGGTTGGAGGCGACAGCGGCCGGCGTGTAGTCGAGCACTCCCATCCGGCCGATCTTGCCGGGGAATGAGGGGGTGGGCTCGATATCGACCTCGGCGGTGTCAAAGCGAGCGCCGAGATCGAGCCAGAGTTCGTGCCAGAAGACCTGGCCGGCTCCCAACTGGAGGAATTCGAGGTCGCCGGCGCTGCGCAGGAGTCCCTGCGAGCCATCCGGCGCAATCGCTCCCCCCGGGCGATCGGGAAGCTGGTTTCAGAACCTAGGCGCTGTGCCGGGAATACGGGGTTGAGTGAGATGAAGTGCGAGTCGAGCTTTGCCAGAAAGGCGGCATCGTAGGCGCCTTGGTCGGGGAGGACGAGGTTTGCCCAAAACTGGCCCGAGCCAATCAGCGCGTCTCCGCACTGGGAAGTGCCCGTCCAGTCGAGGCGGGCTGGATGCGCGCCATGGGGCAGACCGACCCCTGCGCCGCAAATTATTTGCTCCTCCGGCGGTGTGGAGTGATGTTGGTGAGCGCAGTGTCAACTATTAGCCGTACCATTATTCGGGTGCGGTGCCCGTCGCTTGGCAATCCCCACCACCGATGAGGCACATAACTTCAAGGAAGGCACCGACCGGGCTCGCGCCTTCTTCGTTGAACCATCCGCCTCCTTCGTACACAGTTCGCTCCACAAGGGCCGGCGATACGGGTCCTGTGTGTTCCATCAGATCCAGATAGATGCAGAGCTTCCCGGGTTCTGCCTCGGGAATTGTCGGCTTGAATTCTCCGCTCGACGGAAATGTCCCACTGCCGCGGCCCGGGCAGCCGGGGGCACTGTTTTCGTTGGGCTGCACGACCACGGGGGGGTCGGGCCTTCGACCAAGGGAATCGGAAAGTCAATCGCGAAGGTATGCCTGCCTTCGGGAGTGGAAGTGCCAGAAACCCCACACGCCCGTCTCGGTTTTACCTTCCGGCAACGTTTCCGTGAAGCCGGTGGTGCCGTTTTGCCGTTGCAAACCGCAACTTCGGGACTGGTGGATTTGATCACAACGCCACCATTACCGACCGTATATCCATGGCCCGAGCCGCTAAACGATTCGTGTGGCGCTCGTGCCATTTGATCCGTTGGCGCCGCTGTCCCCCTTCGGTCCCTGCGGACCGGCCGGACCCGTTGGGCCGGCAGGACCCACCGGCCCGGCCGGGCCGGTGGGTCCTTTAGGACCCCTCGGTCCCTTCTTGGCCTTCGCAGAGGCGGTCGCCTTGCCGCCTGAAGCTGAGTTGGAGGCGGCGTAGGCGCCGCCGAACATGGCGAAAACCTGGGCGATAACCGAGATCACTCCCGGTGCCGTTGCTCAAATGAGCGAGTTCCCTTAACTGACATTCAGGTTCCTAAACGACAGCGCAAAGATAAACAGACGAGTTTGGCTTTGTCAGGAACGAGAGTGGTATGAGCGCACGATCGGCTTCAGGATGCGGCTATGAGCACTGAACTGGACGATAAAAAAAGCAAGGTCGCGGTTAAGATTGCCGCTCCAGATTCCGATTGATGGGAGATGGTCTCTGGACTTAGCCGGCTGGAGCGAAGGATCGTCCTCGTGGGCGGCCTCCTTGCCCTTTGCCTGCTCGCCGCCTTCACCGCGCACGTCGCGCTTGGCGTTGGCGGCCCCGGCACCGATGCGCTTTTCAACACCTGGATCTACTGCGCTCTGATGCTGACGAGCGCAGCCGCCTGCCTGCTGCGGGCCGTGCTGGTGCCCCGCGAGCGGGCTGCCTGGGCGCTGCTCGGCGTCGGCTTGCTGCTCTACACCGGCGGGGAAATCTATTACGCGGCGGCCCTTGCCAGTCGAGCCTCGGTGCCAATTCCCTCCCTCGCCGATGGCGGCTACCTCGCCTTCTACCCGCTCGCCTACGCGGCGCTGGTCGCCCTCCTGCGAGCGAGGATCGGGGCCTTCCCGGTCGCGCGTTGGCTCGACGGCGTGATCGTCGGCTCTGCCGTCGCGGCACTGGCGGCGGCGTTCGCGCTGGGGCCGATCGTCGATGCCTCGAGCGAAGGTCAGACCCTTGCGGTGACGACCAACCTGGCCTACCCGATCGCCGACCTGACCCTGCTGACGATGGTGGCGACGGCCGCCTCGTTCACCGGCTGGCGGCCGGGACGCAGCTGGGGAATCCTCGGCGCCGGCCTCCTTCTGCTGGCGATCTCCGACGGCATCTACCTGCTGCAGGCCGCCCAGGGGGCCTACGTCGAAGGCACGATCCTCGACGCCGGCTGGCCGTTCGGCGTGCTGCTGGTCGCCGGCGCGGCGTGGATCGAGCCGGGCATTCCCAAGCCGGTGCAATCGAGGGCGGTGCGGATCATCGCGATACCGGCCGCCGCGGCCATGATCGCGATCTGCATCCAGGCAGCCGAACGATTCACTACGGCCCCCACCGCGGCGGCGGCCATCTCCCTGCTCACCCTGATCGCGGTCGTCGTGCGTCTGGTCCTCTCGCTGCGCGAGAGCCAGGGAGAAGCCCGCACGAGCGCACAGGAGTCGCGTACCGATGAGCTGACCGGCCTGCCCAACCGCAGGGCGCTGATGCTCGACCTGGAGAGGGCGGTCGCGCGACCGGCCGACGCCGGATCCCTGCGGCTCCTGGCGCTGTTCGACCTCGACGGCTTCAAGCTCTACAACGACACCTTCGGCCACCCGGCCGGCGACGCCCTGCTGGCGCGGCTCGGAGGGCAACTGGAGCGCTTCGCCGCCACACAGGACGGCCGCGGCTACCGGCTGGGCGGCGATGAGTTCTGCCTTCTCGCCGAGTGCACCGCGGCGGAGGTCGACGCGATCATCGCCGGCGTCGGCGCGGCGCTCTCGGAGCACGGAGAGGGCTTTTCAATCACCGCCTCACAGGGGAGCGTCCTCCTGCCGAGCGAGGCCGACTCGGTCAAAGAGGCGATGCAGCTCGTCGACCGGCGAATGTACGCGAACAAGGTCAGCGAGCGGACCTCGGCTGGCTCGCAGTCGCGCGACGTGCTGCTGACGGCGCTACGCGAGCGGCAGCCGGCGCTGGCCGATCAGGCGGTCGACATCGCCGACCTGGCGCTGGCGGTCGCCAAGAAGCTGGGCATGGAGGTCGAGCAACGCGATGAGACCTACCGCGCCGCACAGCTGCACGAGACCGGGAAGATGGCAATCCCAGACGCGATCCTGAACAAGCCCGGGCCACTCGAGGAGCCCGAGTGGAATTTCGTCCGCCAGCACACCCTGGTCGGCGAGCGGATCATCGCCTCGGCGGCGGCGCTGGTGCCGGTCGCGCGCCTGGTTCGCTCGAGCGGCGAGCGCTGGGATGGCGGTGGCTACCCCGACTCCCTGCGGGAAGAGCAAATCCCGCTTGGCTCGCGGGTCATCTCCGTTTGCGACGCCTACGCGGCGATGATCTCCGAGCGGCCCTACAGCGTCGCGATGCTCCCCCACCGAGCGCTGGAGGAGCTACGCCGCGGTGCGGGCTCGCAGTTCGATCCTGAGGTCGTTGCGGCCTTCGAGCGGGTCGCTGCGCAGCGCGGCGTGCCCATCGGCTAGCCAGCGTCGCGAAGCGGAGGGGGTGGGATTCGAACCCACGAGCGCCTTGCGACGCCAACAGTTTTCGAGACTGCCCCGTTCAACCACTCCGGCGACGATCGACTTTCCGGACTCAAGAACAGGCGGGTTTGGGTCGATGCAGCCGCGTGGAAAGCACCGTGCAGACCCGGCTTGGGAGCTTCTTCGATCGCCACCCGCTGCTGCTGCGGTCACTGGCGATCGTCGCCATGCTGTGGGGGGCCGGCTACTTGATCTGGCGGATCGGCTGGAGCAGCCAGGGCGCGAGCCCGGTCGCCTACGGAATGCTGCTGCTGACCGAGATCTACGGGCTCTGGGCGCTCGGCACGCTGGCCTGGTTCTCTTGGTCCCGTCCTCCCGCCCAGCGGCCGCCGGCGACGCCGGGGCGCTCGGTCGACGTCTACGTCTGCACCTATGACGAGCCGCATGAGGTGATCGCCGCAACCCTGGCCGGCTGCCGCGCCCTCACCTACCCCCACACCACCTATCTGCTCGACGACGGCAAACGACCCGAGATGGCGGAGCTCGCCAGGCTCGCCGGTGCCGAGTACCTGACCCGCCCCGACAACTCGCACGCCAAGGCGGGCAACATCAACGCGGCGCTCTCCCGCACCGAGGGCGAGCTGGTGCTGATGCTCGACGCCGACCACGTGCCGATGCCCGACGCCATCGACGCGATGGTCGGCTACTTCGACGACGAGCGCATGGCTCTCGTGCAGAGCCCGCACGACTTCTTCAACCACGACTCGGTCCAGCACTACGTCGTCGGCCGCCACGAGCAGTCGCTCTTCTATCGCGTCGTCTGCCCCGGCAAGGACCGGCACGGCGCCGCCTACTGGTGCGGCTCGGCGGCGCTGATCCGCCGCCAAGCTCTGCTCGAGATCGGCGGCGTCGCCACCGAGACGATCGCCGAGGACTTCCACACGACGATCCGCATGCAGCGCCACGGCTGGAAGAGCCGCTACCACGACGAGGTCCTGGTCCAAGGGCTCGCCCCACATGACCTCGACGGCTACCTGCTGCAGCGCGACCGCTGGGCGCGCGGCAACCTCGCCGTCTTCACCCTGCCCGAGTCCCCCCTGCGCGCCAAGGAGCTACGTCCACTGCAGCGCCTCTCCTACTTCGCCAGCCTCTTCGCCTACCTGGCGCCACCGATGCGGCTGCTGCTGATGGCGACGCTGGGCCTGGTGATGTGGACCGGCGAGCTGCCGATGAAGATCAGCGTGGTGGCGCTGGCCGCCCTCTGGCTGCCCTACGTGACGCTCAACCTCGGCGCCGGCTCCGCCCTCGCCCGCGGCTACATGAAGATCGGCGAGACCGCCCATTACGAGCTGCTGACGATGGAGATCTACACCCGCGCCCTGCGCTGCATCTTCCGCCCCGGCCACACCGGCGGTGGCGGGTTCGAGTCGGTGCGCAAGCTGCGCCTGGTGCTGGTCTGCGCCGTCGTGGTCGGGGCCGGGACCGTACTGCGCTTGCTCGACCTCGCCGGGATCGGGCCACTGCCCGACCTGCCTGGGATCGCCGCCGTGATCGTGCCGTTGCTCGGCCTGATCGAGATGCGCCGCATCCTGCGTACCCTCTTCGCCGTCGGCAAGCGCCAGCAGCGGCGCCTCGTCTACCGCTTCGAGGGCGACGCCGAGGCCGAGTTCTACTCCGAGGAGGGCCACGTCAGCGGCCGCCTGATTGACGCCAGCGCCGCCGGGGTCGGCCTCGTCCTCGAGGCCCCACTGACGGTCGGCGCCAAGCCGGCCGTCCTGCTCCAGCTCGAAGACGCCGCCGGCGACTCGCACGAGGTCGCCGCTCAGGTCGAGGTGCGCTCCTGCCGCGAGGTCGAGGGCCGCCACCTGGTCGGCGCGACGATCACCGAGATCGACTCTGCATCGCGGATGCGGCTAATGGAGTGGTGCTACGTGGTCTGTAACCACGAGCGCCTGCGCGGCCACCGGCCAGCCTTGCGCGCGAGCGAGGGCGAGTCGATCGTGCTCGAGCTGCCCGCGTCGCAAACGGTGCCGCAGACCGCCGTCGCCTGATCATCGGTGCAACGCGCTGCGGTCCTGTGGAGGCCAGAAAACGTTGCACCCCGAAACGGAGAGGGTGGGATTCGAACCCACGAGGCGGGTTAACCCCGCCCACGCGATTTCCAGTCGCGCTCCTTAAGCCACTCGGACACCTCTCCGGGTGAATGGAAGGGTATTGACTCAGCGTCGCGCCGCGAAGAAGCCGCGCAGGAGCGCGGCGCACTCGGCCTCGAGCACGCCGCCACTCACCTCGGGACGATGGTTCAGCGCCGGCTCGGCAAGCACGTCGAGGACGCTGCCGGCGGCGCCGGCCTTGGGATCGGGGGTGCCAAAGACGACGCTGGGGATGCGGGCAAGAACGATCGCACCGGCGCACATCGCGCAGGGCTCGAGCGTCACATAAAGGGTCGTGCCGGGCAGGCGCCAGCCGCCGAGGGCCTCGGCGGCGGCGCGGATGGCGAGAATCTCGGCGTGGGCGGTGGGGTCGGCGCGCAGCTCGCGCTCGTTGCCGGCGGCGGCCAGCACCTCGCCCTCACGGGCGATCACGGCGCCGATCGGCACGTCGCCGTGGCGCTCCGCCTCGCGGGCTCGCTCGAACGCCAGCGCCATCATCCGCTCGGCAAGCGGCTCTCCAACGTCTTCCTGCATACATGGGGGAGTATGTGGGACTACAACTTCGCTGGCGGGCCGGTGTTAGGGAGAGGCCCGCTCGATCGCAGGGATCCAGGGCCAACCAGAGATGAATAGACGCTTCCCGATCGCCGCCGGCACCCTGCTCGCGGCCCTGATGCTCGCGCCGGGAACAAGCAACGCCGCGGCTGGTGTCGCGGCCGCCCACGGCTTCGCCCCGCACAAGCTGATCGTCAAGCTGGCGAACGCCGAGCAGGCGCGCACCATCGCTCTGCCTCAACAAACCGGCGTCGGCGAGGCTACGGCCGCGTTGCGATCCAACCCATATGTTGCCTACGCCGCCCCCGACTACATCGCCACCGCCTCGGCTAGCGAAGAAGAGCCGCCGGTCCCCAATGATCCCGGGCCGGTCAGCGGACCGCCGGGGCCGCCCGGCGGCTGGGTCTCGAAGCAGTGGAACTTCCTGCCCTGGGAGGGCCTGGCGACGCCGCTGCTGCCGGTCTCCCCCGGTGGTATCGATGCCGTCGGCGCCTGGGAAAACCTGAAGGCGACGGGTCATCCGGGCGCGGCGGGCGTGACCGTCGCCGTGCTCGACACCGGGATCGCCTACCGCTCGATGGGCAGGCGCTTTCGCCGCAGCCCTGACTTCGCCGCCGGGCAGTTCGTCAAAGGCCATGACTTCGTCGATGGCGATCGCCTGCCGCTCGACGAAAACGGCCACGGCACCCACATCGCCGGCACGATTGCCGAGAAGACGAACAACGGCATCGGCCTCACCGGCCTCGCCTACCGGGCGAAGCTGATGCCGATCCGGGTGCTCGACGCCCAGGGCCGCGGGCGAGCCGATCAGATTGCCAAGGGCATCCGCTTCGCCGTCGCCAACGGTGCCGACGTGATCAACATGAGTTTCAACTTCGGCTGCGGCCGCGAAGTGCCCGGGGTCGACGAAGCGCTGCAGCAGGCCTACCGCCACGGCGTGATCGCGGTCGCCTCGGTCGGCAACCTCGGCTCGGAGACCTGCGTCGCCCCGCCGGCGACCAGCCCCCACACGATCGGCGTCGGCGGCAGCACTGAGGGCGGCTGCCTGGGCTCCTACTCGCTGGCCGGTCGAGATGTCGATGTTCTCGCTCCCGGCGGCGGCCCATCTTTCAGCGGCTGTCCCTCGTTCTCCTCAGGCTCGATCTACCAGGTGACCCTGAAGGCCGGCAGCACGCGCCGCTTCGGCGAGCCCGGCAACTACGTCGGCACCTCGATGGCTGCCGCTCACGTCTCCGGCGTCGCCGCGATGGTGCTGGCCAGTGGCACGGTCGAGCAAAAGCGCTCACCCAGTCGGGTGGCAGCCGTAACGAAACGCCTGCGCCGCACCGCGCGCAGCATCGGCCAGCCAACGACCCGCCAAGGCGCCGGCCTGATTGACGCCGCCCTCGCGACCGAACCCCGCGGCCAGGCACACGCCACGCGGAACCGCTGACGGCAGCTGGGCAAGCAGATCAAGGACGAGGGAGCGCGGCGTGCTCCGCACGCAAGCGAGCGAGGACGCCGATATGCGCCGCCCAGATGCCGTCAGGTAGTTCGGACGATGATCACGCTGCAGGGCGCGTGGTGAGAGACGTTGTTGGGGACGCTGCCAAGCAAGAAACGGCGCGCCCCAGTCATGCCCTTGTTGCCGACCACGATCAGGTCGGCCTTAGTCTCTTCAGCGACGTTGAGAATGCCCTCGGCCGGATCCCCCTCGACCGGATGGGTCTGCACCTCGATCCCCTCCTTGCGAGCCGCCGCGGCGGCGGCGTCGAGGACCAGGTTGACGTCCTCGCGCGGGCCGATCTCATACTGGACGTCCACCGGGGCGCCTTCCTTCTCGCCTTCGACCTGCCGCTTCGAGATCGGCGCGTAAGCGCTGACGACGCTGAGCTGGGCCCCGGCGAGCTTGGCGAGGTCAACGGCTTGGCGGACCGCTTCGGCCGCCGTCTCCGACCCGTCGGTTCCAACCACGATGCGAGTGAACACGCCGCCTCCTCTGCTCGGTAGCTGAACGGGGCCGATACTAACGGGAGCCGTGGGCGCGAACAGGCAGGCCGTGGAAGCCGTCGCCGAGGATTTCGCTCGGCGTCGTCGCCAGGCGGTAGATCGCGATCCCCATCGAGGCGAGCAGACAGATCAGCAGCACCGCCATTCCGGCTTTCCACATAACTGGCATTAGGCTGATCTCATCATGGAGAAGGTTGCCGACGGGGTCTGGCTGCTGCGCGGGGATACGCGCAAGGCGATGAACATCTACTTCCTCGAGGACGGGGACGGGGTCGTGCAGTTCGATGCCGGCACCAAGGCGATGGTGAATAAGGCGCGCGCCGCCGCTATCCAGCTCGGCGGGCTGAAGCGAGTCGTGCTCGGCCACGCCCACCCCGACCACCGCGCCTGCGCGGCCCTCACCCAGGGCGCGTGGCTGGCCGGCGGCCGGCGGTTCGCCCTCTACTACTACGAGGTGGACCTCGGCAGCGACACCCAGTGCTTCCGGCCGATGCTGCAATCGCCCCCTATATGGAAATCTCGGCGTTGCCGGCGCCGGCGCGCTGGCTCTACCCGCTGCTGCTGCGGCGCTGGGACGGCGGCGCGGTGAGGATTTCCGGCACCGTTTCAGAGGGCGACGAGGTGGCCGGGTTCCGGGCGATCCACTTCCCCGGCCACGCGCCGGGCCAGATTGGCCTCTGGCGCGAGAGTGACGGAGTGGTGCTCGTTAGCGACACGATCTACCTGCTCGACTCGACCAAGATGGGCAAGCCGCTGCCCGCCGGCGAGGCAAGCGTCCCGCACCCCGCCTGGGCCTGGGATCACGCTAAGGCGAAGGAGTCGGTTCGCAAGCTGGCGGCGCTCGAGCCGAGGGTCGTCGGCACCGGCCACAACGAGCCGCTTCGAGGCGGCAACCTGCGCCCAGCGCTGGAACGGGCGGCCGAGAAGTACTGAGCGAGGCGGCGCCGGCGCCCCTCGCTGCCATAGTTTCCGCCCCTGATGATCGGGACCTACGCCTCGGCGGCGCTGATCTGCGCCGCCTCGCTGCTGGTTGGACACGCAATCCTCGGCCTCACCGGCGGGGGCGAGTCGCGCCGCTGGCTGGCGCCCGCAGTCGGCTTCGGCGCCGTGCTGACGGTGACCGGCTTCCTCGCCCGGGCACCCGGGCACGCGATCAGCGCCACGATCGGCCTCGTCCTCCTCGTCCTCATCGCGGCCGCGCTGCTCTGGCGGCGGCGTGGAGCCGGCGGATCGTCGTTGCTGCGCGAGGGCTGGCCGGTTGCGCTGATCGTCGCCCTCGCCTTCTCGATCCCGTTCGCGGTCAGCGGCCGCTGGGGCATCATCGGCGTCGGCTTCAACAACGACCTCGGCCTGCACCTCGCTTGGGCTGAGTGGCTGCGCAGCGGCCTTGGCCCGGCGCCGGAAGCGGGCTACCCGCTGGGACCGCATGCGCTGGCCGCGGGCATCGCCGTCCTACCGGGCATCGGCCTCGGTCAGGCCTTCGTCGGGGAGATCTTCGCGATCGGCATTCTCACCGCGCTCGTCACCCTGACCGCGCTCGACGACCTCGGTCCAGGGCGCCGGATCCTCGCCGCGGTCCTTGTCGCTATCCCCTACCTCGGCGCCTCTTACTTCGCCCAGGGCGCCTTCAAGGAGACCGGCGAGGCGCTCTTCGTCCTCGCCTTCGCCCTGCTCCTGCACCGGCTCGAGCGCGAACACGAGCGAGGCGAGGCGAGCGCCTCCGCCTTCGGCACGGCGATCCTCGGCCTCGCCCTGGCGACCGGGATCTTCTTCTCCTACAGCTTCGCCGGGCTCGCCTGGCCGGTTTTGATCCTCGCCATCTGGGCGCTTGCCTTCGCGCCACTGCGCCGGGCGCTGGCGCCGCGGTCCTGGCCGAGCACCCTGCGCCAACCGGCGACGCTGTTGGTCATCGCCGTGCTTGCCGTCCTCGCGGTGCTGACCGTCGTCGGCCCCTTCGCCTTCATCCACGGCTTCAACCGCGTCGCCGGCACCAATACCTATGGGCCGGTCTCGCCGGTCGAGGCGCTCGGTGTCTGGCCGGCCTCCAACTATCGGCTCAACGCCGCCGGCGGCGCCCAGCTGACCGGACTGGCGACGCTGATCGCCGCGGCCGCGATCCTGCTTGGCGGCATCTGGTGGCTGCGCCGGCGCAACTTCGCCGTGCCGGTGGCGCTTGCCAGCTGCACCCTGCTCTACCTCGCCTCGGTCGCGAGCAGCGGCGAGTACTCCCAGGCCAAGGCGCTGATGATCGCCGCCCCGCTGGCGATGTTGATTGCGATCCGCCCCCTGCTTTTCGAGGCCGGCCCCGACCGAGTTCGTGCTTCTTCGCCACTACAGCGAACAAAGACGAACTCACCGATGAGGGTCGCCTGGGTGGTGGTGGCGGTGGCGTTCGTGGGCGGCGCCGTCTACTCGAGTCTGCTGGTCCTGCGCGATGCGCCGATCGGGCCTCCCGGCCATGGTTCCGAGCTGCAGGCGTTCATCCCAATCGTGCGCGGCGAACCGGTTCTCTACGCCGGGCAAGATCGCTACGCCGCCTACGAGCTGATGGGCGCCGACACGCACGTGCCCCTGGTCGAGTTTCCCGACGCCGAGGTCTCCCCCAGCCCGGAAAAGCCATTCGATACCGGCGACGCCTACAGCCCGATTGACTTCGACTCCTTCTCGCACGGCACTCTCGACCGCTTCCCCTACGTGATCACCGGCCGCGCCGCCTGGAACAGCGAAGCCCCGGTGGGCTTCAAGCGGGTCGCCGCCACCCCCTCCTACGTCCTCTGGAAGCGCACCGGTACGCCACCGGAGAATCGCCACGTGCTGCTCGAGGGAACCGAACCGGCGGCGCACGCCGATTGCGCCTCACCGGAGATCCGCATCCTCCTCGCCAGCGGCGGGCAGGCCTCGCTCTTCCCGGGCGCCGTGATCGGCGGCAAAGCTCGCTGGAGCCCCGCGACGGAACTTGAAGCCGGTCAGAGCGCCTCACAGACGCTGCGCCTGCCCAGCGGCCGCTGGCGCCTCTCGATCCAATACTTCTCCCCCTTTGACCTAGCCCTGAGTGCGCCGGGCCTCGACCAGGCCCTGCCGGCCGCGCTCGACGGCCAGCGCCCGAACACGATCAGCCTCGCCAACGAGGGCCAGTTCTGGCCCGCCGGCGAAGTCAGCGGCAACGGCCGCCCGATCCACTTCACGATCAACGCTGCGGATCCGAGCACCCTGCAGCAGCTGACGGGCTATTCGGGCAAGGCGACTCTCGGCGAGCTGGTAGCGGTACCGGCGAAGGCCCACCGCATAGTGCCTTTGAGCCAAGCCTGCAACGGCTGGATCGACTGGTACGAATCCCCCGAAGCCCCCTAAGGCGACCTGACCAAGCAGATCAAGGACACAGGGAGCGCGGCGTGCTCCGCACGCAAGCGACCAAGGACGCCGATATGCGCCGGTCAGGCAGCCTTAGAGGCCATGCGCTCCGGAGATACCCGGACTACGTCCCAAACCAGGCCGAGCTTCTCCAGCGAGTCGATCACGATTGCCGAGGGGTCGAACTGCCAGCGGCCAAGGCCGTGGATGGCGGAGGTAGGGAAGGCGTGGTGGTTGTTGTGCCAGGCCTCGCCGAAGGTCGGGATCGCGATCAGCGCCAGGTTGCGCGACTCGTCGGTGGTCTCGAAGTCGCGGTTGCCGAAGACGTGGCAGAGCGAGTTGATGCTGTAGGTGAAGTGGTGCAGAACGAAAACGCGAACGAGGCCGCCCCAGAGCAGGCCGGTGAGCGCGGCGAAGAGGGTGCCGCCGATGATCCAGCCGAGCGCGAAAGGCAGAAACAGGCCGCCGATCGCCCAGTAGAGGAAGGTGCGATCGACCCAGTTGATCACCGGGTCCTTGATCAGGTCGGGCGCGAAGCGCTCCTTGTTGCCACGCTGAGTGTGGATGAAGAGCCAACCCATGTGGGCGTGGAAGAGGCCGCGCATCGCCCCCGACCAGCCGTGGCCGTGGTCAACGTGGGGGCTGTGCGGGTCCCCCTCTTCGTCGGAGAAGGCGTGGTGCTTGCGATGGTCAGCGACCCAGGAGATCACCGGGCCCTCGATCGCCGCCGAGCCGAGGATCGCCAGCAGGCCGTGCAGCCAGGTTTTCGCCTTGAAGCTGCGGTGCGTCAGATGGCGATGGAAGCCGACCGTGATCCCCATTCCGGTGAGGAAGTACATGCCGAGAAAGAGGAAGACGTCGCTCCAGTGCAGGGCCTTACCCCAGACCTGCCAGCCGGCCAGGCCGAGCGCGACGAAGGGGACCAGCGTCACCAGGCCGGTGATAATGCGGTCGCGGGTCTCGTTGGCGACCGGCTGAATATCTGAAGGAAGGACTCCGCTGGCGGACATGCGTGCCGATCATACGGGCTCAAGTCCTGGGAAAGGTAAAGTCGCGCCCGCCCTCGACAACCTTCCCGCCGAAAGGAGCGCGGTTTGGCCTTCTCCAGCACCGCACCACTGCGTCGCGAGATCGAAGCGCGCATTCCCGATCGACCCTTCACGGTCGAGTTCTGGGACGGCACGCAACTGCCTTCCTCTGACGGCGACGGTCCGACCTTCCGCATCCGCTCGCCCCGTGCTGCCGCCCACGTCCTGCGCGCCCCCGGCCAGCTCGGGCTCGGCCGCGCCTACGTCAGCGGCGAGATCGAGGTCGACGACATCGACGCGGTGATCGCCCTGCTCGACAGCTGGGACCCGCCCAGCCTCGAGGGCGCCGACAAGCGCGCCCTGCTGCTGGGCGTGGTGCGCGCCGCCGGCGTCGTCAAGCCGCCGCCGCGGCCGCAGGCCGAGCTGCGGCCCAGCGGAAAACGGCACAGCAAGGAGCGCGACGCCCGCGCCGTGCGCCATCACTACGACGTCTCCAACGAGTTCTTCGAGCTCTTCCTCGGCGAGACGATGGTCTACAGCTGCGCGATCTTCGCCCGGGAGAAGCTGGAGACGGTCGCTCGCAAGCTGGCGCTGAAAGAGGGCGACCGGGTGCTCGACGTCGGCTGCGGCTGGGGTGGCTTCCCGCTCTGGGCGGCGACCAAGCACGGCGCCAGCGTCGTCGGCATCACCCTCTCCGCCCCGCAGGCCGAAAAGGCTCGCGAACGAGCAGAGGCGGCCGGGGTCTCTGACCGAGTCGAGATCCGCGTTATGGACTACCGCGACCTGGCCGGCAGCGGCGAGCGCTTTGACGCGATTGCCTCGATCGGCATGGTCGAGCACGTTGGCGCCTCGCAGATCGACGTCTACGCCCAGACCCTGGCCGGCCTACTGGAGCCGGGCGGGCGCCTGCTCAACCACGGCATCACCCGCCTGCGCCACACCGACGCCGAGGCGGGGGCCTTCTCCGAGCGCTACGTCTTTCCCGACGCCGCGCCCCTGCACCTCTCACGCAATCTGATGGCGCTCGAACGGGCCGGCTTCGTCACCCACCACGTCGAGGACTTCGCTCCCGACTACGCCGAGACCTTGCGCCACTGGGCGCAGAACCTCGACGACAATCTCGAGCTGGCGATCCGTCTCGCC
>Ga0209265_1000264_pt1 | contig 13824 bp, 30 predicted proteins | sample GraSoiAngelo_103_FD_185872 | JGI IMG/M metagenome (GOLD analysis project Ga0209265, IMG submission 185872) | Grasslands soil microbial communities from the Angelo Coastal Reserve, California, USA - 14_0903_05_20cm (SPAdes) (version 2) | ecosystem: Environmental > Terrestrial > Soil > Grasslands ...
AATGAACCGTCGCTCACACCCAGAAAGACTCCGTCGTTTCGACGTTTGGCGGGCACCTAACCCTGGATTTCCCCACACAAATCCCCAGAAAGACACTGTCTTTCCGGGGGTAAATACGGTTATATTTCATCATCTTCATCTTCATTTTCATCATCTTCATTCTCATTTCATCATTTTCATTTTCACTTTCATCATTTTCATTTTCACTTCATTATTTCATCATTATTATTCTCACTTTTATTATTCTCATCTTCATTCTCACTTTCATTATTCTCATCTTCACTTCATTATTTCATCATCTTCATTTTCACTTTCATTTTCATTTTCATTTTCATCATTTTCATTCTCATTTCATCATCTTCATTCTCATTTTCATCATTTTCATTCTCACTTTCATCATTCTCATTCTCATTTCTTTATTTCAATCATTATTATTTTCACTTCATTATTTCAATCATTTTCATTTTTCACTTCATTTTTATTATTCTCACTTCATTATTTCAATCATTTTCATTTTCATTTCATTCTTATTATTCTCATTTCATTATTTCAATCATTTTCATTTTTCACTTCATTCTTATTCTCACTTCATCATTTCAATCATTATTCTTCTTTATTTTTTTATTTCAATCATTATTATTTTCATTCTTTATTCTTATTATTCTCACTTCATTATTTCAATCATTTTCATTTTTCACTTCATTTTTATTCTCATTTCATCATTTCAATCATTATTCTTCTTCACTTTTTTATTTCAATCATTATTATTTTCATTCTTCATTTTCAATCATTATTATTTTCACTTCATTTTCTCAATTTTTTATCACTCTTCATTTCATTATTTCTTCAATTTTCATCATTATCATTTTCTTCATTAATTCAATTCTTTTATTCATTATTTCAATTTCTTATCACTCTTATCATTTTATTTATTATCACACTTTTTATCATCTCTTTATTAATTCAATCATTATTATTTTCATTCTTCAATTCAACTTTATTTTATTTTATTCATTCATCTTCATTTCATTTCATTTTTTATTTTATCACTTTCATTCTTCATTTCAATCATCTCAATTTTTCATAATTCTCACTTTTCATCATTTTCATTCTTCACTTTATTATTTTCAATCAATTTATTATTCTTCATTTTTTTATTCAATATCTCATTTTTCTATTATTTTCATCATTTTATTCATTATTTTAATTTTATTATTCTCATTCTTCATTTCATTATTTTTCAATTCTATCACTCTCATTTTTCAATTCATTATCTCAATTTCTATAATTTTCATTCTTCATTTCATCATTTTTCAATTTTTATAACTTTTATTCTTCAATTCATTATCTCAATTTCTATAATTTTTATTCTTCATTTCATTATTTCTCAATTTTTATAACTTTTATTCTTCAATTCATTATCTCAATTTCTATAATTTTCATTTTTCATTTAATCATTTTTCAATTTCTATAACTTTTATTCTTTAATTCATTATTTCAATTTTTATAATTTTCATTTTTCATTTCATTATCTTTTCAATTTTTATAATCTTCATTCTTCATTTCATTATTTCAATCATTATTACTTTTATTTTTCATTTCATTATCTCAATTTCTATAATTTTCATTCTTCATTTCATTATTTCTCAATTTTTATAATTTTCATTCTTTAATTCATTATTTCAATTTCTATAATTCTCATTTTTCATTTCATTATTTCTCAATTTTTATAACTTTCATTCTTCAATTCATTATTTCAAATTATTATAATTTTTATTCTTCAATTCATCACTTCATTTTTTTATTATTTTCATCTCTTTATTTATTATTTCAACTTTATTATTCTCATTTTTCATTTCATTATTTCAATTATTATTATTCTCACTCTTCATTTCATTATTTCAATTTTTATAATTCTCATTCTTCATTTCATTATTTCAATTTCTATAATTTTCATTTTTCAATTATATATTTTCAATTCATTTATAATACAATTCTTTCAATATCATTCATTTCTCTTTTTTTCATCTTAATTATATCTTTTTTTCTTTATTTCATTTCATCATTTTATTTATATTTTCTTTCATTTTTCATTTTCTTCTCTTTTTTCTTCATTTCATAATTCAATTCTCTCAATTTCATTTATTTTATTCATTTATTTCATTCATTATAATTTTCATTATTCATTCATTATAATCTTCATCATTTTTTTATTTTATATTTTTCAATATTATATTTCTTTTCTTTATTTAATAATATTTATCATTATCATTTTCATTCATCATCATCTCATTCATTTTTAATTTTTTATTTTATTTCATTTCATTATATTCTCTTTCAATTCTTTTAATTTCATTTAATATATTTATATTTTTTTATTCATTTATCATTTAATATTCATTTCATTCATAAATTTTTTCTTTTCTTTTTTATATATCTTATTTTATTTCATTTTAATTTATTAATATTTCTTATTTTCTCTTTTCATTTAATACAATATTTTTCATCTTTTATTTCAAATATTATTACTCTCATTTTTTATTTTATTATTTCAATTTCTATAATTTTCATTCTTTATTTCATTATTTCAATTATTATAATTTTCATTTTTCACTTTAATTATTTCTTTATCTTTATATATATATATATATATTATCATTCATCTCTTTATTTTTTTATTTATTTCTTCATTTTTTTCTTTTTTAATTTAATTCATTCTTTCATCATCTCATTTTTATTTTATATTTATTCTTTTCAACTTCATTTTAATTTCAAATATAATTTTTATTCTTCATTTAATTTTTATATCTTCATTTAATTTTCTTTCATTCTTCATTTTTTAATTCAAATATAATAATTCTAATCATTTTTTATTTTTTATTTCATAATTTTTTCTTTTATTTCATTCTTATTAATTTTCTTTTATATTTTCTTTTTTCATACAATTATATATCATTTCAATTTCATATTCATCATTTTAATTCTTCATTTATTAATTCAATCATAACAATTTTCATTCTTTTATTTCTTTAATATTATAATTCTTTTTCTTCATTTAATAATATTTATCAATTATTATTTTTATCATTTAATTTTAATTTTTTATTTCATTTCATTCAATCTCATTCAATTATATTCTCTCTCAATTCTTTTAATTTTATTTATTTTATCTTATATTTTTTTTCATTTATTCATTCATAAATTTTCTTTTTTTTATATATATCTTATTTTATTTTATTTCTTTTATATTCATTCTTTATTTCAATTAATTCAATTAATTTATTTCATTTTAATTCATTATAACATCTTTTCATCAATCATCTTTTATTATTCTCATCTTCTTCAATTTTCATTTCATAATTTTTTATTCATTCATTTTATAATTAATATTCATAATTTTACAATTTTCAATCTCTCTTTCATTCATTAAATTTATCATTTATATCATCTTTATTCTTTATTTCATATCATCATTTTATTTATATTATTTATTTTTATTTCATAATTTAATTCTTTCAATTTCAATCATCATTTTCTCTTTTTTCTTTTTTTTCTTTTTTTAAATTAATATTTTTCATTTTATATTTCTCAATTTATTTTTTATTTAATTTATCATCAATTTTATCATCTCAATTATATATATTTTTTATTTCATTTCATTTATTTATATTTTTCTTTCATTCATTTCTTTATTTTCAATTTATTTATTTTATTATTTTAAATCATCATCTTTTATTTTCAATTTCTCATCATTATATTTCATAATTTTATTTCATAATTTTTAATTCAATTTCAATCATATATTCTCTTCTTTTTTTATCTTAATTCATTCTTATTCTTTTTTATTTTATATTCATAATTCTCATCATTTTATTAAATATTATTTTAATCTTATTTTATTCTCAATATTTATTTCATTTATTTTTTTATTTCATTATATTCTCTCTTAATTTCATATATAATCTTCATCTTATTTTTTCATTCAATATATATTTCATAATTTCAATTCTTTATTCATTAATTTAATATAATAATTTTCATTCTTCATTTTATAATTTAATTTTCATTCTTTAAATAAATAATCTCAAATATTATAATTCTAATTTTTTATTCTATATATTTCTTTATTATTTCATATTTTTTATTAATATTATATATCATCATCTCTTTCAATTTTATTTTCAATTTTTCAATCATATTATTCTTCAATTTTTCATATAATTTTCATCTTTTAATTTTATTTTATATTTTCAATTCTTATTTATTCTTCTTCATTATAATCTTTCTTCATTATTATTATCTTCATTATTATCATCTTCATCATTTATTTTATTTCAATTTTATTTTCTTTTATTTTCATATACAATTTTCATATTTTTTTTAATTCTTTCAATATCATTCATTTATTTCTTAATTATATAATTCTTTTTTATTTCATTTTATTATTTTATTTATATTTCATTCATTTCTCTTTTTTTTTCTTCATTTTATAATTCAATTCTTTCATTTCTTTTCTCTCATTTCATAATTCAATTTCTTTAATTTTATTTATTTCATTCATTATAATTTTAATTCTTCATTCATTAATTTAATTATAACAATTTTCATTCTTTTATTTCATATTTTTCAATATTATAATTCTTTTTCTTCATTTAATAATATTTATCATTATCATTTTTATCATCATTTCATTCAATTTTAATCTTTTATTTCATTTTATTCAATTATATTCTCTTTCAATTCTTTCAATTCTATTTAATATATTTCTTATTTTTTTCATTTATCATTTAATATTCATTTCATTCATAAATTTTCTTTTCTCTTTTTTTATATATCTTATTTTATTTCATTTCATTCATTTTTCATTTCAATTAATTTATTTCATTTTAATTCATTAATATTTTTCATCTTTTCTTTTCATTCAATATAACATTTTTCATCTTTTAATTTCAAATATTATAATCTTCATTTTTCACTTTAATTATTTCTTCATCTTTTTATATATATATATATTATCATTCATCTTTTTATTTTTCATTTTTTAATTCAAATATAATAATTTTAATCATTTTTTCTAATCATTTCAATCATTATAATTTTCATTCTTTATTTCATATAATTTTTATTCTTCATTTCATTATTTAAATCAAATATTATAATTCTCTCAATATTATAATTTTCATTTTTCATTTAATATTTTCAAACATTATAATTCTTTTTCTTTATTTAATTCTTTCATTTAATTTCAATTTTTTATTTTATTTCATTCAATTATATTTTCTCTCAATTCTTTCAATTTTATTTAATATATTTTATCTTTTTTTTTTCATTCATTTATTCATCTTTCATTTTATAATTTCAAATATTCATCATTTAATATTTCATTTCATATTTTATTTATAATTTTCAATTTTTATTTCATTCATAAATTTTCTTTTTTCTTTTTTATATATCTTATTTTATTTTATTTCTTTCATCTTTTTCTTAATTTCTTTTTTATTATTCTTTTTATTTTCATATTATTCATTTTCATTTCAATTAATTCAATCAATTTATTTCATTTTCTTTTTCTTTTTTTCTCATTCATTTTTATTATTTTTTACTTCATATTATCATTTTATTTTTCACTTTTTATTTCTTCTTTTCATTATTATCTTTCTTTTCTTTCATTTCACAATTTCAAATATCATAATTTTAATTTTAATTTCAATCATATATTTCTTTTCTTTTTCTTTTTTTTTCATATCTTAATTCATTCTTATTTTTATTTTCTTTTTCAATATAACATTCATCAATATCATTTTTATTTCATTTTAATTATATTTTATCTCTTTTATTTCATTATATTTTCATATATAATCTTCATCTTCTCTTTTCATTTCATTTAATATATTTTCTAATTTTAATTCTTTCTTTTACTCTATTCTCTTTCATTTAATTATATATTTTTTCATTTTCATATAATATATAACATTTTAATATTTAATTAAATAATTTCTTCATATAATAATATTTTACTTTTGTTTTAATTCATTTTAAACTTTCAATTTTTCTTCTTTTTCTTTTTTTAAAATTCATTTTCATTTCTTTTCATAATATTATTTTTAATTTAAACAATATTTTTTCAATTTTTATTTTCTTTATATATATTTTTATTTAAATATTTCATCATTTTTAATTTTTATTTTTTTCAATTTATTTAATTTTATTATTTTCATTAATAATATATTATAATTCAATTTAAATCTTGAATTGTTTTTCACATCATTCATAAATTTATTTATATAATATTATATCAATGTTATGTCAATGTTATGTCAATGTTATGTCAATGTTATGTCAATGTTATGTCAATGTTATGTGAATGTTATGTGATTGTTATGTGAATGTTATGTGAATGTTATGTGATTATTATGTGATTGTTATGTGATTGTTATGTGATTGTTATGTGATTATTATCTCAATGTCACATTAATATTACATGAATATTATGTCAATTTTATGTCACTGTTATGTGATTATTATGTGATTGTTATCTCAATATCATATCAATATTATGTGAATATTATGTCAATTTTATTTCAATGTTATGCATTATTATATAATATTATGCAATATTATATCATTGTCATATTATTTTTATTTTCTTTTTATTTCATTTTTTTCATCAATTCAATTCAATTTTCATTTTCACTTTTTTTATATCACATATTTTTTTCTTTTTTTTTTCTTTTTTATTCATTTATTCATTTTCATTTCATATTTTTTTTCTTATTTTCATTCATAATTTTTTGATTTAATTTATTCATAATTTTGTTTATTTGATTCATTCATAATTTCTTTTTTTATTTTTCAATTATTATTTTTAATTCAATTTTCATCAATTTATTATATTTAATTTAATCATTATTTATTAATATTTTATAATTTATATTGTTGTTTTATTTTTTTAATTTATTTGTTCATATATTTTATTATTATTTTATATTAAATATTAAATATATTATAATTTTATTAATTGTATATATTTTTATATTTTTTATATATAATATATAAATATATTTAAAATACGATTTCATAAATTTTCGCTTAGTCAGCGCATGGGAAATTTTTTTCCCGAGCGCTGACTAATAATTTCCCGATACGGAAATAATATGAACTTCGCACCGCGCCTCACCGAAATTGACGCCTCATCGCAATTTTTCTCCTTCGCTCGTTAAATTGAATTCTTCTCTGTATATAAAAACCTGATCCTTCTTTCTTTTTGTTTTCTTGTCGTCTTCAATAAAATCGCAATTTTGCTATTCATTTGCTCTGTCTCTTTGCATTGCTTTGTTCAATATATTTTCGATCATGCCATCGACATTCGTCTCTTCAATATTGTCCTCTCCGTTCGATCGTCTCCATTCGTCGTCGATGATCGTGTGATCATCTTCTTCTCCTTCTACCACGAAATATCCTTCGTGATTCTGTGGAAGAAATGTTTGCACCCAACGTGATCGCCATGTTCTCCTAGTCGTCGCCATCGTCGTGCCCGCGTCCATCTTCCATCCGTGAACTTTGCGACTGTGCTCGACGATGTATTTCGAGCTCGCGCAGACCTCGCGCAGACGAGCGTGCACTTTTGACATTCGAATTCACGTTGTAATTTGAGTCCCTGAATGCGTTCCGTCGAGTTCCTTGGCTTGAATAACTGTTCGGGCGCAGTCACTCGTAATTGATGTCCATATCGAGACAATGATTTCCGCGTCGCTAACGGGACGATTTTATGCCGCTCTCGAAAGTGTCTCGAGATCCCGTTTGCCGTTCCGTTGATCGCGTGTTCACATTGTTTACATATCAATGCTTGATATTCATCGAAATAAAGCAAGTATCGATCGTTTGCGTCCATCGAATTCCTTCACGGACGCGTGAATCGAACGGAAGACGGAGGTTTGGAAAATTTGAAAATTTTTGAAAAAATTCCGGCGTCACGAAAATTCCGGCGTCACGGCGACGGCGCACTCTGATTGATCAATCCCCGAAAATACCGTCGGTATTTTTCTCCGCATTGCTGATAGGGACTCCTGAACGGATTTAGAATATTCGGACTCTCACCCCCCAATCAACTCTTCACACTTTCATCGCCTTTTGAAAAGCAATTCCGACAAAAACCTCCTTCAATCAACATCATTCAATCAATCATATATATTTCATCATTATTAAACTTTTCACTTATATACAAATCTTACACATCTCCGAAAATAACCAGAACGCATTCGTGCTCTTCCGTCCAAACACCTGTCGCGGCTTCCTCAACCATTCTATATAAGTCTTCTCTCGCTCGAATTCCTTCTCTGCCAGCCTTCTTATAATCTCCTGTCCATGACCCATAGACCTACACCGCATAACCACCGGCATAACCACATCCTTCCGCCTGCATGCCCCTGCCCCTCCTTCAACATACTCCGGACACCAGTCGCAAGGCAATGAGCAACTCACACAAGCACAGTCCTTCACATATCTCACACGAGACTTGAATCCATCATGTTCCATTCCCGTAAACTCCCAATTTGCACAATTCTTCGTCTCATGATATATCTCATCCTTGCAACAAAGCCAGCATGCAGGGCAGCCATCCTGCAACTTCTCGATCGTCTTTTTCACATCAATTTCATGCAAGCTTTGCCCCATGATCTCCTCCTCCACATCAATCCTACGACGCTCATAATCCTCTGATCGTTTCCTCTTCTCTTCTTTTCTCAATTCTTCCTCATAACCTCGCTTTTGCCCTGCACTCATCTGCCCTCTCAATTTACATCGATCACAATGGTTTCCCTCCAACGTCTCACATGTGATCGCCTCAGCATCCTCCCCATTGAAATACTTGTTCAATGGCTGCTGTCGACATTCTTCAGTCGTCAGAAATTCAGTCAGCGCAGCGTCGTCCGCCGTTTGATGTCTCAAATCCAACTTCTCCAACTCCCTCATCTCGGCCCTGTCAATGAATGTAACCGACCGTACATTCTCTCCTCCACGCCCTGCTCTTCCAGATTCCTGAGAGAACGACATACAGCCCCAAGTCACCCCGACATGAACCACCAGCATGACTTTATCAATGTTCATCCCAGCCGCGAGTGCACTACTGGCAGCCATGATCTGAACATCGCCATCCTGCCAAGCCTTTAGCTGTGCTGCTTTCGTCGGCTCATTCGCATGATATATCCCGCAATCCAGAGCGTCTCGTAGCCTCTCAATCGTCTTGATATATCGAGAAAATACCAGAATCTTTTCACCCGATTTAAGCTTTTGTGACGTAATGAACTCGATCGCTCGACTCTCGGCCGATTCTCCTTCTTCATCCACCCTTTCAACCGAATATGCAATCTCACGTCGATATATGAGAGCCCGAATGTAGGTTGGATCCGGATTCTTAAGCAGAAGAGCCTCGTCGAAACTTCTTTTCATCACCGGCGGATGTGTCGCTGTCATAAATATGAACTGCACAGCAAATGCCAGCAGCTTGATGGACACAAACTTGTGACGCCAACTTGCATCTTTAGTGAGTGTATGAGCCTCGTCAAAGAATAGAGAACCAAGTCGACCATCCTGGTCCAGATCGCGAAGGTATTGATTGAACCTCATCGTTACGACCGTATCGGTGATGGCCACGACTATATTGGCCCGTCGACGTGATCCGTTCGTCCATTGAATGCAATCGATCTTGAGACCTTCACATCTTTGTCGCAGATCATGAGCTAACGCGACGTTTGGCGTAACCACAATATACGTTTTACTTGTATTCAGCAGCGCAGGTATCAATATCAAATCTGTCTTTCCCGCACCAGTGGGGAGAATCGAAACCACATAACGATCCCCACGTACTATTGCATCCACGGATTCCTTTTGCTCTTTGCTTTTCCACTTTGCATCAGGGCCATGCAATTTTACCAGGACATTCTGAATCCGTTCATCCATGGGAGATTCTTCAGTGATCACGTCTTGATCACGATTATCGAAGTCCGATCGGGGCTTTCGTGGAATTAAGTCATACCTATGAATGGTTGAATTAATGTACAAAGTAAGGGGATACCATATCTGCCATTCATCCGATAATTTGCGGAAGATTCCATGGGTTCGGACGTCAAGGTGTTGACCGGTTCGACCATAATTGCCCTTGGCAGTTGTCGTTGAATGCGCCGCTTGCAAGTCAGAGTATTGATCTCGAACCCTTTCTTCATCCACTTCAAATATCCCACTATGAATCAACTCATATTCAAATGCGGTTTGAATCTGCCTCCATATGGAAGTTGTCATTCGAAATCGAACTCCAACAGTCGTTTCTCGAATCATCGCCGCCGTTTGACGATCGGTAGACCAATGTCCCTTCTCATCTCCAAATAAATAAGGACTCTTGACAAACTCAGGATCGATCAATTCACAGAACGGAATGATATACAATAGATAATTGATGAGCAAATTACTCAACCAGAAATGAGCGAATCGTGCGATGCCCTACAATTCAGTTGAAAACGACTCAACGATACCTTTAAATCATCCATAATTGCTTGGGATTTATGATATTCCGTAGCAATTTGAATTTGTCCATCATCTATCAATACATTACGATCCTTATCCATCGAATTCTTGTATTGAATCGACAGGATTTCCTGACCTCTTCCGGTTTCTCCGCATGTGAAATTCATGCTCAGCAATATAAGCTCAAGAAAAAGCTCCCGATCACGATGATATTGCTCAACACTTCTTTTATTCCATTCGATTCCATCTGGATTGACTGTGATCATGTCGCCCCATTTCCGTGTCAAACGAAGATTGTTGATTATCATTGTCCGACCGTTCATTCTGAAATTCGGAATCTTCTCTGCAAAATAGTGATCCACATCCGATATATCCTGATCATCTCGATCAAATGAATATGGATTGATCGCTTCAACGATGTCTGATCCACGAAACATCAGTTGACGACTCAGAATTGATTCCGCTCGACGTAGTATATCTTTTTGAAATCCTTTCCACGCTTGAATGTCAAGTTGTTGAGTTCCGTAATGCAATAGTCTTTTGTCTGGTGAAATTCGAATCTTATCTGCTCCCGTCGCATCTTTTGCAGCATACATTCCGTAATTCAATAACTTGTGAAGATAGTTGAAAGGAGACGGTTCATTCTCGATCAACCATTGATCTCGAAATTTGTTGAGTCTGATGTGTGGATTATCATCCAAAGTTACTCTGAAATTATCGCGTTCATCTTGTGGAAGACAATACTCCAAACCGATCACTTTGATACTGAACAACAACCGCGCAATTGTCGGAGTATATTTTGATGGTTTTTTCCATCTTCCACATTTGACGTCATAGCCGAGAATACCACTGAAATACTTGAGAACCGAAAACTTTTTATCATAATCGGAATGCATGATGAGAAGACAGGACAACTCTGATACTTTTCGACGAATCGCCTGTGTGTTATCCATGTCATCATGAATATACAGCAAACCTCGGAGTCGTTGCAAGCATTCTTTCAATTCATTCGTAAATTGAACTCCAAATTGTTGTTCATCATCCACAGTACGGAGACAAAAGAGGATCAATCGTAGCCAGAGTTTGGCATATTGAACCCTGGTGTCATCCTGAAAATGGTCGCGAAAAGGTTTTGTATCGGGAATTCCCTTTTCGACACTGTTCAACCAGAAACGAATCATATTCCACCCTCGCCTGTCACAATCGAGCATGCCTACATCAGTCATTTATCAATTGATGAGAACCTTGATATCCTTCTTCAATAATGTCTACTATGATTGTCGATAACTCCTTGAGTGGCTCCTCTCCATCTCCCAGAGTTTCACTCGTTTTCTCCATCAGCATTTTCATATCTACATCCGCAAACATTCTCTTCCATCCAGTACGATTCAACCATGGAGTGTCCTTTGTTGACTCATCATTGTTGATTCGATGTCGCTCAAGGTGACGATCCTCATCGCGTTGTGTCGCCGTCATCAACATGTCCGAAATTAAATGATTGAGTTGATCGGAGGTTACAGGATGTGTCGATGTTGTTTTGACTGGGAAATATTTGATATTTGGATGAGGAAAAATTGTTTGTATTGACTGTGAAATCCATCCCAATTCTAATATATCAATGAATGATAGAGTATATGTGTTACCTTTTGAAACATTCCAATCGTGAAAGTTTCTACAATGCCATTCGATTGAGCCCTCGGTGCCAAACACTTTCTGACATCCAGATTCCATAATACACCTGAAACCTTCACTAATTTCAATTCCTTCAATGGCCTTTATCTCTCGTGTTGGAGTAGATACATGTTTGACTGATCGTAAAATCAAGTCTGCGACGTATTCATCTATTTCTTTACGAATTTTCAATGAAATTTGACTCTGATGATTTCTTGCAAAATGTCTGTGTATTCCAGTAATACCTGTTTTACAAATTCGACAAATCAAAACCTCAAAATGTTGATTATAATTGATATACTCATTCATTGTCGTAGTCATTTTTTAAAAAATTCGCGGTTCCTTTTTTTCACCTTATACGCGTAAAAGGAAATCTGCTTATATTTTATCACCCATTCCAATAAGCTCCCCGATCGCCACATATGAATCATAAGCATTTGACCTATCAGCGATCATGAATCATAAGCAATTTTTTTAAAGTCTCCCTTAAAAATTTGAAATTACGGAAATATTTATTCAAATGCTCAGCATTCTAGCGAAGCATATAGAATAGTTTTTTTTTCTTTTATATCATTCATTAAATATAATATATTATCATTATTTTTAATTCATTTTCATTTTTTTCTTATTTTTTTTTTCATTTTCAATTTTTATTATTTTTCTTTTAATTCTTTTTATATAAATATTTCATAATTTATTTTTTAAATCAATATAATTTTCTTTTTCAAATTATTTATATCATTTTTATATATATTATCATTATTTTTAATTCATTTTCATTTTTTTCTTATTTTTTTTTTTCATTTTCAATTTTTATTATTTTTCTTTTAATTCTTTTTATATAAATATTTCATAATTTATTTTTTAAATCAATATAATTTTCTTTTTCAAATTATTTATATCATTTTTATATATATATTATTATTTATAATATTCATCTTCATATAAATTTTATTTATATTTAATATATTTTATAATTTTTTTTTATCAATTAATATATAATAATTTTAATTTTTGTTATTTATATCAATATATTAATATTTATTTATTTATTATTTATTGAATATAATTCATTCTCATTTTTTTTATTTTTATTTTTTCTTTTTTTTATTAATAAATAATTTCAATTTATTATTTTTCTCAAATTCATTAATTTCATTTCATTTATTATTATTTTTTCAATCTTTAAATTTTAATATTTAATTTATGATTTTTATTTTTAATATTTATTTAATTTCTTTTTTTTATTCTTTCTTAATTTTTTATATTTATTTTATTATTTAAATTTAATTAAATATTATTATATTTTATTTTAATATTTTTACAATTATTTCAACTCTTAATTTTAATTTTAAATTTTAATGTAAATTATATATTTTTTTAATATAATTTAACTTTAAATCTCAATATTTATTTTTATTTTAAATATTATATTTATAATAATATAATTTATCATTTTTCTTATTTTTATTTTTATTTTTCATTTTTATAATTTTTTTTAATATTATAATTTTCATTCTTCATTTCATATTTTACAAATATTATAATTCAATAATATATAAATATAAATATCATTATATTTATTCTTTTTTTATTTATATCATTTTCATTTTTTTTTATTAATATAATATTTCA
>Ga0209265_1000270_pt1 | contig 13691 bp, 10 predicted proteins | sample GraSoiAngelo_103_FD_185872 | JGI IMG/M metagenome (GOLD analysis project Ga0209265, IMG submission 185872) | Grasslands soil microbial communities from the Angelo Coastal Reserve, California, USA - 14_0903_05_20cm (SPAdes) (version 2) | ecosystem: Environmental > Terrestrial > Soil > Grasslands ...
ATCGGCTTTATGAATGACGACAACATGCCCCAGAAAGTATTCTGGATAGCCTCCTCCCAGAACGGATACCAAGAGTCGCCCATCGTTTTCTATTTTCTTCACCTCGTATCCGATCTCGTCCATATGCGCTACAAACGCAATCCGTGGCGACTTTGCGTCGGGCTTTCGATCGCCAAGATGCAAGATCAGGTTTCCGTCCGCATCGGTCTCCGCTTCTTTCTGCAATCTTGGATCCAACCGATTGAGAACCACTTTGCGAACGTTTTCTTCATGGCCGCTTGCGCCATACGCGTCGACCAGCGCTTTAAGGTCGGAGATCGTGGTGCCGCCGCCAGAACCTCCTCGTAGCCCGCCAGTGGTGGACTTAGGGACCTGTAAATACGCTTCAAGCAGTCGTTCCAGATTCCCGCTATCGCCCGAGGAAATGGACTCCCCAGGGGTCACCGGCCAAAGTGTCGGAATTCCAAGTTGCGCGAAGCGTTCCGGAAATGCGTTTGGCTTGGCATAGCCCGCTATCCGTGGTAGTGACGCGCTTACGGCTGTCACGCGTTCGCCATCCGCTTCGGCAATGGCTTTGATCTCGCCGGGAAACGCACTCAGCGGCGCTGACGCGTCTTCCACTCCCAGAAGCACGCCATCCCCAGGCGTGAGCGCCGCGGTACCGGCCCTGGCGACGCTTTTGCCGCCTGTCGCCATGCGGCCGACAAAAATCATTTCGTCTGGCTTTGTCTCTTCCAGTAAACGGTTGAGGCCGCGCCCTCCGGTCCACTGTTGCGTTAGAAACGCGACGGTTGTTGTTCCTTTCGCTTTGGCGTCCTTGATTCGTTCGAGCAACTGCGACAATACGGTGCATCCAAAGCGATCGCCGGCGGCCGCTCCTGCTTCCCCACCTTGGCCTACCGGAAACCATTTCCGTTGGAGTGCAATTGGATCGAGGAGGTCCACCCCCGCAGCATGCACGTCGGCAGCGCCTGTGGCGCCAAGATCCACGTACATTTCGTCGGGATGATTCATTTTCGGGGGGTTAACACGCGCGGGCTGAAGATGAATGCTCAGCCCGGCGAAGACTCCGGGAACTTTCTTTCCGGAGCGCGTCATTACCCAAATTGTCTGGGCAAAATGCAGCGTGTCAAATACCGGATTGGTGCGGCTTGCGGCAAGCGTTGCACGCGCAAGTAGCCGTCCGGAGTGATCTCGCTGACGACGTAACCAGGTTCATCGACGGGCGTAACCAGCAGGCGTTGCGGCGAGCCGCTCCCAAAGGTAACCCAAAGGTTACCGACATTATCGGTCTTGGGTGAGAGAGGGCGCAGCTCCGCGCGAAGCTCCTCGATCAGCGGCTGTTCGTAGCCCGAAACTGCGGGTACTTGGTCAAAATGGCAATCAAAAGCGGCCTGCGCACTTGCGGAGCAAGCGATGAGCAAAGGAAATAGCAGCGAACTCGCGGTTCGAACGAGCCACTTCATGAAGCATTCTCCTCTTAGACCATGACACTCGGCCTGCATCATCGGCACAACGCTTCGATCAGCACTTCTTTCTTTTCTTCGGCCAGCCGCGACATGCTGTCAAGCGAGGCAAAGTAGCCACCGACGGCCGCCGCCGCAAGCAAGGTGAAGGCTTCAGCGGGGAACCAACGATTCCCCGTCCAGCGCCCGCTAAAAAGAACCACCGCGGACACTCCGCCGAACACAATTTGGGCGGCAAAGGCCAGGAGCACGGCCATACCGGACTGCCGCTGACCGCGGATCTGGCCGAATTCGAGCTTGCGCGGAAAGGTGACCGAAGACCAGTTGGCAATACTCAGCTGCCCAACGACGGCAAACACGATGGCAGCCATCGTAGCCAGGAAGACGGGGAGCGAGGGCAATCCCAGCAGCCAGGCGAGCATCACCAAAGACAATACGGTTTCAACGCCAAGCACCGACAGGAGCATCAGATTCTTGCCAAGAAAAATGTCACGAAAATGCAGCGGCGCCATGAAGTAGGTTTGGATGCCGCGGCCTTCAAAGGCAAAGCAATTATAGGCAGGCCCCATCAGAATCAGGACGAGATAGGCCATGATGCCCGGGAAAAGCATTTCAGGAGAGACCGGATGCTCCGAGGCCGGGTGTTTTCCGGCAAACATGGTGCCAAAGATGAGGACCATTACCGGGGGCATGATCAGGGTGAAAAAGGAAAACGTGTTGCGCGTGAGGTAGCGGAACTCTTTACGGACGACCGTGGCCACTTGCGGCGATAGCGCACTCAAACGATCTGAGGAGTCTGCCGGTTTTGCGGTTTCACTCAGTTCTTCTCCGCGATATTGCGAAGCGAATCGCCGCCAGAGAAAAACGCTGAACACCGCGGCATAAACGAACAGCCCCGCCGAACCCAAAACCAACCATCCGAACCGGGCCTCGGCGGCCGCCGCAATCGCTCTGCCCGCAAGTGCAGGCGGAAGCCACGCAAAATACGGAATGATCCGCAGAGCCAGCGGCCCCAACAATCCGCCATAGTGGCGCATAGTCGGTTCGATGAGGTTCAGAGAAACCATTGCGAGAATGAACAGAGCGAAAAACAACTCGCGGGTCCGGCGCCGCGAGAGCAACCGCTCGAGCCACGAACCAACAAGCCGCTCCAAAGTCACGTTGAGCAATAAGAACAGCGCCGCAACCAACAGCATCGCGGGCAGCACTCCCGGCCGCGCTGCTGCCGCGCCGAGTGTCATGGAGGCAAGCCAGCAAACTGATGCCACCGCGGAAAAATCCGCCAAGCCGTAGGCCAGACCGATGACGTAAAACGCGGTGAGATTCAGCGGAAAACGGAGCATCGAGCGGAATTCGAAGCTGGCCCCGAACCCCGCTGCAAAAATGGGAAATAGCTGCCAGAACAGGAAAATGCACCAGAACAGCAGCCCAAACAAGCCGAAGCGGCCTTCGGAAAGAAACGCATAAGCACCGGTGAAGAAAGCGACGCACAGCCCCACCACGAAAAATCCGCTAAAAACTCCGAGAAGGATCAGGCCGAGCAGATCGAAACGACTGGCCTTCTTGCGCAGACCGTTGCGAAGAATGCGCCAGCGCAGCCCGGCAACCACACGAACTTGCGTCAGTATCCCGATGGGGCTGGCTACATCAGCCATGAGAGTTCTTCCAAACGTGGGCGTTCGGTGCCGTCCTGCCCCACAATCGAGAGAAACACCTGTTCGAGCGTCGTTTTGCTGCCGGCCTCGCCGGAAATGTCGGCGCGCAACTCTTCCAGCGAACCCTGCGCCACTAGCCTCCCTTTGTGAATGATGGCCACGTGGCTGCAAAGGCGCTCGACAATTTCCAAAACGTGGGATGTCAGGAAAATCGTAGTGCCGCGCTCGGTCATGCGACCCAGAAGAGCTTTGAGCACACCCGCTGCGAGCGCGTCGACGCCTTCGAACGGCTCATCCAGAAACAAAATCCGCGGCCCGTGAATGACCGCGGCGGCAAGCGCCAGTTTCTTTTGCATGCCATGCGAGTAGTCCGCGATCAACGTTTTGGGGCGGTCCGCGAGTTGCATGAAATCCAGCAACTCGTTCGCGCGCTGTTGTGTCATTCGGCGATCTAGACCGTACATGCGCCCGACGAATTGCAAGTATTCCGAACCGGTGAGGCGTTCGAGAAGCCCCATGCCTTCCGGCACCACCCCGATCTGGCGCTTCACTTCGACCGGATGCGTCGCAAAGTCCAGCCCGAGAAGGTCCATGCTTCCCGCGGTTGGTGCAAGCAAGCCGGTGAGCATCTTAATGGTCGTGGATTTGCCCGCACCATTCGGCCCGAGGAAACCGAAGAACTGGCCGGCGGCAACCTGGAGGTCGACGCCGTCAACGGCGGTGAGGTTCCCGAATCTGCGGGTCAGCCTTTGCGTGCGAATGGCTATTTCGGGCATTCGGTCTCCGTGGAAAGGAGCGGGCTCCCAAGATGGAAAACTCTAACACGAGTCGCACGCGGTTTAGCGAGGATGCCGAGCAAAGCAGGGCCCTTCAAGCGCGTTTGCGCGGATTCGATCCTTGGGCGGTGAGCTGTTGTAATTCCCTGGCTGGAAGGCCCGCAAGAACCGCCGGCAGTTCGACGCGAAAAACCGCGCCGCCTTCCTGGCGGTTGTAGCAAAGAATCTTCCCGCTGTGTTCCTGAACGATTCCGAAGCAGATGCTCAGACCGAGACCTGTGCCCTTACCCACGGGTTTGGTGGTGTAAAAGGGATCGAAAACGCGATGCGGCTCCTTGATGCCGGTACCGGTGTCGGAAAACAGAATGACCACGTTGCCGCGGTCGCGCATGGTCTTAATCGTAAGCAGGCCGCCTTGGTGCGCTTCCATGGCGTCCACCGCGTTGCTTATGAGATTGAAGAAGACCTGCATGAGCTGATTCCCATCGCCGCGCACTCCGGGAAGCACTGATTCGAGCTGTTGTTCAATGCGCGCCGTGGAAGGGCGGAGGTCGAGTGCGCGAAGCTGAACGGCATTGTTTACCACGGTATTGATATCGAGGAGCGTGCGCTCGGGGGGCACCTGGCGCGCGAAGCTGAGCAAATTTCCTACCAGCGTTTTGGTCCGCCGTGCCTGTTCGCGGATCTTCGAAGCCGTGCAACGCGCCTTCTCAGGCAGGGTTTGATCATCGGCCAGGAGATCGGAAAACCCGAGAATCGCGGCGAGAGGATTATTGATTTCATGGGCGGCACCGGCGGCGAGCTGCCCCAGCGACACAAGCTTCTCCGTTTGAACGAGCTGCGCCTGAAGGCGCTTCAGATTTTTCAGTGCTTGTTCGGACTGCACGAGCAGGCGGGCGCGGTCCACCTCCGCAAAGTGGCTGCGCACAAAGATCAAGCCGGCTAGCGGCAACGCCGCCACCACGGTGGTCACCAACCGGAAATCACGAACGCCCGGTTCCATATTGTCGGCATGCAAACTATATAGAGCGAGAAGAGGCAGAGAAACGACCGCCGTCATGGCCAGATGGCTGGACCAACCGTGGACATTTTCTGCGGAATCGTCGCGGGAATCGAGCGATTCCCCCGGCTGAGCGGCGTCCAGTTGCGCGCGATTCAAATAAGCGATCAAGCCGGCCAATGCGAGCCAGAAAAAAGAAGAAATAATCGGGAGGTCGTACAGGCTTCCCGTGTAATAAATGCCGACATCACTTTGCACATCCACGACCAAAGAGGCCAGCATGTAAACCACAGAAGCGCCGAGCAGATGGAAGTACACTTTTTTCCAAGCCCCGCGGCTTCGCAGCCACAACAACATGAGCCCGAGCACAATGAGGCCGTTTTGCGTGTCGGTGATAACGTTGAAATTGTGATTGTACTGGGCGATATCCGGCGTCGCGTAAAGCCAGGGCATCACAAAAAAGATGTAAACGAACGTCCACCAGGCCAACAACAGGCCGAAGTCCAGGTATCCGAGCCGGGCGCGCACCTCGCCGCGCTTGCGGTGCGGTTGGAGAGCCAGCGCAGCTATTAGCGGAATGCCCCGCAAGAAAAACAGAATGTCGCCTGGATACAGCCCGGGCAACGGCTTATGTAGATAGACCTCATAATAGGTCCATTCAAACTGCCCGATCATCCATAGCGTGCAGCTCAACGCGATCAGCATCCAGAAGATGTTGCGCCGCCAGTACGGCGTACCCGCGTTGAGGAGCAGCCCGGCATTCGCAATCAACGGCACGGTGCACTGCACCACATCGCCGAACGCGACTAGCGTCTGCGAGCCGCGCGGATGCGACAGGGAAACGCCGGCATAAAGGGCAAGGACGAACGCCCAAATCCCCAGGCTCCAAGTGATGGTGCGGGACGAGGTCATAGACTTGGCGGCTTCCAGTATAGGCTCTCGTAACTGGCGCCGCCGTTTTGAAATTCCTCGGCTTGGCTAGAATATAAATGGATTGCGGAGACTATTTTAGGCGGCGCTTATTGTTGTACCTTGGATTTCTGGCGGAGGAGGGGGGATTCGAACCCCCGAGACCCTTTCGAGCCTAACGGTTTTCAAGACGGGTGATTGTGCCTCGGCTCCGGCCTAAGTTGATGATAACACTAGATGGCGTTCGGCCCACTCTGGACGGTTTGGGCACGGATGGCAGCCTATCGGGATAAAGTGGGATAAAGGCGATTGCAGCGCGCGGTGGACCGAGGACTTTAGTTGCACCCAATCCTGCGCCAAGGAAGTCATCCATCGATCGGTTCTTTTCGCCTCCCTGCTAGTGTACCTAACACGGGCGAAGGCAAGTATACGGGCCACATCACCCAGCGCAGCAGCTCTCCGACCGCGTCCCTGCCACCGAGATTAATCGCTTGGTGACTCTTCTTCCATTCTTTTGTTGACAAGCAAAAATAAATCTTCTACAAGACAGACAAGTTCGCCCAGCTCCCTCGTTCCCTCTCCAGATTTCCTCGTCCGGGCTTGGCGGAACCGCCACGGCGTTTGCTGGCGGTGAAGTTGTCTTCGTAGTCCAAAACTCAAATTTGGAGGCCTGTGTGATCCGGAAATCAATCCCCCTGGTGTGGTTTTGTGTGCTATGCATTCCCAATCGAGTGTGGGCCCAAAGCCAGCCTGAAGTAAGTGTTGATGTAAAGCATGATGTTTCGCCCGCGTTGCGCGATTTGCCACGGTCTCCTAGCCCGTCTGAACCGAAACACGAGAGACGACTGCGTCTGACCCACGGACCCCGCGAGTTGGTATCGCAGCCGGATCCTGCGCTGCAGAGTTCGGCTGGTCCACTTGTGAACACGGCGGCCGGCCAGAATTTTCAGGGTGTGGGCATAGGGATCGACAACAGTTATTTCAACTGCTGTGCGCCCCCGAATACAAACGGCGCTGCTGGTGCGACACAGTACGTGCAATGGGTGAACCTGGACTTCGCGGTGTTCGACAAAACGACCGGGAATCTCGTTGCGGGCCCTACTGCAGGAAACACACTGTGGAACGGTTTTGGCGGACCTTGCGAGACAAACAACAGCGGCGACCCCATCGCGCAGTATGACAAAGCAGCGGGGCGGTGGGTGCTGGCGCAGCCGGTTTACGTTTCGCCGTACATGTATTGCATAGCCATTTCGACCACTTCCGACGCAACGGGAACATATAATCGATATGCTTTTGCTGCGCCCAACAACACGACCCTTTTCCCTGACTATCCGAAACTGGGAGTGTGGCCCGACGCGTACTATGCCTCCTTCAACGCGTTCAGCGGGAACACGTTCACGGGGCCCATCGCCTGCGCTTTTGATCGAAGCGCCATGTTAACGGGTGCAACAGCCACGAAGGTCTGCTTCCAGCAGAGCTCCAGTGTAGGCAGCCTCCTGCCCTCGGACTTGGACGGGGCAACGGCGCCGCCGTCTGGTTCACCGAATTTCTACATGAGCTTCGGAAGCAATTCGTTGAACCTATTCAAGTTTCATGTGGATTTCACCAAGCCTGCGAATTCGACCTTTACTGGCCCGACGGTAATTCCCGTTGCGACGTTCAGTGAAGCGTGCAGTGGAGGCACTTGCATTCCGCAGCCATCAACTAGCACAAAATTGGACTCGCTGGGGGACCGCTTGATGTACCGGCTGGCGTATCGCAATCGCAGCGGAACCGAATCGCTACTCGTCAACCACTCCATTCACGTGAGCGGAGGAAAACATAGTCAAGTAACCGGCGTGCGCTGGTATGAAATCCAGAGCCCCAACAGCTCTCCGACGGTACATCAGCAGGGCACCTTCTCGCCCGATTCCACTTCACGTTGGATGGGCAGCATCGCGATGGACAAGGCTGGGAATATCGCGCTTGGGTACAGCACTTCGAGCGGAAGCGTGTTTCCGGCAATTCGCTTCACCGGACGTGTTCCCATAGATCCGTTGGGCACTATGGAAGGTGAAAACAGCATTCAGCCTGGCGCAGGCTCACAAGTGGTCGGCTTGAGTCGCTGGGGCGACTATAGCAGCATGAGCATGGACCCAGTGGACGACTGCACATTTTGGTATACGAACGAATACCTAATGTACAGCGGGACGTACAACTGGAGCACGAGAATCGCATCCTTCAAGTTTCCGACCTGCCAATGAGCGGCAAGAGGAGGCTGAAACGCTTCCGCCAGGGACGGTTATGCGGATGTAGCTCTTGTGTCCCGTAGGTGAAACTCAGTAAGGAAAGCAAGGGCACGATCTTATCGTGCCCTTGCTTTTGGCCATGTACAGAAGTTACGGCTATCAGCGAGCAGCGATTCCTGCGGCGGTGTCCGGCAGGCTGCTGACTTGCGTCTGCGCGAGTGGTCTCAAGCTGCCATTCGCCTGGAGCGCGAAGGCGCTGACGGTTCCGTTCGCGCCGTTGCGAACGTACAGAAAGCGGCCTTCACTGCTCAAGGCCATGTCAGACGGATTCAAGGTGCTGCCGTCTGGGGCCAGGATGGAGGCGGCTGCGGATTGAATTAAGGTGAGGGTACCGGTCTTCGGAGCAATCGCGAAGCTGGAGATCGTGCCGCTCACGGTATTGGTCGTGAGGGCAAGACTCCCCTTTTCCGCTATGAGAGCCCAAGTAGATGCGGTTTGGTTATTCATCACAGCTGGTGATGCAGGAGCGAGTTCGCCGCTGGGCAACACGGCATACGAGCTCATACTGCCTGCTTGAGGAGTGTCGCCAGCCGTATTGGCCGTGACGACGATATCCCTGCTGAACGCCAAGCCAAACGGCCCGCCGCCAGCAGAGGCTGAACTCCCGGCGCCGGAAGCAGAGAAGGTGCCGGCAGGCGCCGCGTGTCCACCCGAGCCCACGGTAAAGGAAACAATTTGGTTAACTGCTGGCTCAGTCACCAACAAGGATCCGCCGTCGGGAGTAAAGGAAATCTCCGCAGCAGCAGCCGCACTGCTATTGGGGAGGAATTGCGTCGAGCCCGGAATAGGCGCCAGGAGCTTTGCCTGGTGCGCTTCCGGCGTGATCCGGAAACCGGTAATGTTGGGTGATGCGCCGCCGGAGTTCAGCACGTAGAGCATGTCTTTGTACACGGTCAGGCTGACGGGCATGGTTCCGCCTGACGGCACGGTTTGCAGTGCGGTGAGAGAGTCGCCGGCCACCGAGAAAGAGGTGATGGAATCGCTCCCCGCGTTAACGGCGAATAGCAGGCGGTTATCCGCACTCAGCATCAACGCCCCTTGCGAGCCGAGGGGATTGGGTCCGCTGCCGAAGCCGGCGCCGCCAGTGGGAAAGCTACCCCCAGGCAACAGCGTGCCATCGGCATTTCTGTGAAAGACGATCACAGCGTTTTCAACCGGTTGGTTGGACAGGACATAAACAGCGCCGGTGGACTGGGCAGCCAGGCGTGCTCCGGGCATGATCCCGAACAGTGCAACAGCGCACACTGCCAGGAGCATGCAAAACAACTTTGCGACTGACTTTCCACCTATCATGATCTTTAGAACCTCCGTTTGTATTGAACTTGAGCAAAAGTCACAATTCCTTCCACTGCATCGGACTTTCACTCCAAGTTTGCGGACAGTTTTGCCGTCGCGCTCTTGTTAAGTCGGAGTTGGCGAGAAAATCCCCCGCTGAAATTTTTACGCTGTAAAATTTTCTCTAGGAAATTTTTGCGATGGATGAACAGAGCGCGCGGAATTAGAAGCAAAATCTCCAAATAGCAACACTGCCGCACTTTCCGGGCGCGAATCCCTGGACAACTGATCCCAAACCAGCCGAAATTCATCGCGCGCGCGCGCGAGCATTCGTTCTGTCGCCTTTTCGGTCTTGCCGATCCGCATGGCAATCCCTTTGACGGGAAATTCGTTCCAGTACCGCCAGAGGAGGATGACTCGGTATTTTTCTGGCAATTCGTTCAGCACTCTACGGATTTTTATTCGCGCGCGTTCCTTGTCCAAGTGATCGTCGATCTGCGGGGGGGCAATTTGTGCCCCGGAATTTTCTTTATCGGTTTCGAGGAGATCTGGTTCGCGCAAGCGCGCCCGATAATAATCTTTGACCTTGTTGCGCGCGATGCCCATCAGCCAGGATTGCAGGGATGAGTTTCCGCGGTAAGCGCGTAGATTTTCCCATGCTGCGAGAAACACATCTTGGACGACGTCATCGGCATGGTCGGCGCGCGGTGCTAAGCGGGAATGGACGTAACTTTTGACTGCTCGTACATAGCGGGAAAGCATCATCACGATTTACCCCAAATTGGCAGCTGCATCGAAACTGCATCGGGCAGCGAAATTTACAAGCTGGCAGGTTCATGCGGCCGCTTCGAAGGCGTGCGCATGCAACGTGCCTCTTTCTCGATTGAGGGACACGCCCCCAACCGCGAGGAAACACCCGATGAGCTAGGCGATTAGGCTGGACAACTAGGCAGGAGCCCTGGGGTGAACTCCGACACTTTTGAAAGGGCGGGCCTTAACAGCACAAAACCGCTTTCTTGTAGCAGCCGGGAGCGGCGCTGTCAAGTCAGGTGAACGCCTTAAGACTGTGGTCCCACTCGGTCCTGTACTTGATTAGAGTACTGCGAACAAGACAAATCGCGTAGCGAAGCCTTGTCGGAAGCGGGCATTCCAGTCCATTTATTGTGGTGGAGCCGATCTTTCTCTCTTCGTTCACTTGGAGTTCCACAAACACAAGCGGAAACAGGTGTTTCTCCCAGCAATGGAGCGACGCCACCAACGAAGCTTACCGTGATAACCTGCGATCCGATGGCAGCCAAGGGGCTGTTGCGCCATTCCAGCGTCAACACAACCCTCGCCCACTACATCAAGGATGTGCCGGAAGTCACTGCGAACGGGAACGCCACACGTCGCACAGCAATTTAGCAGAGCTGGATTATAAGGCCGTCTGGGCAGTGCACTAAAGAATTAAAACAAAACTCTGAAGAGCAGCGTAATCTCTCGCCTCAACCGAAAGAACAACCCTTCTAGCTCCAGAGCTACAAGCTGCGCGGCGTGAGACAGAGGTAATGAGCGGCCTGAGACATAGGTAACACTTTGTGGCGGAGGAGGAGGGATTCGAACCCCCGAGACCCTTTCGAGTCTAACGGTTTTCAAGGCGGGTGGTTGCGCGCTGGCTCGCTGGTAAGTTGCTGAAAACTAAAGACGCCGTTCGGCTCGCTCAGGACGGTTTGGGCACGGTTGGCAGCTTATTGGGATAAGTTGGGATAAACGCCATTTACGGCGAATCGAGGACTGAAAACGGATTTCGCGCGTACTTAAGACTCTCTTCAGGCGGATCGTGAAGGGCCATCACATAATTTCCGTAATGCCATCCGGGAATTGACCGGATTGCTTACTTCGCCGTTAATCACGACCGATGGCCGAAACTGTTAGCTTGAACTCACCCCTCATATTCCTGGGTCCAGGCCGCGTCCTCGTGCTACGATTCGCCGCGTGATGTTCCCTGCTGCTGTCCCAGAGATCCCCGCGGCCAGCGTCGACAAAGCCGCTGCTTACTATGTCAACACGCTGGGCTTCACCTTCGATTGGGGCGACGAGCAAGGCGGCATTGCCGGCATCTCAAGGGGGAAGTGCAGATTGATTTCCGGTCGGACGTGTAAGTAGTAGGCTTTGCCCATGATTCGTCAGATCGCGCCTCAGTTCTTCACCTTGGACATTCCCGGCACTCTTGCCTATTACACAGATAAGCTTGGCTTCAGGTGTTTGGGCACCTGGCAGGAGTCGCCCGTTTACGCCATCGTTGCACGCGACCAGCATAAGATTCATTTCCGTTGTGCCGCTCCTCCCACCGCGAACCCCGACAAATATTCGGACGAACTGCTCGACGCCTACCTACTCATCGAAGATGCCGACGCTCTTTACGCCGAGTATGCAGCTCGCGGCGTGGAATTCACGCGTGGACTTGGCAACACGCCATGGCAGTCGCGTGAATTTGTAGTGAAGGATTGCGACGGCCGACTGCTTGCCTTCGGCGCGAACTTGTAGCCTTGTCTAGGCTATCCCGCCCCAAACGTTACTCTTGGACGGTGCGCAGAGCAGACGAACTGTCCACTTCTCTATTTTTGCGAAAAGGGGACGTGAAATCGATCAACCTACTACTTTGGGGATGCGCGTTTCGTGGGGCCACTGATCAGCCGATGACTCCCGCCGCGATGCTTCGCGCGGCATGGTGCCCGCCAGCAGGAGAACAGTGCCGCAAAACATCAGCGTCTCCGCCAAATAATTCAGGCCCTTGTCGAGGCTGGCGCGTTCCACTACTCCGATCGGCACGTAGACCACCAACACCACGAAGAGCACGGTCAAGCCCAGCCACGTCGCTGCCGCGCGGGTTTTCTTACCAACCAGCAACAGGATACCCGCGACCACGTAAACCGCGGCCGCCAGGTACGTCCCAAGAGAATCAGCTTGTCGAGTCCTCGCGCCTTTTGCCAATGGCCGCGAAGAAAAATCGCGGCCAGCCCGATTGCAAGAACTACTCCACCGACGGAGTACGACCAAATCACCGTGCTGGGAACTGCGAAGAAAGCCACGACTGCCGAAGAATTTGCTAAGCTGCCGCTCACGACGATTCCTTTCCCCCGTTTGCGCCTGCAATTATCACACAGCGAAGCGACCCGTCTCCTGGCGGTTTGTCGACATTCGGAACTGAGCTGGGATTGCTTGCCAACTTCCGGGTTGCTCGTCACTCGGCCGCAATCGACCAGCGGCGCCAGGCCAAGTACAACTGAGGCAGCTGAGAGTGCATCAATGGTGCATGAAACAGTATGGTAACAGGCTCGACCCGCACTCAAAATCGTCTTGCAAGGTGTTCCGTTGGTGGTTGTTTGTTCTCTCTATCTCTTCAGCTGCGGTGGGATTATCCAGCCGGAGCCGGGCCAACTATTCCAATTTGATTTCGCCAATGGAGCGCAGGGCTGGAGCGCCGGCTTTTCCGACTACCCGGCTGGACAAGAAGCTTTCTTTGAACTGGCATCCGGCATCAAACCTCTGCCATCCCCGCTGGACCAGACCAGAACCGGGTTTTTCATCAGCGGCAATAATCATAGCGACGATTTGTTTATGTTTCTCAAAGTGCGGATCACCGGTCTGAAGCCGGCGACCGCCTATAATGCCGGCTTCCATGTTGAATTTGCTACGAACGAGTCCAAAGAGTGTGTTGGAATTGGCGGTGCTCCCGGTAAATCCGTGTGGGTCAAGACGGGAGCTTCCGCCATTGAACCGCAGCCGGTTCTTCAAAGCAATGGCCAATTCCTCATGAACATTGATAAGGGCAACCAGTCCTTGGGGGGCAAAGATGCCATAGTAATCGGCACGATAGAGAACAGTTCAACCGATTGCGTCCACCTAGTGTATGAAACTAAGAGGCTGGACAGTGTTGCGCCCTTCACAGTCCGAACAGCTGCGACAGGCAGCCTCTGGTTGCTCGTGGGGACCGACTCCGGTTTCGAAGGGACCACCAGCCTGTACTATCGCCAATTCCGCGCCGCATTTGCAGAACTGCCGCAATAGCTACTTCTCCCGCGTGGTCCCAGTCCGCGTGCCGCGAATCCTCGCTCAAGACGGCGGCCACTCCACTAGCAACGCCTCGGGCCTGTTGAAGCTGCGGTACATCCTTCACCAACATCTCAAAACGCGAAGGGAAGACGGGTTCTGGCCGAGCGGTCGGCAAACAAGAAGTAATTTGGTTCCTTCCTGTTTGCCCGTGGTCCAGGCGCGATCCCGATGGGCGCCCACGCACTTGCCAAACAACGGTGCTGAGGCTCCTCGCCAGACTCCGGGTG
>Ga0209265_1000271_pt1 | contig 13687 bp, 16 predicted proteins | sample GraSoiAngelo_103_FD_185872 | JGI IMG/M metagenome (GOLD analysis project Ga0209265, IMG submission 185872) | Grasslands soil microbial communities from the Angelo Coastal Reserve, California, USA - 14_0903_05_20cm (SPAdes) (version 2) | ecosystem: Environmental > Terrestrial > Soil > Grasslands ...
ATCGTGGGGAATCAAACGGTATAACTGGACAATGCTGTTCAGAGGGGAAGACTCAAGCTCGTCTTGGCTGCTAATTATAAGCTCTACCGATTCCTTCCTCCGGGCGAGAGAGAGTAGATCATATGTTGAGCTTAGATCTGGTCCAGTCTCAGCTAATTGCAACAGCCCTAAATATCAGACGATAGTCATGTGGTAGGCAATTTCAAAAATAACGGCCGGGAATGGCATCCCAAAGCGGCCCCCGAAGCGGTCAATGTGCAAGACTTTATAGATCCCAAACTGGGACGTGCCATCCCGTACGGTATCTATGACATCGCCGACAACAAGGGCTGGGTCAGTGTCGGCACCGATCACGATACCGCCAGTTTCGCCGTCCACGCGATTCACCGCTGGTGGTTGGCCATGGGGAAAAAGCGCTATCCCAAAGCCAGCCGGCTGATGATCACCGCCGATGGCGGCGGCAGCAACGGCCACCGTCTGCGTCTATGGAAAATAGAACTGCAAAGGCTGGCGAAAGAGTTGCGTATTCCCATCACGGTTTGCCACCTGCCGCCCGGCACCAGCAAATGGAATAAAATTGAACACCGCCTGTTTTCCTTTATCACGCTCAATTGGCGCGGAAAGCCGCTACGCAGCTTTAAAACCATGGTTCAACTGATCGCGGCAACGACCACCACAACCGGACTCACGGTGCGCGCCGAACTGGATGAAAACAAATATCCCAAGGGCATGAAAATCTCCGATGCCAAACTGGCCGCCATCAAGCTCGTGCGTCATGCCTTCCACGGTGACTGGAACTACACCATATCACCACAATGACTTGAAGCGTTTATTTATGCACAACCCCTTACTGGACCGATTGGGCGCGTTGGACCGTCGTCCTGCGCCCGGATCAGTTGCACTCCGAGCCGGCGTGTCGCGTGCCGCTGATTAGTGAGGATGGGGAGTTCCTTGTGCTGTTGTTGCAGATCGGACCCATATCCGCCGAAAGTACGCCGCAAGGAAGGAGAGACCTGGGTGCTCAGATACCGGGTCACGAGCGCGGACGGCAGAAGAGTCGAACACATCGCAACTGTCGGACTTGTCTGGGACTTTCCCAAGGACAGGGACGCATGGCGCGAGGTCGATAGACTCGGACTCGGAGTGCGGATCAACGACACCGCCGCCGGCCGTGCTTCATTCCATTTTCTTGCAGAGCATTACTTGAAGGCCGATTTCGGCGCGGATGCTGTGCGCGCGAAATCGGCAAACACCATACCCATCGTTGAGCACTATGTCCGCGACTACGTCATCAAACGATTCGGTGAGCGCATCGCGGAGGACATCAAGCCACTTGAAATACAGAAGTGGCTCAAATCCCTCAACGAAATGGGCGGGCTTGCCTGGACGACGATTGCAAAGTTGCGGGGCCTCATGCACCGCATCTACAAGATCGGCATCCTGCACGAACACGTCGCGAAGAATCCTGTGCTGTACGTCGAGACGCGTTCCAGGTCCACCTACCGGGCAATCATCATCACCCCGGCCCAGACCCTGGCGATTCTGAAATCCCTATCCTCTCCGCTTCACTACACGCTGGTGCTCACCTGTGCGGCGACTGCGCTCCGCTCGTCAGAGATTCTGGCGCTGGGCGGATGTGCATTGGCACGAGGGAAGGATTCAAATTTCCAAGCGCTGGGCCAAGGGAGAAGACGGAGAAACAAAAACCGATGTGTCGGACGGTTATGTCCCGCTACATCCGGTCTTAGCCGGGCATCTTCGTGCGTGGCAACGCCAGACGCCACATGCCAATGAAACCGACTTTGTGTTTCCATCGATGAGAGCCCGGGGAAGGAAACCGCTCTGCTCTTCTGTATTCGTCGCCGACTATCTGCGACCGGCAGCCAGGAAAGCCGGAGTGCATATCGAGGACGGGCAAAAGTTCGGTCTCCACAACTTGCGTCACTCGCTTAGCAACTGGCTGGTGAACAAGGCGAAAGTCGAACCCAAAACCGTGCAGGGAATCTTGCGTCATGCCAAGATTCAGACGACGCTCGATCTGTACACGCAGGAAGACAGCGATGAAACGCGAGCCGCGCAGGGCGAATTCCTGACAGCTGTGGGGATGAGTACGACGGTGAACTAAAAGTTGTGGCTTGGAGTTTTAGGAGTCACGTCCGATAACTCCTTTAGAAAGAATGGCGGGGACGACGAGACTCGAACTCGCGACCTCTGCCGTGACAGCACAGCGTTTTGATGAATTGATTGATATCAAACGGTGTCGGCGGATATCTTTTGATACCACAAGGTACCGGATGTCACTTCTTATCGTCCCCTTATTGTACCCAGATTGGGCTTGTCCCCTGCCTGGTTACAGTCAGCCTTCCTGACGTTTCTTGCGTTCGGCATCCTGCTCTAGCATGCTCACCATGAGTCGAACCGGTGACCGGAACGTGGTCGCGCGCAACCGTTCGAACATGGTTTGCAACTCAACGAGTCCATGGGCTGCAGCAAGGTCCAACGCTGCGAGCGTGCCGACCACCTTCAATCCACGATGCCGCGCTATAGTCACACCGTCTCGTTCGTCCATCAACAGAAGGGTGGCTTGTAGTTCGGACGCAAGGGATATCGCTTCCCGCTCGCCTGCGTCGAGATGTGCCAGAGCAGAATCGACGGGTAGCTTCAGGCTCACTACTTCCAACCACTGGGGAGGCTGCGAAATCCACGCGCGCACGATCCCGGGCGTGTTTGCATGAGCGAGCTCGGCCTTCACAGCGGGAGGGATCAAAACCCTTCGATATAGGTTTGGAAGAATATCGGCTGCTTGAATGAGCACGAGGTAGTTCAGGGGAGTTGTATCAGCTACGATCGCTTGCATCTACAAGCCGAGTTGCCGGTGCGTGTCGCGATCCCGCTCGATGTCTTCCAGTGTGTATTCCAGTTCGACGCCATGGTTCTTCAGAAAGGCATCGACTTCCATCCGGGTCTCGTAACCAAGCAACTGGCGCAATTGGGCAGCCGAAATCTTGCGTTCACGGTACGCGGCTAGGGCCAAGGCCTCGAAGGCAGCCCGGGACAAATCTTGGCCAGGAGCAGCCAGGGCCGCTGAGAGTTCGTCAGGAATCGCAATCGTGACGTGTCGCACTATTGAGAAATTATAGCATCATCCTGCGAGAAAAATGTCGCGGTCAACCGGATGGTCCGGATGGTCGTTAGTAGTGAGCCTCTTTCAGAAATCAAACGCGGCCAAATCGAAATGCTAGCGGTGACCGGAGGCGCACCGTTCCTCGCGGCCCGAGTCCAACTGCAACGTGCGGAAAGACAGCAAAGGGAAGGGAACTCGTTGAAGACCCAACAAAAGGTTCGAACAGCGCAAGAAGGTGTGTCCTCTTGCACCCTAACGGGTTTCACTGAATCGATGCAGGTTCTTTAAAAAAAGTGGCGGGGACGACGAGACTCGCACTCGCGACCTCTACCGTGACAGCGCTGCGTGGATAGGTTTTACAACAACATACAACAACGCGGGGACTGCCAAACTACCCGTAAGCCGCACAAGACTACACGAATTGTGGGTTGGGTTGTGGGTTGGAAAATCGTGTCGCTGGCCTCGGGCACGCCGCACCGGAAATCCATTGCCTAACGGTTTGGTTTCCTCTTGCACGCCGCCAGTCGATCTGCTATATACTGAACCACATGGTTCAGTATAACGAAACCCGCCTCGACGCTTCGTTCGCCGCGCTGTCGGACGCGACCCGGCGCGGGGTGCTGGAGCAGCTCAGCCGCGCCGACGCTTCGATCACGGACCTCGCCGGAAAGTTCCATATGACCCTCACGGGCATGAAGAAGCATGTTGGCGTGTTGGAGCGGGCAGCGCTCGTCACTACTGAAAAGGCCGGGCGCGTCAGAACCTGCAGGCTTGGCATGCGCGCGCTGGAAGAAGAGGCCGCCTGGATCGAGCGGCACCGCCAACTCTGGAGCGCACGCTTCGACGCGCTGGACAAGATTGTCGAGCACTTGAAATCAAAGGAGAAGGCAGATGCCCGAAGGAAAAGAAGGTAGTCCCGCCGCCATGAACCGGACCGCCGTGGAACGCAAGTCCGACCGCGAACTCGTCGTGACGCGGACGTTCAATGCCCCGGCGCACATCGTCTTCGAAGCGTGGAGCAAACCCGAATTGTTCAAGCGTTGGTGGGTTCCGAAGTCGGTGGGCATGTCGCTGCTCTCGTGCGACATGGATGTGCGCACCGGGGGCGCGTATCGCTTCGTCTTCAGTCATCCGGCCTTCGACCAACCGATGGCGTTCTTCGGCACGTACAGAGAAGTGACGCCGAACAAGCGCCTCGTCTGGACGAACGAAGAAAGCGATCAGGGCGCCGTGACCACGGTGACGTTCGAAGAAAATGCCGGCAAGACGCTGGTCACCCTACACGAACTCTACCCCACAACGGCGGCCCTCGACGAAGCCCTCGCCGGTTCGGCGGAAGGCCTGCCCGAACAGTTCGCGCAGCTGGAGGAGTTGCTCGCAGGCAGATCGTGACCACACCGCCGCCACCGGCGTATGGAAGGGATAACGATGACATACACGAACAGACGCGATTTCCTAAAGACTGTCACAGCGACCGCAGTGCTGACTGCAATCCCTCCCGTTCAAGCCAAGGAGACCCCCACTATGTCAAAAGAGAATTTTGCCGACGTCAATGGCCAGCATATCTTTTACAGCGTGCATGGCGCCGGCAAGCCGCTCATTCTTCTTCACGGGGGCATCAACCCAGACAGCTTCGGGAGCAATCTGGCCGAACTGGCCAAGGGCCGGCAGGTGATCGCCGTCCATCTTCAGGCGCATGGGCGCACGCCAGACACCGACAGGCCACTGCGCTGTGAAACGATGGGCGACGACGTTGCCGCTCTGATCGGCCATCTGAAACTCGGCAAGGCCGACGTGATGGGCTACTCGCTGGGCTCCTTCGTCGCGCTGCAGACCGCCATCCGCCATCCGGACGCGGTCGACCGGCTCGTGCTCATGGCCGCGAGGATGAGGCAGGACGACGCTTATCCGGAGGTGGTGGCGGCTTTCAATCAGTTGGAGGCCAACGCTGCCATGCTCGGCGGCAGCGTCAAGGCATCGCCGTTAGGGCAGGCCTATCCCGATGTCGATTGGACGAACCTCTTCCGCAAGGTCGGGGACCTGACCAAGCGCCCCTTTGACTGGAGCGCCGACGTCGCCAAGCTTCAGGCTCGCACACTGCTGGTCGAGTTCTGGAAGGCGTTGGGAGGCGGCCAGCGCGATGCCGGGATTGATGGCTCACTGCGGCCCGCAAATCAGTTCGCAATCGTGCCGAACACCACTCACTACACGCTCGCGGTCGAGCCGATGCTGCCGGAGATCGTCGAGCGCTTCCTGGGAACCGCATAGAAGGCAGTCGGTCGCGGCGAGGCCCGGAATTTGTCGGACGCCCAAAACAACTAGCCATGGCGGTCGGTCACGCCAATGCGATGGAAAATCGTAGAGGTTAAGATCATGTCGCAGGACTGCCGCTGCAAGGCAATTCACTCGACTGATTGCACCCTCCTGCCCTTCCATTCGCCTCCATGCCTGAAGATTCTTCTGCTCCGCCACGGCGGTGCAGGAGGAAAAGATGAAACGCGGATGTATGCAACGAAATAGTCGCAAAGAAGGCCCTGATGTCTGGCAGTTTCGCTGGTCTGAGACCAGACTTGACGGCAAGCGTCTTTACCACAAGAAAATTGTCGGCACAGTCGAGCAATATCTTGATGAAGATGCTGCACGGCGCTCCGTAGTGGGGCTGCTCTCAGAACTCAGCACCGATGGCCGACCAACGAATTCCGGCACAATGACCGTTGCTCAACTTTGTGATCACTTCGAGCAACGCGAACTCCCAAAGGAAAACACTTGGCGCAGTCACGCGACCAAGAAAATCTATAAGGCGTACTTGACTCGCTGGATTCGCCCGCACTGGCAGAAATACGGACTTGCCGAGGTTAGAACCATACAAGTCGAGTCCTGGCTTCGCGGATTGCCATTAGCAAAAAGCAGTTGTGCCAAAATCCGAAACCTGATGTCCGTCCTCTTTAATCACGCCTGCCGATATGAGCTGTTTGACCGCAACCCAATCTACCTCGTTCGTCAGAGCGCCAAACGCCGAACACCGCCGGCCACTCTGGTGCCCGCCGAAATCAAGGCGCTAATCGACGGCCTGGCACTTCGAGAACGCACATTAGTCCTTCTTGCCGCATCAACCGGGTTGCGGCAGAGCGAGATATTCGGCCTAAAGTGGGGCGATATCGACTTCGAGCGGGGCACGATGAGCGTCATCCGTTCCATCGTGTACGGAGTGGTAGGCCCGTGCAAGACCGAATCATCGCAAAAGCCAGTGCCAATGCATCCGACTCTCGCGGACGCTCTGACGCAGTGGAGAAAACGTTGTACCTACGTCAGGCCGGAGGACTGGGTTTTTGCAAGCAAGCGCTATCGAGGCCGAAGACCGTACTGGGGCCAGGCGATCTTGCGCAAATACATACGTCCTGCAGCTCAACGAGTCGGAATTCAGAAGCGATTCGGATGGCATACGTTCCGTCACACCTACTCGACCTTGCTGCGAAGCGTGGGGACTGAGTTCAAGGTGATGCAGGAGCTGCTGCGGCATTCGTCGTTCCGCTCAACGTTGGACGTTTACCGCAGGCAGTAACGCCCGCGAAGCATGCAGCGCAGGCGGCGGTGATGTCGCTAGTCTTTTCTTCCGATGAGGATGGAGCAACACGCGTTGCTGGATAGGAAGCTCTGGATCGCCTAAAAAGGGCACAAAAAGGGCGCGAAACGCGCCCTTTTCGCGCCCCCAATGGTTTCAATGAAATCCGCCTAAGTGCTTTAGAAAGAATGGCGGGGACGACGAGACTCGAACTCGCGACCTCTGCCGTGACAGAGGTACCGTAGGTCACCTCTTATCGTCCCCTTATTGTACCCGGATCGTGCTTTGTCCACTCGCCCGGCTATTGTCGGCCTTCTTGACGTTTCTTGCGCTCGGCATCCTGCTCTAGCAGCCTCATCATGAGGCGAACCGGTGACCGGAACGTGGTCGCGCGCAACCGGTCGAACATGGTTTGCAAGTCAACGAGTCCATGGGCTGCAGCAAGTTCCAACGCTGCGAGCGTACCTACCACCTTCAGTCCGCGATGTCGAGCTAAAGTCACCCCGTCTCGTTCATCCATCAACAAAAGGATGGCTTGGAGTTCGGACGCAAGCGATATCGCTTCGCGCTCGCCTGCGTCGAGATGTTCCAGAGCCGAATCGACGGGCTGTTTCAGGCTCACAACTTCCAACCATGCAGGAGGCTGCGAAATCCACGCGCGCACGACGGCGGGAGTGTTTGCATGAGCCATCTCGGCCTTCACAGCGGGAGGGATCAAGAATATCGGCTGCTTGGATGAGTACGAGATAGTTTAGAGGAGTTGTGTCCGCTACGATCGATTGCATTTACATGCCGAGTTGCCGGTGCGTGTCGCGATCCCGCTCGATGTCTTCCAGTGTGTATTCCAGTTCGACGCCATGGCTCTTCAAAAAGGCATCGACTTCCATCCGGGTCTCGTAACCCAGCAACTGGCGCAATTGGGCAGCCGAAATCTTGCGTTCGCGGTACGCGGCTAGGGCCAAGGCCTCGAAGGCAGCACGGGACAAATCTTGACCAGGAGCAGCCAGGGCCGCTGAGAGTTCATCAGGAAGCGCAATCGTGACGTGTCGCATTATTTAGAAATTATAACATCATTCGATAAGGGAAATACGGCGGCTGAACCGAATGGTCGTTAGCAGTGAGCCCTATTTAAAGAAAAAAGTCCTAGCATTTCTGCACCCAGCGCCGCGGTCGCCGGGGCTCCGCAATTTGCTAGCGCATTCGCATTGGGGGCTATTGAACCGATTCCAAACACGATCGGCGAGGTATCGTTTCAGCGAAGCCTTTGAAACTGTTCTTACTGATCTTCAGTGATCGAATCTTGGACTCCAGGGTAGATCGGGCTATGCCCAGTTTGAAACACTAAGAGTGTTAACTGTGTTGTTCGCGCAACGCGGCGATCCGCTGGTCCTGCAGGAACACCGTGTCGCAAATGCTAAAAATCGTTTGCGCTATCGGCTCGCCAATTATCTGCTCTCTGCTCAATGCTTCGCCAACGAGAGAATTCGTACCTACCGGCCGATCAGCGGCGTTGATAACCCTGAAGGCAGGCCCGGTCTCAAGTTGTCTAAAATCTAGCGCCACAGCTTTCCGGCTCACTCGACCGGCATCTTCGCCCCACTTTCCAATGATCAGGTCGAAATTCGCTGCCTTCTCCTCATGGCCAGGCGTCCACTCCACAAAATAAGCTGCAATGGTTGCGTCATCCTGAGTGACGTAGCCCCATACGCGACGAGTCATGTTTCCGCAGCAGCTGCAAGGCCCGAATGTACGGTCGTCTTCCGGGTTAATCGCTAGCTGGTAGCCAAAAGTGTTTTCTTCCTTTGCATTACTCATCTACTCTCATCCCCAATGCTCGACACCCAGGCACCCTCAGTGTTCCTTCAGGCCAAGTCGCAATAGAAGAGCCGCAAGCAAGATTGCGAAAACGAGTTTAATAATTTCCTTCGTCGCCTCGTCCCGAAGTATGGAACGAATATTCTCCCAAAATGTGGGCTGTATGCCCTTTGTAAGGAAGAGATCGTAGCCAAGCTTCGCTACTATACCCGCCGGACAGTGCGGATCGCTGGTTGCGCCGAGCCAACTGAAATCGAGCACGTGGGTAGTATCGTCCGCAAGATGAACCGCACCGCTCTCCTGCATACGCGACCGGCATGTGCTGCAGACGAATGACTGAAGCGCCTTGTAGCGCGCTTCGGTCAGCTCGGAGGTGAAATCGAAAAGGCATCCCTTGGTGCCCAGGTGGAGCGACTTGCTCAGCGACGGGACGGCGAAGCTTGCAGCTTGGCGCATCAGTAGAACAACGATGAATTCCAGGATCGAGGGAGGTGCCATATGGCGCTCCCAGTTTCCCAATGCCTGAACGTGAATATGTTTTTCCTTGAGCCCGTAGTGCTCGTCGGAAAACTTGGCCAAAGAAATCACAGCAAAATTGTCCGGAAACGACTGATCAGCCAAATCGTACGTTTTCTGCTCTGCGGCAATGAACCGGTTCATCCGCTCGCGAAAATCTGGAAGCATGGACCGACACTTGTCACGATCCACGACCTTGCCCTCACCCAGAGTCACTAGCAATTCATCTTCTGGATTGGGCGACAGAATCTCGAACTCAATGGAAGTCTGAAGCGTGTTGAGATGTACGATCAGGTATTTCAGAGCAGTGACGTTCAGCTTTCCAAGGGCAGCCAGTATCACGCCCACCCTCGTGGGCGCAGCAGGCATTACCAGTGAATTTAGGGTTTCATTAGCCACTTTTGGCACCACCGAGGAGGACTCTAACGACTGCCCCCGAGCTGGGTCAAGTAATCCTGACAGCAGAAAACGCCGAAGGGCAGTTGTTTGATTGCAACAACCGACTGTCAGCTCAGGTGCAGGATAATTCCCGCTTCGGAAACCATCAGGGAATGGGAGTGTAGTTTGAGATGGGCGGTTCAATTGCGCGATGCAACTTGCGCAGCACTTCGTCGATCCCCAAATCCCAGTTCACTGCAAGTCGATCAAGCAGACTCGGGCTGTACTCGTATATCTGTTGCTTTGTGACTCCACACCATACTGGCAGAACGACATCTGAACCTTCGAGGATTTGACGCGTAAAAATGGAATCAAACTCCGTTTTTGTCCAACCCGTATTGCTTAAAAAGTTGGACGAGAGGATGAGGACGCATTTCTTAGATTCTTTCAAACCTTTTTCTACGCTGGCACGCAGGCTGTCCCCTACTTTGACCGAATATTCGTCATACCAAACCGGACAACGCATTCTGCTCAATCCTAGAGCGATTGGCTGTGCAATGTCCTTCTTATCCCTCCAATCGTGCGAGATGAAAGCTAAAGGTTTTTCGTATCGCGAGCGCTCCAGAGCACTCGTTGGTGTACGAAAGACGACATCTAACCCCTGTTCTTTAGTACGTTGTTCCAATTTCCCTACCTGCTCTGCGGAAAACAAATCCTCGGTGTAAAGAAACACTCTGCCGGAGAATTTCAGATCCGCAGCATCATGAGTACGTTCGCCGGGGTAGCCCGCACGTACGGCAACACCCTTAACGGAATCGAATAGCCACTGAGGGTTCATCGCGACTCCCTCGCATAGTGAATACGCTTCCGGGCCAGTCGGTATGAAATACGAGACGTATTTAGTGCCGCTATCGAAGTCGTAATGCACGCGTCCGCGGACCTCAAAAGCGGTCGCGGAACCGCCCTGATTAATCGTCAGAGTCAGGGTGCTTGCTGCATTGAGGACGGACGGAAAATCCGTGTCGAAGTACTCTCGGAGCGTGGCCATAAGGAATGATAACGTCCTTTATCATTCACCATCTGGGTTGGCAAGCGGGCAACAAATTCGGGTCGTTTGCCCCAGACAGCGACTATCCGCTCACTGGTTTGCTCCCGCGAAATCCGCCCAGTGGCATTTCTAGACCCTAGCGCGTTTGTCGGTACTAATCCGACGCACGAACCGATTCCCGGTTGCTCGTTTGAACGAAGCCCTCCGGCGCAGTCGCCAGAGCTTTCGATCATTAGTTTATCGATATGAAGCAGTAAGCTGTCGCAGTTGCTTTAGCATCGATGGATTGCTAGATTCCTCTTTCTTGGAGGCCTATCGCCTCACGTTTGTTTTCAGTCCCATCTAAGCAAACCATTTTCGAAATCCAGCCACACTCTTTGGAATCCGGTTTTCGCTAATCCCAATAAGCCGTCAAATTCGTATCTCGGATCAGGATCGCCATCGGCGACGAGCATAATCTGAGAACCGATGCTTTGGGTGCCCAGTGATACATCAGAGGCGCGGAACCATGCGGCGTACATCGTACCCGTCGCCGTAAAAATCACAGTATTTGTCTCGTTAGGCAGCGGCTCCAGCTTCGCCAGACTCGCCTCGAGCCGTTTGCGGAAGAGAAGCAGTCTCGGTGTTCCGGAATCGACCAGCAGACGCAATACGTGTCCGGCGATCCTGACCTTCACCGTGAGGAATGGCTTTTGAGTGTCAAACCGGACCGCGTTTTTGGGTGTATTCGCAGGTGCAAAGACGATTCTTCTCGTTCGGTAGTCGATCATGAAGCTGCCACTGCTGAGAACGTCAAGACCCGCAATGGCTCCTAACGGAACCCCGAGGGCGCGTTGCATGAAGCTCAAGTCTTGCACTACGACTCTGGCGGAAGCCATGTGCAGCGCACCGATATCGATACGCGGCACCACTACGGTTTGCACGTCAATTTTGCCGTTGGATGATAGTAGCGGCTCCATGCTTCCCCGCAAGTTAAGTCTTCCGGCCAACTCTTTGCTGATTGCCGTTGGACTAGTTCCCGTGTCTAGCAGGATGTTCACGTTCTCGATCAACCCAATATTGCCTTTCACGATGATGAGATTATCGTTGTAGAGCTCGAAATGGACCTCGGCAGGCTGTTTGCGTGCATCCTTAAGGCGCTTTCGGTATTCACGGGCGGCTTTGTCAGCAGCATTCTCGCTGGCGCTGTTGGCAGCCAAATGTCCGAGTTCATGTGCTACCCAGTATCCGAGGGAGTCGTCACTCACATATCGGTCGCTGTCGATGAACACGCTGCGGCTGGGCAGGTGCGTGAACATGGCGCTGGCATATCCGGCTGGCACTTTGAGGCGAAATATTCTGGTCGTGTCGATGTACTTCCAGTGCGGCACAAAGAGAACTCGCAGTGGATAAAAGACGGGTTGCATGATCCGAATCTGAGCGCGTACCAAGGCTTCTTGTTGGGGCGTACCTCCGAGGACTGTGTAGCTGTTTGCGGAAGGTTCAGGCGGGGTTGCTTCTTCGCTGACCAGCTTTGCGTTCCCGTTCGTTTGTCCCCAGCCGAACTGTGCAAATCCCAAGATGAGTAGAACCGCCCAAATTCTGACCTTCATTTGCCACCTCCAGGCGTGTGCTGGAGGCGAACTTGGGGCTGGTTAGGAGGAAGCTCAATGGACGGCGGCTTGATTGAGGCTTGATTGGTTATGAGCGATTAAAGCTTTTTGTTCCAGTAACTTAGTGCCTTGGCTTATCTAAACCTTGTCATCTAGTTGGAGGGTGTTAGACTCGCGCTAAGATCTGGGGTAGACGCAGATGGCCCTTGAAGCCCAAGCTTCCGCAATCCTGCGCTTCGGAGTGTTTGAGGTGGATGTGCGTGCCGGAGAAGTGCACAAGCAGGGCGCACGGATCAAGCTGCAGGAGCGGCCGTTTCATGTCCTCACCGTTCTCCTGCAGCGGCCCGGGGAAGTGGTAACTCGCGAAGAGCTGCGCTCTCAGAACTGGCCCGCCGATACGTTCGTGGACTTCGACAATAGCCTGAACACGGCGATCAACAAGCTACGCGAGGCTCTTGGCGATTCGGCGGATAATCCGCGGTTCATCGAGACACTGCCTCGGCGCGGGTATCGGTTTATCGCCCCTGTTACCGGGGTAGATGGGGCAGCGGGAGGGACCGCCGCGGGTGTGAGCGCGGTCACACCGATTCGCGGCCGGAAGATCGCTGTCACAGCGGCCGTTGTAGTGCTCGCCTCGGGAATAGCGGGAGGACTGCTCTGGCGGACGCGGCAAGCACGGCACCTCACGGAAAAGGACACCATCGTTCTCGGAGATTTCGCCAATTCGACTGGCGATGCAGTATTCGACGGGACGCTTCGAGAAGGTCTTTCTGTCGAGCTGGAGCAATCGCCCTTCCTGAGTCTCGTTTCAGAGGAAGGAATCCGTCAAACATTCATTGCGGATGATGGAACGACCGCCAAATACGCGACTCACTCCTGAAATCACGCGCGAAGTTTGTCAACGGACGAGCAGCGCGGCTGCACTGGACGGCTCGATTGCCCTGATCGGCACCCGGTACAATCTGATTCTGAAGGCTGTGAACTGTGCGAATGGAGACTTGCTGGCAAGCACAGAAGCGCAGGCGAGCGACAAGAGTCACGTTCTCGACGCGCTTGGGAATGCCGCTTCGGAAATGCGGAGGAAACTGGGAGAGTCTTTGAGCACGCTCCAAAAGTACAATACGCCTCTCGAACGAGCGACGACTCCATCCCTCGAGGCTTTGCAAGCCTTCAGCCTTGGCGTCAAGAACAACTTTCCTGCAGCCATCCCGTTTTTTCAGAAAGCCATTCAGCTTGATCCAAACTTTGCTATAGCTTACGACCTGTTGGGCGGTGCGTATGGATCCATCGGCGAAAGGGCCTTGGCCGTAGAGAATACGCGGAAAGCCTTCGAGCTGCGCGGACGTGTGAGTGAGATGGAGAAGCTCAACATCGAAGCAGATTACTACTTTGGTGTGACTGGCAACCTAATCGAAGCACAGCGGAGCTATGTCCTTGGGAAGCAAATCTACCCGCGTGAACCTGGCTTCTGCGGCGGCCTTGGTGTGATCTATATGTCTCTCGGACAGTACGAATCGGCTCTCAAAGAGCACCGGGAGGTCCTTCGTCTTCTCCCTCCTGACAGTGTGGCATTCCGATTTGTCGCGTATACCTACTTGCTGCTGGACCGTGTCGAGGACGCCGCAGCCACAGCCCGTGAGGCGCGCGAAAAG
>Ga0209265_1000276_pt1 | contig 13603 bp, 8 predicted proteins | sample GraSoiAngelo_103_FD_185872 | JGI IMG/M metagenome (GOLD analysis project Ga0209265, IMG submission 185872) | Grasslands soil microbial communities from the Angelo Coastal Reserve, California, USA - 14_0903_05_20cm (SPAdes) (version 2) | ecosystem: Environmental > Terrestrial > Soil > Grasslands ...
CTGAACCACGCAATGCAATGCCATCAGTTCGTACTGCACCGTTCACTGGCAAGCACAAAGCTGATCCTGTAAAGACAGTCGTCCTATCTGCTGAACCAATCGGCAAAATCTTGCCCGTTGCTACGCTACCACCTACAGACGAGCACAAAGCTGATCCTGTAAAGACAGTTGCAGAGTCGCCAGAACAAGCCAATGAAGAACCGACCTCTGGTACTCTACTACTGACATACAAGCACAAAAACAAATCAGTAAGGACAGTAGCCTGGTCCCCCAATGGCGCATGTATTGCATCAGGTGGCCATGATACCATCATCTATATCTGGGATACGATAACTGGCAAGACCATTTTGACATTACAAGGCCATGCATCTTCTGTGTCCACTATAGCTTGGTCCCCCGATGGGCACTTGCTCGCTTCCGCCAGCCATGACCAGACCGTGCGTGTCTGGGAAGCCACTACTGGACGCTTACTTCACAGTTATCAAGACCATTCAGCATTGATAAATAGCGTTGCATGGTCCCCCGATGGATGCGCGCTCGCTTCCGCCAGTCATGATAAGACTGTACATGTCTGGCAAGCCACTACTGGACGCTTGCTTCACCTCTATCAAGGCCATACAAAAGAGGTGCGAGCTGTCGTCTGGTCTCCTGACGGATGCGTGCTCGCTTCTGCCAGTAACGACAAGACTGTGCACCTCTGGGAGGCTACTACTGGACACTTGCTCTTGCGTTATCAAGATCATGCCAAAGAGGTGCGAGCTGTCGTCTGGTCTCCTGACGGACGCGTGCTCGCTTCCGCCAGCCATGACCAGACAGCACACGTCTGGGAGGCTACGACTGGACGCTCACTCCTCCGCTATACTAATCACTCTGCATCGGTCTCCTGCGTTGCATGGTCCCCTGATGGATATGCGCTCGCTTCGGCTAGTAACGACAAGACTGTGCAAGTTTGGGAGGCTACTACCGGACGCTTGCTTCACAGCTACGAAGGCCATTCCTCATTGATAAACAGCGTTGTATGGTCTCCCGATGGGTGCACGCTCGCTTTGGGAAGCGACGATAAGACCATACAAGTGTGGAAGGCACCGACACAACAGTCGCAGCCTCCTGCTGACGGCCACGTTCCATTGGTCAATACCTCCGCTACGGACGCCCTCACCGCTGGGAGTCAGAGCAAGACAGCGCAAGCGTCAGGGGCCACAGTTGATCTCTTGCAGCCTCGTTCCAACGACCACGCTCCATTAGCGATCGCCTCCGATGAACGCTCACGGGCTGCTGACAGCAAGAGCAAGACTCTACCATCTCAAGATGCCACCGCTGGAACTTCATTCCACCGCTATGATGGCCACTCTGTACAGGTGTCTGCCGTTGCATGGTCCCCCACCAAGGAATGCACGCTCGCTTCTGCCAGCAAAGACAAGACTGTACAAGTTTGGGATACCACTACTGGACACCTGCTTTTGCGCTATGATGGTCATTCTACACCAGTGAACGCCGTTGCATGGTCCCCCGATGGACGCTTGCTTGCTTCGGGTGGTCTGACCGTGCACGTCTGGGATGCTATTACTGGACACTTGCTGCACTGCTATAAGGACCACTCTGCATCGGTAAACGCTGTTGCATGGTCCCCTGATGGACGCCTGCTGGCTTCAGGGAGTCTGGGTAAGACAGTACACATCTGGGAAGCTACTACTGGACGCTTGCTCCAGAGCTATCCAGGTCATTCCGCATCAGTAAATGCCGTTGCGTGGTCCCCTGACGGGTCACTTCTTGCATCAGCCAGCAGTGACAAGACGGTGCACGTCTGGCAAGCTACTACTGGACGCTTGCTTTACCGCTATAGCGGTCACACGCTTTGGGTACCAACTGTCGCATGGTCCCCCGATGGCCACTTACTAGTTTCGGGCAGTTATGACAAGACGGTGCATGTCTGGGAAGCGACCACTGGCCGCTTGCTTCACCGTTATGACAGCCACTCTACAGCGGTCAATGCCGTTGCATGGTCGCCCAATGGCAAGCTGCTTGTTTCGGCTAGCACTGAGGTGCGTATCTGGCAAGCAACATGATATTGGAGGTGTGATTCTCGTTGCCATGGTACTTCTTGTGAGTGATAATAGCTAACGTGCATAATGTTAAATTTTACCTGGTAAATTGTAAAACATCATGTTAAAATATGGTATTATTCACAGCCCTAGCAAGCACAAGAGTACAAAAGCGAGGTTTCTTTCATGAAGCTATTTGAACTCGTGACGAATGGCGGTCCCGGCGCTGGCTCTGAAAGCGTTGACATCTTTCATACGACTGATAGCGGACAGACTTGGAGCAAGATCGCCAGTACTGAGAATCCTGCGAGCGGATTGCCCAGAGGCGGCCTCAAAAGCGGCATCTCCTTTTGCGATGCTATGCATGGCTGGGCTACTGGGGGCGATTACTCCGATACGCCCATAGGCATGCGCGCTAAGCGGGTGTCCAGGGCGCTTCACCCCCTGGCGGGGTTTGGGGAGTCCCCAAATACTTCCTTTCTTCTCTTTTGCCGCAGGAGGCGGCAGGAGAAAGGGAGTGCAGAGGGTTTCCCTCTGCTTAACGCGCATGCCTATGGGCGATTACTCCGATACGCCCTGGTTTTATATGACAAGTGACGGGGGCCACACCTGGCAGAAACAACCCTTGCCCGATTACCCAGGTTACTATGGGACTGCGGCTACGCAAGCACAATATCAAACAACACCTCCGGTCTTCTTCGGCACAACCGGCCTCCTACAATTACAGGCCGTTGGTCAACTCGATCAGGGACCACAGTCCGCCATTCACGGCTTCCTCCTGTACGTCACCCATGATGGCGGTCAGAGCTGGAGTTCGTTCTGGAAAACTACACCCGGCACTCTGACAACTTTCCAGACAGACCTACAGGGCCTGTACATCGCTGACCCACAGCATGCCTGGGCCGTGAGCCGCGACAACGGTACGATGTATGGTACCACCGATGGAGGACAGAGCTGGCACCAGTTGACGCATGTAGGACACGTCACCTCAATGAGTTTTGTGAATAACCAGCAAGGCTGGCTCATGCCGAAGGTGAGCAAGATAATAAGCATGTGTGGGCAAAGGTGAGGGGTCTCGATGAGGATACCGCTCATCAGGTGAGTCATCGCATTTGTCTCGTTTGCCAAAGAGCACGGGGCTAGCATCCTCGTGTTTGAACATCTCGGCAATTTCAAGCCGGAGAAAGGCAGATACAGTAAGCGTGCCAATAGTAAGCGCTCTTACTGGTTACGTGGTAAAATATTCAGGTACAGTAAATACAAAGCCTAGAACGAAGGAATTATCACCAGCCGCGTGAATCCTAGCAATACGAGCCGTGACTGTGCTCGTTGTGGGGCAAAGGTAGCACGTTATGATGCCGATAAACCAGCGGAAGGGTACACCCTTGGTGCACCGCTTGCCTATTGTCCAAATTGCCAGATGCGGGGGAATGCGGATCGCAACGCGAGCCTCAAAATAGGCAAACGCTTGCTTGCTCGTTATCAACAGACTGATCTCAAGGAAAAGCCTCATGCTCTGCTGCGACGTGCAGGGAGGTCTGTGAAAACAGAAGGTGTTACTCTGTCCCAGGACGCCAAACGCACGAGACGGCCATCTACCAGAAACGCTGCAAGGCACGGATCGAGTAACACGCAGGGCACCGCGCAAGCGGCATTATCTCGGATGGGAGAGAACGCCGCACCTATTCCGGCCCAACTACGGCCCTTCGATGAGTAGTCTCTACGAGACGCATACTCTGAATGCCGACTACGGAGGAGTGGGAGAAGCCCCTTCCCTTCAGGGATGGGAAGTGTGTCACCTATTTCGCAGATTGGGCTGAACTTACTCTGCCGTGTGGAAAGTAGCGCGTATGGCACGATATCTCAATCAACGCTTTGGTGATTACCGGCTGGTGCGTCTGTTGGGACAAGGCGGCTTTGCTGAAGTCTACGGAGCTTTACAGGTGCATCTGGACACAAAAGCGGCCATCAAAATTCTTAACGATTCTTTCACGCCGCAACAACTTGAAGCGTTGCGTGAAGAAGCGCGCATTGTCAGTGAACTCGGAGGGCATCCACATATTGTGCACTTGCTCACCTTTAGTATAGAACGCAACATCCCTTACCTGGTTATGTCTTACGCACCCGGTGGTTCGCTCGATCGGCTGCATCCACGTGGCAAGATCCTCCCGCTGCCAACCGTCGTGACCTACGTCCGTCAGATTGCGGCAGCACTACAATATGCCCACGAGCGCTTCATCATTCACCGCGATATTAAGCCTGCCAACTTTTTGGTGACGCAGGATGGTCGTGTACAGGTGGCGGACTTTGGTATTGCCCTCATGGCACAAAACTCTCAATCGTGGATACAACAGGAGATTGCTGGCACCTGGACCTATATGGCCCCCGAACAATTTCAAGGCCGAGCTGTGCCCGCCAGCGATCAATACGCGCTCGCCATCGTCGTCTACCAATGGCTCTGTGGCGAGCCTCCCTTCGCCGATCAGGACAAGATCTATACTCTGCCGCATCAGCATATGTATATTGCCCCTCCCTCGTTACGTGCACGCAATCCAGCCATCCCAGTTGAGATCGAGCGGGTCTTGCTGAAGGCGCTCGCCAAGAAGCCAGAGGAACGCTATCCAAACATCCAGGAGTTTGCCAGAGCATTGGAACATGCCGCCAATCCTCCAGAGCCACCCACCCCTGGACAACGCCTGGGCGATTATCAACTGACCCGTCGGCTTGGTTCAGGTAGCTTCGCAGAAGTCTATGAGGCCGAACATGTGCATCTGGGTACAAAAGCTGCCATCAAGATCCTTAAAGGCAAGCTTACCGCAGGACAGGTAGAAACCTTGCGCCAGCAAGCTCGCACGATCATCGAGCTAGATCATCCGCATATCGTGCGCATGCACAACTTTAGTGTCGAGCGGACGCTACCCTATCTCGTCACGGCCTATGCCGACGGCGGTTCGCTCACTAGCGCACACCCCCAGGATCAGCCCTTGCCGATGGAAACCATCATCACTTATGTCCGGCAGATCGCCGCAGCTTTGCAATACGCCCACGATCGGCACATCGCTCATCGTGATATCCAGCCTGAGCATCTGCTCCTCGCAAAGGATGGTCGTGTACAGGTTGCGGGCTTCGGTACTATAGCCATGGCCAGCACAACACTGGGGTCTAACGCTCATTGGGTCATCGGCAACTGGCACTACATGGCTCCCGAACAATTCGATGGCAAAGTGACAGCAATGAGCGACCAGTATGCACTCGCCATCGTCGTCTATCACTGGCTGTGCGGCGAACTCCCCTTTACCGGCGAGGGTAGTATTCACTCTGTGCCATATGAGCATCTGACCATGCCACCCCCATCACTGCACGAGAAAATTCCCACGCTCCCACCTGCCATCGAACAGGTCATACTGAAGGCGCTCGCTAAACAAGTGGAGGAGCGCTTCGCTAGCATCCAGGCATTTGCAGATGCCCTGGAACAAGCCTACAAAAAACCACCCATTGGGACGACACTGCTCACCTACGAGCACAAAGGCGGTATCGCAAAAACGGTGGCATGGTCTCCTGACGGCAGACGGATCGCTTCGGGTGGCACTGACACCACCATACGTATCTGGGATGCGACCATCGGGAAGACACTGCTGACATTAAGAGGCCACACATCTTGTGTGGAAGCTGTGGTGTGGTCGCCCGATGGACGCTTACTCGCTTCGGCTAGCGATGACCAGACCGTGCACGTCTGGGAAGCCGCTACTGGACGCTTCCTGCTGCACTATGATGGTCATCCTGATCAGGTCTACACTCTGGCGTGGTCCCCCGATGGGTGCTTACTTGCCTCGGCGGGCTGGGACCAGATGGTGCAGGTGTGGGAAGCCATCAATGGACATTTGCTGCATCGCTATGAAGGCCATGCCGAGCGCGTACTAGCTGTAGCATGGTCGCCCAATGGACGTTGGCTCGCCTCGCAGGGGAGCATAGACAAGAAAGTTCAGGTGTGGGAGGCTACGACTGGACAATTATTGCGCTGTTATGAAAGCCAAGCCGAGCGGGTACATGCGCTAGCGTGCTCGCCCCCTGAGCAACTTACTCTGGCCCCACCAAAGCAGACGGGTGAGGACCAGCAGCAGGCCATGGCATGGTCGCCCGATAGGCACTTGCTGGCTTCGGCTAGTTGGGACAAGACGGTGAAGGTATGGGAGGTCGAGAAAGAACGCTTGCTGCAAAGCTACGAAGGCCACCACGACCGGGTGAACGCGCTAGCGTGGTCGCCCAACGGGAACTTGCTTGCCTCTGCGAGTCTGGACAAGACGGTACAGGTATGGGAGGCGCGGACTGCCTGCCTGCTCCACCGCTATCTAGGTCACTACGCAGCAGTACAAGTCGTGGCATGGTCCCCCGATGGTCGTTTACTCGCTTCGGCCAGTGCTGACCAGACGGTACAGGTATGGGAGGCTACAAATGGACATCTGCTACGCCACTATCCAGGCCACAGTGCAACAGTACAAGTCGTGGCGTGGTCTCCTAATGGTCATTTGCTTGCTTCGGCCAGCGCTGACAAGATAGTACAGGTGTGGGAAGCCATGACTGGACGTTTGCTACTGCGCTATACGGGCCACGCTGCACCGCTGGAAACTATCACATGGTCCCCCGATGGCTGCTGGCTCACCTCGACCAGTACGGACAAGATGGTGCACGTCTGGCAAGCGATTACTGGACGCTTACTTCATCGCTATCGAGCTTGCGCTACCTCGACGCAAGCTCTAGCGTGGTCCCCTGATGGACACTCACTCGCCTCTGCCAGTAACAATGGCACTGTGCAGGTGTGGGAGACATCCAGCCCCAACTTGCTCCTGACGTACCGAGGTCATTATGGCACGGTAGACTCTGTAGTCTGGTCGCCGGATAGCAAGCTGATTGTTTCAGCTGGCGCTCAGGTGCATGTCTGGCAGGCAAGCTGATATATGAGAATAATGATATGCACCTGTGCATTTGAGCGGTACCATCGCTCAAATGCACAGGTGCATATCATCACCTTTCGAGCATACTAGCCCTCTTCTAAAGACGCAAAGTACTCAAGCAACAAGCGATGCACAAACATATAGCCACCGCCCACCTTGCGTAGCAAAATGCGCTTAGCAGCATAGTCCAGAAAGCGTGGATAGTTCCAGGGCATCTTCTTGTCCCGCCAGAGCAGCCAGCGCAACACAAAATGCTGAATACAGGCGATGCCGCCTGCACGTAGTGCGCCTACCAGCAAGACAAGGGGTCCCATGAAGAACATCAAAAGTCAAACCAAAGGACGCTAACAAGAAGTTTGTCATACCAGAAGGAATGGCAATAAGCAGAGCTGCTCCAACAATAATAGACAGAGTCATGATACCAACCTGTATACTATAACGTGCAGAATGGCGTATGCCTTGATTCGGCGTGGTGAAGTTTTTCTCATCAAGGATATCACTTGAGACTCCACCAGTGAACCCACCAAGTAGAACACCCAACAGTGCAAAAAAAGGCACGCATACCAGCGCAAATTGTAAGAGAGCTAGCAAATTATCGAAAAAGGTACCCTTATTTATCACCCATAAGAGTAATCCCAACAATATTTCTACTAATAACGAATACAGCAAACCTAATGAGAGAAATTTTACGAGATCACGCCCCATATTTGTCCATAGCCAAGCAAGAGTCTCCGTAGGCCGAATGTTTGTCATCTGTATATGAAGTAATCCCTCGATCAGTCCGTACAGTAGTCCACTTGATAGACCTATGAATCCACTTGTAAGGAGAAGCGCATCAGAGAGCGGCATACCATTATCAGGATTCCCATACCACAGGATGAGTCCCTCTGGATATCCAACTAGTAGCCCGATGAGTAATCCATTCAGTACACTTCTTATGATTCTTGTTCGCGCTTGCCGCCACCACCTTCTATATGAAGTAGGCTCGTCGTCCACCTCCTTATAGAGGAAACCATTAACTAAGCCAAGGATTGATCCATTCGCCAACCCTAATATGATAGTTAAACCAAGAAAGATCTCCAACATGACCCTAGCCCAACCGTACCTAACAAGCCAACGATAAGACCAAAAACTACACGTGGGTAGAGTCGGCGTATCCTCTGTCGCTCTTCTAGCCAGTCTGGTTGCATACGTTCTATATAGAATACTGTCTGATTACGCTGTTTTAACTGTTTGGCGAGCCATGAGAGCCATTGCCTAGCGTCCTGAAAAACATAGTCTTCACCATGCACCAGCATACGCTTCATATAGTGCTCAAAGACCTGTCGTATCCGGTCTACTGAGGAAGTAGCATGTAATACATCTACGATAGGTACATTATAATAGGTCATGGCAAGAACATTGAGCATTAATGGTATATGCGTTAGCTCGCGCAATGAGGGATCTCTATACAGTGCTACGCGTAACGCTTGTAATGGTTCTCCTGCTTGTGTGAGATAGCTATTAACCTGCTGATCACTTAGTGGTTGTATGACGACAGCCTTGCGTAGCAGCACCCGTGTCGTCAGTGCCAAGTAATCTGCGCTACGACTACATACGACGAGCGGTAAAAATCCATGCTCCTTTCTGTAATCATTAATGATCCTGATACAGGAAGTTCGATCTTGGGGAGCCACCTCGTCCAGTCCATCGAGCAAGGGCAGGATCTGGTTTGCATGTACCATTGCTTGCGCACGCTTGCGCGGGACCTGATACTTGCTGTTTAGCTCCTCGATGAGCCAGTCCAGCAGGGGTTGCCGCTTTATTGCCCAAGAGGAAAGGTTGAACACAACGGGTAGCGGAGAGCGCTCATCCTGTTCGGCATGGTCCAGCAAATCGCGGGCTAACTCTAATAAGAGCATTGTCTTACCTGAACCAGGGGCACCCAGAATGAGTAGCTCTCCACCGGCATTGTTGTAGACTTGAGTGATGCGCGTTCCGCTGGGTAGCAGGCGTGGCGCAACATCAGGGACGTGCAGGACCGACTGCCAGGGGTTAGCAACGGCGTCGAATTGTTCTTGCAAGCCTAGTACTATAGAGCCTGTCCATGACAATGATTGCTCTAGCACACCTGTAATCCAGAATGAGTGCACACGGCGCAGCAACCACATGCGATCCTGATTGTGTATGACTGGTGCAGGAGTCTGGTCATCTATTGTGCTAAGGTGGTCAAGGATGCGGCGTATTTCTTGCACGCACTCATCAAAGGCCGCATCAGGATGGGGCCATTCTATCACTGGAAGCAGGTTGGATGGCATACAGGACAACGAAGCCAGCGGGGTTTCTTGCCATGTCACCGGACGAAGCAACAATGGGATGAGACAGGCCTCGCCATGCCGGTGGCAGAGCAGTGCTCGGTTCATCAGCGCAATGCACTCGTCGGAGACAAAAAAATCAGCGCTCAGTAGCAGCACAATGATATTAGCTTGCGCTAAGTGCTCGTTAATTCGTTCGGCGCGAGGCTCTCCGGCCAGGAGACGCAGTTCTGACCAGACTGTTGAACGTCCTGCACGTTCGAGAGTACACAGGTGTGTCTCCCATTGACGAAGATATACCAAATCGCTGGGCGCACAAACAGACATCATCGAGATAGCAGAGCGCTGGGAAGGCATTATGATGGGTGGGGTGAATTGAAGAGACCGCTCCTGTTCACGTTGGCTGCTCCTGAGCCAAGGTTGCTCAGTATCATCAGTATTACCTTGTTCACCCGGCGATAGCATAGAGGAAGTGTGAGCAGGAAGGGAGGCAAACTCATCCTGTGCATGGTGCTCATGAGACCCACTTGGCGAGAGTGGTTGGGTAGCCTGCAAGGCTTCTGCCAGCACTGAGGCAAAGTCGGTGACGCTGACAAAGCGCTGTCGTGGATCTTTGGCCAGCGCTCCAAAAATGGTCTCTTCAACGCCAGCTGGCAACTGCGGAAGGCGCGCACATAGACTGGGTGGAGGCTCATGGAGGTGTTGACTGAATACCGCCATACCTGGGCCAGCAAAGGGTGGCTCTCCACAAAGCCATTGATAGACTATTACGCCGAGCGCATATTGGTCAGAAGCCGGGCACGGTCTGCCTCGGATCTGTTCTGGTGCCATATAGAGGGGTGTTCCAGCTGGATTTTGCGTAGAAAGCGAGTTCAATGTGCGCTGTACCACTGCAATACCAAAGTCACTGAGCACGACCTCGTGCTTTGCATTGAGCAAAATATTCTCCGGTTTTACATCTCTATGAATCACACGCTGCTCATGCGCATAATCTAAGGCAGCGGCTATCTGGTGGACATAGCTGATGATCTTTTCTTCCGGTACCGAACTTCCCCTGGGGTGCACAGAGCCGAGCGCGCCATTGGCAGCATATTCTGTTACGAGATATGGTGTTTGGTCCTGGATGCCAAAATCAATGATGCGTATGATATGCGGATGCTGTAAACGAGCGATGATGCGAGCCTCGCTAAGAAAAACCTGATAGCTCTCTGGCTCCATCTGCACATGGAGCACTTTAATGGCAGCGAGCGTCTCTAAGTGGAGGTGCTCTGCCAGGTAGACGGTGGCAAAGTGCCCCTTGCCGAGTGGACGAAGCACCCGGTAATTCCCAAATTGGTGTCCTATGTAACTGGTCATAATCGGCATTCCTACAGTCAGATATGCAGGTGTGGTGTGTTTCCTGCATCACTACCCTTTTACGCCAAGCTGGCTGAGAAGGGTATATAGAAAGCATGATCCCTAAAAGCTACTCTAACAAGAACTTTATTGGCTTTATCATTACCCCAAAATATGATTTGTACGCGTCTACTTAATCAACAAGAGAGTTAGTCATCTGACTCTTTTAGACATCTATAGTACGTGGGACTCTTCTAAATAGCTCAGCGGAGAAATCCAGTGAATAATCATGAGGAAGAATTTCCATTACATGTATTCTATTAAGGTAGACGACAGAAAGGTAAGAATTTACAATGGCAGATGTAGAATTAACACAGGGTAAATCAGAAGTTGCTGCAAAGGCCAAAGATACAGTGACTGCATCGGGTGAATGCTCGAACGCCGTCTTCGCTCCTGGCAACAAAATCGTCGATCCTGCCTTGTTGGAACGACTACAAGAGACTGAACCCTTGACTCCAACAGATGCAACCAAGTTGGCAGTGTTTCTGAGCGCGTATCCCGGCAATAGATGCCTAACAGAGCATTTGGCCCTGTTTGCTTCGATATCAATCGTCTCTAATCGACGTGTGCAGCAGACACTACAAAAAATTACTTCCCCGCAGACGCTCGTAGCGCTGGAGGACCTTGGGGATTGGGGGTGTGATGATCCAGAGCCGGAAGACTCTTCTCGGTGCCATGCATTGTTCGTCCTTCCTCTGCCATCCAATTTCACTGGGGTACCCAGTTTGGCACTAGTGGTCGAAAGTTCCCCCAGTGATGTGGATGAGAAGGAGATCTCGTACTTTGCTATCGGTGTTAGCCTTAATCCTGCTGATTTATCACTCCCGTCTGACTAACAGAACTGTAGTGATAAGCATAGTTGAATGATCCGTAGAGTTTTTGGTGGGATAGCTCGAATCCTGCTCGAATGAGTCGGGCTTTGTACATCACCAACCGCTATAACCTTGCAATGACTCTATTAAGCAAAGGGGCCATTTGTCCCGGTGGTTTACGCTGGCAGCCAGATGGATGATACATAGGACAAATGGCCCCAACTTGTTCTACGTTCTATGTGGGTGCGAAGATTACTGGGGTCTTCGTCCTTTGGGGGGAAATCCCCCTCCCCCCCAGGGCACCCACAAGAGATGCCCCTACAATGGAAGCGTCAGCCACCCAAGCGTGTTCGTTCCATTGTAGGCGTCCTTCTGTTCCTTGCACCATTCCTTGATGATATAGCCGATCAACTCAGTAAGGAAATTATAAGATAATACAGCATTAGAAGGTAACGCGTCACTATATGCAATCAGAACACCACTCATAGAAAGATATTGAGCGTATTTCAACTCCGGCACAGATGCTAAGAATTGACCTAATGACAGAGAAGAACGACGATTTATGTGCAGAACCACCGCCATCAATGGAACATCTTGTAACAATCCCTGACTCACTTCATTCTGAGAAATGTAGAGCAGTGGACGAACAGGCTGACTCAGATCAACGGACGCGTGTGTGAGAGAATCCCTCATCTGTGTGTGTACATCCTGCTCAGGAGCAAACGGGAGTACACGCGCTTCCTGTACCGCCTTGGTGACAATCTGAGAATGTTGTTTAAATAGCTCTATAAATAGTCTAGCTTCTTCATCATTGAGCGTGAGGACTTCATTGTCATGGGTGAGCAGAATCTCAACAGAACCATTCTCCCGCTGGTCCACAGTAACGATATGTGCAACGGCAATGATCGTATTGCCAATTGACAGAAACGTTGGGGGTGCATCGCCCCCTGCATCATTCCTGATCACAAGTATACTCCTCCATTAAACGTCATAATGCGACAAATGACTCTCCAACCTTGCTACAAAAGTACAACAATCCATAACTTGAGCAGATGCACGAGCCAAACAGACGCTTGGGCGCGAAAGTTCAAGTATCCAGCCCGTGCAAGTAGTGCACCAGCAGCCGGACTAACGTGGCAACCATTGATCGTCCCCCCGGATAACAATCGCCCATACAGCAAGCGAGTACACCCACTCGGAGTATAGCAGCGTGGATGATACAGAACGTTAGCGCATGTAATATTACATTTCGCCCGTTTGGATTGGACAGGGAAAAGACATACCCGGTATACTGAAGGCTGGTAACACAACCATCCACAGTTTTTGAGAGGAGTAGCAGATGTCTTTACAATATATGTGGGGTGAACAGGGAGAATATGGCCCATTTAGCGCTGGGGAGGACGGATATCCACATGCAGGCGAAGTAGTGCGATATTTTAGGATTTTACGAGGCATGAGTGCGATACGATTTGGCGAGGAATACGCACTCGCGCTAGGCGAGAAGAAACCAAAAACGAGAATATGGGTACTCACCATGGAACGAACCAATAATGTCCCCGTAGACATCACACGGCGGCGTGCTATTGCAACTATTTTAGGCATTCCCCCTGTCCTCTTAGGGATTAGCGAAAGCATACTAAAGACCCCGCTTCTGCCAGATACGCCCGCAGCAACAACACCCCGCATTCCCCTCCAGGAAACCCTGATTACTGAGGCACTTACGGACTATGAGCAGGCGCTCAAATCATACATTGATGGCTTCTTTCATCGTCATGGACAGGCAATTCTCCATGACATAACCAGTGCCGTAAAGCAGATCAGTACCTTACTACCCCAAGCGCGGGAGCATAACAGGCAGCAGGGGACAATACTTATCTCACAGTACCACCAGTTCGCTAACTCTATTGCACGGGAACAGCAGGAGTATGATCTAGGAATAGCATATGCAGACAAAGCGCTGAAACACGCACAAGAAGTGCATAAAGTCAAGCCCGACAGCAATCTTATGGCTATTGTAGCCTATCGACGCGGCATGACCAGTTTTGAGCAGGAAAGCACGCTCATCAGCCAGCCCAGCAATCTCCAGGATGCTGCTTCCTATATGGACG
>Ga0209265_1000281_pt1 | contig 13454 bp, 11 predicted proteins | sample GraSoiAngelo_103_FD_185872 | JGI IMG/M metagenome (GOLD analysis project Ga0209265, IMG submission 185872) | Grasslands soil microbial communities from the Angelo Coastal Reserve, California, USA - 14_0903_05_20cm (SPAdes) (version 2) | ecosystem: Environmental > Terrestrial > Soil > Grasslands ...
ATTGCTGGTGGTAGGAGCATTTTTTCATCTAGATTTGAGTCATGCTAACTACCTGACGGTTCTGTTCATGCTCCTGGTTGGTAGCGTCTCCTTCATTGGCTTTGGCATAGCAACTGCTGTGTTGCCGTTGCTCTTCACTGAGCGTGGTACGCAGATGTCTTACATTGTGCGCGCTATTCTCTTGCTGGTGTCTGGTGTCTACTATCCTGTTTCGGTATTACCCGCGTGGATGCAGCCGCTAGCGCAGATTTCGCCTGCAACATATGTGTTAGAGGGCTTACGTGCGGCCTTGTTGAATGATACCCCTATCTGGTCTGCGACGATATGGAATAATACGTGGCCGTTGCTGATCACTGGTGTGGTGAGTGTCCCGTTGGGGGTTTTCATCTTCCGTGTAGGTGAGCGCTATGCGAAGCGTACTGGTAAATTGAAGCGCAACGGGTAGTTTTAGATTGTAGCTGCAAAGCATAGTAGGCTACGAAATCTAATGCAGAACCACCCTGCTAGCTTTCACTAGCAGGGTGGTTTTTTCATGCCTAAAAACCACTCATTAAGCGCTAGAGATCGCTATATTTTCAAAGACTAGTGCAGAAACAAGAGAGGGAGTAGGGCTTGGGGGTGGCATTTGGCGAAGCCTCCCTGGCGGGGGTTTGGGGTGTCTCCAAATCCTCCCATTCCCCAAAACGTTTTGGGATTCTGCACTACTTCCCAATACTCACCATTAATCCATTAATCAGTACTTCTTGACAGACTCTTCCCTATACAATATATTTAAGAAGGCAAAAATGAGAATAATTCTCATTATTAGGTGAACCTAAATCTGAGGAAAAGGGATGCAAGAAAGGCTGAACTTAAACGCTCAGACAGTCCTCAATGCAGTACGTACAGCCCACAATCACCCGACGGCATTGGAAATCTATGAACTTGTGAAGCGTACACGCCCGCGTATGGGGCTGGCTAGTGTCTATCGTATCCTTCATCAGCTCGCTGAACGTGGATATATCAAGGAAATCGGACGTAGCGACGAAAGTTGTCGCTACGATGGGCACATAGCACGTCACGACCATGCCATGTGTACAATGTGTGGTGCTCTTTTTGACGTACCAATCAACATATTGTTATCCCAAGAAGCCTTACAGGAGGCTGCACGAGCAGCAGGGATTACACTCGAATCGCACGAGGTACGCCTTTATGGCCTCTGCCCCTTATGCCAGAAGCAAAACAGTTAAATGAAAGAGAGATACCTTTCATCCTGCATGGCTGATTATATAGAGGAGTTTTTTTATGTCAGAACATGGAGATACGCATACCATTACCACAACACAGCAAGATACAAGTACACCAAAAGTGTCATCTACCTCTGTCCGACAAGAAGTTATCGAAATATTCCATGCTATCATGAAGAACGACGATTCCTCGCATGATTTTCTCTTGCGTGTTGTACAGCCAGGATTAGCAGGACTCATGGATGGCTCAGTCTCTACGTTAGCGCCTATCTTTGCGGTCGCCTTTGCGACGCATCAACCCATGACTACCTTCCTCGTCGGCATGGCGGCGGCAACGGGTGCTGGGATTAGCATGGCTTTTTCGGAAGCGCTTTCAGATGATGGCGTGCTCACAGGACGTGGTAGCCCTATTGTACGGGGCAGTATTACAGGACTTATGACTTTTCTTGGGGGAGCATTACATACTATCCCATTCCTCATCACGCAGATTCATCTCGCGCTGGTGACAGCCTATATTGTGGTTGCCTTTGAGCTTATCCTCATTGCCACCATTCGTCACCGCTACTTTGGCACAGGCTGGCTACTTTCCATCATCCAAGTTGTTGGTGGTGGTGCACTGGTCTTTCTTGCAGCACTCATCTTTGGCAATGCCTGATGAGCGCTTCTGCGCTCCACTTATCAATATGGCTGCCCGAAAAATAGAGAGAGGGCCCTTGCGATTTGTCAATCAATATGGTATAATGAGCTTGTACAGATTATAGAGGCTTGGGCTTTTATAGAGTTTCTTCATCTGGGGATGTCGGGTTTCGACAGGCGAACAGGTTGAAGAATTGCAGGTCGAGGTGTCGGTACAGCATTCTCGTTAAACAACCGACAAAACATAGTTGCCGAAAAGCAACCCGCACTCGCACTCGCTGCTTAATAACCAGTGAAGCGCGCTCGCCTGACTTTCTCCCATGGGGTCAGGGCCGGGCGTCATAAACATGCGGATGCGATAACGGCCACGCCCTCTTACCGTTATCAAAGACCAGAGGGCCAGCGTTAGGGCATCCTGTCGGTGGGAGGCTCCGACGTAAAGAAAGAACATCGACTAAGCCTGTAGTACATTCTCCGATAGGCTCGTTTGGACAGGGAGTTCAACTCTCCCTCATCTCCACCACTTACGCCGCTTGTGAACTAGCTTCACAAGCGGCTTCGTTTTTCTATGGAAACTGTTCAGACTTGACCTAAAGAAGATGGGGTAGCAAAGGACAGCGAGACATTGGTGGAAAAAATTGAGAGAACAAGCCATACCAGTCCCGAAGAGAGAAGCAAGGCCCATACCAGAGAATTGCAAAAACAGACTTTTTTGACTTATATGCTCCCCTCGCATTAAAACATCACTATTTAAATCCGTTTGCCCTCTGCCCAGCGTCAATACCATTCTCACTGGATATGTGATCTCTTAACAATTGGTTAACAATTCTCATCTGCACCTCTGGTACATCTGCCTCTCTACACTCACACAAATATACTTTTCCCTTGACAAAAACAAGCAATGTTCTACAATAAAAGCATTGTATACTCATCACAAACATAGCAATGCAGATCCATTTTGCGGATAGAGCAAGAAATGCTTAAGCATTCTCTAGAAAGTAGCGTCCATGCCACAATATCTAAATTTCCAATTCGGCGATTATCAACTAGAACGCCTCTTAGGTGAGGGCGGTTTTGCTGAGGTGTATGAAGCGAGGCAGATACATCTAGGTACAAAAGCTGCCATCAAAGTCCTCAAAGCTTCATTCACCCCTCAACAGATCGAAGAATTGCGCAAAGAAGCGCTCATTATCAGCGAGCTTGGGGAGCAGCACCCGCATATCGTACGTCTGCTCACTTTCAGTATCGAACGCAGCATCCCCTATTTAGTTATGTCTTACGCACCCGGAGGCTCGCTCGATAAGCTCCATCCACGCGGTAAGATCCTCCCATTGCCGACCATCGTGACGTACGTACGCCAGATCGCAGCAGCACTCCAACACGCCCATAATCAGTGCATCATTCATCGAGATATCAAACCTGCCAACTTCCTGTTGCTTCAGGATGGACAAGTACAGGTAGCCGACTTCGGCCTCGCTCTCATGGCCCATTCCTCGACATCCTGGACGCCACAAGAGATTGTCGGCACCTGGATATACATGGCTCCCGAACAATTTCAAAGACAAGCTGTACCTGCTAGTGATCAATATGCACTTGGGATTGTCGTCTACCAATGGCTCTGTGGCGAACCACCCTTTACCGGCGAGGGCAGTATGTATGCCTTACCACATCAACACATGAATAATCCACCGCCCTCACTCTGTATGCGCAATCTAGATGTTCCCGCTGAAGTCGAACAGGTTGTGTTCAAAGCACTCGCTAAGAAGCCAGAGGAGCGCTACGCCAGTATTCAGGCATTTGCCGATGCTCTAGCACAAGCTACTAAAAAGCCTTCGCTCGGCACCACACTACTCGTCTATGAGCAGCAAGGTGACACCATAAACACTTTAGCTTGGTCCCCCGATGGCACATGTATTGCATCAGGTGGCTGTGATACCGCTATCAGTATCTGTGACGCGACAACTGGCAAAACACTTCTGACATTACGAGGCCCTACCAATCCCGTGCGGATGGCGGCGTGGTCGCCCGATGGGCGCTGGCTCGCTTCTGCAAGCAGAGATCAGACTGTGTATGTGTGGGAGGCGAGCACTGGACGCTTACTGTACCGCTATCACACCTATTCCTCGCATGTACTTACTATTGCATGGTCGCCGGATGGGCGCTGGCTCGCTTCTGGCAACGCTGACAAGACGGTACATGTGTGGGAAGCAAGCACTGGACGTTTGCTACATCGCTATCAAGCCTATACATTTTCTGCACAAGCAGTAACGTGGTCGCCCGATGGTCGCTCACTGGCTGCTAGCCACGCTGACTATACTGTGCACGTGCGCGAGGCAAGCACTGGACGTTTGCTGCGCTACTATCAAGTCCATACATTTTCTGCACAAGCAGTTGCATGGTCGTCCGATGGTCGCTTACTGGCTGCTGGCAGTGACGATAAGACAGTGCATGTGTGGGAAGCAAGCACTGGACGCTTGCTGCATCACTATCAAGCCCATTCCTCACATGTGCACACCATTGCGTGGTCCCCTGATGGTTGTTTGCTGGCCTCTAGTAGCGATGATCACACTGTACACATCTGGGCAGCGAGCACTGGACGCTTGTTACAACGCTATCAGGCCCATTCCTCACATGTGCTCACCATTGCGTGGTCCCCTGATGGCCTCTTGCTTGCATCCGCCGATTGCGATGGCACAGTACAGCTGTGGCGGGTAACTAGCGGCAGAACGCTGTATACCTATCGTGGTCATGCTGGATTGGTCAACTCTGTGGCATGGTCGCCAAGTGGGGATCTTATTGTTTCGGCAGGGTGTGAGGTACAGGTATGGCAGGCGCGTTGAGGTAATACTCACTTACAGTACATCAAAAATGACTTAGCAAATAAAGCAACCGAAGCAAAACGATCTTCCGGTCGCTTTGCCAGCGCACGCAGCAAGACATGATCAACCATCGCTGGCAACGTCGGATTATATGCACTCGGCAGCTGCGGCTGACGACTCGTGTGCAACAGCTTCATGATATGCCCCGTACTGCCCTGAAATGGCGATCGCCCCGTTAAAAGCTCGTAAGCAATCACAGCAAGCGCATATTGATCAGAGACAGGCAAAGCACATCCATACCAGCGTTCAGGAGCCATATAAGGAAATGCTTCCGGCGTATGGGAAAAAAAGGAACCATCCTGCGGTACCGCAAAATCCGTCAGCGATAGGTGCAAGTGGAGCATACTTTGTACTGGCTGACGCACAAGCAAATTGGTCAACTTAAAATTCTGAAACGTCACCTGACGGTCATGCGCAAACTGTAATGCATCGGCTAATTGAGCAACTACATGCCCAACCTCACGTAATGCAAACACTTTCGTCCCTTCATATTGATAGAGCCACTTCGCTAACGAACCTTCAGGATAATACTCCAGAGTTTTGTATATAAAAGAAGAACCGCTAATATACGACTCACCTCTGTTCCATGGAGAAACAATATGAGGATGATTAATACCTTGTAATAGCTCTGCTTCTTGTTGAAAGATATTTTCAATTCCTACAATATTTTTCATCATATGATATGGAAGTGCATCTATTTGAAAAGCTTTTAATGCTACATCTTGCTCACGCAAACGATCATAGGCACGGTAAACATTTGAAAGTATATTTTTATCTAATAGTTCAAAAATATGGTAACGCCAGATATCCTGCCCCTCTAAATTTATACTCTTGATTACTTTCTGCTCATGCTGTATATCATGCACGAGAGGTCCTGATGCCTTGTTGCTAAGAGGACCGGAAGGAGGCGCTGCATATATTGCCGCGTGGAGAGAATTGAGTGGCCGAGATGTTGATGAGTGCAATGGCTTCGTTATGGCAGGACCGCTAGCTGGCATAGTTGGCTCTAAGGGAGGAACTGCCAATGTACTCAATGGTGATAATTCTCCTTGAAAATGTGAGGCTATCGCTGTTTCTGATGCGGGAAGAACGTGGTTTCCTTCCTGCACAGATTGAAATTGCAGGCGCACAAAGGGAACTTTCCAGGCATACTGCTGTGTAATGCGCAATTGTAGCCTTTGCAGAAATAGGCGATTAGTAACATCATCACAACTTAATATAATTATGAAAGGTACAAAGGGAACTTGCAGAAAACGAGTAAAAGCAAGCAACGCATTGGCCATGACGATAGGCCGGTAGCCCGCCTGGACAAAAATGTCTACCAGATGCTCAGCTCGCCGCTGATCATCATCAATGAACAAAATATTACGATAATCAGGTGACACTCCGTCAACACGCGCCGCCTGCTTGGATACCTGTTGCGCTAGCAACTGTACAGCTTTGAGCAGAGTGTCCGGTTGTTCCAACGAGTAACCAATCGTATGTATCTCATTGTCCATTCTCTTTCAGCTCCTTACTATTCCTCCTCTCCCTACTTGTATAAACGCTGCTTCCGTCAGATTTGTAGAAGGGCGATGCGCTAATTTGCGCGTAAAAGAGAGCGTAAGAGACCAGATGCAGCAATCTGGTCCCTTACGCTCTCTTTTACGCGCAAATTAGCGCTGTTGGGGATACTGTTGCTGACCGCGATTCGGCTGTGATGGTGCTTGCTGTGGAAATGGCGGCTGGAACTGCGATGGCTGTGGCTGGTTCCAAACAGGCTGTGATGGCGCTTGCTGTGGATAGGGCTGCTGTGGCTGATGCCCATTTGACTGTTGAGGTTGTCCCCAGCCAGGTTGCTGAGGTTGTGAGGAATATGGTGCTTGCTGAGTTGCCCAGGGCTGCGCAAATGGCGGCTGCTGAGGCTGCCCCCACTGCTGTTGATTCTGCATAGTCTGGTTAAATGGCATGGTCGCTGGCTGCTGTGCATCTTGTGCCGCAGACGCAAGAGCTGCCCGCGCCTTGCGATCATTGCGTATATGCCGTCGGATGTAGAGAACCAGCAAGATAACAAGGACTACCGCAATCACACCATCCAGAGCATGGAAGATCGGACTGAGCGTCTCGCGGTGATCTCCGATGATCGTACCCACATATGCTAGCAATAAACAGAAAGGGAAAGAACCAAGAAAGGTATAAATACAAAACTTCACAAAAGGCATCTTTGAGATACCAGCGGGCAAAGAAATGTATGTACGCACTACGGGGAGCAGCCGTGAAAAAAAGGCAGTTGGACTGCCCCAACGCTGAAAGAATTTATCGGCCAGGTCGGCATCATGTTGTGAAATCAGCAGATAACGCCCATATTTGAGCATCAATGGACGACCACCTTTAGCACCAATGCCATAGGCGATCATTGAACCAACAAGACAACCAATAGCTCCGGCTAGGGCCACCAAGATCAAATTGAGTAGAACATTTCCAGGTATTGTACCAGGTAGAGGTTGCTTACTGGCAATCATAATGCCTGCGACTGGCATCACAATCTCACTGGGAAGCGGAATACAGCAACTCTCAATGGTCATAGCTAGCACGATACCCAGTAGGCCAGTTGAAACATAAAGATTGTTAATAAACAATGTCAATACATCTGTTATTTGGTTGAGCAATGAAGATGCCTCCTTCGCATACCTACACTTTTCCCCCATACTAGCACACTTTACGAAAAGAGGCTAGAATCAACTAGCACAAAAAAGATCCTGGACTATATGTATCTTTATTCATCGTTGTGGTGCTGCGTAGTCTCAAAGAGCGAGGAACGGCGCACAACAGGCCTATTCGTCTGCGGGAGTACACCAGGATACAAGCTGGATAGCTCCCACCTTGCGAAGATGTGGCATCAACTACACGCCTGAACTGACGCGTCGAACGGGGCAGACGTTCCACCTTATCTTGCTGCTCACGTAAAGAGCGACTCACCCTTCTAGGCGCAGGAAGCCGTTGCGAGTCGTTCGGTGGAAATATCTCCACATCAACATCATCATATTGTTCGGCAGCTTCTTGACGAGCTGCACGTAAAGCCGCAGAGCGATGCTGGCTATGAAAAGATCCTGGCTCATAACCTGCAAACCCAGGATAAGACATACGACGTGTAGTACGACGGCCAGTGAGATCCTTCGTACGCATCAACGGAACATTTCTTGCTTGCTGCTTCGGTACCGCTCCCTCACCCCCACGTGTAGATGCAGAAGCTCTCTGGGGCAGTTGCCCTTGCCGAGTAGTAGGAAGCCGCTGTGAAGTGGGAGTTGGCAAATGACGAGCTGCATACTGTTGCTGCTCATACTGATCCTGAACATAGCGATACTTTTCTTCCTGCAATGAAGCAGCCTGAGAATCTATCACTGAGGGTTCTATGTATGCACGACGAACTAGCCGTGCCTGGGGCGCACCTTCGGCATAATACCCATAAGCCATTGCTTCCTGCTCCTGGGCTTCAGCCTCAACACGCAAATGTTCGTCGTGGCGTCGCGACAGATAGGCAAACAGGGTAAGACAGATCGGAATACTCAGCAGTAATGCCGCCAACCCACCAATCAAACCACCCAGTACCCAAGAATTGAGTGTATTACCAAACCAGAGAACTACTGCGGCACCAGCGATAAGAACCAGTGCAACGGCAACAGCTTTCATAAAGATCCTTTCTGGATACCCATCCCGAAAAGGCGGATGGAAAGAAAGGCCGCCAGCAGGAGGAGTGCATCGAAACGCAACGCAACAAACTATTTCGAGTATACCAGACTTCCAAGAAGACTACAAGAGGAATAGCAAGAAAGCATGCCAAACAAGTAATAAGACTATGCAAAGGGCACAACAAAGAGACAGTGAGCGAACTGCTCCACTCAGGGCAACCACAAGGGATTGTCCCTACAGTGGTTACGAATCAGCCTCCAAAGCGCATCCGTACCATTATAGGGGCAATTCCTTGTCGTTGCCCTGGGTGGACCGGAGGCTTATTCGAGCGGTATTGCCCCTATATGAAACAGGAAGAGAAACACTGCGAGCGTTTACAACAATAGACCCTACTAAGCCGCAGAATTGCACTGCCGGAAAATCGCCACAACCTTTCCCTGTACCTGCCACTCACGATCCCAGACGCTTTTAGGGATCAGAATAGGCTCATGCTCAGAGTTTGCGGGCTGTAAGCGTACTCTATCGTATTCTTTTTCCTGGAAAAAACGCTTCAATGTGGCACTGCCACTTACACCTTCCTGCATATGAACTGCAACAACAATATCGCCGTTTTGACAGGTTTTTTGCGGTTTGATCACCACATAATCACCGTCACAGATGTGCTCCTCAATCATGGAACGACCTTTGACGACCAGAGCATAGCAATTTTCGTTCTCTACCAATTCGCGCCCCATATCTAATGTCCGGGATGCGTCAGGATAGATATCAATGGGTTCGCCAGCTGCGATAGCACCGACCACGGGTATACCAGCTGGCTCAGCCGGAGAAGGTTTCGTCAGTTTAATGCCTCGACTCTTTTTAGGTTGACGTGAGATAAGCCCTTTTTTCTCCAACATAGTCAAATGGTAATCCACATGACCAGTGCTGGCAATCTGCATCTCATGACCTATCTCACGATTTGTCGGTGGCATCCCTTCATTTCTCATGTAACTGACAATGAACTCGTACATTTTTCGTTGTATTTCACTTGGTTGCTCTAATGACATAGAACGGGTCCCTGCCTTTCTGAACACGTTTATAGACAAACTCCGCACCTTCCAAAAATAGAACGGCCATTCAAAGCAATCATATCATAATAACAGAGCTAATACAATAGGTTTCTGGAACTCTTTTTCCGAATATCTTTTCGTAAATTGCGCTCATTACGCACAGTATCATACCAAGCATTCACTTCGTTCTGTTAACTAGTGATGGAAAGCTATGCAAAAGCTCACATTACATTCCTGCGCTTGCTGGACGTTGGCGATGAATTTATGCCATAATTTTCAGTAGAGGTGTCACATTGGCTCTATGCGAACTTACATTCTTTCCCAAAAGGGGTTTATTGCATAGACCCTGCGAGGGATGTACAATAATGGCATTAGATATTCGACGGACACCGGCACGAAAGAGAGAGTCAGAAAAATTATGGTAGAGATGACGGTTGAGAGCGTGCGCATAAACTTGGCTACGCAACAGCGAGTGGTCATCTTGAAAGCTACGAAGCAGGAGCGCTATCTCCTTATCTGGATAGCGAATGCAGAGGCATATGCTATTGCCGTCGAACTTCAAGGAACAAATTCACCACGACCACTCACTCATGATCTGCTCAAAAATGTCATTGGTGAGCTTGGCGCGAAAATAGTGAGTATTGTAATCTCCGATCTGGTCGATGAGATCTTCTATGCACGTCTCATTTTAGATGTTGCTGGCAGACACGTCGAGATCGATTCTCGCCCAAGCGATGCTATCGCGCTTGCCGTACGTGCCAGAACACCCATTTATGTGGAGGATAGCGTGCTGGAACGCGCAGGCGTAACCCTAGAACAAACCGAAGAGACTCAAGCACCTAGACCCAAAAACGAGTCAAAGCGCGAGAGTGAAAAAGATAATTTAGAAGCCTACCGCGACTTCATTAATACTCTGGATGTTCTCGATGAATTCGGCAAGGATTAATATACGCTACTCAAACTCATAGAGACATCCAGAGATGCTTTTTAGCGCATACCCAGCGTGACTTCTAAGATGCCTGCAACAATACGCGCCAGTATGCCATAAAAGAGAATAGCCAGCAAAATGTAGATATATTCGTTGATGGCAAAGGATAGCTGAATCTGCTGCACAAGAAAGACAAGCGGTTGCACTAATAGGTCGCTCAATACGGTGATAATTCTTGCCCAATCTGGGTTGTCTGGCAAGCTCTGAATTGCTTGGATAATGGCCAGTACGATGCGTGCAACCAAGATCAGTTGTGCAATAAAACAGAATGATCTGACTAATGGTGGTAGTGCGCTAGGCCGTCGTTTGCCTCTGGATGTTGAGCGATGGGTCCCTCCCCGGCGTGCTTCAGGCTGATCACCTTTTCTTTTCTCTACCGGTTCTCCTTTCGCCGGACGTTTTTTCTCCCACCACGACTTTTCAGGAACTGTAAGTCTTTGTTTTTCAGGCATAGCTGGCAAAACAAGTTGGGCATTTTTCCCAGCACCCGCTTGCGTTGGCGGCTGTTGTGAGATATATTGCATCGGCTCGGTCGGTAGATCATGCTCGTCGATCTCTTTTTTTTGCTTATACCATTTCACTTTCTTTCTCTCCTAGTGCAAAATTGCCCCCCTACAATGTTCAACGTTGTTGGTGGTCTGCCAACAAATACATCTGCTTCTGTCTTGCACTCTCTACTATTACACATCTTTACGGCTGACGTGATACAAGGTTGTACTTACTAACCAATGGTGACATATGAGCTTAAGCAGGTACTTCCTTATATCTGTTGCTACGCGCTCAAGCTGTAAGCATGGGGAGCGTCCCCTCTATCAGCGTTTGCAAAGCAGCAGTAAAATAGAATTACAGGCAGGTAATTTATTGCGCGCAACGGTGGTAGAAGGGATAGTACAACTTTAGCAGAGAGAAGATAAAAAGAGGTAAACGTGTGTCATCTGTAAGATCGCCCCTGATCGCACGCTCCACGGTAGTGACTTCGTGGCGCTGGATGTGGCCCGACATTTTAATGCGCATCGTCCCGCTCACCGCTATACCGTTTCTCTATATCACCATCTTCCACCTACCGCCCTCATTCCTGGGCCTGACATTGCGCAATGTCCCTCAACAAATAGCGCTCGGCGTGCTTGTAGGGCTACTCATGGCAATATTCGCCGCAATATACCGCATGATCATTATTGGTCCCTGGTTCCGTTGGCCGACTGTTAACGACCACCTTCTGCAAGGTGCTTATTATCTGATCGTCAATGGGCCAGTGGAAGAACTCTTCTTCCGGGGCTTTTTGCTTACAGCCGTGACGCAATGGACCGGTTGGATTGTCTGGGGCTGGCTGGTTAGTGTCCTCACTTATACGCTTTATCATCGCTTAGGAAGATGGAAATGGCGTAGCATTGGTGGTGTGGGGCTGGCGGGGATTGTCTTTAGCCTGCTCTATCTCTTACAGCCCGATCCTCACTCACTACTGACAGTAGCTATTGTTCACGGCTTTACTACAAGCGGTTTCTTAAGCTGGGGAGACGAACTGCTCTATCGTCGTTGGCAGTATCGCCAGGACAGAATGCCGCGCGACAACTCATAATCCTCTTCGACCGCACGTAAGAAACTCTGGCATTGAAATCATATTTTATAGGAAAAAGTGTGGTATTACGCAGCAAGTTATGTTATATTACTAATGATTTTTTAATCACCTTGTAGTACTATGCTAAATGTACTAAGGAGAAATATACGGTGATATATCATATTGGGCAGCAAGTTGGTCATTACCGTTTGGTCCGTTTGCTGGGTGTGGGCAGCTTCGCAGAGGTATACCTGGGGGAACATCTCTATTTAGGTTCCCAAGCCGCCATCAAAGTCTTGCATACCCACATCGCTCCCAGCGGCATTGCCCAATTTCAGCAAGAAGGACAAATGCTTGCCAAGCTTATTCATCCAGGGATCATGCGCGTCCTCGACTTTGGCATCGATGGCAACAATCCGTATCTCATTATGGACTATGCCCCTGGTGGCACACTACGCTCACGTCATCCCAAAGGGACAGGTATCCCGCTTCCCACGGTGGTGGAATATGTCAAGCAAATTGGGGGAGCATTACAATATGCTCATGACCGCAAGCTGATTCACCGCGACGTCAAACCAGAAAATATGCTCATTGGACGCAATGGAGATCCTGCTCAGCGATTTTGGCATCGCCCTAATCGCGCAGAGTTCGCACTACCAGAGCGCCAAGGACATGGCTGGCACCATCTCCTATATGGCCCCAGAACAGATCGGATCACATCCCCGTCCAGCTTCCGACCAATATTCCCTTGCCATCGTCGTCTACGAATGGCTCTGTGGAGAGCGCCCATTTCGCGGTTCCTTTACCGAAATTGCCGTCAAGCAGAGCCTGACCCAGCCACCATCGCTCACACAACGCCTGCCATCGCTCCCTGCCATAGTTGAGCAGGTAGTCCACACCGCGCTCGCCAAGCAGCCAGAGATGCGCTTTAACTCCGTACGCGCATTTGCCACGGCGCTAGAGCAGGCCAGCCAGGACACACAGACACATTCGCACAAGCCAAGAGCTACCAGTTCTCCCGTCGCCTTGCCACGGTTTCCAACTCCAAGAGAGCGCCTTGCCCTACCCTCTGCCCGCTCCACTCCCCCCCTTGAGAGTGACCTACCAGAGCAAGGGCAAGCCATCAAAGCGGTTCCATCATATGAAACACAACCATGTATCAGCGCTACGCATTTAATATCTAATAGCTATATAGATACACCAACCAGACGCACTCCACCAATAGTATCTCTCCCTCCAAGAGCCAAACCGCGCCGCTCAATTATTAGCATCGCGTTGATCATGACGCTCATCATACTCCTCATTGGTACGGGAGGATATGCCATCGTGCGCACTCATGAGGAGCAGGTACAAGCAATTGCACATGCCCAAGCAACTGCAAAAGCGGTTATGACGATACAAGCAGTTGATCATGCACAAGCAACTTCTAGTGCAAAGTATTCTATTGATGCA
>Ga0209265_1000288_pt1 | contig 13375 bp, 12 predicted proteins | sample GraSoiAngelo_103_FD_185872 | JGI IMG/M metagenome (GOLD analysis project Ga0209265, IMG submission 185872) | Grasslands soil microbial communities from the Angelo Coastal Reserve, California, USA - 14_0903_05_20cm (SPAdes) (version 2) | ecosystem: Environmental > Terrestrial > Soil > Grasslands ...
TGGTAAGTCCGGCGACGACGGCAAGGGCAATTAGACGCGCGTCAGGGCCCAAAGTAGTCAACAGCCAGACCCCGCCGATGGCGCCAAGCAGGTTCGAGCCGGTGTCGCCCAGCATCGCCCGCTCGCGCAGGGTGAAGGCGGCGCCGACCAGGGCGGGACCAGCGAAGATGCCGAGTAGTTCCAGCGGCGCGAAGGTCCAAGCGCCGAGGCAGAGCCCGGCGCCGAGCAGCACCAATCCCTTCTCCGCCCGCCCCGGCCGCAGGTCGAGCAGGTTGAAGAGGTTGGTAGCGAGAATCAGCAGGATCACGTCGGCGATGTAGCGCCAGGATTCAAGCCCGCGACCGGAGACGACGTAGGCGGCAAGTGCCAGCGCGCCAAGCGCCTTGATGGCGCCGGTCGAGAGGCTGCCGGTCCGCAGCGCCCGCGCGTGCCCGCGCCAGCCGCGCGGAGCGGTCGCATCCTCGCCTTTCCCCAGCGCGTCATCGAGGAAGCCGAGGAAGACGACGCCGAGCAGGTAGGGCATCCACTGCCGCAGCCCAGGGCTGAGCAGGTCGAGGTCGGCGCGATCGTTGAGGAAGGCCAGCGGCGCCAGGGCGACAAGCGCCGCCGTCGCCAGCACCGCGCCGAGCGGGAAGGCGAGGCGGGCGCCGCGGTAATTGGTCCGCACCAGGCCGGCGTCGAGCAGCCCGCGCACTCCCGCCGGCACGACCAGCAGGGCGAGGGCGATCGCGACCGGGAAGCCGACCCAGGTCACACGACACCCATTTGTTCACGCCCCGACCGTCCCGGATTCGAGCAACCGGAGATCACTGGGACGGTCGGGGCGTTCACGGAGTAGATTCGGCCGGAGGCAGCAGGTCGGGCAGCAGGCGGTCGGCGGAGCCCTTGACGCCGAAGCTGCCCTCAGCGCCGAGCAGGGCGAAGACCGTCGCCACTTTGCCCGCGGGCGTGTCGACGTCATCAACGCTGGAGAGGTCGTTACCGGCGAAGAAGGAGACCGAGGAGGGTTCGGCGGTCGAGGTCTCGACCCCGACCACCGGTGCCCGCGTCGCAGTCATCCCCGCCATCAGCGTCGATTCGAGCGTCGAGGCCTTGGAGCGCTGCACCGTGCCCATCTCTTCCGGTGTCTGGCGCACGACGATGACCCCATCGAGACCGCCGAAGTTGCCGCTGGCGCGCGAGAAGAGGCGGCTGCGCACGCGGTCGAGCAGGTTGCCACCGCGGACCAGCTGGCGGCCTACACCGGTGCCGAATTCCGCCAGCGTTTCTTCATTGCGACGGATCTTGGCGAAGCGGGTTTTCGAGAGCACGCTGCCGAGGCCGCTGAGGTCGACCGGCTCGCGCACCACGCCGATGCCGACCAAACGCGCCCCGGTCGGACCGAGCGCTTCCTCGATCGCCGCGCTGGTATCGCCAGGCAGGTCGCCGAGCGCGACTACGCCGATCCGCTTGCCGGCCAGCCGTTCGCGCACCAGCGCCGGATAGACGCGGCCGGCGAATTCGTCGGAGCGGGCCAGTTTGCCGTTCAGTTCGTCGGCCCGTTCGCGCTCGTCCTGGAGATTGCCGGTAAGGCTCCGCTCGAGGTTCTTACGAGTGTTGGTCAAGGCGTCGCCGCCAAACTCGGCGCCGATCAGGATCCCGATCGCGAGGGCGAGGAAGACGGCGATCAGCGAGACCGCGTGGTATCGAGCGCTGTAACCCATGGCAGGCCGACAGGCTAGATGCTGGCCCTACAGGCCGAGCCAGATCTTGATCTTCAGCCAGACCAGCTGGATCAGATCGTTGAGCGCCGGCGAGGTAATCACGACGATCGCCAGCAGGACCATGAAGGCGGCAAGGAAGAGCACCATCGGCCCGAACGGCGAGCTCGGGTTGTAGAGCCGGCTCACCCCCTTGGCGTCGACCAGCTTCTCGCCGATCCGCAGCCGGGTGAGGAAGGTCGAGGACATGCCACCGCGCTTGCGGTCGAGGAACTCGATCAGGTTGAAGTGGGCGCCGACGCTGACGATCAGCGTCGCTCCCTTCTCGTAGGCCATCAGCATCGCCACGTCCTCGCTGGTGCCGGCGGCCGGCAGCACGGTGTGGTCGAGACCGAGATCGAGCAGGCGCTGGCGACCCGGCGCGCGGCCGTCGGGATAGGCGTGAACGATCAGCTCGGCACCGCAGCGCAGCGCCTCGTCGCCGGCCGAGTCCATGTCACCGAGGATCAGGTCGGGCTTCATCCCGGCCTCGAGCACGCCGTCGGCGCCACCGTCGACGGCAACGACCAGCGGCCGCACGTCGCGAATGTAGGCGCGCAGGGCCTTGAGGTCGCGGCGATGGCGGTCACCGCGGACGACGATCAGCACGTGGCGGTCGCGGAAGGAGGCCCGCGTCGGCGGGAACTCGACGCTGCCGGTGAGCAGGTCGGTCTCCCCCCTCACGTGGGCGACGGTGTTCTCGGCGAATTCGGCCAGTGCCTCGTCGACCCGCTCGAGCTGCTCGTCGCGCTGGCGTTCCAGCTCCTCGAGGCTGAGCATGCGCCCGCGCAACAGCTCGCGCCCGCCCCCCAGCACGACCCCGTCGGCGACGGTCACCCGATTGCCCTCGGCGAGCAGCTCGAAGGGGTTGAAGTCCTCGACGTCGATCAGCCGCACTCCCGCCTGCACCAGCAGCAGCGGACCGGCGTTGGGATAGCGGCCGTTGGAGGAGGGCGAGGCGTTGATCACGACCCGAACGCCGGTCGCGATCAGCTCCTCGGCGGCGATGCGATCGATGTTGACGTGATCGATGACGGCGATATCGCCCGGAACGAGGCGTTTGACCAGGTGCTTGGTGCGGTGGCCGAGGCGCACCCGTCCTTCGATTGCCTCAACCGGCGCTGCCCCGTTGCGGCGCGAGAGCAGGGCGGGAAAGCGACGGCGACTGGCGGTTGCCACCGAAGCAGGTTATCCGCCCAGGCAAGCGGTTAGAAGCGCCTTACAAAGCCCTAAGCCGCAGCGAGCAGCTCGCGCGCGTGCCGCGTCGCCGCCTCGTCGCTGTCCTCGGCGCCGAGCATGCGGCGGATCTCCTCGACCACGCCATCGCCATCGAGCCGGCGCACGCTGGCGCTGGCGCGCTCGCCGCTGACGTCCTTCTCCAAGGTGAAATGGGTATCGGCCAGCGAGGCGACCTGGGGCAGGTGGGTGATGCAAAGCACCTGGCGACCCTTGCCGAGCGCGCGCAGCTGCTCGCCAACGGCGCGGGCCGTCTTGCCGCCGACCCCGGCATCGATCTCATCGAAGACCAGCGTCGCGGCCCCGACTGCGCCGGAGAGACTGCTCAGCGCCAGCATCACCCGCGAGAGCTCGCCGCCCGAGGCAGCGTCGCGCAGTGGCGCCGCCTCGAGGCCTGGGTTCGGAGCCAGGCGGAACTCAACTATCTCCGTACCGCTCGCGCCAAAGCCTTCAGGGTGCGGCTCGAGCACCACCTCGAGTCGGGCGCCCGCCATCGCCAGCCGCTCCAACTCGGCGGCGACGTCACGCTGCAGGGGCGCGGCGACTTTGGCTCGGGCCTTGCCGAGCTTCTCGCCGAGCTTGGCGCGGCGAGATTCGGCCTCGGCCAGGGCCGCCTCGGTCTCTTCGCCGCGCTCGCCGGCGTTCTCCAAGCGGACAATCTCCGCCCGGCAGCGCTCGGCGTGGGCGAGGACTGACTCAGTGCTGCCGCCGTGCTTGCGTTGCAACCGGTCGAGCGCCTCCAGTCGTTCCTCGACCGTAAGCAGGCGGCCGGGATCGGCCTCGAGACCGTCGACGTAGTCGCGCAGCTCAGCGGCGACGTCACCGAGTTCGATCGCCAAGGCCCCGAGGCGGGTCGCGAGCCCATCGAGTTGAGAATCGACGCCGGCAACTCCTTGCAGCAGCGCCTCGGCCTGAGCCAGCGCGGTGGCCGCGCCGCCGTCCTCCTCGGCGCCAAGCGCGATCGCGTGCGCGCCGGCCGCCGCCTCGCGCAGGCCCTCGACGTGGCGCAGGCGCTCGCGCTCGCCACCCAGCTCCCGCTCCTCATCCGCATCCGGCCCGACCTCCTCTATCTCAGAGAGCTCGTAGCGGTAGAGGTCGAGATCACGCTCGCGCGAGCCGTCGCGCTCGCGCAGCTCAGCCAGCTCGGCGGCAAGCCGCAGGCACTCGCGGTGCGCCTCGCGGTAGTGCTCGCGCAGCTCGAGTTGCGGGGGTCCAGCGAAGCCGTCAAGCACGTCCATCTGGGCCGAGGAGATCGTCAGCTTGCGGTGCTCATGCTGGCCGTAGAAAGCCAGCAGCTGCCTACCAAGGGCTTTCAGGTCGGAGGCCGAGGCGGCGCGGCCGGCAACGAAGGCGCTGGTACGACCGCTCGCCGAAACGCGCCTGCCAAGCACCACTTCATCGGCCCCATCAGGCAGCCGCTCGGCGATCTCCGCCATCTCGGGCTCGTCGAGCAAATTCTCGGGAAGGTCGAAGACCCCCTCGACCCAGGCCTCCTCGGCCCCCGGCCGGACGATCTGGGGACGCGCCTTGCCGCCCATCAGCAGATCGAGCGAATGGGCAAGCACGGTCTTTCCCGCTCCCGTCTCGCCGGTAATTGCATTGAGCCCTTCACCAAGCCGCAACTCCGCCCTCTCGATCAAGAGCAGGTTCTCGATTCTCAGCTCGCGGAGCACGCACTCTGTCTAGCACCCGGCGCGGCGGGTCCTGTCACCTGCAGGGGACCCACCACGCCCTGCGGTCGCTAAAGCGTCCTCGGGGGCCGGTCCGCCCCTCAGTGCCACCCGCGCGAGGGCGGTTACGCAGTAACGGGCTCGCCCGCCGCCTCTTCCTCAGATTCAGGCGCGGCGTGCTGGACGAAGTCGCTGGACCTGACGAGGGCGAAGCCGAGGGCGGCGCCGACGAAAGAGAGGATCGCGGCGATCAGGATGATCTCGTTGAAGCCGCTGACGAAGGCAACATCGGCGGCATGGACAACTTCGGGACGGATGCGGGCGGGCGCGACGGCACCGGCAGCACGAGAGCCTCCCGAGGCGACGATTTCGCCGAGACCGCTTGGCGCGTGCGGCAGCAGTTCGGAGAGCTTCGAGTCGACGCGCGACTGGAACACGGCGCCGAGGCCGGCGACGCCGGTGGCGATCCCGACCTGGCGGAAGGTGGTGTTGATCCCCGATCCCATGCCGGACTTCTCCACCGGGACCACGGCGATAGCCGCCTGGCCGATGCCGGGATTCGTGATCCCGATGCCGATGCCGGCGACCAGGAAGCCGAACAGCAGCGTCGTCCAGCCGGAGTCGGGCGAGACCCCGTTCATCAGCAGCAGGCCGACCCCGACCACCGCAAGCCCGGTGCCGAGCAGGACGCGAATCGGGATTCTGTTCGAGAGCGCGCCGGAGATCGGCGCGACGATGAAGCCAAGCACGGTGAGCGGCAGGAAGCGCAGACCCGCCTGCAGGGGCGAGTAGTCGAGCACCCCCTGCATGTAGATGGTCAGGTAGAGGAACATCGCGAACATCCCCGCCGAGAGCCCGAAGGCAACCGCCGAGACGCCGTTGAAGGCGGGCTTGCGGAACAGGGTCAGGTCGAGCATCGGGTGTTTACTGCGCAGCTCGATCGCGATGAACGCCGCCAGCAACAGCGCCGACCCGATCAGGCAGGTGAGGATCAGGCCGCTGGTCCAGCCCTCGGGATTGCCCCGGATCAGGCCGAAGATCAAGAGGAAGAGGGCAAGCGAGAAGGTGATCAGTCCGGGCACGTCGATCGGTTCCGGGTCTTTGGCGAAGACGTTGACGATCTTGCGCTCGGTCAGGACCATCGCGGTGATCCCGATCGGGACGTTGAGGAAAAAGATCCACTCCCAGCCGAAGTTCTCGGTGACGATCCCGCCGATCAGCGGCCCGACCGCGACCGCACCGCCGACCGTGGCCCCCCAGACGCCGAATGCCGTCGCCCGGTCCTTGCCGTGGAACTCCTGCCCGATCAGCGCCAGCGAGGTGGCGAACATGCCGGCCCCGCCGATGCCCTGCAGTCCACGGGCAAGGTTGAGCAGAGTCGGATCGCTGGCGATGCCGCAGAGGAACGAGGCGAAGGTGAAGATGCCGAAGCCGATCGTGAAGACCCGGCGGCGCCCCAGCCGGTCACCCAGCGAGCCGGCGGTGAGCAGGAAGGCAGCCAGCATCAGCGAGTAGGCGTCGACCACCCACTGCAGGCTGGAAAGGCTGGCGTGCAGTTCCCGCTGGATGTCGGGCAGGGCGACGTTGACGATCGTCACGTCCAGCAGCAGCATGAACGTCGCGATCGAGACGAGGACGAGGGTCCACCACTTGCGCTCCATCGGCGAAACCCTAAAGAACCGAGTGCGTCGGCTTAGACGGCGAGGTGGCCGAACTTCTCGCGAATGCGGTGGTAGAAGCTTGTGCCGGGGAGTTGGGCCAGGCAGGCGACGGCGTCGGCGAAGCCGATGTCGAGAGCGGCGCCTGGTGCGAGGGTGGCGACCTGGGCACCGTCGATCGCGACGTCAACGGGCTCGCGGCCTGGCGCGTTGCCAACGGTGAGCACGTCCCTCGGCGCGACCACGAGCGCGCGGGCGGTGAGCGAGTGCGGCGCGATGTAGCTGACCACGTAGCCCTTTACGCCCCAGGCGAGGATCGGGCCTTGGTTGGCAAGGTTGTAGCCGGTCGAGCCGACCGGCGTAGCGGCGACGAGGCCGTCACAGCGCACGTTGCCGACCTCCTCGCCGGCGATCCGGTAGCTCAGCTCGGCGACACGGTCGCGGGGACGGCGGCTGAAGCTGACGTCATTGAGGGCGAAGTGTTGCTCGCCCTCGACCGCGACCGCCAGCGCCGGCAGGTCAATCGTCTCGGTCTCGCCGGCCAGAGCACGGCGGATGCCCGCGGCGGCATCGTCGCGCTCGACCGCGGCAAGGAAGCCGACGGTGCCGAAGTTGACGCCGAAAACCGGGACTTTGGTGCCGGCGAAGCTGCGCAGGGCGTAGAGGATCGAGCCATCGCCGCCGAGCACCAGGCAGAGGTCGGGGTCGGCGGGCAGCGCGTCGACCTGCTCGACGCCCGCCGCCGCGTGATCATGCTTCTCGATCTCGGTCGTGGTCGCCACCAAGCGCCAGCCGGCATCGCGCGCCGCCGCCGTCGCCAGCTCGACCGCTTCGGTCGCGGCGGGTGGATGCGAGTGGGTGATCAGCGCGGCGGTCTTCATGCGTCCGACTCCACCACTGCGGAGATTGCGGCCTCGAGGTCTGAGATCTCGTCTCCCTCTCCCCCGCACCAGACAAAGGTCTCGCGGTTTCCCTTCGGCCCCGGTAGCCCGGAGGAAGCGAAGCCGCGCACGGGCAGCTCGAGCTCAGCGGCAGCTTGGGCAACCGCGAGGATCGCCTCGCGCCGGTCGCCAGCGTCGCGTACGACCCCCTTGCCAACCCGCTTGCGACCGAGCTCGAACTGCGGCTTGACCATCGCCAGGACTTCACCATCGGTGGCGAGACAACGGGCAACGGCCGGCAGGATCTTGGTCAGCGAGATGAAGGAGACGTCGATCGTCGCCAGCTCCGGCACGAAGGGCAGATCGGTCAGCTCGAGTTCGCGGGCGTTGAGACGCTCGATCACGCTCACTCGCGGGTCCTCACGTAGTCTCAGGTCGAGCTGGCCGTAGGCGACGTCAACCGCCGCTACACGCGCGGCGCCCCGTTGCAGGAGGCAGTCGCTGAAGCCTCCGGTCGAGGCGCCGACGTCGAGACAGTCGCGCCCGGAGACATCGATCCCCAGCGTATCCAGAGCGTTTTCGAGCTTGATCCCGCCGCGCGAGACGTAGCGCGGACCCTCCTCGACGATCAGGGCGGCCTCGGGCTCGACCAGCTGGCTCGGCCGCAGCGCCACCGGCCCATCGCGGCCGACCCGCACTGAGCCGGCCCGCACAGCCCCTGCGGCAGCCGTGCGCGAAGGGAAGAGCCCCCGCTCGGCCAAGACCGCGTCTATCCGCGCCTTCTTCATCGCCGCAACCGTAGCGCCGGCCTGCCGAGCTGGGGCGCCGATGGAGCCGGGCACAGGTTTTTAACCACGCTTTGGCTTGATCTGATTCCATGGCCAGGAGCCGGGTAGGAGCCACCCAGCAAGGCGTCGGCAGATGGCGGCAGAGACTGTGATCCCACTCACACACATACCGCACATACGTTCGTATGCTGTTCAAGGATTTGCAGAGGACAACCGATAAGGGGCAGATAGAAAAGACTTTTTGGCTGGGTCCAGCGTCGCACCATATGGCTCTCATTGCTTCCCACAATGATCTGCCCGCGACACATCAAAGGGCCCGCCTACCTCCCACGGATCCACATATATAGAGATACATATCTCTCCTCCCTGTAGTAACCCCAGAACTCGCCTCGGCTCCCCGCCGGGGCGTTTTCTGTTGTGGGGCTCTAGAAAGCGGAAAAAGCGCCTGTAGCTAAGAGGTGAGCGCGGCTCGCAAATCAGCCACGAGGTCTCGTGCCACAGTCGGTGCCACAGTCAATCGTCAATCCCGTTCGAACGCGCCGCCGACATCGGGCCTCGGATACCGTGAACTAGAAGTCTGCAAATGGACATTCCGACGCAGGAGCAGAGGGGAAAGCAGGAAAGACCCGATTCCGGTGGGCTGCAATGTCGAAAAACGGGAGGAAAGCCACGGCTACGCCTACTCACGAATACCGAACCCACCCCAGCCCCCCCACCCATCGGGCCATTTTTGGCGTCTACCCCCTTCCGTCCCGGCGAGCTACCAGTTACCGCCTGGGTACCGCTAGACCATGCGACCCGCGATCTAGTCTGGAGGCGAGCCAAAGAGGCGGCACTCCCAACCGAGCTTTGGGTGCGGATCGCTGTCGAGTCCTCGCGCCTATCGAGCGAGATCTCATCCCTAACCGGTCGCCCGCGCTGTGAGGTAGTCAGGCAACTCGACCTCGCAGCCGGCGGCGCGAAGCCAGCACGCGACTGCGTGGCCTGTTCGCCGACATAGCTCCCGACAAGAGCCTGGTTGACGAGTTGATCGCGGATCGGCGCGCGGAAGCGCGGGCTGAAGGTCACGAAGGCAAGGCCAACAGACCTGCCCGAGGCTCAAGTCGCTGCGGGTAGAATGCCGGCATGGCTGCATCGCCGACAAAAACCATCGAAGTAGACGCCGAGCTTCTGGAGCGCGCCCGTCGAGTCGCTGACGAGCGCGGCGTGGCTGTGCCGCAACTCGTCCGCGAGGCGCTTGAGCACGAGCTTGGCCCGGCAGACGGTGAGCAGCCGCCCGTCACCTGTATCGGCATGTTCGAGTCGGGCCGCAGCGACTTGAGCGAGCTGGCCAGCCGCGACGTGTACGAGCCGCCGCCATTTCGCTGATTTTCGACACCGGCGTTCTCGTCGGAGCATTTGATCGAGGCGATGCCGCACATTCGGCGTGCGCAACTTTGATCGAGGGCACACAGGAGCGGCGCGTGATTCCCTCGCCGGTCCTCGTTGAGGTCGATCATTTCCTCGGTCGTTTCGCAGGCGAGCAGGCGTTTACCGCCGTCCTCGATCAGGTCCGGCGCGGCGCTTTCGTAGTCGAGAATCTGACGGCCACCGACTACGAGCGCACGGACGAGTTGCTGCGTGCCTACGCTGATCTCAAAGTCGGCTTTGTCGATTGCGCGGTTCTCGCGGTCACGGAGCGACTGGGCGAGCCAAGGCTCGCCACGCTCGATCATCGTCACTTCGGCACGATGCGTCCCCGCCACGTCGAGGCGCTGGAGCTACTGCCGCACACCTCATAAGCCGGCTCGGTGTGGAGGTGCGCCCGCTTTACTGGACACTGAGCGCTGCGTCGTCTGACGCTGCGGAAAGGATGTCCAAAGATGGAAAGAGTCGAAAGGGACGAGGGCCATACCCGCCCGAGTTCCGCCGCGAGGCCGTTGTCCTCGACCCGACTCCCCGTCGCATGTCGCCGGGTGAAATATCCACCGCCCGGCGGGCATTACAGCGATAGTGACCGACGACCGACCGATCCTGCAGGAGGCGCTGGCGGCCGCTCGCTTCGAAGCGATCTTCCGCTCCTGCTACCCGCGCATCCTCGCCTACGTCCTGCGACGGACCGAGGGCCGCGAGGTGGCCGAGGAAATCGTGTCGGAGACCTTCTTGATCGCCTGGCGCCGCCTCGAGGCGCTCCCGCTCGAGCCGTTGCCGTGGCTGTTGGGCACCGCCCGGAAGGTGCTGGGGCACCGCCACCGCTCCGAGCGTCGCCGCGCCGCACACCTGACCGTCTCCTCTCTGGAGGGGGTGGAGGTCGCCGATCCCGAGACCCCTTTCGCCGAGCGCCTGGCCCGGAGGGAGTCCCTCGCCGCAGCCTTTGCCGCCCTCCCCGACCGCGATCGCGAGATCCTCACGCTGGTCGCGTGGGAGGGGCTCGCACCGCGTGAGGGGGCACAGGTCCTCGGCTGCTCGGCGGCCACCTTCTCGCTACGACTGCACCGCGCCCGCCGGCGACTCTCGAAAGAGCTTGCTGCCAACGGGCATTCATCAGGTGAAGGCATACGACCAAAGGCTCACATCCGGCACGGTGCCGCGGGGACGGAATGAACGAGAGGAGAGAAGACATGGTGGTAGACGAAGTGCGGACCCTTGACCCGCTCGACGACGCCGAGCGGCCGGACCGACTCTGGGACTCGACCGCCGAGGACATGCTCGCCACGATCCTCGCGTCCGAGAGGCATCCCTCCTCTGCGGCCCGCGGGCGGGCCGACGGCGCCGGCCGCGCCCGGCGCTATGACCGGCGCCCCGGCGCAGCGCGTCGGCGCTGGGGCGCTCCGAAGCTCGCCCTGCAGGCGCTTGCGGCGCTGGCACTTCTCGGCGCGGCCCTCTACTCGGTGCCATCCACCCGGGCGGCGATCGAGGGAGCGGGGGAAAGCGTCGGCGGCGTCTTCTCCGGCTGGCTCGGCGGCGAGTCCGCCGAAGCCCCCGGAAAGTCGCTCGGCTCGGGCGAAGAAGCACCCGAAAACCTTTACCAGGAATACTCCTCCAAGGAACCGCGGGTGATCGCCGAAGCCGGCGGCTACAAGCTCTACTCCTACATCGGCTCCGCCGGCGGCCTGAATTTCGAGTTCGGACACGGCAGCAACGGCAGTTTCATCATGGGCTATGAAAACGTCGCGGAACTCGGCGACTCCCCGCTGCATGTCGTCGGTCCGTGGCCGGTGCCGGCCGGCCACCAGGGCCATGTCCCACTGTTCGGGATCGCGGCCCGGTCGGTGAGGAGCGTCGAACTCGCCTACAAATCGGGGCCGCCCCTCCGGGTCTCTGGGGTCGAAGGGGGCTTCGTCCTGCTCGCGGAACCTAGCCGCACACCGGTCGAGGTGATCGCCCTCGACACGGAAGGCAAGGAGCTTGGCCGGGAACCGATCGACTACCCGTTGGTCATTGAACCTGAAGCGCCGCCGCCGGGAATCGAAGGGAGCGGCCGTGGGCCGTCGGGGAGTCCCGAACCCTGAGCCCGCCCAGGGTTCGCAGCGGCCCGGGCTGCGCGGACCCGGCGCGGAGGTGCTGCGCCTGATCGGTTATCCGGTGGTCCGCCAGGTGTTGGCTGACCTCGGGCAACGGAGTCGCCGCCCGAGCGAGATCGACCTCGGCTGGCGGGTCGACGTCAGCACCTTCCACCGTCACGCACGCTGGAGCTACTGCCGCACACCTCGTAAGCCGACTCGGTGCCACACTCGTGCCACAGTCAGGCACGGATTCAGCCGGTTACAACCGGAATCAGCCGGAGGTGATTCGGCTCTAGGAAACGGATTCCGCTTTCCCATGCGGCAGGTCGGCGGTCTCTCCTCCCTGTAGTAACCCCAGAACTCGCCCCGGCTCCCCGCCGGGGCGTTTTCTGTTGTGGGATCAAAGCGTGTCATCGCAGCCAATACCATCCACAGGATGACGTAAGCCTCCAAGCTCACGAAATCCGCGCTAGAGCGCCTTGAAGCAGCCCAGCGGATACGTGGGCTGTTTGCCCGATATCGCTCCCTCCCGAAGCTTGGTTGATGAGCTGATAGCGGATCGTCGCGCCGAAGCGAAAGCTGAAGATCTCGAAGACAACACCCCAGGTAGCGGTGGCCTGAAGCTAAAACAGGAGAATCGTGGAGCTTCTACGGAGATGACCTAGCTGTGGCGGAGCACGCCCCAGCCGTCTGCGACGTGCTGGCCACAATCGAGTCTCGAGATTGGCCGCGGCTAGAACGGCTACTCGACGCGGAGGTCCACTGGACAACAGCAGTAGAAGAGCACTTGCTGAATCGCTGGCGCTACGGCTACAGGTTACGCACGCGACGACCGATCTCCTGGTCCCGCGGATAGCCAGCAGACTCCCAGAACGCCCCGGCCGCCTCGTCATCGAAGGCGACCAAAGCCGTCACTCGGCGAACGCCGCGGCTGAGGAGACATTCCTCGCCGGCCCGAGTCAGCGCGGTCCCGATGCCCTCGCGCCGGTGCTCCTTGGACACCGCGAGCCGGTACATGTTCCCGCGCCATCCGTCCCACGCGGCGATCAGGGCACCGACGATCTCACCGTCGCGCTCGGCGACTAGAAGCGCGGCAGGCGAGTCCTCGATCAAACGCTCGACGTCCTCCAGGCGATCGGCCGTGCTCGCGTGCTCGCTCCGCTCTTGCGACCAAAGGTCGAGGACCGCTTGGGCGTCCTCGCGCTCACATCGATGGACCGTGACTTCACCGCCACTCGGGTCGCCAGCCAAAGCTAGGCCTCGAGCATTCGCTCTATCGCGTTCACGAAGTCCGCTGCGCCTTCCACGACTCTCTTCGCCTCCGAGGCGTCTGGCGTGATCGCCTCGTAGTCGCCGCGCTCACGAGTCCGTTGGGCGCTCGTGGCAAGTGCGTGAAGCCCCTGATCGAAAGCTCCAGTGGCGACATAGCGGTCGTGAAATAGGTGCCAAGTCCCCCGGTGAGTCCGAGAGTGCTCGTCATCCTCAGACAGGGCAGCGCGAGCGGCGTTGAGCATCGCGTAGTAGGCGACGCTGACAGCCACCTCGAGATGGCCGGCCGCGAGAATCTCGCTGGCGGCCTTTGCTCGCTCGCGCGCTTGGACCATGAACTCCTCGGAGCGCGGGCTCAATGAAGGGAGTCTCCGGCTAGAACCAACTTGTCTCGATCGACGTTCCGGATAAAGAACGAGTCGATTGCGCGACGGCTCTGCAGCCACTCGGGATCAGAGACGATGACCGAGTACCAAACTGGGCTCTCGCCAGCATCAGTTGCCGCCGCATAGGTGAGTCCTTGAACCCTGTCGTCGTAGCGCCGCTTGCCGCCGTCGGCGATGACCATCAAGTCGATATCGGATCTCAGATCGGGATCGGTCTCGTCAATTGCGGCGTCTCCACGAGCGCGGGATCCGTAAAGCCAGAT
>Ga0209265_1000290_pt1 | contig 13292 bp, 10 predicted proteins | sample GraSoiAngelo_103_FD_185872 | JGI IMG/M metagenome (GOLD analysis project Ga0209265, IMG submission 185872) | Grasslands soil microbial communities from the Angelo Coastal Reserve, California, USA - 14_0903_05_20cm (SPAdes) (version 2) | ecosystem: Environmental > Terrestrial > Soil > Grasslands ...
GTGCCGATCACCAGGCCGGGGATGATCACGAACCAGTAGCCCGTCAGGGCGTTGGAGACCGAAACGCAGAGCTGGGTAGGCGCAGGCAGGGAAGTGCTTTCACCCGGATGTTCTTCGCCGATTTCTTTGAAGACGTTTACGAAGACCGGGATCACGAAAACGACGATCGCGACCAGCACGACGACGGCGAAGCCGAAGACCAGCGCCGGGTACATCAGCGCCGATTTGACCTGGCGCCGCAGCGCATCGGTTTTCTCGACCTGGAAGGCGATCCGGTCGAGCGAGTCCTCGAGGCGCCCCGACTGCTCACCGGAGCGGACCATCGCGCGGAAGAGGCGGTCGAAGACCTTGGGGTGGCGCTCCATCGCCTGCTCCAGCGTGCTGCCGGCCTCGACGTCGGCGCGGATGTCGGCGGTCGCCTTGCTGATCATCTCGTCCTGGGTCTGCTCCTCCAGCGTCTGCAGGGTGCGCAGCATCGGCATCCCCGAGGCGACCAGCGTCGCGAACTGTCGTGAGAAGACCGCAAGCTCGCGCATGTCGACGCTCTGCCAACGCTTGAAGAAGTCCTCGATGTTGACCGGGCTGGTCTTCTCACTGACGTCGAGGACGATCAGGCCGCGCTGGCGCAGCTGATCGGCGACCTGCGACTTCGATTCGGCCTCGATTTCGCCGGCCGAGGCAGCGCCGGCCAGATCCATGGCTCGGAAGGCGAATGTGGTTGCCCCCGCCACGGCCTAGCGCCCCTGCGAGTAGGCCGGTGGGGCGCCGGTGGGCTGCAGACCATTGCCGGCCGAGTCCACAGCGGGACTCGGGGCAACGGCGCCGCCCAGCAGGCGCTTCAGCTCCTCGGGGACCGAAGCCCGTTGCTCGGCGATCGACCGGGTGATCTTCCCCTGCCGAACCAGGCGTACGAGGTCGGCGTCCATCGTCTGCATGCCGACCGCGCCCGAGGTCTGCACCGCGGCGTAGATCTGGTGGGTCTTGCCCTCGCGGATCAAGTTGCGGATTGCCGGCGTCGGCACCAGCACCTCGCAGGCGACAACGCGGCCGATCCCGTCGGCGGTCGGCAGCAGCTGCTGGGTGACGATGCCCTGCAGGGCAATCGAGAGCTGGGTCCGCACCTGGCCCTGCTGCTCGGGCGGGAAGACGTCGATGATCCGGTCGACGGTCTGCGCCGTCGACTGGGTGTGCAGGGTGGCGAAGACGAGGTGGCCGGTCTCAGCCGCGGTCAGCGCGGTCGAGACCGTCTCGAGGTCGCGCATCTCGCCGACCAGGATCACGTCCGGATCCTCTCGCAGCGCCGCGCGCAATCCGAGAGCGAAGTCCGGGGCGTCGGAGCCGACCTCGCGCTGGTTGACGATCGAGCGCTTGTGCTGGTGCAGGAACTCGATCGGGTCCTCGATCGTGAGGATGTGATCCTGATGCTCGACGTTGATCACGTCGAGCATCGCCGCCAGGGTCGTCGACTTGCCCGAGCCGGTCGGGCCGGTGACAAGGACGAAGCCGCGCGGTTTGGCGCACAGCTCGCGCAGCACCTGCGGCACGCCGAGCGAGTCCAGGCTCGGGATCTCCTGCGGGACGAGGCGAAAGGCAGCGCTTACCGAGCCGCGCTGAAAGAAGCAGTTGACGCGGAAGCGAGCGACGTTCGGGATCGCGTAGGCGAAGTCGAGCTGCTTGTTGTTCTCGAAGCGCTTGCGCTGATCGTCGTTGAGGATGCTGTACACGACCTCGCGGGTCTGTTGACCGTCGAGCACCGGGAACCCGTCCATCGGCACGATCTTCCCCTTGTCGCGAATCGCCGGGGGAAACCCCGGCGTCAGGTGCACGTCTGAGGCTTTGGCCTCGACCATGCGACTCAGCACCTCTGAAAAGTCGAAGTCCATGCGACTAGATCGACCGCTGCGACCGATTCCTCGATACCCGAAAGCGACGATGCACGAGCTCAGGCCGTGACACGCAGCACCTCCTCGAGGCTGGTCATGCCCTTCCTCACCTTGACCAGGCCGTCTTCGCGCAGGGTCAGCATCCCCTCTTCGCGGGCGACCGTGGCGATATCGGCCTCCGAGGTCTGGTCGACCGCCAACTCCTTGATCCGCTCGCTCATCGTCATCACCGAGTAGATCCCGACCCGTCCCTTGTAGCCACTCTGGTTGCAGCGACCACAGCCGACCGGCTCGTAGGCCTCCACCTCGGCCCCCACCCGCAGGCCGGCGTCGGCAAGCGCTTGGGGCAGGACGATCGCGCGCCGCTTGCAGTGATTGCAGAGCTTGCGCGCGAGGCGCTGAGCGACGACGCAGTCGACCGCGGAGGCGATTAGAAAGGCCTCGATACCCATCTTGGTCAGCCGGGTGATCGCGCCGGGCGCGTCGTTGGTGTGAAGCGTGGTCAGCATCATGTGCCCGGTCAGCGCCGCCTCGATGGCGATCCGCGCCGTCTCGCTGTCGCGGATCTCCCCCACCATCACGATGTCGGGATCGGCGCGCAGCATCGAGCGCAGGCCAGTGGCGAAGTCGAGGCCGGCGGTTCGATTGACGTTGATCTGGTTGATGCCTGAGATCCGGTACTCGACCGGGTCCTCGATCGTGATGATGTTCTTCTCGACCTGGTTCATCTCCTGGAGCGCTGCATAAAGCGTGGTCGACTTCCCGGAGCCGGTCGGGCCCGTCACGAGCACGGCGCCATAGGCCTGTTGAAAGGCGCCCTCGAAGCGTTCGCGCGCCGAGCCCTCCATGCCGAGTTCGTCGAGTGTGCGTTGGGCGTTCTCCTTGTCGAGGATGCGGATCGTCGCGCCCTCGCCTCGCTGCGTCGGCAGGGTCGTCACGCGCAGGTCGACGCGCCGATCCTCCACCGTGACGCTGACCCGCCCGTCCTGCGGGACGCGCTTCTCGGCGATGTTGAGGTCGCTCATGATCTTGATCCGCGAGACGACCGCGCTGATCATCCGTTTCGGCACGTGCGCCGCCTCGCGCAGCACGCCGTCGATACGAAAGCGAACCCGCATCTCCCCCTCGTCGGGCTCGAAGTGAACGTCAGAGGCCCCCTCCCCCACTGCCTGGCCGAGGATGCTGTACACCAGCTTGATCACCGGTGCGTCCTCGGCGCTGACCTGCATCTCACTGACCTCGGCGAGTTCGTCGGCGGCCTCTTCCTCGCCTTCGACAACTGCCTCGCTGACGGCGCTCTGCAGCGTGTTGAGCCGTCCGATCAGGGCATCGATGTCCTCATCGGCGGCAACCGCGACGCGGCAGTCCAACCCGGTGGCGATCTGAACGTCGTCGACGGCAAGGACATTGGTGGGATCGGCCATGGCGACCAGCAGCGTCTGCTGATCGACGAAGCCGACCGGAAGCGCCCGGTAGCGGCGCGCCATCGTCACCGTGATCAAATTTGCCGCCGCCATGTCGACTTGGTAGGTCGAGAGGTCGATGTGATCGAGCCCGTAACGCTCGGCAATCGCGCGCGAAAGCTGGTCCGGGGTGATTGCGTTTTGCTGCAGCAGCAGCGCCTCCGGCGGAATAGCCGCGGTGCGCGCCTCCTCGATCGCCTGACGTGCTCGGTCTTCGGGAACGAAGCCAAGATCGACGAGGACATCGGTGATGAAGCCGCTGGAGCGACCGGCGACCAGCGGGGGCGTGAGACCAAGGGTGCCTCCCTCTTCGGGCTCGAGCTTGGGCGCGGTTGCCTCGCCGCCACCCGGCACGGGGCGCAAGTGGCCTGGATAGTCCGCCGGAGTCATCTCCTAAGGGTGATAGCTGAGCGTGCGGCCCTTGTAGCGTGCGTCGCGTACGGCCTGCTTGGCACTGTTGACGCTCTGGATCCCGTAGCTGACCGAGGCGACCGGCACGCCGTGGTCCAGATGCTTGGGCCTGATCACGACAAGGGCCGGCACTCGATCGATCTTCACGCCCTGTGCGATTGCCGCGTAGCGGGCGATTCGCTTCGCCGGCACCGTGAATGCGGAGACCCGCGACATCGAGCGGACCCGGCGAAACTCGCGGGCGAGGAGCTTGTCTTCGTAGGCACCCTTCCTGACGAACAACAGGACGACCGTCCGGTTCGATGCGAAAGCGGCCGTAACCGCGTGGGGCAATGGTGGGGCGGGAACCTCAGGCGCGCTCGCGACGGAGGTGGGGGCCGCAGGTACTTCCGTCGCGGGCACCCCTTCAGGAGTGGTCACCGTGGCTGAAACGGATGCTTCCCCGGAGGGGGTGCTAACGCTCACCGAACTGGTCGCGGTCGTGGATTCGGCTTCGCCTCCGCCACCCCCCATCGAGGAGAGAACAAAGATCCCGGTGATCACCAGCAGGACACCGATCAGGGCGGCCTGCATCAGCGGATTGCTGTTCAGCTTCTCTCTCATACTTCCGCCTATCTAGCTCGACAGCTCGGCCTCAGACCTTGAGCGCTGAGCGACGTCTGGCCGCGGTCACTCAGCAGTTGGAGTTCGGCGGCGAGCCGGTTGCGCCGGTGCACTCGACATAGGACTGGCGGGAGTAGAGCGTCGCGCCCCCGATCGCCGGCGGTTTAAACCCTTCGTCCTGCTTGACAATCGCGTTGTTGTCGAGGTGGACCGTCTTACCCGCGATCACGCCCACATACGTCGCGTTGTTGCTCAGGTTGATGTTGCTGTTGGGGGCGTAGAGCACGAACTCATTGACTCCGCTGTTGTTCGACCATTCGATAGTCGTCGGAATCGTCGGCGAACCCATCAGGTAGAAGCCCGGCACATCGAATTTGCCGAGGGCGGGCTGGTAGCCCGTCGACGTGATGCCGGCGTTGTTGGATATTTCGATTTGCCTCGCTCCGGATTTGAGCCCGCAGTTCTCGGGCGTGTCGAAGAAGACCCGGACGTGGGCACCGTCGGCCATGATCAGGTGGGAGTTGTTGCTCAGTTCGAGCCGGCAGACGAAGTAGTCCCCGCCTCCCAGGGTGAGAGTTGCGTTGTTGGAGGTCGAGATCGTGCGCGATTTCGAGTCCCATGGCACATTGCTGGACCAGCTGCCGCTGTATGTATCGGACTGGCAGCCGAGCGGCAGCGGCGGGCTCACTTTCGTGTTCGTACATTGGGCGAGGCGGTAGTCGTCATTCGTTGTGGCGATGTTGGTGGGCATGAAGCTGCTGACCGGCGGCAGGCTTTCGTTGCCTTCGGTGATCCCATAGCCTTTGCACTGCGTCCCGTTAATGCTGAATTCGGCTTTCTTGCCGATGCCGTGGCGGATGTTGCCGCAGACGTTCGCGTTGTTTTTGACCGTGACATTGCCGTTGGTCCCAATTCCCACCCGGATGTCCGCGTTGTTGTCGAGGCTGATTTCTTCCAAGCCGATCACTCCAGCGGCACTGAGCACGCTGCCCACCGTCTGCGCGGTGAAGGACACGTTGATACGACGCTTCACGCCACCAGACGCTCCCGCTGCCACCACGTTCATGGTCCCGGTGGTTAGGGGGCTCACGCGGTAGGCGTAGCTCGAACCGCCCACTGTGCCTTTGACTTCCGGGCACCATCCGTCTGCAAGCGCGGTGGTCACAACAAGGGTCGATCCACTCATGCCCAGGCATGGCGTCGAGGTACTCAGCGAAGCCGCGTAGCGATTCAGGCGCAGAAGGGCGATGTTGGCCCCGGCATCGGCCGCGGCGATAGCTTCCTTTGAGCTGTGATCGCGTGTCGTCCCGTGTTGGGCATCCACGGAGGCAACCACGGCGACGCTCGCAAGACTGAAGCTGGCGATCGTCGCGAAGAGGGCAGTCGGCAGGGCGATGCCGCGCTCGCTCCTCAGCAGCTCGCGGAACCGCTGGCGCAATGAGTGCAGGATCACCATTACGACGGTGATCGACGCATTCTCGACATGCCTTGAGCCGGTGGAATCTCAGGATTTACGGCCGGACGCCCGTACTACTCGCTACTGGAGCCCGCCAGCTGCTCGATGCCGCTTGCGCGCTGGCCACCGGCGGAGAGCATCAGCTTGAAGTCGTGCGGGCTGGAGGCGTAATCGAGCGCGATCTGCTCGGAGATCTTGCCCTCCATCACGTAGCCGAGCAGGGACTGGTCGAAGGTGCGCATGCCATAGTACTCGCCCTCGCCGATGACTTCGGTGATCTTGCCGGTTTCCTCCGGGTTCATGATCAGGTCCTGGACGCGGCCGGTGACGATCATCACCTCCGAGGCCGGCACGCGGCCTTCGCCGCTGATGTCGGGGACGAGGCGCTGGGCGATCGCGCCCCTCAGCGTCGCCGCCAGCATCACCCGCGCTTGGTGCTGCAGGTGGGGTGGGAAGAAGTCGACGATCCGGTTGATCGTCTCGGTCGCATCAAGGGTGTGAACAGTAGAAAGGACGAGGTGGCCGGTCTCGGCAGCGGAGAGCGCCGTGCGCACGGTCTCCTCGTCGCGCATCTCGCCGATCAGGATCACGTCGGGGTCCTGGCGCAGGACGCGGCGCATCGCCCGGGCGAAGCTCTCGGTGTCTGAGCCGACTTCGCGCTGGTTGACGATCGAGCGCTTGTCTTCGTGCAGGTACTCGATCGGATCCTCGAGCGTGATGATGTGGTGGTCGCGCGTGCGGTTGATGTGGTCGATCATCGCCGCCAGCGTCGTGCTCTTACCCGAGCCAGTAGTCCCGGTGACGAGGATGATCCCGCGCTGCTCCTCGGCCAGCTTCGTCACCACCGGCGGCAGGCCAAGCTCCTCAACTGAGCGGATGTCAAAGGGGATAGCGCGGCAGACGATCGAGGTCGAACCGCGCTGCCTGAAGGTGTTGACACGGAAGCGTGAGAGGCCCGAGATCGAGTAGGAGAAATCGGCCTCTCCAGCCTCCTCGAACTCGGTCTGCGACCGTACTTCGGCGATGTCGTGGAAGGCCTTCTCGGTGTCCTCGCCGCTGAGCGGACCGTAACCCTCGAGATGCACGAGCTCACCATGCTGGCGGATCGTCGGCGGCGTCCCGACCTTGATGTGCAGGTCAGAGCCCTCGCGCTCGATCAGCATGCGCAGCGCTTTGTCGATCTCGAACATCCCGACCTGTATCGGCCGGGATGCCCGTACTCCTTAGTCCCGACGCGTAGCGTCAGGTGACCTCTCGGAGCTTTTGCGCTTCTCCGAGTTGCTGCAGCTTCTTGAGCGACTGATTCTCGATCTGGCGGATGCGCTCGCGGGTGACGTTGAAGGTCCGCCCCACCTCGTCGAGCGTGCGGGGGTGCTCGCCGCCGAGGCCATAGCGCAGCTCCAGAACGCGGCGCTCGCGGTAGGAGAGGTTCTCCAGCGCCTCCTTCAGCGCCTCTTTGGTCAGCAGGTCCGCCGCCCGGTCGAAGGGGGACTCGGCCTTCTCGTCGGCGATGAACTGGCCGAACTCCGACTCCTCCTCGTCGCCGACCGGCTTCTCCAGCGAGACCGGCGCCTGGGCGGAGCGCTTGATCGAGTCGACCTCCTCGGGATCGATCCCCGTCACATCGGCGATCTCCTCCGGGGTGGGCTCGCGGCCCAGCTCGGTGACCAGCTTGCGCTCGGCGCGGCCGATCTTGTTCAGCTTCTCGACCACGTGCACCGGGATGCGGATCGTGCGCGCCTTGTCGGCGAGCGCGCGGGCGATCGCCTGGCGGATCCACCAGGTTGCGTAGGTCGAGAACTTGAATCCCTTGCGGTAGTCGAACTTCTCCGCCGCGCGGACCAGACCCAGCGTTCCCTCCTGGATCAGGTCGAGGAAGGGCAGGCCCTGGTTGCGGTAATTCTTCGCGATCGAGACGACCAGGCGCAGGTTCGACTCGACCATTTTCTGCTTCGCGTCGAGATCACCGCGCTCGATCCGCTTGGCGAGTTCGACCTCCTCCGCGGCGGTCAGCAGGCGTACCTTGCCGATGTCCTTGAGGAACAGCTGCAGGCTGTCCGTGGTCATGTCCGGTTTCAGGTCGAGCGCGGCTTTCTGACGGCGCCGTCCTTTTTTCCCGGTGTCGATCGGGAGCGCTTCGGCGGCCGCTTTCTGGGCCGGGTCCATATCCTCGACGAGCTCGATCCCCGACTTCTCGAGGTGCCCGTAGAGGTCCTCAACGTCCGACTCGTCCAGATCCACCTCCGACACCGCGGAGGCGACATCACCGAAGGTCAGCACGCCAAGCTGCTGCCCGCGGGTGATGAGGCCTTTGACCTCCTCCAACTCCTGAAGCTCTGCTACCAGCATCCTGTCTGACTCGTTTCTTTCGAAAGGTGGTTAAGTCCTGCGACTAGAGAACGCCGCTGCCGGCGAAGAGTCGCGAAAAAAATGACCGCTATCCGGTCCGAGAAGCTGAATATCCTGCGCTGGCCTTGAGGCCTGGGACGGGCGATCTGGTTTCGCTCAAACGTCTGTTCGCATGTTAGTCGCTTCAGTTTCTGAAGTCAAATGCCCAAAACGATGCGCCAAACCCGCCCCTGGCTGCGTGCCTTCTGGAATCGAGCCTACCGTGAGAACGTCACCGGCCTCTCGGCGATGGTCGCCTACAACCTGATGCTGGCGGTCTTTCCCTTCGCCCTGCTGGTGCTCTTCATCGGCGGCCAGGTGCTGAAGATCGGCGGCGTCGAGGCAAGCGTGCTCGACGACCTCAAGCGGCTCTTTCCCAACGTCGAGCAGCACACGCTGACCGACGTGCTCAACCGGATCGAGGAAAACTCGGCGACGATCGGGATCGCCGCGTTCTTCGGCTCGCTCTGGATCGGCGCCTCCTTCTGGGGCGCGATGGACACCGCCTTCTGCCGTATCTACCACGTCGAGTGCCGTGGCTGGGTCGAGCAGAAGCGCTTCTCCTTCGCGATGCTGGCGGTCGTCCTGCTCTTCATCGCGGCCAGCATCTTCCTGCCGGCGATGGAGAGCACGCTGGTCTCGAGCACCGACCGGCTGCCCTTCGGCCTCTCCAGCATCAAGGCGATCGACACCGCGCTGCTGCTCGGCGCCGCGATCCTGATCACTTTCCTGATCTGCTCGGTTATCTTCTGGGCCGTGCCGAAGGGCCACATGCCCTGGCGCGCGGTCTGGCCTGGAGCCACCTTCGTCACCTTCAGCGCCGGCATCGCCAACTGGCTCTTTCCGATCTACCTCTCCAATGTTTCCAGCCTCTCGCGCTTCGGCTCCACGCTGGGCTTCGTTCTCATCGCCCTGCTCTGGTTCTACGTGCTCAGCCTGGCCCTGTTGGCGGGGGCTGTGATCAATTCATTGCGCCATGAGCTGCATGAGACCGGAGAAATGCCGTATGCGGACGCCCCGTCGGCAAAGCGCGGAGATTGCGGCTGCGACGACTGATGCAGCAACGCCGGAACCGAAGGTGAGAGGTCCGCGGTACCGGCGTCGCCATTCGTCCATCGAGACGAAGGTGCTGCAACCGTAACTCTGTGAGAGGTGAGATCCGCTGACCCGGATCCCGTCCATCGACTACTCAATACCCCCAGACCGAATGGTGGAAACCCGATGCCTCAGCCGTAGCGCTCGCCGGTGACGGCGCGGAGCTTGGCGCGGTCGTGGCGAGCCTGCACACGGCGAACCGTGCCGGAGCGCGAGCGCATGACCAGGGATTCGGTGGTCGCGCCGTTGCCGCGGTAGCGGACGCCCTGGAGCACGTCGCCGTCGGTGACACCGGTGGCGGAGAAGAAGACGTCCTCGCCCGAGCAAAGGTCGTTGGCGGTGAGTACACGGGCGAGGTCGTAGCCAGCGTCGACCGCAGCACTGCGCTCCTCCTCGTTGCGCGGCCAGAGCCGGCCGAGCAGCTCGCCGCCCATCGACTTCAGCGCAGCGGCGGAGAGCACGCCCTCGGGCGTGCCACCGATGCCCCAGAGCAGGTCGACCGGAGAGCGTTCGCTGACCGCGAGCAGCGCGGCCGAGACGTCGCCGTCGCTGATCAGGCGCAGGCGGGCACCCGCCTCGCGCACTTCGCGCATTGCCTCCTCATGACGTGGGCGGTCGAGCATGACCACGATCACGTCGCCGACGCTCCCGCCCTTACGCTCGGCGATCAGCTTCAAGGTCTCGGGCAGAGGCCGGTCGAGGTCGAGCAGGTCGGCGATCTCCTCGCCGCCCGCCATCTTTTCCATATAGACGCAGGGTCCGGGGTCGAACATCGAGCCGCGCTCGGCCAGCGCGATCACCGCCAGGGCGCTGGGCATGCCGCGGGCGCAGAGCGTCGTTCCCTCGAGCGGGTCGACCGCAATGTCGACCACCGGTGGGCTGCCGTCGCCGATCTGCTCGCCATTGAAGAGCATCGGCGCCTCGTCCTTCTCGCCCTCGCCGATCACGACGACGCCGTCCATCGCGACCGTGTCGAGCACGAAGCGCATCGCGTCGACGGCCGCCCCGTCGGCGGCCAGCTTGTCGCCCCGGCCGACCCAGCGGGCGGCAGCGAGCGCCGCCGCCTCGGTGACCCGGACCAGCTCCAGGGCGAGGTTGCGGTCGGGCTTTGTGGCCGGTGTCCCCTCCATCGCCCGGCAGCCTAAACAAACCACCGCCTCCTCCGCTTCGCGTCCGGGGCGGTGGCAAGTGCCGTATCGGCGCCGCTCACGAAGAATCAGATCGTGACGTTCGCTAATTGGTTGACATATGGTGCCGTCCATGACGCGCTGGGGCTTGACGTTGCCACTTCCTGGACTCACCCTGGCAGCCCACGAGGACCTGGTGAAGCAGGCCGAGGCGGCCGGCTACACCGACTTCTGGAGCGGGGAGACCAACGGGCCCGATGGCTTCACGCCGCTCGCTCTGAGCGCCGCCTGGACCGAGCGGGCGCGTCTCGGAACCGGGATCGTCGGCGTCTTCCAGCGCGGCCCGGCGCTGCTAGCGCAGGAGGCGGCGGCGCTTGCCAGCGCCTCGGATGGGCGCTTCGTGCTCGGTATCGGCTCCTCCTCAGACCGCATCGTCGAAGGTTGGAACGGCATCCCGTTCGAGCGGCCGCTGGCCAAGGTGCGCGAGACGCTTGACTTCCTCGACGCGGCCCTGGCCGGCGAGCGCACCGCAAGCGGCTTCAAACTGGAGAGCGCCCCGGCGCAACCGGTGCCCGTCGTGCTCGCGGCCCTGCGCGGCAAGATGCTGGAGCTGGCGGTCGAGCGCGCCAGCGGCGCCTTCACCAACTTCCTGCCGCTCGGCGGTCTGCCCAAGGTGACCGCTCAACTGGACGGCGCGCCTGAGGACTTTGAGCTGCTCTGCCGCTTCTTCTGCCTGCCCGGCGAGCGCGAGGCGGTCGAGCCGCTGGCCCGCTTCATGTTCTCCTCCTACATCACCGTGCCGGTCTATGCCGCCTTCTACCGCTGGCTCGGCTACGGCGAGCAGATCGAGCCGATGATCTCCGCCTGGGAGTCGGGAGACCGTCAGGGCGCGGCCGCGGCTGCCCCCTGGGAGCTGATTGAGGAGATGTTCATCTTCGGCACGCCGGCGGAGATGAAGGAGCGGATCGACACCTTCGTCGCCGGTGGGATCACCCTGCCGATCCTCACCCCAATTACGACTCCCGACGAGCTCGGCGAGCTGATCGACGCCCTGGCGCCGTAGGCGGCTCGGTGCAGCCTCGCTGGCTGACCGTTAGGCCGGACGGGCGAGGCTGAGCGCGTAGTCGCAGTCGGCGTCGGTGAACCAGCCGTCGATCGCCAACCCGGCCTGCTCGTAGACGGACGCGAGCTTCTCGTAGGTGAACTTGGTCGAGATCTCGGTCCGCATCTCCTCGCCAACGGCGAACTCGATCGAAAGGTCGATGTCGTCCAACTGCACGGTCTGCCCCTCGAGCGAGCGCAGGCGGATGTCCATCCGCGCCTCAACCTCGTCGTAGCGGGCGACATGCTCGAAGGCGTCAAGGTCAAAGTCGCCGCCCAGCTCGCGGTTCAGCACCGCCAGCACGTTCTTGTTGAACTCCGCGGTGACGCCGCCGGCATCGTCGTAGGCGGCCTCGAGTCGCCCCCGCCCCTTGACCAGGTCGGTGCCGAGCAGGAGCCGGTCCTCGGGCTTCATCAGTTGCCTGAGGCGGACAAGGAACTCGTGGCGGGGCCGCGGATAAAGGTTGCCGATCGTGCCGCCCAGGAAGGCGACGAGGCGACCGCCGTCACCGTCGGGAATACGCTCGAGATGCTGCTCGAAGTCGCAGACCAGGCCACGAACCGCCAAGCCCGGGTACTCCTCGACCAGCAGGGCAGCGGTTTCATGGGTGATCTCCTCTGAGATGTCGACCGGGACGTAGGTGTGCAGGCAGCCGGCCTCGCGCATCGCATCGAGCAGGTGGCGGGTCTTGGCGGCCGAGCCCGAGCCGAGCTCGACCAGCGAGCGCGGCGAGCCTGCCGCGGTGATGATCTCGCCGGATCGCTCGGCCAGGATCGAGCGCTCGGCCCGAGTCGGGTAGTACTCCTCCAGCTCGGTGATCTGCTCGAAGAGCTGCGAGCCGCGCTCGTCGTAGAAGTACTTCGGCGCTAGCTCCTTCGGCTGCGCTGAGAGACCGGCGCGGACGTCGCTCGCCATCTTCGCCGCCGTGTCGGCGTCGAGATGGACCTCGATCGCGATCGTCATCGTGCCCCCCCGCCGCTCACGAGTCCCTCGCCAGGCGGACACCGGAGAAGATCTGGCGGCGCTCGGGCAGGTCCCAGTTGCGGAAGCTGGGCCGCATCACGTTGCGGCGCGTCGCCCAGGAGCCACCGCGCAGGACCTTGTAGGCGTCGCCGAAGAAGACCTGCGAGTACTCGGGGTAGGGAAAGGCCTCAAAGCCGGGGTAGGCAAGGAAGTCCGAAGAGGTCCATTCCCAGGCCTGGCCGACGCCCTCCACTCCTGCTCGGTCAGCAGGCGCTTGCCCGCCCAGTGGGCAAGCGCGTCGGCCTCGTGCCAGGAGACATGGAGGACGGGATGGGCCGGGTTGATCGGGTCGCGACCTCCCATCCTCGTCAGCACCCATCCCCCGTCGCCTTCGCGCTCCCAGTACAGCGGGGGCTCGGCGGCGGTCTCCTCCATGAACTGGATGTACGTGGCATTGGTCACTGGAGTTCGATCGATCTCGAAAGGGGCGAGCTCGACCGTGTGGCGAGGGCGCTCGTTGTCGTAGGCAAAGCCTTGGGCGGGTGCCCCGATCTCGTACTCGCCCCCCGCCATCCAGATCGTTTCGGAGTCCGCCCCGAAAGCACAGAGAGCGCCGAGCTCGGGGTCGACGGGACTGTAGTCCTCGACCATTTGCAGCAGCTGCAGCATCGTCTCGTTGTGCTGCTGCTCGTGGGCCAGCAGCATCTCGTAGACGAAGCCTTCGCGCAGCAGCGGATCCTTGGCGTCGGGTCCGATATCGACTTCTGAGAGCACCTCGAGCGCGCGCTCACGCACGTCTTC
>Ga0209265_1000293_pt1 | contig 13220 bp, 11 predicted proteins | sample GraSoiAngelo_103_FD_185872 | JGI IMG/M metagenome (GOLD analysis project Ga0209265, IMG submission 185872) | Grasslands soil microbial communities from the Angelo Coastal Reserve, California, USA - 14_0903_05_20cm (SPAdes) (version 2) | ecosystem: Environmental > Terrestrial > Soil > Grasslands ...
TCGAAAGACAAGAAGCGCAAGCGCAAGCTGCGCGGCGGCGATCTGGTAAGCGACGCGGATACGCCTAAAGTAAAGAGAATGATTCCGTATTAGAAATCAAAATGCATGGAGGACGGGCGTCCTCGCCCGTCTTTCTCTACGTGGTAAAAGCATGCAGCCGGGCGAGTGAAGAGGCACATCCTGCCTCCAGCCGCCAAATAGAAGGTAAAAGGAGCACCCCATGCCTCGTGTAAAACGCGGGACCAAACGCCGCGCCAAGCGTAAGAAGATACTCGATCGCGCGAGCGGCTATTTCCTCACAAAATCGAAGTTGTATCGCTCGGCGAAAGAGGCCGTGGAACGCGGCCTGAAGTTCGCCTACGCCGGGCGCCGCCAGAAAAAGCGGCAGTATCGCTCATTGTGGATCGTGCGCATCGGTGCGGCCGCAAAGCTGAACGGAATGAGCTACAACCAGTTCATCCACGGGCTAAAAAAGAGCGGAGTGGAACTGGATCGCAAGATTCTTGCCGATCTGGCGGTGAACGATGCCGCCGCCTTTAAAAGCCTCGCCGAGCAGGCGAGGGGCGCTCTCGGCGGGGCAGCGTAGTTCAGCTCTCAGCTTTCAACCGTCAGCTATCAGCATTTACTGCGTCCCCACCGGCACGAGAGCGTGCGAGTTGCGGTGAAACAGCAGATTCCTCAGGGCTAAAGCCCGTTCGGAATGACAATACTTAGCTTCTGAAATAAGACGTGGCATACACCGTTCAAAAACCAAAGGACTTTTCGCCGCTGGCGCTCGACAAAGCCGCAGAGAAGCTGACTGCGGCTTTAGCAAAAGAAGCGGCGGAGGTCCAAACTGAATCCGATTGGAAATCGTTCCGCGACCGCTGGATGGCGCGCAAGAACGGCGTGCTAACGCTAGTCAACGATTTCTGGCTGAAAGCAGCACCCAAGGAAAATAAGCGCGGAATTGGCCAACGGGTTAACCAGATTAAGCAGCAAGTGGAACAAACTGTTGATAGCACGCTTTCGCGTATACAGGGCGCAGGTTCGGCGTCACGCCTTTCCACTGAGAGCATTGATATCACCCTCCCCGGCAATCGGCGTCCGCTCGGGGCCGAGCATCCCGTCATCAAGACGATGAACGAAATCGTCTCCGTCTTTCGCAATCTCGGCTACTCGGTTGAAGAAGGCCCGATCATCGAAACTGACTATTACAATTTCGAGGCGCTGAACTTCCCGCCCAATCACCCAGCGCGTGACACCCAGGACACACTGTTCGTCGCTAATCAGGAGTCCAAGCCGCTGCGCGATCGCTTGCTACTGCGCACGCATACGTCTCCGGTACAGATTCGCACAATGGAGAAAATTAAGCCGCCCCTGCGCATCGTGATTCCCGGCAAAGTACACCGTAACGATCCGCCCGACGCCAGCCACTCGCCAATGTTTCACCAGATCGAGGGACTCGCGGTTGATACCAACATTACCCTCGGCGATCTGAAAGGCACGCTCGATCATGCGATGAAGGCTCTGTTTGGATCGAGTGTGAAGACGAGCTTCCGTCCGTCATTCTTTCCCTTCACCGAGCCGAGTGCGGAGATGCTTATCTCATGCTTCATCTGCGGCGGGAGCGGAAAGCGAGGATCGGAGCCCTGCCGCTCCTGCAAGCAGACAGGATGGATTGAAATCCTGGGCTGCGGCATGGTAGATCCCAATGTGTTCGAGTTCGTAAAAAACAACGGCTATGATCCCAGGAAAGTTTCAGGATTTGCCTTCGGGATGGGAGCAGACCGGCTTGCGATCCTAAAGTACGGCGTGGACGACATTCAGTTGTTCTTCCAAGGCGATGTCAGGTTTTTGGAGCAGTTTGGATAAGAAGCTATCAGCCTTCACACGAAAAAGAGCTGAAAGCTGATGGCTGAGAGCTGAAAGCCAGAAATGAAACTTTCCCCACAATGGATTCGTGATTTTGTCGAGCTTCGGGTGGATGACCGGCGGCTGGCAGAGGATCTTACTGCCGCGGGCATTGCTGTGGAAGCGATCAACGGCTCCGGCGAGGATACCGTCTTCGAAATGGAGATCGGCACCAACCGGCCCGACGCGATGAATCACTACGGCGTCGCCCGCGAGGCATCGGCAATCTACGATCTGCCACTCAAACCGGTGCAGCCGAAGCTGCCGGCTGCGAGCAGCAAAGCTGAGTTTGCTATAGAAGTTGCAGAACCGGATCTTTGCCCCCGGTTCACGGCGCGCGTGCTGCATGGCATCAGGATCAAACCCTCATTGGAGAAAGTTGCTCGTCGCCTCAGTCTGCTCGATCAGCGGCCCATCAACAATGCTGTCGACGCCACTAACTACACGCTATGGGAAATGGGCAAGCCCACACATGCGTTCGACCTCGATCTGCTCGAGGGCGGGAAAATTATGGTTCGCCGTGCACAAGAAGGCGAAACACTGAAGACGCTCGACGGCGTTGAGCGCAAGCTCACTCCAGAGGACCTAGTCGTCGCCGACGCTCGAAAGCCGGTTGCTCTCGCTGGCGTGATGGGCGGTTTCGATACGATGATCACGCAGAAGACCCGCAATGTTCTGATCGAATCGGCATGGTGGGATCCAGTGACCATTCGCAAGAGCTCGCGGCGGCACGGATTGCATACCGATGCCTCCCACCGCTTCGAGCGCGGCGCCGATTTTGAATCAACAGCACTTTCATGCGACCGTGTTGCCGAGTTGATTCTGGAATCTGGCGGAGGTGAGTTGCAGGGCGGCGTGATCGACGTAGTCGCCAAGCGCGTGGATCTGGCGCCGGTGGCGCTGCACATCTCCGAAGTACACCGCATTCTCGGCGCCTCGCTTGAGGCACGCGAAATATATCGCATTCTGAGCAAGCTGGGCTTCGATGTGATGCCGGAGCGTGGTGGCGACGCCGATTTTACCGTGCGCATTCCGAGCTGGCGCTTGGACGTGGAACGCGAGATTGATTTAATCGAGGAGATTGCGCGACTCTACGGTTACGATAAATTCGCCAATACCCTGCCTGCGTTCGCGGGTGCGGTCATCGAGCGGCCGGACGCAGAAAAGGATGCAAAGCTGCGGTCATTCCTGCTCGGGTTGGGCTACAACGAAGCGGTGTCGCTCACTTTCATCTCGCACGAGGATGCGGAGGCGTTCTCTGACTCACCGGTCGTCGAGCTGGCCAATCCCATCAGCGAAGAAGCTTCCATCATGCGAACCTCAATGGTTCCCGGCATGCTTAACATGCTTGCCTACAACTTGAACCGCGGCGTCGATAATGTGCGGCTGTTTGAGGTTGGTCATGTATTCCAAGCCGTGGATCGCGGAGCGGCCGAGTTGAAGAGTATTTCCCTCGGTGCAACTGGAAGTGCGATACCGCCAAGTTGGAATCAAGCCTCGCGGCCAATCTCATTTTTCGATCTAAAGGGCGATATCGAAACGTTGCTGCGCGCCTTCCAGTACGATGCGCTTTGTTATGACTCGCAAACGCCGGAGTATTACCATCCCGGGCGCTCGTCGCGCGCGGTAATGGATGGGGTTTGCGTCGCGCAGTTCGGGCAGATTCATCCCGAGATTGCAGCGAAACGCAAGTTGCGGCAGGACATTTACCTCGGCGAAATCTATCTCGATCGCTTGTACAAACATCCATTGCGCACGGCGAGGTATGAAGCTTTGCCACGATATCCGGCCGTGGAGCGGGATTTTTCGTTCCTGTTCCCTGATTCTGTCGCCTTCGAGAAAATTCAGCAAGCAGTCGGCGCACTCGGGCTGCGGGAATTGCGCAGCTTCGTTCCTGTGGAGATTTTCCGAGGCGGTAAGGTGCCGGTGGGAAAATATTCGATTTTGCTGCGTGCTACTTTTCAATCTGGCGAACGCACCTTGCGCGAAGATGAAGTGGCTGACTGGTCGGCACAGATTGTCAAAGCGTTGGAATCACTGGGAGGAGGTCAGAGAACATAAAGTTCATGCCGCCCGAGGAGGTCCGCGTCTCCGCAATCTTACAAGCAAGGCTGGTCGCGGTCGCCAAAAACTTCCGCTGTGAACGCTTCGAGCTTCGCACCTGTTTGCCACCCGTTCAGCGGCAGGCCCGCTTTCTTGCAGGTTTGTTCGAGGAAAGTGATGCGATCCCATCCGTGCTCGGCGGGGACCTGGGGCAGCAGCAGGCCGCGATGACCTGCCATGCTGATCAGTAGGCCGTGCTTGCCAATTTCGACTTCCTCGGCGCGAATGGGCTTGAGCTGGGAAAGGATACTGAGGGAAACTTCGAGTTCCGGAGCTTCGTCGGGAGTGACCGGCCAGAAGCGTGAATCTTCAAACGCTGCTGCCCGGGCGGTTTCCGCCACGGTTCGATAAACCGCTGCTGTGGGAAAAATGTAGCCCACGCAGCCACGCAGCCCACCGCGATGGTAAAGCGTTGTGAAAACGCCGCGCGGCTCGGCGAGGTGCGGCGATGGGGGAATCAGGGAAATTGCACGGGCTTCCAGCGCAGAGTCAATCGCCTCGTGCGCCAGGTTCAGCAGGACTTTGCGCTCTTCGAGGGAGAATTCGCGCGGCTCGGAGCTGCAACTGAGGTGGGCGTTTTCAGATTGCGGGGACATCGCGTTTCCTCCGCCGGCTGAGGACGAAGGCGCGGCGGCGGCGCTTCACCACGCGGCGGTCAATTTTTGACCAGAACGCGGCGAAGTAATCTACGGCCGATACCAGAGACAGAAACACCATGAACCAGATCGCGAGAAAAGCAATCCAGTGAACGGGGAAAATATACGGCCCTACAGGCCATTGCTTCCAGCGGTGATCAAGAATCACAGCCACTACGGAAACGATCTGCACCAGCATCTTGAACTTGCCCAGGTCACTGGCTTCGATAGTGAAGCCTTCTGAGGCAGCGATCGAACGCAGCCCGCTCACCAGGAATTCGCGGGCAATAATGACGACCGCTACCCATGCCGGCACCAGACTGGGATTGAACTGAACCAGCGTCACAAAGGCGGCGGCAATAAGCAGTTTGTCGGCCAGCGGATCGAGCAGCATGCCGATGGTGGTGATCTGGCCACGTTTCCGCGCAAGGTAGCCGTCGATACCATCCGTGATCGAGGCTGCAATGAACAGCGCTGAAGCCAGCAGCTCTTTTTCGCCGCCTGTGCCGTGAAATCTGCTGGTAGAAAGAATCCAGATCAGCAGCGGAATGCTGAAAATGCGGGTGAGCGTAATGGAATTGGGCAGATTCACTGCGGACATGCCGCTGCCTCACCTCTGCGAGGCAGCCCTGCTGGAATTATCCTCCACGGGGAATGACGAAAGCAATGAAACCTCGTCGCTAATGGTCAGTCTTTAGCCGCTGGCCAACGACTAACCAATAGGCCAACTGATGTTGGGCTACTTCTTTTTTTGTCTGGCGACGATTTGGTCCCTGATCTTTTCGTACTCGGATTTAGAAACAATTTTCCTGGTGAGAAGCTCCCTCTTGCTGCGATACGGACGCCCATCGATGATCTTCTGTGCAATCGCGTCGCCGATCCCCGGTAGCGCGTCCAGTTCCTCTTTGCTGGCTGAATTTATGTCAACCAAAGCGGCTTTTTTCGCGCTAATTTTGGTTTTTGTTGTCTTCGGAGTTGCAGCGGGCTGAGTCCCCTTCGTGGACTCGGTGCTCTGGGCTGGGCTTGCGCTCGCCAGAAGCGCGAGTGCTAAAAACGAAAGCAGAATTTGGGTGAGCAGGTTTTTCCGCATGGCTCCTCCTTACTACTGCCTCTTGGATTCCCGATACCCGGCCTTCTTTGCCTCGGCTTCAGTCATGAACCTGCCGTTTTTCGTGCGCCCATACCAGCGACCACTTTTGTGATACACGCCAGTTTCCAGGTTAACCCAGACCTTACCGGCTGCTTTCGCAGCGGCGATGTCCGCATCAGGAACAGCAGTTTTCGTGGGACTCGCGGACGAAGAATTCGCCTGAGCCTTTGGCGAACCAGTTTGCAGACCTATCAGAAATGGCGAGAGGCAGAAGACCAGAAGTAAGGCGAGACTGAACTTCATTTTCTTTCTCTAGTCGCGTGGCAAGTTCCAAGTAATTGGAAGCAGCGATAGCGGAACCGAAGTCACTCTGCCCTGCGCCAAGGACTGACAGTTAAGCGTAAATTCCGCGCTGGCGGATCGTGTATGCCACACGATCAATGGCCAGCATGTAAGCCGCGATGCGGTTGTTCACGCTATGAGTTTCGGCGTAGCAAGCGACATCATCGAAGGCAGTCTTCATAATGTGCTCAAGCTGCTCGTTTACAACCGATTCCTTCCAGAAGTATCCCTGGCGGTCCTGCACCCATTCAAAGTACGAGGTGGTTACGCCACCAGCGTTGCACAAAATATCCGGGATCACGAACACCCGTTTGTCAGCAAGAATTTCATCTGCAGCAGCCGTAGTCGGGCCGTTCGCGCCTTCCGCAAGAATCTTGCACTTCACACGGTCGGCGTTCCGGCTGGTGATCTGGTTTTCGGTTGCCGCAGGAATAAGAATCTCGCAATCAGTGACCAGCAGATCAGCAGGATTGGCCGGTTCGGCCTCTGGGAAGCCCAGGACGGTGCCATTGCGCTGGCGGAATTCCCACAATGCGTCCACGTCGATGCCATTCTTGTTATACAAACTGCCATCAACTTCGACGATGCCAATAACCTTGTAGCCGGCCTCCGCCATTAAGCGCGCCGCATTCGATCCCACGTTGCCGAAACCCTGAATGATCACACGGCTTGACTCGCGGCTCAGCCCTAGCTTCTTGATCGCCTCATCCACCACGACCATGATGCCGCGTCCAGTAGCTTCGCGCCGCCCGCGGGATCCGCCGATGTTCAGCGGCTTGCCGGTTACAACCGCAGTCACCGTCTGGCGCATGTGCATGGAGTACGTATCCATAATCCAAGCCATGGTCTGCTCGTTAGTATTCACGTCGGGAGCCGGGACATCTTTTTCCGGACCAATGAACTCAACCAGCTCGGCGGTGTAGCGGCGAGTCATGCGCTCAAGCTCGCCCATGGACATCTTATGCGGATCGCAGATCACACCACCCTTCGCCCCGCCGAACGGAATGTTCACCACCGCGCACTTCCACGTCATCCAGCTAGCTAGAGCGCGGATCTCATCAAGGGTGACGTCGGGTGCGTACCGGATGCCGCCTTTCGACGGCCCGCGCGCAATCGAGTGCTGCACGCGGAAACCGGTGAAAACCTCCAGGCTGCCATTGTCCATTGCAACGGGGATGTGCAGAATGATTTCGCGATTGGGGTAGCGCAACACCTTCCATAATCCCTCGTCCAGGTTCAGCTTGTTAGCCGCCAGGTCGAAGCGGGCGGCTTGCGCCTCCCAGGGATTGATTTCTTGTTCGAGGGACACGGTCTTTGTAACCATGATGATCTCCGATTAGCGCACTAATCTATAAGATGCAGCCGGGGCCGATTTTAATTCCTGAGGAGGCGGACAAGTACAGGAGTATAAGCATGCCGGGCTGGGCAGGCAAGGGAACCGAGGTGTAGGTGGCGACCACCAATTGCCGCACCGGCGCGATCGTGGCGAAGTGCCAGTCCCGCTTCCGCTTGCACTTGCAGTTTTAATGCTATTACTCTACTCAGGATTGTGACAAACGAAGCTCCAGATACGATTTTGCGCCTTTTCAACGGCCATTCCATGGTTGGGAAGCTGGAGTGTGTGCTGGTCTGCTCGCCACGGACTGCCGGCTGGAATCAGCCGGAGCGAGCGGCTCGTTGGCGTGAGCTTGGGTTTCACCATCCCCCGGATTTCAACACCGCCCAAGCGCAGCATGAAGAAATGTGCCGACAACTTGAAGCTGCGGGCGCCGAAGTGGTGGAATCGCCTCCCGCTTTGGATCTCTCGCTCGACGCCGTCTACGCGCATGACGCATTGTTCCCAACCGATTTCGGGCTGATCGTGATGCGCCCTGGAAAAGCAAACCGCATGCCCGAAGGCAAACACCAGAGGTCTTTCTGCTCACTGCTGGGTAATGCCATTCCATTCATCAAAATCGTGCCTCCTGGCACGACCGAAGCCGGCGACATGATTTGGCTCGATGAAAAAACATTGCTCATCGGCCACGGCTACCGCACGAATGCGGCAGGCATCGCACAAATGCGCGATCTGCTTGCACCCAGAGGCGTGCAGGTTCTCTCCGCACCGCTGCCCTACGGTCCCGGGCCTTCTGCCTGCTTGCACTTGATGTCTCTTATCAGTCTCCTGGATGAGCGCACAGCTCTTGTAGACTTGCCCTGGCTCGCGGTCGAAACTGTGGAACTGCTGAAGTCCCGCGGCTATCACTTTGTGGAAATCGACTACTCTGAGCGTGAGACGCTTGCCTGTAACGTACTCTCTCTGGGAGAGCGGCGACTGCTTGCGCTAGAGGAGAACAGGAAAACTAACCAAAAGCTTCGGGATACAGGATTCCATGTATCCACATTCCCTGGATCTGAGCTGTGCATCAACGGCAGCGGAGGTCCTACCTGCCTGACCAGACCTCTTCAGCGATCCTGATAGGCAAAACTACACGGTCGCGCGGCTCCTTCTTAATGGTGCCCGACCTTATCCCTTGCCTCACAACCACTTCGCGTCTTGTGTGACGGTACGCCAATTGCATCCTTTTCACTGGTCACAAGCGGGGAGGGAACTGTATACCGGAGGAACCAAAATGACCTTAAAGATTTCACCCCGCACACTGCTGCGGCGTAGCTTCCTGAGTACTTTCCTCATGCTGTCATTGTTCTTGGCGGTGCCGTGCCTTTCGCCTCGGGCCGCAGCCCAGCAGCCTGACAATGATGACATGAATCGGCCCTCGGCTGAGAAACCGGATAAGGATCGCAACAAGGACAAGGATAAGGACAAAGATCGCGATCGGGATAAAGATCGCGACGAGCACAGACGGCGCAATGAAGCGCAGAGCCAGCAAGCGACCCGACCCGATAATGACATTACCCATCGCGAACTGGACAGCTTCGACGCGTTTCTGGACTCGAACCCCGACGTGGGGCGCGAATTAGCTAGGAACCCGTCGCTGGTCAACGACCAGAATTTCGTCAATAAACATCCCAACCTCGCGAGATATCTGGAGAATCACCAAGGCGTGCGCGAGGAGATCCGCGAGAATCCTCAGGGCTTCATGCAGCGCGAGAAGCGTTTCGAGAATTCCGGCGAGGATATCACCAACGGCGAACTGCGGAATTTCGACGCCTTTCTCGATTCACATCCGCAAATAGCCAAAGACCTTCAGAAAAACCCAGGCTTGTTGGATGACCAAAATTATCTGAATAGTCATCCGGAGCTGAGGCAATTCCTGAGCACCCATGCGGGAGTGAGAGAGCAAGTCAAGGAGCACCCGCAGATTTTCATGAAACGGGAGCAGAAGTACGAAAAGAACGAAAACCCGCAGCGTTAATTTTTTTCTGCCGTACCTAGCGGTGGAGGCCGGTGATGAGCCGGCCTTTTCCATTTCTCGCCTTCATCGCATTCCAGAGCGCTTTCCGGCTGTTAGAATAGAAAAGCGATGGTTCTTCCGTTCGTCCGGGATCTCTTCACGGACGTGGAAAAATTGCCCGCTTTCGCGCGTGTAGCCTCCCATCTGAAAGAGGGCACGGGGCGGATTAGTGTTTCTGGATTAACGCCGACGGCCAAAGCCCTGCTGCTGGTTTTGCTGCAAAGAGCGGCAGACCGGCCGCTGATTCTGGTGGGTTCCGATAATCGCAGCATGGAAGACTTCGTCCCGCTGCTGCAGGCTTTCTGCGAGCTTACCGGTGCCGCCGATCCGGAGACCATCGTTGCTCTTCCCACGCGTGACGTTCTTCCCTTTCAGAACCTCTCGCCACATCCCGAGCTCCAGGAAGAGCGCGCCGTTGCTCTATGGAAGATCGCCACCGGCGCGGTTTCGATCATTGTCTCTCCGATCACGGCGACGGCCCTGCGCCTGCGCTCCGCTGAGTACTATGCGGACCTGGCTCGCATCGTGAGGCGAGGTGACACGTTCGATACTGATCCGTTGCTGCGCCACCTCAATACCGTCGGATATACATCCACCGATGTGGTCGAAATGCCCGGCGAATACGCGCTGCGCGGCGGCATTCTCGATGTCTACTCGCCCGAAGCGGACCGTCCTGTGCGCGTTGAGTTTTTCGGCGACGAGGTTGAGTCCATCCGCAAGTTCGAACCGGCAACCCAGCGGTCCTCGAATCCCGTGGATGAAGCGATCCTCCTGCCACTGACTGAAACTCCGGTTAGCGACGACCTTCTCGGCGCAATTCATGCCCGACTTTCCGGAAAACGAATTACCGGCGCCGAAGAGATTGTCGAGCAGGCAGTCCGCTCTGGCGGAGTGACCGTGTTCCCTGGCTGGGAGTTCTATGCTCCCGTTGCCGGCGCCGATCGCACCATATTCGATCTGCTCCCTCGCGCTCTCGTCATCACCGACGAACCTGAGAACCTGAAACCCGAGTTCGAACACACCTGGTCGCGTATAGAGGAAGCTCATGAACGCAGTGGAGTCGGCAATCTGGTACGGCCTGCCGATCTGTATCTCTCGCCCGAAGAGTGGTGGGCCAAGCTCGGCACTTTGCGAGGAGCAGACGTTGAACACCTTGGGATCGAGCGCACCGGACAAGCTGAGGCGGTGACGTTCCACTCGCAGCCCACGCCGCGCTTCCACGGCTCGGTTCCCGCGATGCTGGAGCAAGTTCAAAAGCAAACTGCTGAAGGCAAGCGCGTGCTGATCGCTGTTCCGAATACAGGTGAGATCGAGCGCCTGGCTGACATTTTCACCGAATATGCCGTTTCCTTCCGCTTGGGAAGCCGCACCCGCAGCGGCGAGAGCTATGCCGACGAGACTGCATACTTCGCCGGAGAAGTGCTCACCACCACGTTAGCGAAAGCCTACGTTCCAGACGGCGTAGCATTGCCCGACGCCAATCTCACCATCTTCGGCGCACGTGATCTGTTTGATGAGTCCGAATCCGTTGTTTCACGCCCGCAAAGACAGAAATCGAAAACGTCTGCGTTTCTCTCCGATTTCCGCGATCTTCAGGTTGGCGATTACGTCGTGCACGTGGAACACGGAATTGGGCAGTATCAGGGGCTGAAAGAGATCAATCAGGGCGACGGCAACGCCGAGTTCATGCTGCTTGAGTATGCCGAAGGAGCGCGGCTGTATGTCCCGCTCACGCGTCTTGACCTGGTCCAGAAGTATCGATCGCCAGAAGGTGCCAAGCCGCCATTGAGTCACCTCGGCACCGCTGCCTGGGCCAAGACGAAGGCCCGAGTGCGCAAGGCCATGAAAGACATGGCGGATGAACTCCTGAAGCTCTACGCCGAGCGCAAAACCGCAGAAGGCCACGCCTTCTCAGCCGATAACGAATGGATTCGCGAGTTTGAAGACGCATTCGAATACAGCGAGACCGAAGACCAGGAACTCGCGATTGTCGACGTCAAGCGCGACATGGAAACACAGCAGCCGATGGACCGCCTGCTTTGCGGCGATGTCGGCTACGGCAAGACAGAAGTCGCCATGCGCGCGGCATTCAAAGCCATCAGTGACAACAAGCAGGTGGCGGTGCTCGCGCCCACCACGGTTTTGGTCTTTCAGCATTATGAGACTTTCAAACAGCGCTTCGCCGCATTCCCAGTTTTGATCGAAATGATCAGCCGTTTCCGCTCGGCCAAACAGCAGAAAGAAATTCTGCAAAAAGTTGAGGCGGGCAAGATCGACATCCTGATCGGCACGCACCGCCTGCTTTCCAAAGACGTGAAGTTCGCCGATCTCGGCCTGCTGGTGGTGGACGAAGAACAGCGCTTCGGCGTTCGCCACAAAGAACGAGTCAAGCAGATGCGTAAGCAGGTGGATGTGCTCACCATGTCAGCCACGCCCATCCCGCGCACGCTTCACATGTCGCTCGTCGGCTTGCGTGACATGAGCGTGATTGAAACCCCACCCAAAGACCGCATGGCGATCCAAACCGTCGTCGCAAGCTGGGATGACAAGCTGATTCAATCTGCCCTAGAACAAGAACTCGACCGAGGCGGCCAGGTCTATTTCGTTCACAATCGTGTTGACACTATCTGGGAAATTGCCGCCAAGCTTCAGGAATTGGTGCCGCGCGCCGCCCGCATCACCGTCGGGCACGGCCAGATGTCCGAAGGCGAACTGGAAAAAGTGATGTTGAAATTTATGCATCATGAAGCCGACATTTTGGTGGCGACCACGATTATTGAGAACGGTCTCGATATCCCACTGTGCAACACGATTCTGATCAATCGGGCAGACCGACTCGGTTTGTCCGAGCTCTATCAGTTGCGCGGACGTGTGGGCCGCTCGAACCGCCGGGCTTATGCGTATCTCCTGGTTCCTGCTGAAGTTGAGCTGACGCCCATCGCCCGCCGCCGCCTGGCTGCGCTGAAAGAGTTTTCCGATCTGGGAGCGGGCTTCAAGATCGCCGCGCTCGATCTCGAGCTACGCGGCGCTGGCAATCTCCTGGGCGGAGAGCAAAGCGGCCACATCGAAGCCATCGGATTTGAGCTCTACACCCAAATGCTTGACCGCGCCGTCCGCGAGATGAAGGGCGAAACCGCGCCAGAAGAAGCTGAGACTCAACTCAACCTCGGACTGAATATCCGCATCCCAGTGGATTACATTCCGGAGGAGAATCAGCGCCTGCGGATGTATAAGCGGGTGGCGGGTGTAGAAACAGAATCGCAATTGAACGACGTTCGTGCCGAGCTTCAGGACCGCTACGGCGAGCCGCCGCCCGCTGTCCGCAATCTGCTGGATTACGCTGCGCTCAAGCTGTTGGCGGTCCGCCTGGGTGCCACCGGAATCGATCGCAAACGCGATCTGGTCAACATCAAATTCAGGCAGAACGCGGGAATCGATCCTGGCAGGCTGGCGAGATTTGTTTCCTCGCAGCGCGGCGCGCAGTTCACCCCGGACGGGAACCTGAAGTTTTCGCTGAAGGTGAGCGGTGCCCCGGAAATCTTAGGTCAACTGCGGAGCTTGCTTGAGGAACTATCGGCTCAGGAGGTCCCAGCACCGGCCACGTAGGCTTGGCCGGCCCTCGACCATGCCGGGACAGCCTTGGACCACGTGGGGACAGCCGCCCTCGGCTGTCCGACCGAGCAAAGCTCGGCAGGTTCCACCTGCTGCGATGGCCAATGTCAAGCGTAGCAATTACAATTTCCAGTCGCTTCGCTGTCGCTA
>Ga0209265_1000299_pt1 | contig 13145 bp, 9 predicted proteins | sample GraSoiAngelo_103_FD_185872 | JGI IMG/M metagenome (GOLD analysis project Ga0209265, IMG submission 185872) | Grasslands soil microbial communities from the Angelo Coastal Reserve, California, USA - 14_0903_05_20cm (SPAdes) (version 2) | ecosystem: Environmental > Terrestrial > Soil > Grasslands ...
ACGACGCGATCAGGAGCTGCACCCGGTCGGCGTCGGCCGCGTCCGGGTCGGCGCGGGGCGGAGGCGGCGTGCTCGCTGGCCGGGACGTCTGTTCAGCCCCGCGACGTCTGGTCGCCTCGATCATCGTGACGAGCACGCCGAGCGGACGTTCGAGGGCGTGGATGTCGCGCTCGGCGAACGACCGCGGGGCAACGGCGACGAGGATCACGCTGGCGAGTGGATTGGGGCCGGCATAGAGCGGGATGCACACGACGGCGCGCATCCCGCCGGGCGCCTCGACCAGCGGCGGCACGTACCGGTTCTGCGCAGCGCTGTCGATCAGGTAGGCACGCCGGTTGAGGAGGCCGTGGAGAGGGATGTCCCATCCGGCCGCGACACCGCGGCGCACGCAGCGGAGCTGTCGGCATCCGTCGTCCGACAGCCCGACCTCGGCGGCGAGCCGCAGGAGCTCCTGGCGGGAGTCGAAGAAGCAGAGAGCGCCTGCCGCGGCGCCGCTCTCCGCGACGATCGCGCGCAGGGCCGGCTCGAGCACGTCCTCCGGCGCCGCATTCGCTGCGATCTCGCCCAGTCGCTGGGCAAGGCGTCCTCCATCGAGCGAGGCGTCGGGTTCCGCAGCCGATGATGCGGCGCCTGCCGTCGCCATCCACCGGTTCGTGCAACGCTCGTGCCCGCCGTGTCCCGGGCGGATGACCGCACCCCGGAGGCGAGGACGGCGAAAAACGAACGCTCGAGGATCTGCGCGTGGCGGCACCTGCGGCACGCCGGGAACACGCGCGCGACGTGCGGGACGCCCACGCGAATGTGCAGCGCCCGAAGCGTATGCGCCCGCGCCAGTCGCGGCTTGCCGTTGCCGCGCGGAGCTGTCATTTTTCCCCGCAGCGATCGGGAGGGGGGAGGACGTGTGAGGCGTCTCGCCGCGGTCGCCGCGACGACGTTCGGGCTCGTCCTGGGCGTGGCGGCCGCTCACGGCCAGAGGTCGGAGCCGGCGCTGGCGGTACGCAACGTCCGCGTCGACCCGATCGGCGGCGGCCGCCGGGTGACGATCACGCTCACTCGCGGACCCGAAGGAGTGCGCGGTTCGCGTCTCGAAAACCCGCTGCGCCTCGAGATCGACGTCGACGGGCCGCAGGCGGAAGCCGGGGGGGAGAAGCGCTTCCCCCTCGCGGACGAGGTCGTGTCCGGCGTTCGGGCGGCGCCCCGTGCCGGTGGGCTGTCGGTGGTCCTCGACCTGAAGCGCGACCCGGGGCCCTCCGACGTGCGCGCCGAGGGCGTGGAGGTGATCGCCGACCTGGGTGAAGCGTATGTGTCCCGGGCCAGTGTCGGGGTCGGCCTCCAGGGGAAGCGGTTGAAGATCACCGGGCGCTGGGTCGAGCAACGTCTCGAAGCGTCGCGCGTGGAGCACAAGCACTCGCGCAAGGATCCGAGGATCGGCCGCGTCGACGGTCCGATCGCGGCCGTCGGTCCCGAGCCCCGGACGTTCCTCGTCGGCCCGCTCGTCGTCGAGTGGACGGCGTCGACGCAGTTCGTCGGCCTCACCCCGGAGGCGCTGGTCCCGGGCGCTCCGGTCGAGGCGGCGGGCCGGCTCAGCGCGCCGGCACACCTGGTCGCCGGCACGATCGAGAAGGCCAAGCCGGGGCGGGGAGAGATCCTGGGCGCGGTGACCGCCGAGGAACGCCGCTCCGACGGCTCGATCGCGCTCACCATCCTCGGCGTGGAAGTGATCGTGCCGGCCGGTGTTCCGACCCGAGGATCGGACCTCGCCAAGCGGCTGGACGAGAAGCGTCCCGACAAGCAGGAGACGCTCTCGATCTTCGGCCGGCCGCTGACCATCGGCGGCGAGCTGCAGGTCCTGACCGAGTACCGGAGGAACTTCGACCTCGACGACGCCACCCGGAAAGACAAGGTCGAGCTGGACGATCACATCGAGCTCGAGGGGCTCTACTTCTTGACGCCCCGCCTGCTGCTCTTCGCGCAGGGGAGGTTCACCTACGCGCCCGCGATCAGGCTCGACACCGGGGCGCGGGACACCCCGGAGGCAAAGGAGGTCGAGCGGCGCGAGCACTGGCTCTTCGCGGGGGACGTCCTGCAGAATGTCCTCGGCCGGGGATACTCCCTCCAGATCGGCCGGCAGAAGTTCCAGGAGGTGCGCGAGTGGTGGTGGGACAGGGACCTGGACGCGCTCCGCGTCTACTACGACCGGCCGGAGATGCACAGCGAGCTGGGCGTCGGCCAGGAGCTGGCGCCCGACTCGACCCTGACCCGGTTCATCACGCCCGACGACGAGAACGTCTTCCGCCTGCTCGGCAACGCCGCGTGGGCCTGGAGCGAGAGACAACGGCTCGATTTATTCTCCCTCTACCACTCCGACCACTCCGGCCAGCGCTCGATCGGCCAGATCCTGCGGCAGGATCGAGAGGACCCGAGCGATGCCCGCCTGCTCTGGCTCGGGGCGCGGGCCTCCGGCGAGCTCGACGGGGGCGCGCTCGGGGATCTGTCCTACGGTCTCGATGGAGCATGGGTGGCTGGCGACGAGACGGTGTTCGGGTTCGACAGCTGTGCGGACTCGGACACCCCCTGTCCCGTGAACAAGCGCGACGAGACGCACGAGCGGCTCTCCTCGCGCCGGCACCATGACGTGGGCGGGTTTGCGATCGACGCCAGGACGACGCTGGAATCTCCGCTCCGATGGCGGCCCGCGTTCACGCTCGGCTACGCCTTCGGGTCGGGCGACTCCAACGCGAGACACGGGGAGGACACGGCCTTTCGCCAGACGGGACTCCACCGCAACAACGACCGCTTCCTCGGCGTCGATCGCTTCCATTACTACGGCGAGCTGGCGCGCCCGGAGCTCTCGAACCTCCACATCGTCACCGCCTCGGTCGGCTGGCGGATCCTCCACTCGAGCTCGCTCGAGCTCCTCTACCATTACTACCAGCAGGCGGTCCCGGCCCCGTTCCTGCGCGACACGAAGCTCAAGGCCGATCCGAACGGCAGGAGCGGCGCGATCGGGCACGAGTGGGACATGGCGCTCGGCCTGGAGGAGTGGGAGCACCTCGAGGTCGAGCTCATCGGTGCGCTGTTCCTTGCGGGGTCGGCCTTCGGACGAACCCGGGACCATCCAGACGACTTCTCGGGCAACCTCGCCCAGGGCGTATTCCTGAAGCTCAAGTGGAACTTCTGAGCTGATCGCCGCTCGAGCGCCTCGCGCCGAGCGTGATTGACCAGCGAGGCTCCGGGCGATAGCCGTCATGGCGGTCGCGTCGGTCGGGGCACAACGCACGAGGCCCGCGGAAGCGGCCGCCGTCGGCCGCACCGACGAGGCGATCTCCTGTCATTTCCCGTCGATCCGGCGATACCCGCGCTGAAGGCCTTCGAGGCGCAGGGAGTCGTGAGCGTGCTGGCCGCCGCCGGCGTCTCCGAAGCGTCCGGTGTCGAGCTTCTCCAGCATCATCCGGGGCGACGCTGCGTCTTTGCCGTCTGGGCCAAGGGGCGGCGCGTCGTCGTCAAGGTCTTCTCGGCCTCCGAGGACGCGGGATTGCAGGCGAGGCTGTACGAGCTCCTGGAGGCTCGGGGGCTGGCGAGCGGCCGGCCCCCCACCGTCCCCGCCCCGGCCGGGTACGCGCCCGGGCACCTCCTGATCGCCAACGAGTGGCTTGTCGGACCCTCCGGGTCCGACCTGATCGATGCGGGGCGCGTGAACCTCGCGGCCCACCTCGCGGCGACGTGGCTGCGCGCCAGCGCGGGCATCCGGGCGGACTTCCTGCCGGTGTGCAATCTGGGCCGCCTCCTCACCCGCGCCGAGCGCCACGGCCGCGCCCTGGCCGGCGCAGATGCCGCCCTGGGGGCTGAGGCGCGGCGGTGCCTCGACGCCCTCCGTAGCCGGAGCCCGGGAGGGGGAGCGCCCACCCTCAGGCACGGCAGCTACTATGGCCGCCACGTCCTCGACGTCGGTGGAGGACCGGGTGTGCTCGACTGGGACGAAGCATGCCAGGGTCCCATCGAGCTCGACGCCGGGGACTGGCTGGCCTGGTTGGAACGCCACGCGGGTCGGACGCAGCCACCCGAGCGGGTGAAAGAGGCGGCGGCCATCTTCCGGCAGGGCATCGCAGACCTGGTCGAGGATGAAGCGCTGAGATGGTTTCAGGCCCAGTCACTGCTCAAGCAGGCTGAGTACTTCGTCCGCAAGATGCCGACCGGCTGGCGCGATCGGGCGGCGGCCCTGCTGGCCGGGGCCCAGAACCTCAACGCGCGAACGGCGGGTCGATTGGGCGCGTGAGGCTCGGACGAACGGATCGCGCCGAGCCCCGTTCCTGTGATGCAGGCCAATAGGGATCGTCCAGCTCGCGGATGACCCGATCGACGAAGGCGCGGTCGGCCGGGTCGAGGTAATCCACATAGCCACCGACCTTCCCCTTGCGCACCTTGAAGGATTCCTCATCGTGGGAGTCGCGCGGGCGGAGCTTCTTGCTCTGGAACTCGTAGGAGATGATGAAGACCCTGGCTTCGGGGGCGCCGGATTGGAGGTTCACGGGAGCCCTTCCGCGAGGACGTGCTCACAGGCCCGGAGCATCGCCTCGGCGTGCTCGTACCGGGCGGAGTCCTGGGGATGCCGGAGGCGCTGAAAGGCGTAGAGGAAGCAGCGCATCGCGGCGTAGGTGGGCACGCGCGCCGCCGTCTCGGCGTCGGTCCGGCCGAGATACGCCGCGAGGAATGCCTGTCGGCCGAGGTTCGGAATCGGCGTCCGCGTGCCCGCCTCGAGCGTATGCCACGTGAGCTGCGCCCAGTTCGACCCGACGTCGTCCGCCGGGTCGCCCATTGCACAATCTTCCAGATCCACCAGCCCGAGGCGGGCCCCGTCGATGAGGATGTTGTCACCCTGGAAGTCGCCATGGGTCAGCCGGAGTCGAGACGGCCGCATCGCGCCAAGGCGGGCACGGAGATCCCGGCGGAGCGCCGCGATTCGCTGCCGCTCGCCGGGAAAGAGGATGGCGAACTCCGCGGCGCGGTCGGTCACCTTCGCCACGTTCGCCGCCACCCCCCTTTCCCACCCGAGGGTGACGGGAACGGTGTGAAAATGAAGCAAGCTCGCCGCGGCCCGCTCGCAGAGCCGCGGGAATGCATCGGCCGCGACGAGCGTCGAGAGAGGAACCCCCGGCAGGTGGGAGAAGAACTCCATGCAGAGCTCGGGCAGCGTGCCGAGGGGCTCGGGCAACTCGAAGCCGAGGCCGTCGTCGGCGGCGCGGATGCGGCCGAGGATGTGCCGCGTGCGCTCGAACTTCGCCCGCCGCGCCACCTTCGCGTACACCACGGCCGGCCGGCTGGGCGCCGCCCCGCCCGCCCACGTGAGGTCGTAGCGCAACACACACTTCCGCTCGGGCTTGTAGCGCACGACGTGCACGGCGACATCCGCCACCCGCGCGTGCCCCGTGCGCGCTGCGAGCGCCGCCTCGAGCACCGGCGCCATCGCGCCGCCGTCCACCGCCCGGGCGAGCGCGGCGAGCCGGCGGTCGGCCGGGAAGACCTGGAAGAGGACGTGGAGCTCGGGGGCGTAGATCGCGGGCCGCACGAAGCCCGCGACCGCCGGCGCGCCGGGCCAGAGGTGGTTGAGCTCGGCCTCGAGGCGCCGGCCCTCCCCGGCCTCCATGCGTTGGGCGATCAGGCGCAGCATCTGCCCGCCCGGCCCCGGCCCCTCGTAGAGGGCGCGCCGCGGCCCGTCGGGGCCGACCGACAGGTGGCTCACCTCCAGGCGGTCGAGCGCGACCTCGGCGTCGCACCAGTGGCGCAGGAAGGCGCGCACGCGCGCGAGGTCGGGAATCGCGCCCGTCAAGGGCCCAGCCCTCCGCCAACCCGCTGCTCGTCGGCCGCCGCGCCGAGACGCGTCCCCCCGAGCATCTCGTCCAGGAGGGCGACCGTATGCGGCGCCCCGCCGAGGTCGAGCGCGAGCGGCGACGGCCGAAAGCCGAGCAACGCGCGCACCTCGGCGGCGAGCGTCGGCCCGTCGAGCCGTTCGGGTTCGAGCACGCGCACCGCTCCGAGCCGCTCGAGCCGTCGGGCCCGGACCCACTGCTCGTCCTTGCCCAGCTCGCTGCACGGTACGACCAGCGCGGGTACGCGCGCCCGCACGATGTCGAGCGCCGTGTTGTAGCCGCACTGGCTGACCGACGCCGCGGCGCCGCAGAGCTCCTGACCGAGGTCTGGGACCGACCGCCGCAGCTCGAGCCCCGCCACCTCGCGCGCCGCCCGCCGCAGCGTCCGCCAGTCGGTCTCGGGAAGGAACGGGCCGGCCACCACCGTCGTCCGCAGGCGCTCGCGCCGCCAGAGAAACCCGTAGGCCTCGACGGCGGCGTGGAAGAGCGGCCCGCCGGCCAGCCCGCCTCCCGCCGACACGATCAGGCGGCGCGTCCGGCACGGGCCCACGCGGCGGGCCGTGCCGGGGGGGACCACGAAGCCGGTGTAGAACACCGGAACTCGGAGATCCTGCTCGGGGTGAAAAGAGTCTTCCAGGCGGGCGAAGTGCGGGTCGGCGTGGACCAGGATCGCGTCCAGGTAGCGGTTCGCCAGCGTACAGGCGCGCTCGTCGTGACCCACCTGATCGCGGTGTCCGGTCGTCAGGATGTCGCGCAGGCTCGAGAGGAGGAGAGGGCGGTGCGCCCCGGCGGCGCGCGCCGCGTCGAACAGCGGCAGGAGCTCCGCGGCGAACTGCTTTCGCCCGAAGGGGAAGAGCTCGACGACGACGGCGCGGGGCTGCAGGCGGTGAAAGGTACGGAGGATCGTCTCCCGCCGCTCGCGCTGCGCGTCCTCGAGCGGCCGGTGGGAGTCGCGGCTGACGAGCCGATCCGTGGCGTCGAAGCCGAGCGGCGGCAGGTCGACGAACTCGATCCCGGCCGGCCGCGGCAGCCCGCGCGGCACCGGACCGCCGTTCAGGAAGACGACGCGGAATCGGTCGGCGAGTGCCCGGGCGAGCGCGAGCGAACGGACCAGATGCCCCATGCCGAGGACGTGCTGGCAGTAGAAGAGGACGGCGGGCTCACGCACGGACGTTGTCCGCGAGGAGACGCGAGGCGTCGCCCAGCAGTAGGTCGAGACGGGCCAGGGCCGCGGGACGGATCTGCCTCACCGCCCGGGTTGCCTGCTCGGCGAGGAGCGCGGCGGCGGTGTGCCAGTGGAGCGCACGTGGCGTGGGAAGCGGTTGCCGCCGCGCGTAGCCGGTGAGGAACGCCGTGGCCCGGGCGCGCTCGGTCGCCGCCCCAAGCCCGCCGACCAGGTGCTCGTAGCGCAGCAGGGAGAGGTAGCTCCCCAGGTCGGCGGCCGGCTCTCCGAGACAGAGCTTGTCGAGGTCGACGAGCGCGGCCCGGTTCCCGGCGAGGATGCCGTTCTTCGCGTGCACGTCGCCGTGCAGGCAGACGGGCGGCTCGGCGGACGGTTCGAAACGGCGCAGGAGCTCGGTGGCGAGCGCCTCGGCCTGGCGCGCGACGCGCGGGCACGCACGCGCCAGGAGGCGCGCCGCATCGGCCAGGCGCGGCGGCTCGTGACGTGTGAACCGCGGCACCTCCGGCGGCGGCGCGAGCGTGTGGAACGTGGCGAGCGCGGTGCCCAGCCGCGCCGTGCCCGTGACCGCCTCCCCGTCTGCGAGGTCGATGATCCGCCGGCCGTCGACCGCCTCGAGCACGACAATCTGTCCGCTCCCGGCGCGCTGCGCCGGAGCGGCAAGCGCCAGGTGAGGGTCGTCGGGCCCGAGCTGCCGCGCCAGGGAAGTATGGATCCGGCGGGCCCATTCACCGAGGCCGTCCTGGTAGACCTTCGCGTACGCGGTGGCGCGTCCGGAGAGCTCGTGCAGCACGAGCACCAGTGACGTCTCCGGCTTGTAGGCGAGGATGCGGGCGTGCCCGCGGGGACCGCCCAGCTCGCGCGCGATGGCAAGCGCCTCGCGCAGGAGGGTCTTCAGGGAAACGAGCTTCCGGTCGTTCGGAAACGTCCAGAACACGGCCGCGGCGTCGGTCGCGTGCACCACGCGCCGGAGCCGGCCGCACGCCGCCGTCGCGGCGGCTGCCGCACCGTGGAAAGCCGCCTCGGCTTGCCGCTCCGGAAAAACGCGGCCGGTGACCCACACCCACCCCCTCCCGGTCCTGAGCCGGAAGAGCACGCGCAGCCGCCTGCCGAACCGGTAATGGATGCGCAGGAGCTCGCACGGACCGACCGGCAACGGCCCGTCGGCGCCGAGCGTCCCGGCAAGCCACCGCGCGACGGCCTTGGTGTCGAGCAGCCAATCGCGCTTCGGCAGCGCCGCATCGGGTGCGAGGAGCGCGCTCATGCGGAGTCCATCGGCTCGCCGGCGACGGCGTCTGTATCACAGGCGCCGAAGGCCACGATCGCGCCGCTCTCCGACTGACGCAGCCACGCCGCCACGGCTCGCACCCGGAGCGGGCCGAGCTCGAGGTGTCCCAGGGTCGGGCGCCAGGCGATCCAGTCACGCGCCCGGCCGTCCCGCCCGGTACCGCGCACCTCGACGACGGTGGCGTCGTCGCTCGCGTGCACCGCGAGCGTCGGCGGGATCCCATCGGACGCGAGCGGCACGACGAGCGTCGTGAACGTCACCTCCGCCATCCCGTCGACGGCGACGGAGACGACCGGCGCCGGGCGCTTGACGCCGTAGGACTCGGCCACCCACCCCGGTTCGAGTCGCGGCGTCCGTGCGGGAGCGACGACGAGCGTCACGCCGGGCGCGCGAACCACGGCGTTCGCCGCCCCGACCGCCACCTGCGTTCGGTGCCAGGCGTCGGCCGCGAGGTGGAAGCGGGTGTCGTAGCGGTGCGGTCGATCGCCGCGCAGGCGGTCTTCGAGGAGCCAGTACTCCCCGGCGACGAAGACGACGCGGCGGGAGTGGACCACGTCGTAGCACGGGCTCCGGACCTCGCCGTGCAGGACGTCCAGCCCGGGCGCCCGGTGACGGCCGAGGAACGTGGCCTGTGCGACGGCGTCGTTGGGTTTGCCGCGAGCGTAGGGGGTCTGGTCGAGCCCGTCGACGCAGACGGTGTTGTGGGCGGCGGTGCCCCTGAACCAGCGGCGCCAGTTCGGGGTGGCCTCCGAGTAGCTGTAGCGGCCCGGGTCGACGACGAGCGGCCGGCCGCCGGCGGCGATCTCGACGTTCAGGAGGTCGTAGTGGCCGTGCGAGCCGTCGCCGAGCGGCCCGCAGTCGAAGATGAGAAACCGCTCGTCGCGGAACGGCGTGCCATTGGCCCCCCAGCCGCTGCGCTGCATGAAGTAGCCGCCGAGCGGGAAGCTCGGGCCGCATTCCTCGGGCGGCGCGCCGCGGCCGCCTGCCGTCGACGCCCACAGGAAGTCGGGACGGCCGAGCAGACCTCCCGCACGCTCCAGGAGGCCCAGGTACGAGCCGCCGTCCGCGTCCGAGAGGGCCGGGATGCCGCCGTCGGGCCGGTGGCAGTGGAGCGCGAACTCGCAGGCCCGCGCCAGCCGTTCGTCGTAGCCGTCGGGCAGCGTGACCCCGAAGCGCCGGGCGTTCTCCCGGACGCCGACGAACGTCCGGAGCGTGATCATGTGATAGTGCGTCGAGCGCTCCCGGTGGACGCCGTCCGGCAGGACGTCGGTCAGCAGGTTCTCCGACAGGGCCGTGACGGCGAAGTCGAGGAGCGTGCCGTCGGGGTCGAGGTCGGGGAGGGCGAGCGCCGCGATGAAGAGCGCGTAGAGCTCGAGGGTGCGGTGGTTCCGCTCGGGCGTGAGCCGACCCCGCAGATCGCGGACCTGCGCGGCGAGGCTGCCGGCGATACAGGCCGCGGTGCCGGGCGAGAGGCCGGGGAAACCCGGCGCCGCCGCGAACATGTTCCAGGCATAGATCCAGTTCTGGATGCGCCGGCCGGCCACGTGGCTCGGGTCGGCGCCGACCGGCACCGTCCGGATCCACGAACGGGCGAGGCGCTCCCAGGCGGCGAGGAATCGCGGCTCCGCCGTCTCGGCGAAGGCGTGCGCGAGGTCGAGGCCATAGTAGAACTTGCTCCACTCGATTGCCCACTCCCTGTCCTCGACGAGCCCTGCCGAGAGCCAGTCGGGCTCGAGCCCGAGCTCGAGGGTGACGCCGTTGTGCGTGAACCGTCCGGCGCACGCCGCCTCCGCCACCCCACGGTCCCGATGCTGGTCGGCGACGATGCAGAAGACCGGCCGCGGCTGCGGAGGCGCGCTCATTGCCCGGCTCCTGCCGCGCTCCCGCGCCCCCGCACGATCGACATGCCGTCGACGATGCGCCCGCCCTCGAGGCGGTAGACCGCGTCGGCGCAGTCGAGCAGCGACGGGCGGTGCGTGATGACGAGGCACGTCCGGCGGTCCCGGATGCGCTTCAAGGCCTCGACGATGAGCGCTTCGTTCGCGGTGTCGACCCCCTCGAGGGGCTCGTCGAGCACGAGGATCGGACGATCGAGCAGGAAGGCCCGCGCCAGCGCCACGCGGCGCCGCTGACCGCCGGACAGGTCGACGCCGTCCTCGCCGAGCGGCGTGTCGAGGCCCGCGGTGAGGCCGCGGAAGAAGCCGTCCAGGCCGACGCGGCCGAGCGCCTCCCACAGCCGTTCGTCCGCCATCTCCGCTCCCGGCGGCGTGAGCGCCTCGCGCACGGTGCCGGCGAACAGGTGCGTATCCTGGATCATCACCGCGAACTGTGCGCGCAGCGAGCGCAGGGAGATCCCGGTGATGGGCCTGCCATCCAGGCGAACCGTGCCCGCGCTCGGGTCGAACAGGCGGAGGAGCAGGCTCACGATCGTGCTCTTGCCGGCACCGCTCTTGCCGAGCAGCACCGTGAAGCTGCCGGGTTCGAGGCGGAGCGTCGCCCCACGCAGCACGGCCGCGCCGCGCCCGCCGGAGTCCGGGTAGGCGAAGTGGACGTCCTCGAGCTCGAGGGCGCCGCGCGCGCGGCCGATCTGAACGGCGGCGGGCGCGTCGCGCACCTCGGGTGCGTGCTCGAGGAGCGCCAGGAGCCGCTCGCCGGCGGCGAGCCCCTTGCTCACCGCCGATGCCAGGTCGTTGATCTTCTCGACCGGCTTCAGGAGGTTGGAGATGTAGCTCGCGAAGACCGTGAGGACGCCGACGGTCAAGCTCCCGCGCAGCACGAGGAGCGCTCCGCCGCCGATCACGACGGCGACGGCGACGCCCTTGGCGATGGTCAGCGAGCGCTCCATGCCGACCTCGAGACGGGTATCGTGCATGCCGGCTTCGAGGCTGCGGGCGTTGGTGGCGCCGAAGCGCTCGCGGGCGTGCTCCTCGGCCCCCAGCACCTGCACGGTGGGCAGGCCGCGCACGATCTCCTGCGCCAGCCCCGCGACCTCGCCCTCGTGATGCCGCTTTTCGCGCGAGGCCTCGTGCAGCTGGCGGCCGTTCCAGAGCGCCACCGCGATGAGGGCCGGGACGATCACCAGGCCGACCAGGCCGAGCCGCGGCTCGATCCAGAACATCACCGCGAGGGTGAGCGTCCCCGTCGTCGCGTAGCGGAAGATGAGCGGGACGGTCCTCATCTGCAGGCGGACGAAGACCTTCACGTCGTCGACCAGCCGCAGCACGAGCTCGCCGCTGCGGTGCGTCGCGCGGATGGTGGGCGGCAGCGCCTGCACGTGCATGAGCACGCGATCCCGCAGCTCGAGGTTGACCTGCTCGGCCACCCGCGCGTCGATGATCTTCTGCCAGGCGACCGCCGCCGCGCCGATCGCGGTGATGAGCACGTAGCCCGCGGCGAGCGGGAGGACGAGCGCCTCCGGAGAGAGCCCGGGATCGAGCGCCCGCAGGAGCGGAGGAAGGGGCTTGTGGGCGATGGCGCTGTCGATCAGCAGCTTCAGCGGCCACGGGGTGAGGATGGCCGCCCCGGCGGCGACGATCTCGAGGACCGTCGACAGCACGAGCGCCCAGCGGTGGGTCCACAGGTCCCCGCGGAAGGCGCGGCTCAACCGCGAGACGACGCCCCGCTTCATGCCGCCACCGCCGGCCGGAACAGCAGGGCGAGGTGCGCCGCCAGCCGCTCGCCGTCGAAGCGTTGGCGGACGGCGGCCTCCGCCGCGCCTCCGAGACGGCGCGCGAGGTCGGGATCGCGATGCAGGCGCACCATGGCCTCGGCGAGTGCGGCGGGATCCTCGGGCGGAACGAGGAGGCCGTTGACGCCGTCCACGACCAGCTCGGGGATTCCGGAGACCGCGGTCGTGACCACCGGCAGGCCGCACGCCATCGCCTCGATGAGCACGTTCGGGATGCCGTCGCGGTCGCCGTCCTCGGCCACCCGGCAGGGCAGGCAGAAGACCGTGGCGCGGAGGTATTCGTCGAGCAGTGCCGCCTGCCCGAGCGGGCCTGCCAGCTGCACGGCGTCCGCGAGGCCGCGCGCGGTGATCCGCCGCCGGACCTCCGCCTCGTGCGCGCCCTGGTCGCCCACGATCGTCGCCTTGACGGCGACGCCCTGTGCGCGGACCAGCGCGCACGCCTCGACGAGGACGTCGAAGCCCTTCTTCGGCACGAGTCGGCCGACGCCGAGCGCCCGGATCGACTGATCCCTCGCGGTCGGAGCGCCGGGTGCCGCCGCGAGCAGCCGCGCCAGGTCGGCGTTCAGCCCATGGTACACGCAGTGAACGGGGACCCCGGCGGCGATCGCTGCCAGGTACCGGCGGTTCGCCTCGGTGCAGGTCACCGCGAAGCGTGCCGCCGCAATTTTCCGGCGAAGAAGGCCGCCGGGGTTGAGCGACGGCTGGTAGAGGTCGCGCGCGTGGGCCGTGAAGGAGAAGGGGATGCGGCTGATCATGGAGGCCAGCCAGGCGACCGTCGCGGTCCCGTGGCAGAAGTGGGCGTGCAGGTGGCGGACGTCGGGCGTCCGGCGCAGGCGGTCGGCGAGCGCGGTGGCTTGGAGGAACTCCTTCACGACCCGCGGCGGCCACGAGCCGTCGCGGACGGCCGGGTGGATCCGGTCGATCAGCGGGGAGGCGGCGAGAAGGGCGGCGTTCTCGGCCAGGGTGGCAAGCAGCAGCGCGCGGGCGCTCCGGCCGCGACGCTGTGGGGCTCGAGGTCCATCCCGGCGCGACTATACGCCGGTCGCCCTCAGACCTCGACCTTGGTCTCGCTCGCGGTCACGTGGGTGACCGGCTTGCCCGTTGCCCTCTCCACCCTGTGCG